>Ga0208357_1002675_pt1 | contig 11569 bp, 7 predicted proteins | sample NGESurdeep092012_6_FD_184487 | JGI IMG/M metagenome (GOLD analysis project Ga0208357, IMG submission 184487) | Arctic peat soil microbial communities from Barrow, Alaska - NGEE Surface sample F52-2 deep-092012 (SPAdes) | ecosystem: Environmental > Terrestrial > Soil > Wetlands > Peat ... | reverse complement strand
GCAGCTGCGACACAGCGCGACCGCCGGTTGCTGGATCCCTTGCTCAACGCAGGAATAGCAAAGCATGATCTGGATCTCCTTTTCTCATGCCGTCGCATTCGCGACAGCAACCGGCCGGGGCGCTCGACGCCCTGCGCGGACATAGCCACAATGCTCTAGCGTCGCCTACCGCGCTCGTCTTACGTCGAGCCGGGGGTAAGAAGAGCAGGCGAGCCGACGCTAGAGAAACGTGACACGCAGTGAGCTACGCCGTTTGCTCCGATCCTGATGGCCGTTCTCGGAGTCAGGCGCGGTAGGCAGGATCTGTCCTGTCCCCCCGGGACCGGGTCCCTTCGCTCACTGCGTGTCACGCCATTTCCCCCTGGCGAGTCAAGGCGGAGCCAGGGCTGGGAGGAGGCTGGGTCATGACGGAGACGACGGCGCTCGCCTCGCAGCGTTGGCGGCGGCTGATGCCGCTGGTGTTCATCACCTACAGCTTCGCGTACCTGGATCGGTCGAATTACGCGATCGGTTCGGCGGGCGGCCTCAAGCATGCTTTGCAGCTCACGCCTGGTCAGGTGGGATTGCTCGGGGGTCTTTTCTTCATCGGCTATTTCATCTTCCAGGTGCCCGCGGCCATCTTCGCGGAGCGTCGCAGCGTCAAGCGGTTGATGTTCTGGTCGCTGATTGCCTGGGGGGTGTTTGCCTCGCTGCAGGGCGTGGTCAGCTCCTATCCATTGCTGCTCGTGGATCGTTTCCTGCTCGGGGTGGTCGAGGCGGCGGTGCTGCCTGCGATGCTGGTGTTCCTGACGCACTGGTTCAGCAGTCGCGAGCGTGGCCGTGCCGACACCTTCTTGATCCTGGGCAACCCGGTGACGCTGCTGTGGATGTCGGTGGTCTCGGGTTATCTGATCGCCGCGACGAGCTACCGCTGGATGTTCATCATCGAGGGCCTCCCGGCGATCGCATGGGCGTTCGCGTTCCGTGCTTTGAGCGCGGACCGTCCGCGCGACGCGAAATGGCTCGCGCCCTCTGAGCGCACGGAGATCGAGGAGCGGCTCGCCAGCGAGCAGGCCGGCGTGCCCAAGGTCGAGGGTTACCGTGAGGCGTTCAAGTCTTGGAACGTCCAGGTCTTGTCGGTCCAGTACGCGCTCTGGAGCGTCGGCGTGTATGGCTTTGTGTTCTGGCTGCCGACGATCGTCAAGTCGCTGTCGGGGCACGGGATCGGTTCGACCGGGGCGCTGTCGGCGATCCCGTATGCCCTCGCGGTCGTCCTGATGCTCGGCAACTCCTATGTATCGGACCGCGTTCACCAGCGCCGGCGACTATTCGTCTGGCCATTTTTGATAGTCGGCGCGGTGGCCTTCTACCTGTCCTACCGCGTCGGCACGGGCCACTTCGTCGAGTCGTTCGTGCTGCTGATCATCGCCGGCGGCGTGATGTATGCGCCGTACGGGCCGTACTTCGCGTTCATCCCCGAGTTCCTGCCGCAGAACGTATCCGGTGCGGCGATGGGTGTCATCAACGCCTTCGGCGCGCTCGGCGGGTTCGCCGGAGCGTACGTCGTCGGCGCGCTCGGTGGGGGAACCAAGTCGGGAGGGGCGTTCATCTTCATGGCCGCGTGTCTGCTTGCCGCGGGACTGCTGATGTTCCTCGTCAAGCGCCCGCGGGTCGTCGAGCAGGAGGAGCGGCCTCGAGGACCCCGGATGCGCTCCGCGGCTGCTGTGCTTGCGGCGCGGGCGGGCACTTCACCGGACCCGTTGGTCGGCGGATCATTGGAGTCGGCGTTGCACAGCGGCCGACGGAAGACCCATTGACATGGATCTGGTGAGAGTGGCTATCGCGACGCCGCTCGAGGCGGAGTTGGTGGCGTCGATCCGCGCCGTCGACGAGCGTTTGGAGGTGCTCTACGAGCCCGACCTGCTGCCCGCGACCCGCTACCCCGGCGACCACAAGGGGGTCGACGGGTTCAGTCGCGACGCTGAGGCCGAGCGCCGCTGGCAGGATCTGCTCGGGAAAGCCGAGGTGCTCTTCGGCCTGCCCGGTGACTCGCCGGCGGGCTTGGCCGCGGTGGTGCGCAGCAACCCCGAGCTACGGTGGGTGCAGGGGACCGCTGCCGGCACCGGCGAGCAGCTCGAGGCGGCCGAGTTGACCGAGGCGGAGCTCGAGCGCGTCGCGGTCACGAGCGCGAGCGGTGTCCACGTCGGCCCGCTGGCCGAATTCTGCCTGCTGGGGCTGCTGGCGTTCACCAAGGGGCTGCCGCGCCTGCAGGCGGATCAGCGGGCGGATCATTGGGACCACTACCCGGTGGCCGAGTTGCAAGGCGGCACGCTGCTGATTCTCGGATTGGGCGCGATCGGCACCGAGGTCGCCCGTCTGGCCAAGGCGTTCGGGATGCGCACGATCGGCATCAACCGCCGTGGCCGGAGTGACTCCCCGCACGTAGACGAGGCCCATGTGCCGAAGCACCTGCATGATCTCCTCGGGCGGGCCGATGCGCTGGCCGTGACACTGCCGCTGACCGAGGAGACCCGCGGGATGCTCGACGCGCCGGCGATCAGCCACATGAAGCCGGGTGCGATCTTGGTCAACATCGGCCGCGGCGAGCTCATCGATCAGCGGGCGCTCGTAGAGGCACTGCGCGAGCACCGACTGGCCGGTGCCGCGCTCGATGTGTTCGCCACCGAGCCCCTACCGACGGAGAGTCCGCTGTGGGATCTGGGAAACGTGCTGGTCAGCCCCCACACCGCCGCGCTCTCAATCCACGAGAACGAGCGCATCAGCGAGTTGTTCACCGAGAACCTACGCCGCTACCTCGCCGGTGAGGAATTGCTCAGCCGCGTCGACCCAAAGCTCTTCTACTGATAGGAGATCGAGATTCCCATGGCCACTCCTACCTCTCCCTCCACCGGCGCGTCGCTCACCGCCAGTCCGCTCAGAGATCTTCAGGCGCTCGGGCAGAGCGTGTGGTTTGACAACATGCGTCGCGCGCTGTTGACCTCGGGGGAGCTTGAGCGAATGGTGCGCGAGGACGGCCTGAGTGGCTTGACGTCTAACCCGTCGATCTTTGAGAAGGCGATCGTCGGCTCCACGGACTACGACGACGCGCTGGCAGAGCTTCGCGGGACGCCGGGGCTGGACGTCAAGAGCGTCTATGAGGGATTGGCGATAGCCGACCTGCGCGCCGCGGCCGATGTCTTTCGCCCGGCCTATGAGGACACCCGTGCCGGCGACGGGTACGTCAGCATGGAGGTCTCGCCCGACTTGGCGCACGACACCGACGGCACAGTCGCGGAGGCCCAGCGGCTGTGGAGGACCGTCGATCGGCCGAACCTGATGATCAAGGTCCCTGGGACCGAGGAGGGCATCCCGGCGATCCGTCAGCTGATCGCCGGAGGGATAAACGTCAACATCACACTGCTGTTCTCGACCAAGGTGTATGAACGGGTGGTAGAGGCCTACCTGGCCGGCCTGGAGCAACTGCTCAGCGACGGCGCGGACATCTCCCGTGTCACATCGGTGGCGAGCTTCTTCGTCAGCCGCATCGACGCGGCAATCGATCCGCGCGTCAGGGGCCCCCTCCAGGGCACGGTCGGGATCGCCAACGCAAAGGTGACCTACGCTCGTTTCCGGGAGCTGTTTAGCGGTCAGCGCTGGGATGCCCTGATCGCCCATGGGGCGCAGGTGCAGAAGGTGCTGTGGGCGTCGACCAGCACCAAGAACGCGGCCTACCGAGAGTTGATGTATGTCGAGTCGCTGATCGGCCCCGACACCGTCGACACGATCCCACCCGCGACCTACGAGGCATTCAAGGCCCACGGAACGGCCCGGGTGACGCTGACCGACGGCGTCGAGGAGGCACGAGGGATGCTCGAGTCCCTCGCAGAGGAGGGCGTCGACCTCGACGAGGTCACCGCGGCACTGCTGGATGAGGGCGTGGAGAAGTTCGAGCAGGCCTTCGCCAAGCTACTCGCCTCGATACAGGAGTCGATCACGGCACCATCGAGCGTCTCTGTCTCTACGCTTCACCGCTCGCTGCCGAACGAGCTCGCGGCCCAGGTGGACGCCGTGATCGAGCAGTGGAGCGCGGGCGGGAAGGTCGCCCGCCTGTGGGCGCACGACGCGACGCTGTGGACCGGCGCTGACGAGGGAGACTGGCTGGGTTGGCTTGGTGTAGCGATGGACCAGCTCACTCACGCGCACCGCTTCACGGCGCTGATAGACGACCTGCGTGCGGGTGGGTTCCAGGACGCGGTGCTGCTGGGGATGGGCGGGTCGAGCCTGTGCCCGGAGGTGCTCTCGCTGACGTTCTCCCCACAGACCGCGGGACTACCCCGGCTGCGGGTGCTGGACTCCACCGACCCGCAGCAGATAAAGACCCTGCAGGACGAGCTTGACCTCTCAAGGACGCTGTTCTTCGTCTCCTCCAAGTCGGGTACCACGCTCGAGCCCAACATCTTCGCGGCCTACTTCCACTCGCACGTGAGCGACCTGCTGGGCGCGGAGGAGGCTGGGCGGCGGTTCATCGCGATCACTGACCCCGGCTCGCCGCTGCAGGAGCTCGCCGAACGCGACGGCTACCGCGCCGTCTTTCACGGCCTATCCTCGATCGGTGGGCGCTACTCGGCGCTGTCCGACTTCGGGATGATCCCGGGCGCCGCGTGCGGCGTTGATGTCATGAGCCTGCTGGACAACGCCGAGCGGATGGCCCACGCGTGCGCGGCCTGTGTCCCCGCCGCCGAGAATCCCGGCGTTGCGCTCGGCGCGCTGATCGGAGTGTGCGCGAACGCTGGGCGCGACAAGCTGACGTTGGTCACCTCGTCCGGGATCCGCGACTTCGGGGCGTGGCTCGAGCAGCTCTTGGCCGAGTCGACCGGCAAGCAAGGCAAGGGAGTGATCCCCGTCGACCGCGAGCCGCTCGGCTCCCCCGACGTTTACGGCTCTGACCGGCTGTTCGTGTATCTGCGGCTCGCCTCAGAGCACGACGACCATCAGGACGCGCAGGTCACTGCGCTCGCGAATGCCGGTCATCCGGTCGTACGGATCGACGTCGACTCTGTCTATGAGCTGGGTGGCGAGTTCTTTCGCTGGGAGTTCGCGACGGCGGTCGCGGGCTCGATCATCGGCATCGACCCATTCGACCAGCCCGACGTGGAGGAAGCGAAGGTCGCCGCGCGCCAGCTGACCGACGCCTACGAGCAGGCCGGGTGGCTGCCCGACCTAGAGCCGTTCTACGAGGGCGAGGAATTCGCCCTGTTCGCCGACGAGGGTAATACCTCAGAGATCCGCAAGGCGGCGCATCAGGACGGCTCGTTCGATGGCTTCTTGCGCGCTCACCTGGGCCGCGTGCAGCCTGGCGACTACGTCGCGCTGTTGGCCTACCTGCCGATGACGCGTGAGAACGAGTGGCTGCTGAGCGAGATCCGCATTCTGATTCGCGACCACCTGCACGTGGCGACGTGCGTCGGCTTCGGACCCCGCTTTCAGCACTCCACCGGCCAGATCTACAAGGGTGGCCCGGACTCCGGGGTGTTCCTCCAGATCACCTGCCACGACAGCGTCGAGCTGACGGTTCCCGGACACAGCTACACGTTCGGGACAGTCAAGGAGGCCCAGGCGCGGGCCGACTTCGATGTGCTCGCCAAGCGCGAGCGTCGCGCGCTGCGCGCCCACCTTGCAACTGAGGCCACCGAGGGCCTTCACGCGCTGCGCGACGCGATCGCCCGAGTGCTGCCCTAACCACACCAACCGAACACAAAGCGAGAGGACCAAATGCAACTGGGAATGGTCGGGCTGGGCCGGATGGGATCAAACCTCGTGCGGCGTCTGCTGGCGGCCGGGCACGAGTGCGTCGTCTTCGACGTGAACGCCGACACCGTCAAGGACCTGGCAGGTGAGGGCGCCACCGGCGCCGCCTCGTTGGAGGATCTCATCGCGGCGCTCCAGAAGCCCCGCGCGGTGTGGGTGATGGTCCCCGCCGGGGAGATCACCGAAAAGACCGTCGGTGAGCTCGGCGATCGGATGGATCGCGGCGATGTGATCATCGACGGCGGCAACTCCTACTACCGCGACGACATCGCCCGCGCGGTGGCGCTCTCGCAGAAGGGGATTCATTACGTCGACGTCGGCACGAGCGGCGGCGTGTGGGGTTTGGAGCGCGGCTACTCGCTGATGATCGGCGGCGAGGATGAGGTCGTGCAACGGCTGACACCGTTGTTTCAGGCGATCGCACCGGGTGTGCAGGCGGCGCCGCGCACCCCGGGGCGTACCGGCGAGCCGAGCAGCGCCGAGCACGGCTACCTGCACTGCGGGCCGAACGGCGCCGGGCACTTCGTGAAGATGGTCCACAACGGCATCGAGTACGGCGCGATGGCCGCCTACGCCGAGGGCCTGAACATCCTCAAGCACGCCAACGCCGGCAACGAAACCCGCGAAGACGACGCGGAGACAGCGCCGCTCGAGCACCCCGAGGACTATCCCTATGACCTCGACCTCGCGGCTGTGACCGAGGTATGGCGACGCGGCAGCGTGATCGCGTCCTGGCTGCTGGACCTCACTGCCGCGTCACTCGTCAAGTCTCCGACGCTTGAGGACTTCTCCGGCCGGGTGTCCGACTCCGGAGAGGGACGCTGGACGGCGATCGCCGCGATCGAGGAGGGCGTCCCGGCGCCGGTGCTGTTGACGGCGTTGTTCTCCCGCTTTGACTCGCGGGATCTCGACCATTTCGCCAACCAGACGCTGTCGGCGATGCGCAGCCAGTTCGGTGGCCACGTCGAGAAGCCAGGCGCGTAAAGCGAGTTATTGGAGGTAGGACATGGCAGAGTCCCTCACAGCGATCCTGTTCGATATCGATGGCACGCTGATCATCACTGGCGGAGCCGGCGCGGCTTCGTGGCGGCTGGCGTTCGATGAGCTCTACGGCATCCCCGCCGACATCGGCGAGTTCACCGACACGGGCATGACCGACCCCGACGTGGGCCGCAAGACCTTCGAAGCGGTCTTGCATCGTGCGCCGGAGCGCAAGGAGTTCACACGGCTGCTCGAGCGGCGCCTTCACTACCTGCACCAGACCGTCGAGGAGTCTGAGGGCTACCGGGTGCTGGCCGGCGTAGAGGAGCTGCTGGAGAAGCTCGTCACCGACGGCTACCTGCTGGGGCTCGTGACCGGCAACCTGGAGGCCGCCGCCCACATCAAGCTGCACCGCGCGCGGTTGAATCGCTTCTTCTCCTTCGGCGGCTACGGCTCGGACTCCACCGACAGGGGCGAGCTGACCCGGATCGCGCTTCAGCGCGCCACGCTCGTCTACGGCGAGCCCCTTATGCCTGAGCAGGCGATCGTGGTCGGCGACACCCCCCACGACGTGCAGGGCGCGCACGCAGCGGGCATGAAGTGCGTGGGTGTTGCCAGCCACCACTTCACCATCGAGCAGCTGCGCGAGGCGGGCGCCGACTACGCAATCGTTTCGCTCGAGGAGGCGCTGCCACTATGAGTGCGCGCGCCGACCAGCGGCTCTACATCCTCTCCTTCGACCACCGCGGCTCCTTCAAGAAGGGGCTGATGGGAATCACAGGCGTTCCCACCGAGGGGGAGCGCCAGCGCATTTCGGAGCTGAAGACACTGATCTATGAAGGGTTCACGCGCGCGGTCGCCGACGGTGCGCGTCGCGCCGCCTGTGGGCTGCTGGTCGATGAGGAGTTCGGTGCTGACATCGCGCGATCGGCTCGGCGCGAGCACTTCACGCTGGCGATGCCTGTCGAGCGCTCCGGCCAGGACGAGTTCGACTTCGAGTTCGGGCAGGATTTCGGTGAGCACATCGAGGCATTTGACCCCGACTTCGCCAAGGTGCTCGTACGCTACAACCCCGACGGCGACACCGAACTCAACCACCGCCAGGCCGGAGCGCTCGCAAGGCTGTCCGGATGGCTGCGTGCGAACGATCGCAAGTTCCTGTTCGAGCTCCTGGTCCCGGCGACCGCGGGCCAGCTCGACCAAGTCGGCCGTGACCAGGATGCCTATGATCGCGACCTGCGGCCCGATCTCGTCGTGCGGACGCTGGCCGAGCTCCAGGACGCCGGTGTCGAGCCGGACATCTGGAAGATCGAAGGCCTGGAGGCCAGCGCTGACTGCGAGCGAGCGGTCACCCAGGCACGAGCGGGAGGACGAGATCACGTCACCTGCGTGGTGCTTGGGCGCGGTGCGAACCTCGATCGCGTCGCGCACTGGCTGACAGTGGCAGCCCCCGTTGAGGGCTATGTGGGGTTCGCGGTCGGCCGGACGATCTGGCTGGAAGCGCTGAGCGAGCACGTCGCCGGACGCCTTGAGCGTGACGCCGCGATCGAGCAGATCGCCGCCAACTACCGCCGGATGATCGACGTGTACGCCGGCGCTGCCGCTGGAACACCTCCCGAGATCCCCACGCCCGCAGAAGAGGGTACGCGGTGACGGGGAGCGCCGCCGCAGCCGGGCCTAGCGCGGCGCGGGCCGCGGTCCCGCAGGACCATGTGCTGGTTCTCTTCGGGGCGACCGGCGACTTGGCCAAGCGCAAGCTGCTTCCCGGCCTGTTCCATCTCGCGGTCGCGGGGATGATGCCCGAGCGCTACCGGATCGTCGGCTCCGGGCGTCCCGACGGGGCTCTGGACACCGAAGGCTTTCGCTCGCATGTGCGCGACGCGCTGAAAGAGTTCGGCCGCCATGAGCTCAGCGACGAGCACTGGGGGCCGTTCTCTGAATGCCTGTCCTTCGCACCGGCTTCCGCCGAGCATCCGGACGCGCTTCTGGACGCGGTTGCGGAAGCCGAACAGGACCTCGGGGCGGACGTTCGCAGGCTCATCTACCTCGCCGTCCCACCGCACGCGTTCGCGCCGATGGTCGGAATGCTCGGCGCCTGCGGTCTCACGGAGCGGGCCAGGGTGATCATCGAGAAGCCGTTCGGCAGCGACCTGGACTCCGCGCGCGCACTCAACCAGACACTGCACGCCGAGCTGGAGGAGTCACAGATCTTTCGCATCGACCACTTCCTCGGCAAGGAGGCCGTCCAGAACATCCTCGCGTTCCGCTTCGCCAATGGTCTGTTCGAGCCGGTCTGGAACCGCGAGCACGTCGACTACGTCCAGATCGACGTTCCCGAGCACCTCACGATCGAGGGCCGCGCCGCCTTCTTCGAGCAGACCGGCACGTTTCGCGACATGGTCGTGACGCATCTGGTGCACGTGCTCGGCTTCGTCGCGATGGAGCCCCCGAGCCGTCTGGACGCCCAGTCGCTGCGCGACGCGACCGGCAAGGTGTTCGACGCGATCAAGCCGCTTGACCCCGGCCGGGTGATCTTCGGCCAGTACGACGGCTACCGCGCAGAGCCCGGGGTGGCACCGGACTCGAACGTCGAGACGTTCGCCGCGCTGGAGGTCCAGGTCGACAATCGGCGCTGGGCGGGGGTGCCCTTCTACCTGCGCACCGGCAAGGCTCTGGCCGAGAGCCGCCACACCGTCACGCTCGGCTTCAAGGAGCCAGCCCAGGGGATGTTCGAGCCCCTCTCCGACTCGTCGGGTGTGAGCACGCGCCCCAACGAGCTGACCTTTGAGCTCTCAGATCCCGGTGTGATCTGGGTCGATTTCCTGGCCAAGGAACCCGGTGTGAAGATGAGTCTGGGCGCCGCGTCGCTGAGGTTCCGCTACAGCGACTCCTTCACCGTCTCCAACGAGCTCGAACCCTACGAGCGCCTGATCCACGACGCGATGCTCGGCGACCACACGCTCTTCACCCGCGCCGATGGGATCGAGCGACTCTGGGAGATCTCGAGAGCCTTGCTGCAGCAGCCCCCGAGACCGCTGCCCTACAGACGCGGATCCTGGGGTCCCGACGCCATCGACGGGCTCGTCGCTCCCCACCGCTGGCACCTGCCCTACGACGCCGGTAACGTTTAGCAATGCAAGACGGAGTCGACCCGGGCGAGGAGAACGGCTCCCCGGCCAGCGAGGCTGAGATTCAGGACGAGTTCCTGAAGGAGAAGCTGCTCAGTGAGCAGGGCGAGCATCCGCGAATGCGGCTCGCCAATGTGCATATCCGTCTAGGGCGCAGGTTCTTCTCGGTGTGGTGGCTAGGAGGGATCGCGGTCGCCGTGGCCATCCTCTTGGTGGTGGCCGCGAAGCTCTATTTCGCCAGCGGTGCCGGTCAAGGATTCCTGGCCCGGCACGCCTGCATCCCGCTCTCCCCGCCCGTGCCCGCGGGGGTCCCCGCGTTTGTCCGCTGGACACACCTGTTGAGCTTCTTCTTCCTCGTGATGATCGTCCGCTCAGGCCTGCAGGTGCTCGCTGACCATCCGCGCCTGTACACCAAGGTGCACTGCACGCCGGGGAGGGAGTGGCTGCGCTTCCGCGGGCCGGTGCCCACAGACCGCGTCTGGACGGCCAAGCAGGACACGATCACGCTGAGCCCAATGGTAGGACTGCCCGGCGGCCGGCACACGATCGGCGTCGCGCGTCACTGGCACTTCATCTCCGACATTCTGTTCGTGCTCACCGGCATCGTCTACGTCGCGTTCTTCTTTTCGACGCCCTGGCTGCACCGGCTGCTGCCCACTCATGCGTCGATCTTCCCCGCCGCCGCGTCCTGCGCCGTGACCTATCTGAGCCTGCATTTCCCCAGCGGCGTGAGCGGTTTCTTTCGCTACGACGCGTTGCAGCAGCTCACCTACTTCTCGGTCATCTTCATCCTCGCGCCGCTGGCGATCCTCACCGGCCTTGCGATGTCTCCGGCGCTGGACAACCGTTTCCGCTGGTACGCGCGCCTGTTCGGCAACCGCCAGATCGCACGCTCGATCCACTTCCTCGTGATGGTCTCCTTCGTCCTGTTCTTCGCCGGCCACATGGCCCTTGTCGCCCTGACCGGCCTCGCGCCCAACCTCAACGACATCACTCTCGGCAACAACAATCACAACCTCGACGGATTCGCGATCTGGCTGCTCGTGATCGCGCTGGTGATCGCGTTCAACGTGTGGGCGGTGCGCTTCTCCTGGACGCACACCCGTGTCCTGCAGCGTGTCTCAAACCTCACCGTCGGACGTGTCATGGACCTGCTCTTTGACCACACCGCACCCCGCGTGGAATACCACCGCAAGGACATCAGCCCCTACCTGTGGCCGAACCACGCGCGCCTGCCCGACTCAAGCCCCGAGTGGTGCGCGCTGCGCGATGAAGACTTCCGCGGCTACCGCCTGAAGGTGCACGGCCTCGTCGAGAACCCCGTCGAGCTATCCCTCGAGCAGCTCCAGGCGATGGGAAAGCAGGAGCAGATCACGCTGCACCACTGCATCCAGGGGTGGTCTGGCATCGCCGAGTGGGGCGGCCTGTCCTTCGCTGAGCTGATCGAGCTCGTGCGCCCGGAGCCCGCGGCCGAGTGGGTGATGTTCTACTCCTTCGCCGCCGGCGGGGAAGGAGGCGACCGCTACTACGACTCCCACTCAATCCACGACCTGCGCCACCCCCAAAGCCTGCTCGCCTACGAAATGAACGGTGAACGGCTTCCCATCCTGCACGGTCGTCCGCTACGGCTGCGGGTCGAGAACCAGCTGGGCTTCAAGCACGTCAAGTGGATC
>Ga0208357_1002672_pt1 | contig 11576 bp, 14 predicted proteins | sample NGESurdeep092012_6_FD_184487 | JGI IMG/M metagenome (GOLD analysis project Ga0208357, IMG submission 184487) | Arctic peat soil microbial communities from Barrow, Alaska - NGEE Surface sample F52-2 deep-092012 (SPAdes) | ecosystem: Environmental > Terrestrial > Soil > Wetlands > Peat ... | reverse complement strand
TTCGCCACGACGACCTTTGAACCGCGGCCTGCCGCCACGATGGCCAGCTTGCGGTGCGCGGGGAAGGCCGCCCCTCCCCGGCCCGTCAGGCCCGCCGCCTGAACGTCGGCGATCAGCGCGCCTGGCCGCCCGCGGTAGGGGACGGGGCCTACCCTGGCCAGGTGATCGCGCAGTCCCTCCGGCCGCTGCGGCAGCAGCCGAGGGAGCCCGCGGGGTGGCCGGGCAGGCTGGACCTCGTGCGGTTGGGTCACCGGCGCGCTCATCGTGGCGTCCGATCGCGAACGGGGCGACTGGGCTGGTGGGAGCGTTCGGCGTGCCGCGTGAACACGGCCGCTACCTGGGCGGCCCTCGGCACCTGGCGCGCCGCGGCCGCCAGCCGCCAGGCCGTCGCGGCGACCACCAGGAACGCGCATCCGATCGCCATGTCGAGCAGCCAGCCCCGCCGCAGGTCGCTGCCCGCCCCGATACCGTGCGCAAGGGCGACCGGCCAGCAGAGGTATGCCAGCAGATGTATCGGACGCCACCAGGACCGGGGCAGGCGCCCGCGGATCAGGCTGGTCAGGATGAGCGCGATGACCAGGTCCAGGGCGACGGCGCCCAGCCCCAGCCAGAACCGCTCGTATCCCGACGCGAACGGGATGACCGCGGATGCCAGCGGGATCCTGACGTAGCCGTCGAGAACCGCGGTGAGCACGTGGACGACGATGAATGCCAGGCCGAGCAGCGAGAGGTTCCTGTGCAGGCTAGTCACAGCGAACCCGGGCAGCCCGGGCAGCCGGCCGCGCCTCGTCACCATCAGGCCCAGCACCAGGACCGTGGTGAAGAGCAGCAGCGCGACGACGCCGGTGGCCCGGCTGGCGTACCAGAACGCGGTGCCCCCGCTCATGTCACGTGCCTCCCGACGTGACCTGGCCACCGCCAGATCCGGCGGCCGGAGCGCTGCCGGAGCCGAAGCCGCCGCCGGGGGAACTCTGGGAGCCTGAGTTTGCGCTTGAGGGGCCGGCTGAGGGACCCGGCGCCGCCGGACTTGACGCTGCGGAGCCAGAGGCGGACGGAGCAGAGGCCGGCTGAGACGGCGCCGGACGTGGTACGCGCTGCCCCCCGGCGGGCTTTTCCGTGACGTGCGCCGAGCCCGGCAGGCTGACAGCCAGCGCGCCGGCGGCGACGACGCTGGCTGCGGTAACGGTCGTGGTGATCGAACGTACCCCAGACCGAGCCTTGTCTCTGGCCCGGGCCGCACGGCCGACGTCATGACGGTTTCCGCTGTTAAAAGTGGACACGGCAGGCGAGGCTATGCAGTGAAAGTGAAGCCAACGTGACAACTGCCCCGCTGCGACAGCCCGCTGCAGACTCTCCAGACCCCGTTCCGCGATGCGCCTGGCCATGGCCGTGCTCACCGACAACCGCCTCGCACCGCTAGCGCGGATCGGACCGCTGCTCACGTGGGACCGTGACTTGTCCCGCTCTCCAACATCAGTTCCGCGCTTGCCAGGCGCGCCATTGCAGGCCGGATCCCCTGCCCGGCGGGGCTCGTGGCCCGCCGCAACGGACCAACCGGCGGCCGGGTGCTGATGGACAACGCCTGCCCCTACGCCGGGCTGGACTCCATGTCAGGATTGGCGTCACCATGACCGGAAACTGATGGTCGAAGACAGCGGCCGGGGATTTCGGCGGGCCAGCGCCCCCGGTCGTTCGACCGTTTCTCCCGGGCCACCGAGAAGAAATCCGGGACCGGTCTGGGCATGGCCATCGTGGACTCGGCGGTCCGATCTATCGGCGGCCGCTAAGAGATGGGAACTCGGCGCCGGGCGCCGCGCGGCTGGAGGCGTGCTGCTGCCGCATCGGAGCTAGGGAAGCTCGATATCGGTAACGCTCGGCCCGGTTGCGGCGAGGTCGCGGGCTCGCCGGGGCGGGGCCGCGAGGCGGACGAGGCAGTTGTACGTGACCACGGCGATGGCCAGGTGCATCGCGAAGAGCACGGCGACCGCCTTGGCGGGCTGGCCGAGCACGAGGATGTAGACGTCGGGGAGCCACAGGACCAGGGTGACCGCCACCGCCATGCGCAGGAACAGCCAGCGGGGATCGGAGCTGATGCGGGTGACAATGGGCCAGGCGACGCACGCGATGACGACCCCGATCACGGTCAGCTTCGAGTAGTCGGAGAACTGAAAGTGCGCGTATCCCCTGGTAGAGGGGAAAACCGCCTGGCCGATGACGACGAGCAGTGCATCAATGCCGAGCGACCCGGCTACAGCGGCGGCTGTCGCGCCGAGGACGCTTGCCGCCGAGGGCTGCCGGTGGACAGGCGCGAAGTCCACGCGGAACACGCGCAGCGCCCGTTCTGCGGGTCGGGGCAGCTCCAGAGTCAACGTTCCTCCCCTTTTGCGAAGCAGCGCTTGTTCGCTGTGGCACCAAGGTAGGCGTGCGGCACCCTGCGGTGCGACCTTCTGGAGGATGAAAATCGCTGGCCGATGCTCCTCCTCAAGGCCGGCGCCGTCCTTAAGGTCGACCCGTAACCTGTTCGTAGGGGTGCGCTGGCGTAGTACCAGGGATCGCGGGCTCAGGCCGCCCGTCACGGTTCCTTCACGTCTGGCAAGTAGCTTCATGGCGGGTTCTTACTGGCGCTGGCGGGGGTTCGGCGTGCTTACCGTACGGCGGACCGTGCTGCGGGCGGAGAAGATGAATACCGGCACGGCCCCCACGCTCGCCTGCGAACTTGGGCGGGTGAGCCTGCTCTGCGCTGGTCTTTTTCGCGGGAGGTTGACGAATGAGGATTCTGCTGTCGGGCGGCGCACGAGATCGGGCGCCCGGTCGCGTGACGACATGACCGCCGACGAGCCGCCGCCGACGGCCGATCAGGTCAAGGCGGCTGGTCGCGGCGAGGCCACTCATCCGGGCGAGCCGCATGCGGGTAGCAGCGCGGGGCGGCTGAACTGGCTGCGGGCCGGAGTGCTGGGCGCTGACGACGGTATCGTGTCGGTCGCCGGCCTGGTAATCGGAGTCGCGGGGGCGACCGCGTCGCGCGGGGCGATCTTCACGGCCGGACTGGCCGGCCTGGTCGCGGGCGCGGTGTCGATGTCGCTCGGCGAGTACGTTTCGGTCAGCAGCCAGCGGGACAGCGAAAGCGCGCTGCTTGCCCAGGAACGGCGGGAGCTTGCCCAGACTCCGGATCAGGAGCTAGCCGAGCTGACGGCGCTGTACGAGGCGAAGGGGCTGTCGGCGGCCACGGCCCGTACCGTGGCCGCCGAGCTGACCGCGCATGACGCCTTCGCCGCCCATGCCGAAGCTGAGCTGCACGTCAGCCCGGATGACCTTGCTAATCCGGTGCAGGCAGCCGCGGCCTCGGCGCTGTCGTTCATCGTAGGGGCGCTACTGCCCCTGCTGGCGATCTTGCTTCCGCCGTCCGCCTGGCGGGTGCCCGTGACCTTCGTCGCCGTGCTCGCCGCGCTGGCGCTGACCGGCGCCGTCAGCGCCCGGATCGGAGGCAGCAGCCCCCGGCGTTCCGTCCTCAGGGTCGTCGTCGGCGGAGCCGCTGGCCTCGCCCTCACTTACGGCATCGGGCACCTGTTCGGCTCTGCGGTCAGCTGACGTCCTTGGCTGACCGGCCAGGCGGGGATTGAAGGTGTCCCTTCTGGAAACAGAGCAGGCGGTATGGGGAGAAGTGCCCTGTTCTCGATTCACGGCGGCTCTATCGCGGTGCGGGGGAGATTCCCTGCAAGACCGGGAGAAGGAAGCGGATTCTGGTCTCCAGATCGGCGGCGGTGCGCTCGAAAACCGAGTAGCCGGCCAGGTCGCCCTCGGCGGCGGGGTCGGCCATGCCCCAGTGGATCAGGCCCGGATGGCGGAGGAACTCGGGGCAGTGCTCGCGGGCCTTGTCGCACATGTTGATGAAGTCGAACATCTCGTGATCGGCCGTTTCTAATGAGGTCGGCTGATGGCCGGCTATGTCGAAGCGGCAGTGGCCCACATGACGGCCACGGCATTTCGGTGCAGTGACTTCGGCTGGATGCCGGCGCTGGACGTCTCGATGTGAGCTCCGCCCGGTGCGCAGAAGCGCCTCCGCCATCGGTGAGCGGCCGGTGTTCCCCGTGCACACGAACTGCACTCTCTGCGGACCGGTTCGGGAGCGGCCGCAGGCGCCGGGACGGCGGGCGGCAACGCCAGGCCTGGGTGCAGAGCGGAGACGACGCGACCGCGAAGGAATCCAGGTCGAGCGGAAGCGCAAAGGCCAGCAGTTTCAGCACAGGCCGAGGGGTCTCACAGCCGCCCCGCTGGCGGCCGAGCCGCCGGTGACGCAGCATGCCGGCCTTCGGCGATGAACATGCCCACGATCACGAAGCCAGCCTTTGATGTCAAAGTTTTCCATGAAGCCCCAGAAGCCGTTCTGGGGGAAGCTGTGGACTGATCGACCATGGCGACCAGATCAGCGAGGCCGACGTGGAAGCGGCTGTCAGCGGGCACCCGGCATTCACCGACACCGCACGCTCGTGGAGCTCGCTAGGCAGAAGCGCCCGCGCCTCACTCGGCACCCCGGCGACCTCGGCACCCCGGCGACCTCGGCACCACGGGCATGAAGACGGGCGGCGACCAGGGTCCCCGCCGGCGCAAGTGATCCCGGTCGCCCTGTCGGCCCGGAAGCCGCTGACTGGAGCCTGCCAGGCGATTGCATATGAAGGTCAGGGGTGGTTGCGCACCGCAATTAGCCTGCCATCGCCAGACGGGCGCCCCCAAGCGTGGCCAGCGTGACCTGGTGCTAGAGGCTGGCTGGACTGAGGTTGTCGCCCTGGCCGCGGCTTATGCCGTCGCGGTGGCGGCTACTCCCGCCGGGATCTCGGGGGCGGTCCTCTTGCTTCCGTTCCAGGTCAGCGTGCTGGGCACGCCGAGCCCGGCCGTGACCCCGACGAACCTGCTGTACAACGTCGTCGCGACGCCGGGCGCGCTGTACCGGTACTGGCGGCAGGGGCAGACAGGCGGGCGGCTGGCCCTGGTGCTGACCGCCGGGACGCTGCCGGGCGTCGTCGCCGGATCGGTCATCCGGGTCGAGCTGCTGCCCGCAGCGCGGGACTTCGACCTGGTGGTCGCTGCGGTCCTGATCCCGCTGGGGATCTGGCTGGCGCTCACCGGGCCGCCCCGAGCCGGCGACCCGGACCGCCCGGCTCGGGTCATCCCGGCTCCCGTGCTGGCGGCCGTCGCGTCAGTGGTCGGCTGCGTCGGCGGCATCTACGGGATCGGGGGCGGCTCGATCCTGGCGCCCATCCTGATCGGATCGGGCCGGAGGCCATCCGAGGTCGCCCCAGCCGCTCTCGCCTCCACGTTCGTTACGTCCGTCGCCGGCGTGATCACCTTCACGATCTTGTCTCTCCACCAGCATGGCTCCGTGGCACCCGACTGGCCGACCGGCATCGCCCTGGGCGTCGGCGGCCTGGCCGGCGCCTACACGGGAGCCCGCCTCCAGTCCCGGATGCCCGACGTCCTTATCCGCCGGCTGGTCGGCGTCCTGGTCATCGCCATCGGCGCCCGCTACCTGTGGACCGGCCTGAGCTGATCCCTTGCCGCAGCCAGTCCATGCCGCCATCGCTCAGGTTCAGTCGCTCCAGATCCGCGCGGACAGCGACCTTATGCCTGCGAGTTCACCTTGGCTTGCGGCGCGCGAAGCCGGACGCTGCCACTGCGCGCCTCGGGCATCTGCTCCACTCGATGGGCGACGCAGCTGAGGGCTAGGCCGCAGGCGGCCCGGGGCTGGCGGGGGGCGTTGCCAGTAGAGCCCGGCCGACGGCCCGGCGCAGCTGGGCGATCCGGGCGGTTTTCGCCGCAGTCATCAGCAGGACCACGGCAGTGAGGGTCATCAGCGCTGCTCCGGCGATGAGGGTCAGCAGCAGGGCGACCGCCAGGTACAGCCGGACGTCGATGCCCAGGAAACTGGCCTGGACGACGTGCGCGTTCTGGATGATGAAGATCAACAGGACGGCGAGGGCCGCGATGCCGCCGCGGCGGCGGCTTCGCCTGCCCGGCCGGCTGCGGGGGCCTGGCCGGGGTCTGGCCGGCTAGGGGTTCGGTCCCGTCGATGACGGCCCGGGCCAGGTCGGCCAGGCGCAGGTTGCGGTCGCGGGCGGCGCTGCGCAGCAGCTCGAATGCCTGGTCCATGTCCAGGGGCTCCTCGGCCGCGGCGCTCTGCGCCGACGCGAGCGGGTTGCTGCCTCGCTTACGCAGGGAGGATCCGGCGCCCGGTAATCCTGGAGGGGATGATCCGGACGAACAGTTCGCGCTGCCCGGCCGGCCAGGGCTCGACTCCTGCGCGCAGGGCAGCGGTGAGTTCGGCCTCCGACTCGACGCGGTGCGCAGGCCCCTGGACCAGGACGCTCCACCCCGCCCGGGCGGCGCTGTCGATGTCGTCGATCTCGAATGCCACCACGTAAGCAGCTTTCGCGATCCCGGTCTGCAGGTCCTCGTCGAGCGGGCTGTGCCGGGCCGTGCGGAAGACGATCGCACCCTCGTGCAGCCGGTAGTTCACCGGCAGTACGACGGGCCCGAACCGGCCCTGGAAGGCAATCCGGCCGATCCCGCCCGGTCCGATCAGTTTCAGGCATTCATCCTGGTCGAGGTCCTCGATCGCCCGTTGCGGCGTACGCGATTGGTTAGTCATGACTTGAGCATTACCCGTGAGAGCGGGCGGCGGCAGGGCGGTTGGTCCTGGCTGATCCGGACGGAGGTCCCGCCAACCCGAACCTGCGGCCCGCCCGCGATGCGCTCCGGTTCAGGACCTGACCGGGCGAACTCCGGGACGTTGGTCCCTGGCCGGGCGCCAACCTGCTGGCCAGGATCTTGTGCTTGACCACTCCGGAAGATCACAGAGCGGGTGCATATGTCAGGCGACGAGCGGGAGCGGGCAGCATGGAAGGTGGGCCCGCGGCAGGCAGTGCAGTTGATACCGGCCGAGTGCTGGCAGCTGCTGCGGGGAGCGTCCGTGGGCAGAGTCGTGTCCACGATGAACGCGCTCCCCGCGATCCGGCCTGTCAACCACCTGGTTGACGGCCGGGCGATCATCATCCGCTCGCATCTAGGGTCGGCAATCGCTGGGCACGCGTCCCGCGACGGTGCTGTTGTTTGCCACCAGGCAGACGAAATCGACCCGGACCGGCATACCGGGTGGAGCGTGGTCGCGACGGGGCTGGCAAGGCTAGTACGCGAGCCCGGTTCCGGCGACAGCTATAGGGAGGCGCTCGAGCCATGGGTGGCCGACGCTATGGACCAGGTCATAGCCATCACTCCCCAGACCATCATCGGCATCCGCCTCGTCGGCTGGTGCGGCTGACATCTCTCGCGGCAGATGGCCGCTTGCGCCGACTTCTACCTGAGGATGATTCGCGGCCTCCCGGTTTCGTCCTCCGGGAGGTCGCGCAGCGCGATACTGGGCGCCAACCGTGGGCCGCTGTCAAGCGGGCGCTGTTACGGCACCGGGAGGAATGTTGTCCGCTGAGCTGCCCCTGCCCGTTGCCCGGGCGCTGCGCCTGGTCCGCGTGGACTTGGCGCCCGACCGAGGGCAGCCGTCGGCGGTCAGCATCCTGGTCGCGACCGCTGCCTCGAACGCCGGGTCGCTCGGCGCCGACGCGCTGCTGGTGTTCCTGGGCCAGGCTGTTTTCCTGCTACCAGGGGCTATGCGCATTTCCAGTTCTCCGACTACGCGAAGCTGACCGTGATCGGGGTGCTGATCGCGTGCGCCGCCTGGCCCGTCGTCACCCGGATCAGCTTGTTCTCTTCGTCATGCACCTGGCCATTGCCGTGGTTACGTATAACTGCCTCGTCCGCATCGCCAGGACCGGGCAGGCACGCTGACCCGCCAGCTGGCCGTCCTTCTGAACCCGCGGCCCGTGTGCGCCAGGGCCTAAAGGCCCGGCGAATGCGAACCTCCGCCCAGTGCGCGCCAGACCCCTGCAGCGGACCATGAGAAGCGGGCCGCCGGGAGGGAACTGTCATGAGCCGGCTGCAAGCAGCCGATGGAAGTGTGTTCGCGCTGCTCGCCGACGGTACGGCGATCGAGATCCGGCAGGCGGCGCTTGCCGATTCGGACGCAGTCAAGGCCATGCACGAGGCGATGTCCCCCGACAACACCTACCTGCGATTCTTCAGCTTCAGCCGGCTGGCAGCCGGGACCGAGGCGGGCCGGGTCTGCCGCGAGCCCGGTCCCGGCCACGCGTCGCTGCTCGCGCTGCTCGACGGAGAAATCATCGGAGTCACCAGCTATGAGGCCGCCGGGCAGCTGGCCGGCCGCGGCGAGACCGCGGAGATCGCGTTCGCGGTGGCCGACCGCATGCACGGCCGCGGGGCGGCGACCCTGCTGCTCGAGCACCTGGTCTCGCTGGCCGGAAGCCGCGGGGTGGAGACCTTTAGCGCGGTGGTCCTGGCGGAGAACGCGTCGCTGCTGAAGCTGTTCGCCGCCGCAGGACTGCCGGTCCGCCGGCGATCCGTTGACGGGATGATCGAGATGACGTTTCCCCTTCCCCGAGAGGACGCGGGCGAAGCGCTGGACGCCTACTTGGAAGCGGTCGCCGCGCGGGAGCGCGGCGCTGACGTCGCCAGCCTGCGGCACATATTCGCGCCCGAGTCGATCGCGGTGATCGGCGCCGGCCGACGCCGGGGCACGGTGGGCCGGGCGATCCTGGACAACGTCCGCAGCGCCGGCTTCGGCGGCCACGTGTACGCGGTCAATCCCCGCGTGCGGCAGATCGCCGGCGAGCGGTGCCTGGCGTCCGCGCTGGACCTGCCCGAGTTGGTCGACCTGGCTGTGATCGCCGTTCCCCCGGCGTCCGTCCTGAACGTGGCTCAACAGTGCGGCCAGCGCGGGGTTCGGGCGCTTGCGGTGATCACGTCCGGGCTCGACACCGCGGCCAGCGCCGACCTGCTGGCCGCATGCCGACGGCACGGCATGCGGCTGGTCGGCCCGAACTGCTTCGGCGTCGCCGTGCCCGGCGTCGGCCTGGATGCCACGTTCGCGGCGAGCCACCCGCGACCGGGCGTCACCGGGCTGGTGATGCAGTCCGGCGGGCTCGGCCTGGCCGTGATGGGCCAGCTCTCCCGCCTCGGCATCGGGATCTCCTCGTTCGCGTCGGTCGGCGACAAGCTGGACGTGTCAGGCAACGACCTGCTGATGTGGTGGGAACAGGACCGGGATACCCGGCTCGCGGTGCTGTACATCGAGTCGTTCGGCAACCCGCGCAAGTTCGCCCGCACCGCGCGCCGCGTCGGCCAGACAATGCCGGTGCTCACGGTGCACGCAGGGCGATCGGCCGTCGGTCAGCGAGCGGCCTCCGCGCACACTGCGGCGGCGGCTACCCCGCTGGTCAGCCGTCAGGCGCTATTCGAGCAGGCGGGGATCATCGCCACGCAGCGCATCGGCGAGCTCATCGAGGTCACCGCGCTGCTCGCCACCCAGCCGGTGCCGGCCGGCCGCACCGTCGCCATCGTGTCCAACGTAGGCGGCGCCGGGGTCCTCACCGCAGACGCGGCTACCGACATGGGCCTGACCATCCACCAACCACGAGGTCTGACCAGCGTACCCGGACCTGCCCGCCGTCGCCTGCTTCGACACCGCTTTCCACGCCACCATCCCGGCCGCGGCGGCCACCTTCGCGCTGCCGGCCGAGTGGCGCGCCCGGTGGGCGCTGCGCCGCTACGGGCTCCACGGGCTGTCGCACGCCTACGCCTCCCGGCGCGCCGCCGAGCTCCTCGGCTGTGATCCGGGGCTGGCACCCACCTCCGGGTCGTCACCTGCCATCTGGGCGCCGGCGCGTCGCTGGCGGCCGTCCGCGGCGGCCGCTCGGTGGACACCACGATGGGCTTCACCCCGCTCGACGGGCTGGTCATGGCCACCCGGTCGGGATCGGTCGACCCCGGCCTGATGCTCTGGCTCGAAGAGCACGCGGGCATGCCGCCGGCCGAGCTGGCGGCGACCCTGGAGTACCGGTCCGGCCTGCACGGGCTGGCCGGCACGGCCGACATGCGCGAGATCCTGTCCCGCGCCGCCGCCGGCGACGCGCGGGCGGAACTGGCGCGGGAGGTGTACCTGCACCGGCTCTGCGGCTCGATCGCGGCGATGGCCGCCATGAACGGACTGGACGCCCTCGCCTTCACCGGCGGAGTCGGCGAGAACTCGGCCGAGATCCGCGAGCGGGCCATGGGACGTCTCGGCTTCCTCGGGGTCGCCCCGGACTTGGGGCGCAATGCCAGCGGCACCGGTGACCGGGAAATCGGGCAGCCGGGAGCGCCCGTCAGGAGCCTGGTCATCAGCGCCCGCGAGGACATCGAGATCGCAGGGCAGGTGCGGTCGACGCTGGGCTCATGACCTCCTGCTGTTCGAGAGTCAGGCGGCTTTCTCACCTATTTCTGAATCCGTCAGCCGAGCGCCCTCGGGCGGTAGGGCGCGTTCGGCGGGTAGCTGAGCCGGTCGCGCACGGCCACGACGCCTTCAACGTGCCTGGCCGCGTCGACGATGTCGCGGCCGACCGGGGCGGTTTCCGGGGTGCCGTCGATGGTGACGATCCCGTCCTTCACGGCGACGGTGAAGCGGGCCGGGTCGCACAGGAATTCGCCCAGGATCAGGTCCTGGGTGATCTCGCGCTGTATGTCCGCATCGGGCCGGCTGTACACGCTCAGGACGTCGGCGCGGGTCACGATGCCGATCAGCCTGCCGTGATCGTTGATGACCGGGAGCCGCTTGACCCGCCGGGAGTACATGAGGCGGGCCGCCTGGGTGACCGGGACGTCGGGACCGATCGTGACCGCGGGCTTGGTCATCAGCTCGGCCGCGGTGACCGCGCTCGCCTTGTCATGCTCGCGTCGCCGCAGCATGCCTTGGAGCGCCCCGGGCATGGCGCCGTCGAGGGCCTCCTTGGTCAGCAGGTCGGCCTCTGAGACGATCCCGACGACCTTGTTGTCGTCATCTAGCACGGGGAACGCGCTGACCCGCTGCTCGTGCAGCATGGCGGCCATCTCCTTGTACTGGGCGCCCTGCCTGACGGCGATTACGTGGGTGCTCATGACGTCCTTGACAGTCGCGTGCATGGGTGTTGCCTCCTCTTCCTTCCGTTGCCGGGTTAGATGCCTTCGGCCGGTATGACCACGACCGGGCAGTTGGCGTGATGGGTGACCTGGACGCCGACCGAGCCGAGCAGCAGCCGCTTGAACCCGCCGACGCCGCGGGAGCCCACGACGAGCATGTCGGCGCCTTCGGCCGCCTCCAGCAGCGCTTCAGCGGGCAGCCCGTTGACGGCCCGGACCGTGACCGACGGGGGCCGCGACGCGGGGCCCGCCTTCTCGAGCGCGCCGTCCGTCTGCTCCTTGGCCATCTTGCAGGCCTGCTCGATCAGGTCGTCGTCGCCCGGATAGGGGACTGAGTAGCCCCAGTATCCGGTGACCGCCTGGTGGACAGTGAGCACGGTGAGCGGCGTCTGGCGAACCGCCGCTTCCCCGATAGCCCACTCGAGGGCGCGCTGGGCATGGTCAGAGCCGTCGATACCGACGATGATTCCTGGCATCTTGCTCGTCTCCTTACGCTGACCTTTGTCTGCAGCTACGACGCT
>Ga0208357_1002671_pt1 | contig 11577 bp, 9 predicted proteins | sample NGESurdeep092012_6_FD_184487 | JGI IMG/M metagenome (GOLD analysis project Ga0208357, IMG submission 184487) | Arctic peat soil microbial communities from Barrow, Alaska - NGEE Surface sample F52-2 deep-092012 (SPAdes) | ecosystem: Environmental > Terrestrial > Soil > Wetlands > Peat ... | reverse complement strand
GGCGGGATTGGTGGGATTCGCGATCGGCTCTGAGACCAACGGGTCGATCATGAATCCATCGGGCGCTTGCGGCGCGACCGGGTTGCGCCCGACGTATGGCCGCGTCAGCCGCCACGGCGCGATGGCGTTGATGTGGACGTCGGACAAACTCGGACCGATCTGCCGCTCCGCGCGCGATGCCGAAACGGTCCTGCGTGCGATTGCCGGGCACGACGTCAACGATCCGACGTCGGTCGACGCACCGTTTCCGGCGATCCGCGGCCGCCGTCCCAAGGTCGGCGTGCTCAAGAACGGCGCGTCCGGTTCGATGCCGGCCGTCGTGAAGAACTACGAAGCGTCGCTCGCGGTCCTCAAAGAATATTGCGATGTCGTGGAAGACGTCGCGCTTCCGCGCGGGCCATATGGCGCGGTCTTCGAAGCGATTTTCAACGGTGAGTGCGCCGCGGCGTTTCGCGATCTGATCGAAAGTGGACGCGCACGCGAGTTGCAATCCAAAGACGATCGCTTGGGCGGTTATCAGGTGTACGGTTCGCTGGCGGTCGATTACGTCGACGGCATGCGGCGTCGCGCGCTGCTCAACGCGCAAGTCGTGCGCGCCTTCGAAGGCTACGACGCGATCGTCTACCCGAACGCGCCCACGATCGCCATCCCGATCGGCACGCCGTTCGATAAGGCCTATCCGCAATATTCGGGCGGCCCCGAGATGGGCAGTCCGGGCAACTTGGCGGGCTTGCCATCGATTGCCGTGCCCAATGGCTTCGGGGATCACCACTTGCCGACGAGTTTGGCCTTCATGGGACGTGGTTGGGGCGAGTTCCAATTAACTGCGATCGCTAAAGGGTACCAGGCTCGCACCGCATTCCATACCCAGCATCCGACGCTCGTGGTTGCCCAGTAGAGCCGGCGATAGCCGCCGCCAAAATGTGGGAATAGGAGCAGGGTACTTGTCCTCTTGAGGTGACCCATGCGACTACTCCTGATTTTCCAGGCGCTAGCGCTCGCAGCGGTGGCAATAGCGGTCCCGCCACCTGCGTCCGCCCAAGTCTTCATCGGAATCTCGGTCTCGACGGCGCCTCCGGCGCTGCCCTATTACGATCAACCGATGTTGGATCAACCCAACGAGATCTGGCAGCCAGGTTATTGGCAATGGAGTCCCGAGGGTTACTATTGGGTGCCGGGCACGTGGGTTGAAGCGCCGGATCCGGGACTGCTGTGGACGCCGGGGTATTGGGCCTTTAGCGACGGGTTGTTCTATTGGCAGCCCGGCTATTGGGCGCAAGACGTCGGATACTACGGCGGCGTGAATTACGGCTTCGGCTACTACGGGAACGGCTACGTTGGCGGATCGTGGTCCGGCCGGAACTTTCGCTACAACACCGCCGTCTCGCGCGTGGACCCCAGGCGCGTTCGCTACCGCTACTCCAATCGGAACGTCATGTCCAGAAACACCAACCGCGTTTCCTACAACGGCGGCCGCGGAGGCCTGAGGGCTCGTCCGACCGCTCGACAATTATCCATCAGGCGAGAGCGTCACTTCCCGATGACCTCCACGCAGATCCAACACGTGAACGCGGCGCGTGGGAACCGCAACTACCTCGCGAGCGTGAATCACGGCCGCCCAACCAACGCCGCGGTCGCCCGCCCGCTGCGGATCGCCCCCGCACGTACCGGCCAGCAACGCATGCAAACGCAACGCGCCGCGCAACAGCGGACGCAGCAACAGCACGTGCAACAGCAGCGGGTGCAGCAACAGCGCGTGCAACAGCAGCGGGTGCAGCAACAACGCGTGCAGCAGCAGCACGTGCAACAGCAACGCGTGCAGCAAGTGCAGCAGCAGCGGGTGCAGCAGCAGCGCGTGCAGCAAGTGCAGCAGCAGCGCGTGCAGCAACAGCGCGTGCAGCAAGTGCAGCAGCAGCGGGTGCAGCAACAGCGCGTGCGGCAAGTGCAGCAGCAGCGGGTGCAGCAACAGCGCGTGCAGCAGCACGCGCAGCCGCATCCCCGGCACACGTAGCCTCCTGCCCGGGGCAGCCGTCGCCGGCTGCCCCGGGCGAAGACGATAGGGAACGCTTGGCGCCTAAAGTTTCCTCGTCATACTTGGAGAGCGGCGCGCGTTAGGGCAGCAGCGCGCTCTCGAGCGATTCCGCGAACGCTTCGATATCGGTTTCCCGCGTGGCGTGTGAGGTCATCCAGCGAACTTCGGGCGCGGCCTCGTCCAAAACGTAAAAGTAAAACTCGGATTGCAGGCGCGCGATCGCCGAACGGTCCAGCGTGGCGAAGACCGCGTTGATTTCGACCGGACGCGTGATCGTTACGCCCTCGATGACGCCGACGCGCTTGGCCAGCAGCGCGGCCATCGCGTTGGCGTGCGCTGCATAGCGGCGCCAGCGCTCGTCTTCGAGCAGCGCGTCGAATTGCGCCGCAATGTAGCGCATCTTCGATGCGAGTTGGGTGGTCTGCTTGCGCGCGAACTCGGCGCTGCCGCCATGCTGCGACGGATCGAAGAAGATCACCGCCTCGCCGAACATCAAGCCGTTCTTGGTTCCTCCAAGGGTCAAAATGTCGACGCCCAGGTCGCGCGTCGCAGCGCGTAACCCAAGATGCTGGGCGGCCGCGGCGTTGGCGATGCGGGCACCGTCCACGTGCATGATCCACCCGCGATCGTGTGCGAACCGCGAGAGCGCCTCGATTTCGCCGGGCGTATAGAGCGTGCCGAACTCGGTGGCTTGCGAGATCGAAACGACCCGCGGCTGCGCATGATGCGCGTCGGGCTTGATGGCGGCCATTGGGGACAAATCGTCGGGCCGCAGCTTGCCGTCGGGGGTGTCGATCGTAAGGACCTTGCATCCGGAGAAACGTTCTAGGGCGCCGCATTCGTCGACGTTGAGATGCGCGCTCGACGGTGCGATAACGGCCTGGTAGGGCCGCAGCACGGCGCTCAGGGCCAGAACGTTGGCACCGGTCCCGTTAAACGCGAACAGCACCTCGGCGTCCTCGCCGAACTCGCGGCGTATCCGCGCGATCGCGGCTTGCGTGTAGGGATCGTGGCCGTAGCCGACCGCGTCCCCATCGTTCGCCGCGAGCAGCGCCTCCACGATCTCGGGCGCGACCGGCGCGTTATTGTCGCTGGCAAAGGTTCGATGCATCTCGCGCTCTGCTTACTGCGCGCTGGGGAATCCTTCCGGCGCGTCGCCCCCGGCAGGGTGCGTCCGGCGCGTGTGAAACAACCGAACGACTATTTCTTTTCAGGAGGAGCGATGTTTCAGCGTTCTCTCGTTGTCATTTTTCTATTCTCGGCCGTCGCGATCGCGCCGGCCATGGGCGCGACGCCCTCGCCCGCGGCTAGTGCCTCGGCCGCGGCACAAGCTCCGGTCGCCTACTCGACCTGGTCCGCGGGGGCCACGATGCAGCCCGGCCTGATCCCGATCGCGATGAAAGCCGGCGCGCCGTACTTGGTGTTGTCGGGCGCGCAACTGGGCGCCGATTTCATCGAGTCGTCGGTGCCCTCGACGGGCTTGGGCGGCTTCGGTCCCGCCGCCGGCGAGCCGTACGTTGCGCCGGCACGATTGTTCCGCTTCGAACGCGCCGGCGACAAGGTCGTGCTGCGCTGGCCCAATACGTTCGCGCAGGTCAACGCGACGACCGCGCAGGGCTTGGCCGTTCGCGAATCGCTCCCTAACTCGGTCTTGGCCGTCGTTCCTATCGTCGCGGCCGACCCCGATGGAACCGTCGTTATTTCCGCCGCACCCTTCTTAGGCGACGTCGCCGATTTTCAAGCCGTCTTCGATCAATCGATTCGTAACCCGGCGCACGGCTACCATCTGGATCCAACGCGCGCGTTTTTTACCTCGACCAAAGCGTTTCCCGACAACGACGTCTTGGAAGTGAGTCAAACCTGGGCGAGCGCCTCGCCCGATACGATCGACAACGCGCCCGATCCGCGCAGCTTGGAAATCGGAATCACCTATAACATCGTCGCCGCTCCCAACGACGGGTACGTGCCGCGCATCGCCGATCCGCGCGTCGGCTTCTTCGAACAGACGGTGCTCGACTTCCAAAACGATCTGGCGACGCCGCGCAACGTCAACTACGTGACGCGCTGGAACTTCGCGCCCGAACATCCGGGCCAACCCTCCAATGCGACGCGTCCGTTGGTTCTCTACCTCGACAACGACATGCCCACGCAGTATCGAGAGACGGTCAAACAGGCGCTCTTGACGTGGAATAGCGCGCTGTCCAAACTCGGCATCCTCAATGCGATCCAAGTCAATCAGCAACCCGACGATCCCGCGTGGGATCCCCAAGACATCCGCCACAATATGGTGCGCTGGATCGACACGACGTCGCCGCAATACGGGGCCGAAGCGCTCATCATCGACGATCCGCGCACCGGCGAAGAGATCAACGTCGGCGTCAACGTCGACGCGATCGAAGGCTCGGCGTTGCGGTACTTCCACTACGTCGTCGCGCCGGTCCGCGGCATTCCCGACACCAAAGCCAACGAGAACGCCTTCGAGCAGACCTATCTCCGCAGCGTCGTGCTGCACGAATCCGGGCACGATCTAGGGCTGCAGCACAACTTCATCGGTTCGATGGCCTATACGGCCAAAGACCTGCAGAATACGGCCTTCACGCACAAGTACGGCGTCGGAACGTCGGTGATGGAATACGCGCCGATCAATCTGTGGCCCAAGGGAACGCCGCAGGGCGACTACGTGCAACTGGTGTTGGGCCCATACGACTACTACGCCCTTCGCTACGGCTACGGATACGTTCCGGGGGCCAAGTCCTCGGGGGACGAACTCCCGACCTTGCGGCGTTGGGCGTCGCGCTGGGCCGATCCGACCTACCGCTTCGCCTCGGACGAAGACGCGTCGTTCAACTTCGGACACGCGATCGATCCGCGGGTTCAGCAGGACGATCTAACCAACGATCCGGTCGGCTGGTGCGCGGTGCAGACCAAGATGTTCCATAACAGTCTCAACGCGATCGACAAATCGTTCCCGCAATACGGCCAATCGTACGACGAAGCGCGTCGCGCGTTCGGCTCGCAAGAGGCGCAATACGCGCGCTGCGCGACGATGGCCGCGCACGTCATCGGGGGCGAGTATCTCTCGCGCTCGAACAAGGGCGATCCGGGTGCCGTGCCGCCGTTCTCGGCGGTACCGCGCAGCCTGGACCTGCGGGCGTGGCATCAACTCGCAACCGGCTTGTTCTCCGACGCGGCCTGGACGTTTAACCCGAAGGTCTTGCGGCTGTTGAGCTACTCCGAGGTCAGCTCGCTGACCGGCGGCGGCAGTTGGGCGTACGATCCGACGCCGCGACACGACGTTTCGCCGGCCGCCTTGGCCGCCGCCGCGCAAAACGGCGTACTCAACGAGCTGTTCGCCCCGCTGACCCTCGCGCGCATCGACGATCTCTCAACCAAGTACGGAACGAATGCCACGATGTCGCTCGCCGATCTTTTCGATTGGTCCAACGCATCGATCTTCGGCGACGTGCGCGGCGGCGATGCGAAGGACGGCGTCGTACGTCGTAACCTGCAGGTGGCGTTTGCCAAACGGTTGGCGGCGATGTGGATCGCGCCGACGACTGGCACGCCCAGCGACGCGAGCGCGTTTGCGCGCCAATCGTTGGCGCAGCTGCAACACGACGCGAACGTTGCGCTGGGACGCACGGGCTTAGACGAGCAGGCGCGCGCGCATCTGAGCGCGTTGTCGGCAATAGCCGCGCAAGCCCTGGAGGCACGCGCTTCGATTAACTAGCGTGATGAATTGCCGTTGCCGGAGGGTTCGGGGCAGGGCGCGAGCGTGGTGAACCCTCCGCGAGAAGTGTGCGCCATGACGTACTGCACCGGCGCCGGCTCGGCGGCGCGCAGCGCCGGCGGCGGAAACTCAAAGAGCACCGGCTGGTCGGGATGCTGGAACGGATCGCCGGCTTCGTCCTTGTAACGCCACGGATAGTCGAGGTCGACTTGCTGGTGGCTGCCGTCGGGATAATGCACCGAGAGCGCGATGTCGTCGTAGATATAGAAGCCTGTGGCGGCATCGTAGCGCGGCGTTCCGCTGTCTTCGATGAAGTCGACTTCGCCGCATGGCTCGTCTGCCGGAGCGGCGCCGCCGGTGCCCGTACCGATGCCGCTTTCGCCGGTGCCGGCCCCCCCGTTTCCCACGCTACCGGCGGCCGCCGACTTGGCTTTTTGCGAGAGTTCGACGGGGCGCGCGGCGACGCGCTTGATGGGCGAAACCCGCGACGATCGAGCGGGCGCGATCTTGTGCGGCACGATGCGGCGTTTTGCGATAACTTTGGGCCGCGGGGGCGGAGGCGGCGTGCGCGGAGGCGGCGTCGGGCTGACGTGGGCGATCAGCGCGATTCGCGCGGTCACCTGCACCTCGTGCGGCGCGGGCCGGCTGCCGGGAAACAACGCGGCACCGATTTCGATCAACGCGATTGCGAGCGCGAACGAAACGATCGCACGCCGGCGGTCGTCTTCGAAGAAAAAGCCGAGCCATCCGCGTCGGGACGACTCGGCCGAATGACGTCCTATGAGACGATCCCCGCGCTTACCCCGGGTTCACGCCGTAGGTTTGGTAGTACCATTTTGTGAATTGGTCGTCCGTGGGATAGTAGCCATACTTGTGATAGAACCAGTCGCGATACGCACTCTGGCGACGCACGACTTCTTTTTGTTCGGCGCGTTTGGCGCGGACCTTATGGTTGTAATTCGTGACGAGCACCGCCGCGGCGGCGCCCAGCAACAGGATGTTTCGAGCGGCGGCCGCACCGTTGGCAAACGCCGGCGCCGCGCAGCCCATCGCCAACGCAAGGGTCATGGCGCCGGCAACTAGTTTCCGTTTCATAATCGGTCCTTTCCGAGCCGTCCCGGGGCAACCCGATGGGCGAAGAGGCACGCCGAGCGGTTCCACGGAATCCTCGCCCCGTGGATATCGAGAGCCTGATTCGAGCCATCCCGGATTTTCCGATTCCCGGGATCCTTTTCCGTGACATTACCCCGTTGCTCAAGGATAAGCAAGGGTTTCGCGCGGCGATCGACCTGTTCGTCGATCGCTACAAGGACCGCGGCATCGACTACGTGGTCGGCATCGAAGCCCGCGGCTATATGATCGGCGCGCCGCTGGCCTACGCGATCGGCGCGGGGTTCGTTCCCGTTCGCAAGCCGGGCAAGCTGCCGTACAGTAAGTTGTCGGAATCTTACGCGTTGGAATATGGAACCAATTCGCTGGAGATTCACGCCGACGCGCTGGGGCACGGCGAAAAGGTGCTCGTGGTCGACGATCTTCTCGCCACCGGCGGAACCGCCGCCGCAACGCGACGCTTGCTCGAACGTTTGGGCGCAAAGGTCGAAGGCTTCGCCTTTCTCATCGGCCTCGAAGCGCTCAACGGCCGCGCCGCCCTCCCCGGCGTTGACGTCGAAACCTTCATCACCTACTGACATGCGCGCGGCGATGATGCTGGCGGCGCTCGCGTTGCTGCTCGCGGTATCCGGCGGACCGGCGATCGCGCGGCCGCATCCGGCGCCCGCGGCGACCCCCGCGCCCTTGCCTCCCGAGGACCCGGCGATCTCCAAGATCGCGTTCGGACAGTTTCTGGCCTGGCAGATCGGCAAGGTCGATCGTAGCCGCTATACCGATGCCGTCGACGCGCTGATGACCCCGGACACCATCGCCGCAGCCGCCCAAGACCTCGTGTCGCTGGGCGCCCTTCAACGCGTGGTCTGGAAGGGCCCCAGCGTCGCCCAGGGCGTGCCTGCAGGCAGCAAGACCTATCTCTATCAGGTGATCTGCTCTGACGGGCAGGTCTACATGCAGTTCTCCATCGGACCCAACGGCAAGCTGGCCAGCATGGTTTTCCGCAAGACGCTCTTGGAGATCGGGACGCCCTCGGACTAGCGACTCTGGACCCTGGGGCGCGCGATGTGGCATGATAGAGGGTATATCTCATGACGATCGCGGAGCTGGTAGCGAAGGTTCAATCGTACGACCCGTCACTCGACGGGTCGTGGCTTACCCGCGTCTACGACGTCGCTCAGACCGCCCACGAAGGCCAGCGCCGGGTTTCGGGCGAGTCCTACATCGAGCATCCGCTGGCCGTGGCCGCGATCCTTGCCGAACTGGAGATGGACCGTCAGACCATCGCCGCGGCGTTGCTTCACGACGTGGTCGAAGATACGTCGCTCACCAGCGAAGAGGTCGCCGCGCTGTTTGGCGACGAGATCGCCAACTTGGTCGATGGGGTGACCAAGCTCACGCGTATTCCATACCAATCCAAAGAGGACGCGCAGGTCGAAAACCTCCGCAAGATGTTTATGGCGATGGCCAAAGACATCCGCGTCATCATCATCAAGCTAGCCGACCGTTTGCACAACATGCGCACGTTGGGTTCGCTGCCGGCGGCCAAACAAAAGGCCATCGCGCGCGAGACGCTGGACATCTACGCGCCGATCGCACATCGCTTGGGCATCTGGAAGATCAAGTGGGATATCGAAGATCTCTGCTTGCGCTACCTGGATCCGGAACCGTATCGCGAGATCGTCGAAGCGGTCAACAAGACGCGCGTCGAACGCGAAGCCGACGTCGCCACGGTTATCGGATCGCTCAATCGCGAGTTCGACACGCTGGGCGTCAACGCCGAGATTCAAGGACGCCCCAAGCATTTCTATTCGATCTACTCCAAACTCAAGAAAGGGCGAGACTTCTCGACGATTTACGATCTGACCGCAATCCGCATCATCGTCGATTCGGTGAAGGATTGCTACGCGGCGTTGGGCGCGGTGCACGCGCTGTGGACCCCGCTGCCGGGGCGCTTCAAAGACTACATTGCAATGCCCAAGCCGAACATGTATCAGTCGTTGCATACCACGGTCGTTGGACCCAACGGCGATCCTCTGGAAATTCAGATCCGCACGTGGGAGATGCATCGTACCAGCGAGTACGGCATCGCCGCGCATTGGCGCTACAAAGAAGGCGGCAAAGCCGATCGCTTCGAGAACAAGCTGTCGTGGCTGCGCGCGCTGTTGGAATGGCAGAAGGACATGCGCGATTCCCGCGCGTTCATGGAAAACCTCAAACTGGATCTGTTCGATTCCCAGGCGTTCGTCTTCTCGCCACGCGGCGACGTGTTCAGCATGCCGGCCGGCGGCACGCCGCTGGACTTCGCGTACGCCGTGCATACCGACGTCGGCAATCATTGCGTCGGTGCGAAGGTCAACGGGCGTATCGTTCCGCTGGATTCCTTGCTGGACAACGGCGACATCTGCGAGATCTTGGTCAACAAGTCGTCGGGGCATCCGTCGCTGGATTGGCTCTCGATCGTCAAGACCGGCAGCGCCAAACATAAGATCAAACAGTGGTTTCGTAAGGAGCGTCGCGGGGAGAACGTGACGGCCGGTCTGCACGCCGTCGAGCAAGAGGTCGTGCGCATGCACCTGCGCGCCGAGGTCGTGCGCGGCGAGACGATCGAACGGGTCGCGCACCGCATGAACTTCGCGTCGGCCGAAGACCTGTTTGCGGCTATCGGCTTCGGCGATGCGTCGGCGCAGGCCGCCGCCAACCGCATTCGCGAAGAACTCAAGATCGACAACGTGGTCGAGATCACGCGCGCGACGCGGACGCCGGCACGTCGACCGGCCAGGAAGTCCAGCGGCATCCGCATCGCCGGCGTCGACGACGTGCTGGTACGGCTCTCCAAGTGCTGCAGCCCGGTGCCGGGCGATCCGATCATGGGCTACGTCACGATCGGCCGCGGCGTGAGCGTCCACCGCGCCGATTGCCCCAACGTTGCGTACATGAATGCGACGCCCGAGCGTGTGTTGCAGGCGACCTGGGACAGCCAAACCGATATCACGCATGCCGTCGACATCGAGATCGAGGCCGGCGACCGGCCCGCGCTGCTGCAAGATATCATGGCGGTCGTTTCGGAATGCAAGACGCAGGTCAGCTCGGTGACCGCGCGCGTCAAACGCGATCGCAGCGCGGTCACCAGCCTGACCGTGCAGATCACCGATCTGGATCACCTGCACAAATTGCTGACCAAACTCGGGAATCTCAAGGACGTGCGTCAGGTCTATCGCGTCACCAAACGCGATAAGACCGCCGGCTTGGGGCAATAGTATCTCCTGGCTAGCGACCGATGCGGCGCTGTTCGGCGTCTCGCTGGCGGCCGGTGCGATCAATAGCGTCGCCGGCGGCGGCAGCATGTTCACGTTTCCGGCGCTGATCCTTGCGGGCGTGCCCGCGATATCGGCCAACGCCACGAACAACACCGCGATGTGGGTGGGCACGCTGGGATCGGCCAGCGGCTATCGCCGCGAGTTGCGCCCGTATCTGCGCCGCATGAGCCCTTCGATCGTCCTGAGTTTGATCGGCGCGCTGATGGGATCGATCCTGCTCCTGCGCACGCCCGGCGCGTTTTTCGAGCGGATGGTGCCGTGGTTGCTCCTGTTTGTGATGTCGGTCTTTATCGCCAGCCCCTATCTGCAGCGCGGCGCGCGATCGACGGGCGACCACGTCCACGATCCCTGGCAGCTAGCGCTGCAGTTCTGCGTCGCGCTCTACGGCGGCTATTTCGGCGCGGGCATCGGCTACTTGATGCTCGCCCTGCTGGCGTTTTCGGGCTTACCCGACATGCACGCGATGAACGCGATCAAGAACCTCCTGGCCGCGTGCATCAACGGTATCGCGATCGTGCCGTTTGCCATCGCGCACGTGATCGATTGGCCGCTGGCGATCCTCATGGCCGTCGCAGCCATCCTGGGCGGCTACTTCGGATCGCATTTCGGACGCCGGCTACCATCGCGCGCCGTGCGCGGCTTCGTCATCGTCGCGGGCACCGCGATGACCGCCTGGTTTTTCCTACGAACCTTTGCTTAGTGCGCGGGGAGGGGTTCGGGTTCGGGGGGAACCGCTCTTTCTTGGGGTTTGCGCGATCCGTGGAAGCTGCCCATGCGCGGTTCGACGTGTTTGGCCGACCACAGGTAGAGCGTGGGCACGACGATCAGCGAGAGCATCGTCGAAACGAGCAAACCGCCGATGACGACCGTGCCCAGCGGAGCCTGCGTTTCGCTGCCGGCTTCTAAGCCCAGGGCGATCGGCAGCATGCCGCCGATGGTTGCCAGCGTGGTCATCAAAATCGGCCGTAAGCGCAACGGGGCGGCGTGCAGGACGGCGTCGCGCGGCGACATACCGCGATCGCGCAATTGATTGGTGAATTCCACCACCAAGATCGCGTTTTTGACCACGATGCCCACGAGCATCAGCACCCCGATGAAGGCCGTTAAGCCGAAGGCGCGCTGGGTAAGGAACAGCGCCATCACGATGCCGGCCAGCGACAGCGGCACGGCCGTCATGATGACCAGCGGGTGCACGATCGATTCGAACTGCGAAGCCAGCAGCATGTAGATCAGCAGGATCGCCAAGATTACGATCACGATCAAACTGCCGAACGTGTCGCTCTGTTGGGTGACGGCTTGTCCGTACTGCCAGTGGTACCCGGCGGGCAACGGGATCGAGTTCATGATCGCCGTCGCTGCGGTGACGGCTTCGCCCAACGGAATGTTCAGAC
>Ga0208357_1002669_pt1 | contig 11588 bp, 15 predicted proteins | sample NGESurdeep092012_6_FD_184487 | JGI IMG/M metagenome (GOLD analysis project Ga0208357, IMG submission 184487) | Arctic peat soil microbial communities from Barrow, Alaska - NGEE Surface sample F52-2 deep-092012 (SPAdes) | ecosystem: Environmental > Terrestrial > Soil > Wetlands > Peat ... | reverse complement strand
ATTGCGCGGTTGCGCTTTTTCGGGTGAAGCCCTGGATGTTTCCTGATGCTGGCATGGCGGTGAGTGTCATTTTTAAGAAATGACCTGGCGTGTGTCGATGAGAAAATGAAAATATTTTTCCAACGTTTTGCAATGCGCCTTTTGGCTCGTAAATCAAATCATAAATCGTAAATTTCCGTGTGAGTTCATTTTATCGCCATGCCGTCCGTCCGCTGCTCTTCGCGCAAGACGCGGAACGCGCGCATGATTTCACGCTCAAAATCCTTGCCCATACCAGCCGCTATAAATTCATTTGCAACTTAATCGGAAAATTTTTCTCCTCGTCGGATTTGCCCGTTGAACTTTTCGGCCTGAAATTTCCGAATCCGGTCGGCCTCGCCGCTGGAATGGACAAATTTGCCGCCGCAGTTCCGGTCTGGGAAAAGCTCGGCTTCGGCTTCTGCGAACTCGGCGGTGTGACTTGGCACACGCAGGACGGAAATCCGAAACCGCGAATGTTTCGCGCCGCCGCTGACGAGGCGATTGTGAACCGCATGGGTTTTAATAATCCCGGCGCGGAAATTTTTGCATGGAAATTGGCCGAGTGGAAAAAATCCGGCCGCTGGCCGAAGCATCCTGTGGGGATCAATCTGGGAAAATCCAAAATCACGCCGCTGGAAAAAGCCGCCGAGGATTACGCCAATTCCTTTCGTATTTTGCGCGACCTCGCGGATTTTTTTGTCGTCAACGTCAGTTCGCCAAACACGCCGAACTTAAGGCAATTGCAGGATAAATCCGCGCTCGACGAAATTCTCGCGGCGATGCAAGAAGTCCAAAGTTCAAAGTCCAAAGCCCAAAGCCTAAAACCTGTTCTCGTGAAAGTTGCGCCGGATTTATCATTCGAGGCCTTGGACGAAATTCTCGAATTGATTTCGTCTCGTCAAATTGCCGGAATCGTCGCGACGAACACAACCATTTCCCGTCCGCAAACAAATGATTTGCGTTCGCAAAAGGTTTATTCCGAGACTGGCGGCTTGAGCGGCAGACCGCTGCGTGCTCGAAGCACGGAAATAATCCGCCATATTTTCAAGCAGACGAACGGCAAACTGCCCGTCATCGGCACCGGCGGAATTTTCAGCGCGGACGACGCATGGGAAAAAATCACGGCGGGCGCATCACTCGTGCAGATTTACACCGGCCTTGTTTTTGAAGGGCCGGGTCTCGCGAGAAAAATCGCGGACGGCCTGCAAGAAAAACTGGAAATGGCCGGAATGAAACATCTGCAGGAAGCCGTCGGTCTGGCTCATTGAACATCATGTTTGAGCATCGCACAAAGCCCCTTTTGCCGCGCAAGGTCTATTTCCAACGCCTCGCACGTCACGCGGCGCTCGGACTCATAGTCATTTCCGGTTCTCTCGGCGTCGGCATGGTCGGCTATCACGGTTTTGAAAAAATGTCGTGGATTGACGCCTTCGTGAACGCGGCGATGATCCTTTCCGGCATGGGACCGGTCGCCACGCTGCAAACCGACGGTGGCAAGATCTTCGCCGGTTCTTACGCGCTCTTTAGCGGCATCGCTTTGATCGGTGTTTTGGGAATCATCTTCGCGCCCGTCGTCCACCGTTTTCTGCACAAATTTCATCTTGAAGATGAACGTCACCGCGCAAAGGATGAATGATTTGTATTCATGCGCAGATTTGAATCACTGTTGATTTTTGTGGACATTTTTTGCGTGTTTTGATAGAAAAAGGCATGAGCTTTAAGGTTTCCCGCCACGGCTGGGTGCCTGATTTGCCGGATCATCTTTACGCCGCGCCGGTTGAAGTTGCCGGCGCGAATCTCGCCAGTGATTTCTGGACAATCCGCGTCGTTCAATGATTAAATCCAATCAACACAAAAAATTATGACTCTTACAAAGCGCGATCTCGTCGTCCGCATCAGCGATGAAACCGGCCTCGGCCAGCAGCAGGTTTTTGACGTGGTGCAAAAAACGTTAAACTACATCACCGAGTCACTCGCCAAAGGCGACAAAGTTGAGTTGCGAAAGTTCGGCGTCTTCGAAGTCAAAGTCCGCAAGGCGCGCGTCGGGCGCAATCCAAACAAGCCGGAAACCGACGTGCCGATTCCCGCGCGCTCGATGGTCAAGTTCAAATCCGGCAAGGAAATGCGTGCGCAGGTTTTGAAATTGCCGGCGAAAAGTTAAGCCACAGATGGACACAGATTTTCACAGATAAAAATCCGCTGCTGAAAACCTGTGTTTCATCTGTGTCAATCTGTGGCTCTGATTCGTCTTCTCTTTTCTTTCCGCATTTTTTAAGTTGAATACATGGAACGATTGCCCGGATTCAGAGATTTCTATCCCGAACCGCTCCCGCATCAGGACGTTTGGAGCGCCGACGCGCGCCAGTATATCTTTGACAAATGGCGCGAAACCGCCAGGCGTTACAACTTCCGCGAATACGACGGCCCGCCGCTCGAACCGCTCGAATTGTTCACCACGAAGAGCGGCGAGGAAATTGTAGGCCAACTATACAACTTCACGGACAAAGGCGAACGCGCCGTTTCGCTTCGCCCAGAAATGACGCCGACGCTCGCGCGCATGGTCGCCGCGCACGAGCGCAGTTACAAAAAGCCCATCAAGTGGTTTGCGCTCCCGCAACTCTTTCGCTACGAACGCCAGCAGAAAGGCCGCCTGCGCGAACATTTTCAGTTCAACGCCGACATCATCGGCGAGAGCGATCCGGCGGCGGACGCGGAATTAATTGCGCTGCTGATTGACACGCTGCGCGCGTTTGGTCTGACCGAACAGGATTTCGTCATCCGCTTGAGTAGCCGCAATGCGTGGCAGGAATTTTTTCAGGGGAGCATCCCGCCGGATTATTCCATGCGCGAATACGAATTCTTCCAAATCATTGACAAACTCGAACGCACGCCGAAGGAAGAATCAGAAAAAAAATTGTCTGCGCTGGGATTTTCACTCGCCGACGTGAACCAATTCATCGAATCCGGCCAGCCAACGGCGGAATTGGAAAACATTTTGCAAAATCTCGCCGCACGCGGCCTCGGCAGTTTCGTTAAGATTGACTATCGCGTGATTCGCGGCCTTGCGTATTACACCGGCGTCGTGTTCGAGGCGTTCGATGCCAAGGGCGAGTTCCGCGCCATCGCGGGCGGCGGACGCTACGACAACCTCGTCAAGCTCATCAGCGGCGGCAAAGTGAACCTGCCCGCGCTCGGCTTCGGCATGGGCGACGTGGTGCTGCTGGAGATTTTGAAAGCGCGCGGCCTGCTGCCGAAATTCGACGCGAACGTGGACGTGTTTGTTTTGATCGAGGATGAAATTCTCCGCGCGCCGTCGCTGAAACTCATCCAGGAATTGCGCGCCGCCGGCTTTGCCGTCGAGTATCCGCTCACGCCCGCCAAGCCGGACAAACAATTCAAACGCGCGCAGGAATTGAAGGCGGCGTTCACGGCCAAAGTGGAAAGCGAATCCTACGTGCGCATCCGCAACTTGAAGTCCCGCGATGAAATCGTGGCCGGCTTTGCCGACGCGGCGAATCATTTACGGTGAAAACAACCGCTTGCGCGGAGATAAATTGCGTGACATTATTTTAATGTGCAAACGGTTGAATTGACGGACGCCCAATCGCGGCTTGGCGAGCTGGTGGAATCGCTGACGCCCGGCAATGAAATTGTGATTGAAAAAAATCACCGGCCCGTCGCGCGTCTGCTGCCGACCGGCTCGCCGCAAATTTTCAGCAAGCCGCGTCCGCTGCGCGAATTTGCGGGAAAATTCCAGCCGCTTTCCAAAGCCGAACAGAATGACTTGGTTCTCCACGACAAGGTTTGGTGCGACCCGGACGCATGAAGGCCGTGTTCGTAGACACTTCCGGCTTTTACGCCTGTCTCGATCAGACTGATTTATTTCATCCCCGTGCGCTCGCCGCATTTGAACGCGCCGAAAAGGAAAATTGGACGCTGCTCACCACGAATTACGTGTGCATGAAACGTGGGCGCTCATCCAGCGCCGACTCGGCTGGGAAGCCGTCGAACATTTCTCAACGACCTGCTGCCGCGCTGCGAGGTTGTTTTTGTGGACGGAGAACTTCACCACGCCGCCGCCGCGCGCTGCCGTAAAACCTGCGAACGCCGCTTCAGTCTGACCGACGCCATCAGCCTTGAATTGATGGCACGCCGGAAAATCATCGAAGCCATCGCCCAAGACGAACATTTTGTCCGCGAAAAAGTCGTGATGCATGACGCAAATTTCAAACATCCGCAACTTGAAGACCCGCGATGAAATCGTCGCCAGTTTTGCCGACGCGGCGAATCATTTGCGGTGAAAAATTTAACGCGGCGATTAAACAGTCTCTTTGATTTCCATTCCAAGAATTTTGCTGACCAAAACTTTACGCGCATAAAATGCCCGGCTCGTGCTGCCGTGGCCTGCGCCTTTGGTTCGCGGCTGAACCAAGACGCCCATTTTTCCAGTCAATGCTTCAAAGCCTTTCGTTTTGATTGTTTTACGGACAAGTTCGTAATCGGCTTTTATCTGCTCGTAAATTTCTTCGTTGCCGAGATCAAATGTCGCAACCTTGACCAGACACGAACGAAGTTCTTGGCGACCTTCAAACAAACGCGCGCACACGATTGTCTTTCGTAATTTCGCCAGCAGATGACTTTCTTCAAACGGCTTTGCGAGAACATTCACCGGATCAATCATTGTAATCGCCATCGTTTCTTTGATTGCGACAACGCCGAACTTCAATTTTTTGAGCGAAACCATTTTCAATTCCCAAGAACCAAAATTCGGGGATTGTGACGAATTGATCGGTAATTCCAAATAACGCTCGATGACATGACCCGTCCAACCTTTGTTTAATTTTTCATTCAGCCAAACGGTTACGCCGAATCTGGCGGGTCATTTGGCAAATCAATTTGTTCCGGCAAATCCTGTGGCAAAATTACAATTCCCATAACGTCACAAATTGAAATTCCTTTTTCCAACCAATTAAAAATTCCGGTTGTTTTCCAACAATATAAAACTCCGTTTGCGCTTTCGGACAACGCGCGAGCGCGTGGCAATTCTTCCAACTGGAAAAGTTCCAGCTTCAAATCCAATGCGAATGAAAGTTTTTGGCTCATAGCACTATTTCTGTTTTGCTGGTTGCAACAGTTCGCTCATATTGTTCAACAAGCGAATCGTATGTGAGTAAATCAACTCGTCCTGCGATGTCGCGGAACGAAGAATATTTTAGTTTGGTTTCAAATTCTTTGCGGCGAGCCGGATTTGAAACGATAAACATGCGCGCGGCGAAATCTTGCAGGTCGTTAAATTTTAGCAGCGAGTTTTGTATGTCGGTTGTGTTTTCGACTTCAAAAAAACTATTTGGCATTCCGCGTTCGTTGAACTAAATGGCATCAATTGTCGTGCTGCGACTCACCAAATGGTCATAGGAAAATCGAGGGATTTCTTTAAGAGTTCGCAACGAATCAAGACTGCTATCCAAAAATTTCTTGTTCTTGTCCTGATTTGGAGACCAGCAATCAAACTTTTTGAGTTTTCCAACGATGAGCAGCAATCCCTGATAGTAAGTGTGGCCGAAATTCTGGACTTCGGCTGAATTCTGGTTCTTTGTCGTCTCGGCAATTATTCCGCGCGCTTCAAGTTCGTTTTTCTTCGCAGTCAATCCGTAAAGTCCCGGTTTAATTTTGAAGATTTCTTTGTGCGTTTGAACGATTCGGCGAATCGTTGCGAGCGGCGTTTTTGTTTTCCATTCGCAGCCGGTAATTTTGAAAACGTCTTTGTAAAGTTGGCCGAGCGTTGCAATTCCGCCCAAGCTGTCCAAAGTTTGAATGACTGCTTCGTGTTGTTTCATAGGCTGCCTTTCGCAAAGAACTTTATGCGAGCGCAGGAACATTTGACATTTTTATTTTTCGCCGCCCACAAAATCGTTTCGATCGAGTGCGTGAAATAGCGGCAGCTTAAATTCGGCGGCGGGTTTGGTTTTTCCCACGCAATGTCGTTGAGAATTTTGAAGCCGAGTTCCTGCATCGCGTAGCCGATGCTGAAAATGACGTGGTGCGTGCCGGTAATCCAAATCGTGCCGTTGGGTTTCAAAACTTTCTGGCAGCGTTTGAGCCATTCCAGATTGAAGTTGTGGTTTTCCTTCGCGCCTTGAGATTTGTTCCAATCGCCTTTGTCCACCTTCACCATTTTTCCGGCGTGACAAGTAATACCGCCGTTGGAAAGAAAATACGGCGGGTCTGCAAAAATTGCGTCAAAGCGTCCTTCGGGATATTTCGCGACGATGGCGTTGAGAAGTTCAAGCGAGTTGCCGTGGTAAATCCACAATTGGCGTTCGTCGTCGCGGAATTCCAAAGTCGGCGCGCGTTTTTCATCGCGCCGTTCAACGGCAATCGTCCCGTCTTCACGCAGTTCAAAGTGCGACGCAGGAATTATTTCGGCATGGACAAAATCGCCGTTGGATTTTTTCGGCGGTTTCTGGTGATAAAGCGGGATTGGTTTGCGCGGCGTCTTTAATTTCGGCACGCAAGATCAATTGATCAAAAGAGCATGGTTGATCAAGTTTAATTCCGCAGATTCGTCCATCCCAAAATGATTTTACGCACTTCGCCTTCGTGAAATTTTGTCCGCACTTGTCCCAAAGGGACACCGGAAATCAGCCAGCCACGAAGCGGCTGGAAAATCATCCAAAAAGAATTTGCGTTCCGCCGCCGTCCAATTTGTTCGTAGGAGTCGAGGTGACGAGACTCATTTCAAATGCATTTTTTAATTTTTCAATCAGAGACTCCTCACGTCATCTCCTACAATGTTTCAACGCCGTTGGGGCGGCATATTCAGGTTATGCCGCTCCTGACGGAGCTTGTTTCACTTTCCTTGTCGTTTCTACAAATATGCCAGTCCTACGGACTTCGCGATTGTCGCGTCATCAGAAGTTCTTAACGCTTTGCGGCACAAGGTGCGCACAATGGTCATTTCGAAAAAATGACGCCGCCCTTTGGAAAGGCATTCAATCTGGCCTCGGTTTGGTGGAATCTTACTGCATCAAATCCTGCGGCGATGTCACCTGCGCCTGCATTTCCTGGACAATGGCGCGCACGCGCGTCAGCGCGGCGTCCTGCGTCTCGCCGAGGAACGCAGATTTCAACTCCACACGCACTGACGCGATCGGCACGCCGTTTCGGTCGCACAACGGCATCGTGACCGCGAACGCGCCTTTTTCACGGCCAAAATAAACCGCGCCGGTGGCCGCCGTGTCTTTTTCCGAATCATTGCCGGGCCGCCCGATTTCCTTGTCATCCTTGCTGGCTATGATACGCGGACGGCCTTTGTCGTCGAGCGTGCAAATCCGCAATCCCAAAATGCGAGGCTGTTCCTTCATGAGGTTGTCCACCAGCGTCTGCGCCGGGGGAATGAGCGGCGTGTAATCAATCAGCGTGTCGCCGAAATGGCTCACCGCGTCGGACTTCGTCCAGAAACCGATCCTGCCCTCGGCGAATGTGTTGTCGTTCAGCGGCGGCATGACGGGACGGTCATCAAGCCACACGATGATCTGCGTGCCCTGGCATTGCACGGCCAACGTGTGCCAGACGTTCGTCGAAATGTCCATCGTCGGACCAAGCGGGTTGGAGCGGAGACCGTCCACGACTTTGTAAAAACGCACGTTGTGTCCCAGCGCGCTCGCCCGGACGACGTAAAAATTCGATTCATTCTGATAACGGAAAACGACCCCCGCCATTTGCTCCGCCACGCCGCTGACGATTTTGAACTGCGTCGTCAGCTTGAAATTCCTGAACGTCCCGCCTTCGTAAATCAGCATCGGGAATCGCTCGTCTGCGGGATCCTCGCTCGTCTGCGCGAGGACTGCGCGGCGGTTGAAGACCGGTGACTGCCCCGACAGCGGCGCGAACGCCGACGGCACGTCGTCCATGACGACCTTCCATTCGCCGGGTTTTCCGACGCCGACCAGTGCGCTGTTAAAATTCGTCGGCGTCTGGCCCTGCGGGAAATTGTCAAAATCAATTTTTATTTCCGCGCCAATAGCGGACACGGCTGCGACAAAACAAAAACAAAGGATCAATTTTCGCATTTCCGTCCAGCTTAATGAAAAAACACCGCGCGACAAGCAATTGCGCCCGGTGAAGCCGTCTCGATTGGAACAAATTGGGGTTCGCGGCGATTAAAATCGCTTTTTGGCTTCAAAGCTAAACTTTGTTCCGGCAGAATCGCCGGAAGTTCAGGGGCAAATGTATAACGGAAAAAAAATCGTCGTGGTGATGCCGGCTTACAACGCCGCCAGAACCGTCACGCAGACCGTGGACGAAGTCCTTCAGCAGCGCATCGTGGACGAAATCATCCTCGTGGACGACCGCAGCCGCGACGAGACCGTTCAAGTCGCGTCGTCACTCCTCGGCGTGCGCGTTCATGTCCACGAAAAAAACACCGGCTACGGCGGCAATCAAAAAACCTGCTACCGGCTCGCGCTTGAGGCGGGCGCGGACATCGTCATCATGGTTCACCCGGATTATCAATACACGCCCAAGCTGATTCCGGCGATGGCGTCCATCATCGCCAACGGCCTGCATCCCTGCGTGCTGGCCAGCCGGATTCTCGGAGGTTATTCGCTCGCAGGCGGGATGCCCGTCTGGAAATATGTGGCGAACCGTTTTTTGACTGCGGCGGAAAACATCCTGCTCGACGCGAAACTTTCGGAATATCACACCGGCTACCGCGCGTTCTCGCGGGAAATCCTGGAAAAGATTGACCTGTCAAAAAATTCCGACGACTTCGTGTTCGACAACCAGATGCTCGCGCAAATTTTCTGGCACAACTTCACCATTGCCGAGGTGAGCTGTCCCACGAAGTATTTCAAGGAGGCGTCATCCATCAATTTCCGACGCAGCGTGAAATACGGCTTCGGCTGCCTGTCCATCGGCCTGAAATTCCGGCTGGCGAAAATGGGATTGCTGAAGTCGGAACTGTTTCCCCCGCAAAAGCAACTTTTCCATCGGTAAAAACAGCAGCCGTTACTGCCCTTCTAAAAACCAACAGCAACCATTGCTCTCCTCTGGCATCCGGTTCATCAACTCCACGCAATCATTCGTTACAATGGCGATTTCGATCTTGCCGAAATGATCGAAGCCGTCCAGAAAGCGCTTGCGTAAATGTTGTCCGCAATGTTTGCACGCGGTTTTTGAAGCCACATCGCCCGTCATGGTCATGCAATCTTGCAGGGAAACACCGCGTCCTCAAGGCGATGGGTAAAAGACCCCATGGCAATCGTGGCGCGACAGGTTATCCTTTAGCCATGAATATAATTTTACTCATAGTCGTTCTGCTTCTCCTGTTCGGTGGCGGCGGGTTTTACCTGGGTGGACCAGTCATCGGCGGCAGCGGGCTGGGACTGATTCTGTTGATCTGCCTAATCGTCTTTCTCATGGGCGGATTTAACACGCGGAAAAGCTGACCGGTTAAACGGCATGACGAATTGATCGCAAAAACATAAGGACAAACTATGCACCTATTATTCTTACCCGTTCTTGGCAGTGCCATCTGGATTGGCGGCGGTGGCGGCCTTCTGCTCGTTATTATCATTGTCATTCTGCTGGTTCGCTAATATCCATTTTTTCCATTCATACTTGTGCTGGCATTATTGATCGCGCCGGGTATTTCCTAATGGGGCTGTCCTAGATAACGCGAAAATGTGTTATCAAACTGGGCATGAGAAAGAGCCAGCCTGCTTTGTGAAGCACAAACATGGTGACCACCGGCGAAGACTGCCACCATATAGCAGCACAATAATGAGAGAAATGTGTCAACACTGTTAATCGTCTCCTTTATTTCTTTATGCCACTGACCAAGAGCCAGCAATTAGCCGCCTTGAGTGATCTTTTCGCCGAGCGCCGGGAGGCCGTGCTCGTGGCCTGGCGCAAAGTGGATCGCGCCGATCCCGAACAAATGACCGGCCGCTCGCTCACGATCGGGCAATTTCTCGATCACATCCCCCCCATCCTCGACGCCTACGAACTCAAGCTGCGCTCCCGTCCGGGCGGAGCGGACGACCTGGCGGCCGATGTTGAAAAAAAAGAAGAAGGGGTGAAGCACGGCTTGCATCGGTGGCAGCAGGGTTACCGGTTGAAGGAACTCATCAGCGAGTGCGGGCATCTCCAGCTTTGCGTGTCTGCGGAACTGGGCAACATCGTCGCCGCGCGTCCCGAACTTGAACCGGCGACGCTGGTGGAGGCGCATCGCCAGTTGCTCCACCTGATTAATGACACCATCAGCGAGAGCGCCGCCCAATACGAGCGCATGCAGCAGGCGGAAGCCGCCGGCCGGGTGGCAGACCTGACGAACGCGCTGGCCACAGTGGATGAAATCGAACACCGCCGAGCCGCGCTCATCCATCAAGCGGTCCACGATCTGAACAGCGACGTGCTCGGCGTCAGCATGGCGGCAACGATGGTGGGACGGACTGCTCTGGCGGAAGCCGACCGGTTGGAATCAGTGGCCTTCCTGCAGCGGGCCACGCAAGGGCTGACCACGATGCTGGGTGAACTGATGGAACTGGCGCGGCTGGAGGCTGGCCAGGAAGAACGGAAACTCGCCGCCTTCGACGCCGCCGAATTGATCGCCAACTTGTGCGCGGGCAACCAGCCCTTTGCCCGCGAACGCAATTTATTTTTGCAAACGGACGGGCCGTTGCGCCTGGCCGTTGAGGGCGACGCCGACAAAGTCAGGCGGCTCGCAAAAAATTTGCTGGTGAACGCGCTCAAATACACCGATAACGGCGGCGTCACCGTGAGCTGGGGTGAGGAGAAGGAAAATTGGTGGCTGATGGTGAAGGACACCGGGCCGGGAATGTTGTCCGGCGCAAGCCAGTCCCTGAAGGCCGGCTTGCAGGAAGCCACCGCGAGCGCGAAGGAATCGGATGAGAAGTCCGCCACCATCAAGGGCGAAACCTCGAAGGTCCTGGCCGCGCCCGAGGACACGGTTTTCCGAACCAAAGCCGCCCATGCCCAGCCCGGCGAAGGGATTGGGCTTTCGATTGTGAAACGCCTGTGTGAATTGCTCGACGCGAGCCTGGAAATCGCCAGTTCGGCGGAGACCGGCACCAAGTTCCGTGCCGTGTTTCCGCGCCATTACGTCAGCCGTGCTTGACGTAAAACCGGCGGGCAGCGTGAACGTAGCGCTGGTGGCTGCCTGCAAAAAAGGCTGTCCCTCCGCAAGATGGCCGGCGGGCAATGGTGCCGTGCGCAAGCACCCCGGCACTAAAGCGAATTCAAACCGCAGCCCTGACTTGAGACGCTTGGGAAGCGGCGAAAGAAATTTGGCAAAACTATATGCAGCTTCCAATTCCCGTTCCGGCGGCTGAATCAACCACCCATCTGGGGCATGCCCTGCGGAGGCGTTTTGCAATACAGGGTTTCTGAACGGCGAAATCTTCCGTGTTAAAAAAGAAAAGAGGCCGGACACTACTCCGGCCTCTTTCAACACACTAAAGTTTTCCGTTGGAGTCACTACTTCCAACGTCAAAAGCTTAACACATCGCCGCTCTCTGTCTTGTCACCAGTTGTGGTGACGGCTG
>Ga0208357_1002666_pt1 | contig 11596 bp, 9 predicted proteins | sample NGESurdeep092012_6_FD_184487 | JGI IMG/M metagenome (GOLD analysis project Ga0208357, IMG submission 184487) | Arctic peat soil microbial communities from Barrow, Alaska - NGEE Surface sample F52-2 deep-092012 (SPAdes) | ecosystem: Environmental > Terrestrial > Soil > Wetlands > Peat ... | reverse complement strand
CCGACCCCAGCGCGGTCACCGCCCCGATTAGGCTGAATCATCGACCAGCGGTGTCCCGTACGCTAGCGGGGCCGGCAGCGCATGGCCATTTACTCCACCAGCGCCACTGCGCGTGTGGGCCCGCCGTGGGCACCCTGGAGCTTGAGCGGGAACCCGATGAACGTGAACCGGGTGTTCACGATCTTGTCGAGGTTGGCCAGGTTCTCGTAGTGGGTGATGTGCTCGCGGCGGCACATCATGTGACACGGGTAGCTGGTGCTTGCGGGGTTGTCCGGCGTCGGGCTGTCCACCCCGAACGTCTTGACCTGCCGCTGCACGATCCACTCGCTGGCCGACTCTCCCAGCCCGGGGAACTCCGACAGGTAGCGCTTGTCGCCTGCATACCGGTTCCACGTCGCAGTGTGGAACAGCACGATGTCCCCCGGCCGCACCTTCACCTTTGACTCTGCCTCCACCCGGTCCAGGTCCTCGGCCGTGATGTCGGTCTGGGGCTTGAAATCGGTGACGTCCAGGCACACTGCGGTGCCGTAGAACAGGTCGAGCGACATCTTCTCGATCGTCTCCGCGGACGGGTCCGGGTCCAGGTGGGAGAAGGAGTCGACATGCGTCGGGCCGTTGTCGTTGAGCATGAACCCGGTGGTCTGGAACGAGAAGCCGCTGTCGAACCGGGGCGCGGTCTCCTCGTGCGTGGCGTGGTCGAACTGCACCGTCTTCAAGTGGCCGGGATAGACCTTCATACCCTCGTAGATGTCCTGCGAAATGTCGATCAGCTGCATTCTTTTGCTCCTAGTACATGACGACGCCGGCGGAGACGTTCAGGTCTTCTCCGGTGATTGATGCGGCCGCGTCGGAGGCGAGGTAGGCGCAAGCCGCGGCCACCTCGTTGGCCTTGACCAGCCGTGCCAGCGGGGATGCTCCGGTGAACGCCAGGAGGGCCTCGTCCTCGGTGATGCCACGCGTGGCGGCCTGGCGGCGGATCACGTCGTCGATCCGAGGCCCGGCGACAGCGCCCGGGCAGACGGCATTGACGCGGATCCCGTGCGGACCAAGCTCCACCGCGAGGGTGCGGACCAGGCCGATCACGCCCATCTTCGCCGCCGCGTAGGGCGTGCGGCCGTGCAGTGGGCGCTTCCCGGTCATCGATGAGATCGCGACCAGTGAGCCCGCCCCGGACTCGATCATCGCCGGGACGAAGGCGCGGAAGGTGAGGAAGACACCATCAAGGTCAGTGGCCAGGCAGTTGCGCCATTCGGCGAGCTGTATCTCGTGTAGCGGCGCCGTCGGACCGGCGATCCCGGCGTTGGCGACGACCGTGTGCACTCGGCCTAGGTCGGCGACGTCCCGCGCCATCGTGGTGACGGACTCCTCGTCACGGACATCGCACGGCACCGCCAGCGCGGTCCCACCATCAGCCTCGATGGCCGCGACCGTGTCGGCCAAAGTGTCGGCGTCGCGGGCCGTAACCGCTACAGCGAAGCCGTCCGCGGCGAGAGCGACCGCGATGGCCCGGCCGATTCCACGGTTCCCGCCCGTCACCACCGCCACTCTGTCAGTCACGGCGCAGCTCCCGAGGTGCGACGGGCCACCCTCATCGCGACTCCCGGGCGGCCCGGATCGCGGCCAGGATCCGGTCCGGGGTCATCGGCAGCTCGGTCAGCCGGACGCCAAGCGGGGCGAGTGCGTCGTTGACTGCAACGTTGATCGCAGCTGGGGCCATCATCCGGCCACCTTCTCCGCCGCCTTTGATGCCGTGCGGAGTCCAGGGTGAAGGCGTCTCGTGGTGTCCGATCTTGAGCTCCGGTACCTCCATCGCCGTCGGGATGAGGTAGTCGAGGAAACTGGAGGTGAGTAGCTGCCCGTCCTCGTCGTAGACGAACTCCTCGTAGAGCGCCGTGCCGATGCCTTGTGCGGTGCCACCCACAATGTGCCCAGCGAGAGAGCGGGGGTTCACCAGCGTCCCGCAGTCGTGCACAGCCGCATAGGACAGGAACGAGACCTGCCCGGTCTCGATGTCCACCTCAATCACTGGCACGTGGCAGGCGTGGCCCATGAACGGGTAGAAGACACCAAGGTCCTTGCGGTCGGCCGAGGGCATCGTCGTGTAGGGGTGGTCGAAGACCTTGCTTTCTTCGAGCCCGGACTCCATGTCCTCGGGGAAGCTGTGCTTGAACAGGTGCAACATGACCGCGATCTCAGCGAGGGTCTTGCGAGCCTCGGGTGAGCCTTTGACCTGGTAGCCGCCGTCGACCCACTCGAGGTCATCGGGGTTGGCTTCCAGCATGTAGCCGGTAGCCCGCCGCGCCTTGGCCTTGATCTTCGCAGTGGCGCCCTCCACGGCGCCGGCCAGCATGACCGTGGTCCGCGACCCGCCCGGTCCCGTGGCTGGCAGCCCGTTCTTGCTGCCCTGGTAGACGATTGAGACGTCGTGCGGATCGCAGTCGAACTCCTCGGCCACCAGCTGTGCCACCATCGTCTCGGGCGAGTTGCCCCAGAACGCGCAGGAGTACAGCGTGGCCGTGATGCCGCCGGTAGCGTCGACCTTGAGGGTCACGCTCTCCGGCATCGACGTGACCGGCGCGCCCGGCGTGTCGAACCAGAACCAGAACTCGGTGGCCGAGAAGACCGACCGCTCCTGCGCGGTGATCAGCCCGATCCCGATATAGCGGCCCTCCTCCCGCGCCTTCACCTGCTCGGAGCGCCAGTGATCGTACTCAGCGAGTTTCAGCGCCTTGTCCAAGACGCCGTCGTAGTCGCCGGAGTCGTAGACGTTCCCGGTCGGGATGAAGTACGGGAAGTCGCGGATGAAGTTGCGCCGCCGGATCTCCACCGGATCGAGGCCGAGCTCCCGGGCGGCCTTGTCGACCATCTGCTCCAGCATCCAGTTGTTCACCTCGGAGCCGAAGCCCCGGTAGGCGCCCTGCTGGTTCTTGTTGGTCAGGGCCGCGCGCACCCGGTATTCAACGCTCGCGATCCGGTACGGCCCCACGACCTGGGCGAGCGCGTTGCCGTGGTGGCCAACACCGAACTGGATGTAAGCACCGTAGTCATCCACGGTGTCGATCTTGATGCTGCGCATGGTCCCGTCGCGCATCAGGGCGAGCTGGACGTCGTAGACGCGGTCGGAGCCGTGATGGTCACAGTTGGAAATGTTGTCGACGCGATCCTCGAGATACACCACCGGCCGCCCGACCGCGCGCGAGCACATCGCGGCGATTACGGTCGGCTTGGTGGCGAACAGCTTCGAGCCGAAGCTCCCGCCCGCGGGCATCGGGCGGATGTCGAGCTTGTTCGCCGGGATCTTCAGTGTCCCGGCCACCATGAACAGGTAGCTGGTGAAGCTCAGCGAGTTCGTATGCACCGTCAGCTGGCCGGTGGCGATGTCGAAGTCGGCTATCGCCCCCACAGTCTCCAGCGGCTGGCCGCCCGAACGCCGCCAGCGCAGGCGGTCGGTGATTACGATGTCGGCGTCGGCGAAGTCGCGGTCGACCTCGCCGAACTGGAAGGTCCGTTCGTAGGCGCAGTTAGATCCGAGATCCTCGTGCACGAGCGGCGCGCCCTCGTCCAGCGCCCGCTCCGGGTCCACGACAGGCGGCAGTGGCTCGTATTCCACGTCGATGAGCGCGAGGGCGTCTTCAGCGAGGTAGCGGCTGTCGGCGACAACCACCGCGACGCCCTCGCCCACGTAGCGCACCTTTTCCACGGCCAGGCAGCGCCAGGTGTGGGCGGCCGGGTTGGGCCCGAAGTCCGGGAGTGGGTCGGTGAGCTCCGCGGCTTGTGCCCCAGTGATCACCGCGTGCACCCCGGGGGCCGCTAGAGCCGCGTTGGTATTGATGCCCGTGATCCGGGCGTGGGCGTATGGGCTGGACAGCACGGCGACGTGCAGCATGCCTGGCAGAGTCATGTCGCCGATATAGCCGCCGCGCCCGCGCAGGAACTTCGGGTCCTCAAGGCGGCGGATGGATTTGCCGACCCAGTTTCGGCCGTCCTTATGGGTGCGAATCGGCGGCGGCGCCGGCCGGCTGGCAGTAGTCATGCCTTTGCCTCCGTTGGCATCGTCGTCTGGTCCGGGCGTTGTTCCTCGCCGCGCATCCGCCCTGCGGCGGCGCACACGGCCTCGATGATGAACTGGTAGCCGGTGCAACGGCACAGGTTGCTCGCAATCCCCTCCCGTACCTGCTCGGGCGACGGATCCGGGTTCTGCTCGATGATCTCGCAGGCCCGCATGAGCATCCCGGGCGTGCAGTAGCCGCACTGCAAGCCCTGCTTGGTCCAGAATTCGTCCTGCAGCGGGTGCAGGTCGGCCCCATTGGCCAGGCCCTCGACGGTGCGGATCTCTGCCCCGTCGGCCTGCACCGCGAACGTGATGCAGGAGCGAATGCTCCGGCCGTTGAGCAGCACTGTGCATGTGCCGCAGACTCCGTGTTCGCAACCTATGTGCGTGCCCTTGAGGCCCAGGTCCTCGCGCAAGACGTCGACGAGCAGCTTGCGCGGCTCGACCGACACGGTCGATGAGTGTCCGTTCACGATCAACGTGATGTCGTGTTTGTCCACCCCGCTCACCTCCGATCCTGAGCGCGGGAGAGCGCCAGTTGGATGCCTCGGCGCAGGCAGTTGCGCGCGATGCCGGTACGGGTAGCGGTGCTGCCGTGCAGGTCCCCAGCCGGAGACAACTCGTCGGCGGCCGCGTCGACAGCGACCTCAATCGTCGCGGCGTCTGCGGAAGTCCCGGCGAGCGCACGCTCGGCTGCGGCTGCTCGAACGGGTGTCGACGCCACCCCGCTCAGCGTGATGGACGCTCCGGTGACAATGTCCTTCTCCATCTCGATCACGGCCGCCACCCCCACCAGTGCGAAGTTGCCGTGGGTTCGGGCGAACTCGACGAACGCGTAGCCGCCGACGCCCTCACGGCGCGGAATGCGTACCTCGGTGAGGATCTCGCCCGGCTCCAAAGCGGTGGTGAACGGCCCGCGGAAGAACTCGGCCGCGGGGATGGTACGAGTCCCCCTGGGGCCGGCGGTGAGGAGTTCGGCGTCCAGAGCGAGCGCGACAGCTGGCAGTTCGGCAGAGGGATCAGCGTGAGCCAGGCTGCCGCCGACGGTCCCGCTGTTGCGGATCGGCGGGTGAGCGACGTAGCCGAGGGCCTCAACCAGCAGCGGCGCCGCGAGCGCCACTTCCGGCGAGCGCTCCACGGCGGACTGGCGGACCATCGCGCCGATCACGAACACGTCACGCTCCGTGCGAAGCGTCGTCAGGGCCTCGACCAGCCGCAGGTCGACCAGGAACCCAGGCTGGGCGAGACGGAAGTTCATCAGCGGAACGAGGCTCTGCCCGCCGGCAAGGACACGCGGTTCCGCGTCGGCGTTCGCGGCGAGCAGGTCGAGCACCTCCTCGACGGTCGTCGGGGCGGCGTAACGGAACGGTGGCGGCTTCACGGTGACTTCCTCGGCACGTCGGCCTCCTTCTCGCGGAGCAGGGCTGTGATAGGCGGTCGCGTCGGTGTGATCCGAGCCTCAGCTGAGCCGATCCTCGTCACTGCACCTCCGCGGGCTCTGTGTGTAAGGTGCCGGGTGAACCCGCTTGCCTGGATGGCTGAAACAAGGCAATCGCCCGGCTCAATGCGCACCGGTGACGGAGGCGGACCCGGATTCTCTGGACTCGCCGGGCGCCCAGGGCAGGGGCCCGCCGCTGTACTTGGCGACGCGAGCGTCACCGGAACGCGCGTGCCCCTCGAACAGCTCGACCCGACTTGCCCGCCCGCAGAGCCTGCCGAGTTCGGCGCTCGACCGCTCGTCGGTGACCTCCTGGTAGGTCACGGTCCGCAGGTATTTCCCGACCCACAGGCCTCCGGTATGGCGCGCCGTCCGCCGGGTCGGGAGCGTGTGGTTGGTCCCGATGACCTTGTCGCCGTAGGAGACGCAGGTCCCCTCGCCGAGGAAGAGGGCGCCGTAATGACGCATCACGTCCAGCGCCTCGCGGGGGCGTTGCGTGAGAACCTCGACGTGCTCGCTCGCGTACTGGTCGGCGACCGCGTACGCCTCGGCGAGATCGTGCACGACAGCTACCTCCCCGTGGTCACGCCACGCCTGCTCGGCGAATTCCCTCGTCGGCATGCCCGGTAGCAGCCGCTCGATGTGATCGATCACCGTGCGGGCGAGCGTCTCCGATGTCGTGACGAGCACGGCGGGCGAGTCGGGACCGTGCTCCGCCTGGCTGAGCAGGTCGACCGCGACGATAAATGGGTCGGCGCGGTCGTCGGCGATGACGAGGATCTCGGTCGGGCCGGCGAGCAGATCGATCCCGACCTCTCCGTACAGCTGCCGTTTGGCCTCTGCCACGTAGGCGTTGCCGGGCCCGGCGAGAACATCGACCGGGTCGATGGTCTCGGTCCCGATCGCCATCGCCGCCACAGCCTGCACCCCGCCGAGCAGGTAGATCTCGTCCGCACCGGCCAGGTGCATGGCGGCAACCGTTGCGGCAGGCACCTTGCCGCGGATCGGCGGGGTGCAGGCGGCGACCCGCTTGACGCCCGCCACCTTTGCCGTCACCACGGTCATGTGGGCGGAGGCGACCAGCGGGTAGCGACCACCGGGCACGTAGGCACCCGACGCGACGACCGGGAGGCTGCGCTGCCCCAGCCGGACCCCCGGTGCCGTCTCGACCTCGAAGTCGCGCAGCGAGTCACGCTGGTGTTGGGCGAACACCCGGACGTTCTCCTGCACGGTCAGGATGTCATCGAGCACCTCACCGGGAACCGTGGCGACAATGTCGGCGATCGCGTCAGTGCCGAGCCGGAAACTGTCCGGACTCCAGCCGTCGAATTTTGAGGAGTACTCGCGGACGGCTCCGTCGCCGCGCGACCGGATGTCGTCGATCACCCTGGCGACCGTGTCGCGCACCACAGGATCCGGTGCGCCCGCGCCGCGATCTGCTCGACCCTGCTTCAAGTACACCGGCATGCGAACACCTCTGGTAAGCGCTCAAACCTAAGTTATCAACCTAAATTGCATACGTATGCGTGTCAACGGTATGATCTCCGCCGCAACGCATCAAGTGAGGTCGATGTGGCAGTGACCAGCCATGACGTTGCGCGACTCGCCGGAGTCTCGCAGCCGACGGTGTCGCGCGCGCTGCGCGACGAGAAGGGGGTCTCGGCCGCGACCCGGAGGCGGGTTCGCGAGGCGGCCCGCAGCCTGGGGTATGTGCCAAGCCAGGCCGGGCGGGCGCTGTCTACGCGGCGCTCGCGCAAAATCGGCGTAATCAGCGCCGAGCTGAGCAATCCGTTCTACCCGGCGCTGCTCGGGCCGCTGCACGATGCGCTGGCGGGCCACGGATACCGGACAGTGCTGTTCACGGACCGAGGCGAACGGCCGGTCGAGCTCGATCCACTGCTGGACGGCTCACTGGACGGGGTTGTCCTGACCACGTCGGAGCGGACCAGCTCGCTGCCCGGCGAGCTGATGGCACGCGGAGTCCCGTTTGTGATGGTCAACCGCACCGTTGATGGGATCGAGGCCGACAGGTGCGTCGCTGGCAACCGGGTTGGGGCGGCCGTGGTCGCCGAGCTGCTGGCGCACCTGGGCCACCGCCGCGTTGCGGCGATCCTCGGCCCGGAGTCGACGAGCACCGGGCGGGAACGGGCCGACGGATTCCGTGATGCCCTGGCGCACCGCGGAATCGATCTCCCGCCTGCACGGAAGGTTCATGGTCCGTTCGATCCCGACACCGGCCGGCGCGGCCTCATCCGTCTCATTTCGACGGAGGCCCCGCCGACGGCGGTCTTCTGCGGCAACGACGTGATTGCCCTCGGAGCCCTCAATGCGGCGGCGTCGCTGGACATTGACATCCCGGAGAGACTCACGATCGTGGGGTTTGACGACATCCCCATGGCAGCCTGGGAGGTGTTCGACCTGACCACCGTGCGGGTCGACCTCTCGGAGATGGCAAGGTCAGTTGCCGCTCTCCTGGTCGAGCGCCTAGCGACACCCGACGCGCCCGCCCGCAGCATCGTTCTGGAGCCCCGGTTGATCATGCGTGGCACGCACGCCCCCCCCGCGGCGTGACGAGGAGGATTATGAGAGCGCTGGGCCGTTGCATCAAATGCAACTCCGCATTGTGCGTGCCGATAACCTCATCCACGTCATGCGACCAGGTGATATTCGTTGATCAGGCCACCGATGTGAGTTTCACCGACGTGCACATTCGCAGGGCTGGGGACCACCTCCGGGATCAGGGATGGCTCACCGCTACGCAGGCCGTCGGATCTGGCTGAGGACTCCCGGGGCGCATGCTTCGTACAGCGCGCTGCGCTGACCGCGGAAAACCAGCGTGCGATCCCCCCGATACTACGGAGTGGGGGCGCGATGCCAGCCGGACACAGTTGGACTGGCGGGCCCGGGATTCGGTTGAGGAGTGGTTGAGCGCATAGGCCGTCTAACGGCGGGACGGTGTTCTTGCAGGCAAATACCAGTGCGTGGCCGTGCCCGGGAGCCCCCTGTAAAACCGTCGGCTAAGCCGACGCTGGTTCGAACCCAGCACCTGCCACTGCCTGCGGAAACGGCCCGTGAGCTGGGGATCCCCGGCCTCGCGGGCTGTTGCTTCCGGGGCCTGCGAGGTCCCGCTGTGTCCATGAGGGTCCGGCTGGGGGGGACCTGGTTGTTCATGAAAGCGCCTCAGGGAAGCCGTCCTTGCTGGCGAGTTCGCCGCTGGCTTGCAGGTAGGCGAGGACTGCGGTCACGCGGCGGTCGAAGCGCTTGGCGTCGGGCACGCGGAGCTTGCGGAAAATACTGGTCACGTGTCCCTCAACGGCCTTCTTCGACACCGTCAGGTGCCGGGCGATCTCGTTGTTGGCGTAACCGTTTGCCATCTCGGCTAGAACGTCGAGTTCCCGCATTGAGAGTGCATCAAGCGAGGAGGGCAGCCGGCGTCGCACGAGCGCGTTCACGATCGAGGGGTCGAGAACGGTGTCGCCCGCGTGGGCGCCGTGGATGGCGCTGAGCAGGGTTTCGAGGTCCCCGACCCGGTCGTCAAGCAGGTAGCCGACACCGGCGGCCCCGCTGCGCAAGAGCTCGAGGGCATACCCGTCGCCGGCTTCAGCGATGACCACGACGCCGATGCGCGGGTGCTCGGCGCGCAGCTGCTGGGCGGCGCCCAGCGCCGCCTCGGCGTTGACCCGGGGGGTGCGGATGCCGACGATGACCACATCAGGGCGGTACTTGCGGGCGGCGATGAGTGTTTCGGGATGGCTGTCGACCCGTGCGACCACCTCGATACTCCGCACTCCGCTGAGCAGGCAGCCCAGGCCCTCCCGGGTGAGGAAGTTATCGCTCGCGATCACGGCACGTAGCGCGGTGGGGGGCTCGGGCATGGCAGGGCGCTCCCGGGTCGGACGGCACGACGGTCTTCGCGCTGCCGGCCCGGGCGACGTGAGATTGCAGCGGCGCCGGACCGCGTGTGGTCTCGACATTCTGGCAGTGCGGCGGGCCGGCTCGCGCGCTGACGATCCGCGCCGTAGGGTACACCCCGCAGATCTGGGGGTGTGCCCTATTTATGGTGGTTTATATCCGGCATATGCTCGCATTTGTGTCCGCCGAGATGGCCGCTGCCGGGTTTCGCCGGGATCCGCCACTCGTATGCTGCGGGCTCGCAGCTGCCTGGGCGAGTGATGTGGGTGAAACCGCACGCGGGCGCACGCCGCAACGATGCCCGGGTCGAGGGGCACGTTCTCCCGGCTGCGAGGCTGTAAGCGCGTCGCAGCATCTACCCGCGTCCATGGGCCATGGCGCACGCACGGCATACCCGTGCGGGCCGCTTCCGGGTGCGCCCGCCCGGGAGTTCCGTCGTCGTCGTCTGGGCTTGGCGCGGCCACCGGCATCCGGCACCGATTCGCCCAGATCCTGATCCTCCGTTCCCCACGATCATCCAGTCTCTGGAGGACCTCGTATGCCCGCAACACGGCACGCTGAAGCTACGGTCTACGTCACCTGCACCCCTCCCGCGGACGTCCGCGGCGACAGCAGGCGGAGAGTTCAACGACTGGCCGGCCAGCAACATCGGGCCCGAACGCGACGGCGACGGCTCCTGGCAGGCAGCCGTCGCCCTCGGGCCAGGCCACCGCTACCGGTACTTGCCCGATGGCAAGCGCTGGGAGAACGCTTCGAACGCCGATGCCTGTATCCCCCATCCATACGCCAGCGACGACTCGGTCATCCCCGTCGGATGACCGGCGCGCATCGCGCACAGGGCGCCATGCCTCGTACCCTTAGCGCAGATGAGCAGGGCACAGCGCTCGCCGCTGACGCCCGCCCGCGCCCTGGCTGCCGCCGTGCTTGAGGACATTTACCCGGTGCGGTGGACAGGGCAGCAGGCGGTCGTGGTGCTCCCCGAGCATGTCGACCTGTCCCATGCCGGCCTGATCCGCGAAGAGCTGTTGTCGGTCATCAACCGCGGCGCGACCGCGCTGATCGTGGACATGACCGCGACGATTTCATGTGATTATGCTGGCGCGGATGCCCTGGTGCGCGTCTACCAGCGGGCCGTGGCCAGTGGCACGGAACTGCGACTGGTGGTCACTGCGCAGATCGTGCGGCGTGTGCTTGGCCTCAGTGGCATCGATCGGCTGGTTTCCATCTACCCCTCCCTAGAGGCATCCGTGGCCGCGCGGGCACCAGCGGCGGATGCCCCGCTAGCCTCAGGCAGGCCGGCTAGGACGGAAACCGATGGGAAGGCGCCGGCGCGGCCTGCCGCCCGGGGGCAGTTGCAGGCGGCCAGGCCATCGAACAGGCCGGGAGCGGCCGTCACCCGTGCCGTGCTGGTGAAACTGATCGACGCTCTGCCTGACGCGGTGGCACTGGCACACAGCAACGGCACGCTCGCGCTGGCCAGCCGGCGGATGGAGGAGATGTTCGGCTATCAGCACGGTGAACTGCCCGGCCAGCCTGTCGAGCACCTGATCCCAGCCGACTTGCAGGCTGCCCACAGCCATCACCGGGCTGTCTACGCGCAGGCGCCCCGGGCGCGGCTGATGGGCTCGGGGACGCGGCTGGTCGGGCTGCGCAAAGACGGAACGACTTTCCCGGTCGAGATCAGCCTCCGCCCGGTAGCGACCGCGACCGGCCAGTTCACCCTGGCCGTCATCCGGGACGTCACCAGGGCCTGGCGGCAAGAAGATATCGCAAACCTGGCCTGGGCCGCAGTCGCGGCAGAACAGGCACCCCACAGACAGGAACTGCTCGACAGGATCAGCACCAGCCTCCTCCACGTTGGGCTGAGCCTGAATGCAGCCATGGATCTCCCCGCAGACGAAGCCAGGGAGCGAATCGCAGAAGCCCTCCAGCACCTCGACGACACAATCCGCCAGATCCGCGACGCCGCCTTCTCCAGCCACACCAGCGACACGTCTCCTGCTCCCGGCTGAAAGCCCGGCACCAGGAAGCCGGTCCTCCAGAGGGCAACCTTGTGCCGCTCGGAAATAGGATTCCGGCTTTGACCTGGGCCTTCTCGGGTTTCAGGCGGCTCGCTCGTATTCGTTGATCAGGCCGCTCAGGACCGGTTTTCGGCGGATCTGGCACGTGCCGGGGTCTGCTGCGGTGACGCGGGG
>Ga0208357_1002665_pt1 | contig 11600 bp, 8 predicted proteins | sample NGESurdeep092012_6_FD_184487 | JGI IMG/M metagenome (GOLD analysis project Ga0208357, IMG submission 184487) | Arctic peat soil microbial communities from Barrow, Alaska - NGEE Surface sample F52-2 deep-092012 (SPAdes) | ecosystem: Environmental > Terrestrial > Soil > Wetlands > Peat ... | reverse complement strand
CGTCCACCGCACCCTCGACCGCGCCGTCTTCGCCGCCTACGACTGGCCCCCGACTTGACAGACCAGGACCTCCTGGCGCGCCTCCTCGCCCTCAACCACCAGCGCGCCGCAATCAAAAATTAATCAATCCGCTCGAACACCAGCCCCGGCGCACCCGAAACCCACCAGTGCGCGCCTAGAAGTACCTTAAGTCACGCCCTTTGCAGCCCGAAACCCGGCTGAGCACGCACTAAAACCCCTACTTTTTCACCCCGGCAACAGCCTTTTGCCCCTTGGCAGCATCCGGCGTCCCCAGCGGCAGCCTCGACCCCGTATGCGTCCCCCGCAGCGCCTCCGGCATCGTCAGGATCAACACGGTAGCCGACTTATCCCCCATGCTTTCATAGCTATGCACCGCCTCCGCATTGAAGACCACCGCGTCCCCACCCGCCAGAGCCTCTGCCTTGCCATCATGCGCCAGCTGCAGATTCCCCTCCAGCACAAACAAAAACTCATTCCCCGGATGCTGATGCGTCCTCGCCGGCCGCCGCTCACTGCTCGGCAAAAACTCCGCCACATAGGGCGCAATGGGTTGATCCGATGGGACTTGCCCCAGACTCTCAAAGAAATACCCCGGCTCATCCGCCCCCGTCTGGGGCAGTTTCTGCCGATTCGAAGCCCGCAGAATCCGGAACAACTCCGTCCTCTCCGGCTCAAAGAAATAGCTCATATCCTTCGAGAAAACCATCGCAATGCGCGCCAAATTACGCAAAGTAGGCACCACCCGCCCCGTCTCCAACTGCGACAGAAAACTGGCCGACAATCCAGTGTGTTTCCCCAACTCCACCAGCCCCATGTGCTTTCGTTGCCGCAGATACTTGATCCGCTCCCCGATCCGCTTGTCCTCGATAAAGCTCTCCGCAGCCTCCGGCGATACCGCCGCCTCGCCCTCCGCAACTACCAGCAACTCGGCCTCGACTGCCACAGGAAACTCCTTAGAATCAATAGATGCAGCAGCCTTCTTCGACTTCAACCCACGCGCACCCAATGCAACGGGCGCAGTCTGCGCAACTGTTTCGGCGTAAGCTCCCAAAGCACACCATCCTTCTTGCAATTTTGCCGTCCGGTAAAAAGACGTTGTAGCAGGACGCAAGGATGCAATAATCGAGCTCTTTTATACACTATTTTGATAAAACCAACAGAAACACCACTTTTTGAAGCACTCACCGCCCCAAATGCTAGGCTCATTTCCATGGACCTGTCCCATCCCATCGACACGCGCACCGCCCGCATATTTCTCCGCAGTGCTGCTTTTCCAGCAATTCTGGCTATTTTTGGCTGCGCGAGCCCTGGCCCGCCTCGAGCCCCAACCCTCAGCCTTCCCCAACCAGTCCACGACCTCAACGTCACGCGCATCGGCAATACCGTCGAGCTACGCTTCACCGCCCCCTCACGCACCACCGACAAACTACCCATCCGCGGAGCCACGGTCACGGGCCAGCTTTGCCGGGAGCTCGAACACCAATCCTGTCTACTAGTTGCATCCTCGAAAGTCGCCGTGGCCACGGTCGGCCCAAACGGTACACACAACCTCGTGACTTGGGTAGACACGCTGCCTCCCAGCTTAGTACAAGGCCCGCCGCGTCTACTCGCATACCGCGTCGAGTTCCTCAGCCCCACCGGCCGTTCTGCCGGACCCTCTGCCCCCGCATTCACCGCCGCCGGTCCGACTCTCGAGCCCGTTGACGATCTCCGCGCCGACGGTTCGCGCCTCGGAGTAGTTCTCGATTGGAGCCTCTCTGCTCACCCTGGCGATGTCCTGCTTCGCCGCGACGATCTCGCGCCTGCACCCCCTAAGCCCCACAAAGCTCCGGGCGGTACCAGCGCGGCCTCATCCCGCGTCCTGTGGCTGGAAGCGCACGCTCCGAGCGACAGAGCGGCACCGCAAACTCGCACTCTCGACACCACCGCCCTTCCTGACACTCCCTATCGCTACAACGCCCAGCGTCGCATGGCCCTTCAACTTGGCGACCACTCCGTCGAATTGCGCAGCGCGCTCTCGCCTCCCATCGCCTTCACCCTGCGCGAGATCTACCCGCCGCCCGCGCCCACCGGCCTCAACGCTGTCGGCTTCTTCGCCAGCGGAACGACGGGCGCGCCACCAACCTTCGCCGTAGACCTCATCTGGCAGCCAATTGACGAAACCGGCTTGCTTGCAGGCCTCGCCGGCTACAATGTCTACCGCGAGCCCCTCAACTCCGCCAGCGACACGACAGCACCCCGCACGCGGTTGAACACCGCACCCATCCCCACGCCCGCCTTTCACGACACCACGGCCAACCCAGCCACACGCTATCGCTACAGCGTCACGGCGAGCGATACCAAGGGCAACGAAAGCGGCGCCGTTACTGTGTTGCTCGAACCCTCCGCAACCCAGTAACGACGCCCCTTACACACGTGCAACCTACTTTCCCGCCTCACTCGACTTGCGTGCCGGCTCAAACTCATCCCCGTGATTCCACTCCACGGAATGCGGCGATGTGATCACCTGCCAGCCAAGATCGATCCCAAATCGCGCCAGCTTCGCATCGCCGCGGAAGTCCCACTTCGGATCGAAGTTGTCCGAGAAGTTGTGATAATGGTTGTCATTAAAATCCTTCTCCTGCTCCGCGCCCCACGCATGATCGTGTCCCTCATACAGTGTTCCCGCATCGACCGAGAACGCCGGAATTCCCACGCGTGACAAGCTGAAGTGATCGCTGCGATAGTAGCTGCCAGCCTCCGGCCGAGGGTCCGGCACAATCGCCAGTCCAAACCGCTTGGCTGTCTCTTCTACGCGAGGATAGGACGTCGTCCGCTGCGCCCCGTTGACGTTGATCTCTTGTTGTATGCCAAGCGGCAGCAGCATGTCGTAGTTGATATCCAGCGCAATCTGCGCCGCTGGTATCGGTGGATGCTGCCCCAGGTACTCCGACCCCAGCAGTCCCTGCTCCTCCGCCGTCACCGACGCGAAGATCACCGAGTGTGGCGGCTTAATCCCTGACTGCGACCATGCCCGCGCCATCTCCAAAATCATCGCCACGCCCGTCCCATTGTCCGCCGCGCCGTTGTAGATGTTATCCCCTGCCATCCCCGGAACAAATCCCAGGTGATCGTAGTGCGCCGTGTACAGCACCGCCTGATCCTTCATGCCCTTGCTAGCATTCTCGCCCAGAATCATCCCCACCACGTTCGGGCTCTGGAACTTGCGCACGGTGCTCGTCACCGTGGCCTTCAGCCGCACCGGCAGTTCGACCGCCTTGAACCCGCGCTTGCCCGCAGCTTCAAACTCTTTATCCAGATCAAGCCCGCTCATCGCGAACAGCTTGCGCGCGACATCCAGCTGAATCCAACTCGCTGCCTGCAGCCGCGGATTCGAATCGTCGCGCAAAAACGTCTTCTCGCCGGAGTTCGAATTCCTCACCACGTTCCATCCATAGCTCGCCAGGTCCGTGCGGTGAATAATCAGAGCTCCGACCGCGCCTTTGCGAGCAGCCTGCTCGAACTTGTACGTCCAGCGACCGTAGTACGTCAGCGCCCTTCCCGCAAAAAACTTCGGATCATCCGACGGAGGATCACCCACAATGCACAGGATCACCTTCCCTTTCACATCGACGCCCGCATAGTCGTCCCAGTCATACTCCGGCGCCGTCGCTCCATATCCCACAAACACAATCGGCGCATCGATCGACGTCACCGGCGTCAGCGTCTCATTCGACACCACAAAGTCATCTCCGAACTTCAGCAGCACGGCGTGGCCCTTCGCCGGCTCAAGCGTAAAGCTCGTTGCCGACGGCTCTACCTTCATCCCCACAAAGTTGACCTGTTGCAGGTACGTCTCATCATCGCCCGCAGGCTTCAGTCCATCCAGAGCGAACTGAGTCGCAATATACTTCGCCGCCAGTTCGCCCCCGCGCAGTCCCGGATATCGTCCCTCAAATAAATCATCGGAGATGAACTTGTCCTGCGCGCGAATCCGCTCCGCACTCACTGAAGCCTCTACCGCTGCAATCGGGCTGTTCCCGGCATTGCGATTTGCCTTCGCTGTCTGCGCGTGTCCTTGCTGCGGCCCTGCACTCACTGCTATGAGCAACACTGCCGCCACTGTGCCAATCCGCTGCCTGTATGTCTTCATCCTCATCCCTTCATATGAACCGTGCCTCGCTGCCAGTATATTGTTGCGTCTTCTCGTTGTATCGATCACTCGTTGCCAATCTTCAATCGGGGCGCACTCATCACATGCAGCCGTTGCAGCGTCTTGCGGGCCAGCCCCGTCAACGGCAATTGCGCCAGCTTGCCCGTCGTTACCCACTCCAGATCGCTCTTCGCCGTGGGAATCTGTTCCACAAGCGAGTCGTCCGGCGCGGCCACCCCCAACCCACCTTCGGACGCAACGCTCTCGGTAAAAACCTGCACATAATAGTTCGTATTCGTAATCGAGTGCCGCAGTCGCAGCACCGGCTCGCGTCCCTCTGTCACATCCAGCGGCAGCGCGGGCAGCTCCAACATCTCTGCCATCAGCGACGCCTCCCTCGCGCGCCGCTCCAGCAGTACCTCTGTCTCAACGCCCCGCTTCCGCAGCGCCAGCAGATGCGCCACCGTCCGACTCTGCATCTTTGCTCGCGGCTGCGTCACGTGCTCCCCGCGAGTTCTGCAAAGTTCCATCACAGGACACTCCGAGCACAGCGGCGATCGCGGCAGACAGATCAGCGCCCCCAACTCCATCATCGCCTGGTTATGATCGCCCGCCGCATGATTCCTCTCCCCCGCTACATCTTTCTTCGCCCCTCGCCCGCGTCTCGCCGGAGGCGCCAGCATTCCTGCAACCGCAACCAGCCGCGCTCGTGCCTGCGCCGACTTGTCCTCCGGCTCGCCCAATAACCGCAACAGCACGCGCTCCACATTGCCGTCGAGCACCGCCACGCTCTCGCCAAACGCAATGCTCGCAATCGCCGCCGCCGTATACTCGCCCACTCCTGGCAGCCTGCGCAACTCCAACGCCGTGCCCGGCAGCTTCCCCTGCATTTCGCGCTCAACAAACTGCGCCCCCCGAAGCAGCATCCTCGCTCGCCGGTAATATCCCAGCCCGCTCCATAGCGCGAGTACATCCGCCTCATCGGCGTTGGCTAAATCACTGATCGTCGGAAACCGCAGCAGAAATTCCTTGTAGCGATCGACCACCGTTGCTACCCTCGTCTGCTGCAACATAATCTCCGACAGCCACGTCGCATAAGGATCATCCACACCGCGCCACGGCAGTACCCGCGCATGCTCCCGATACCAGCCGCCTAGCCTTCGCCGAAACTCCGTCGCAGAAAACCCCAGCACAGGAGCTTCCCCATGCGGCTTCTCGCCGCGCTTAGCCACTCCTGCGCTTCCCGCCTTGGATGTCTTGGAAGCCTTCGCTGTCTTCGCTGTCTTTGCCATGCTCCCGTCAGTCTATCTGTCCGTCTGCACGAAATGATCGAAGCGCCATCACACTTGCGAGATCATCTTTCGATGCAACGTGCCGCCGCGCATCAACTCGTCATGCGTGACGGTGGGTCCATGGACGATCTCGCCATCAAGCATCGTGCCCTGTACGAATACCGTCGAAGGGCCATTGCCCTCGGCCTCAATCACCAACGTCTTCCCCTGCGCGAGGTGCAGCGTGGCGCGCGGAAACAGCGGGCTACCCAGCGTGTACTCCGCCTTCCCCGGGCACGCCGGATAAACTCCCAGCGCACTCAGCACATACCACGCCGCCATCGAGCCAGTATCTTCGTCGCCCGGAAAACTATCCTTCGTATACAACTCCTGCATCACCCGCCGCGCCCAGAACTGCGTGCGATCCGGTCGCCCCGCATGAGCGAACAGGTAGAGCAGATGATGTACCGGCTGGTTCGATTGCGCATACTGCCCAAACCCCACCGCCGCCATCTCCGACATCTCATGAATCTCCGCGCCATACACACCCACGTTGAAGATCGGTTCCAACGTCAGCATTTTTTCCAGCGCTGCAGCCGAAGCCTCCGGTCCTCCCATCGCCGCAATCATTCCCGGAATATCCTGCGGAGCATCCCACCGATGTTGCCACGCTGACCCCTCCACATAAGGACTCCCCCACGTAAACGGATCGAACGGCGTCAGCCAGCTTCCATCCGAATTCTTCCCGCGCGGAAAGCGCACACGCTCATCAAAAATATTTCGCCAGTTCCCCGACCGCTTCATGAACATCCGCGCATCATCATCACGCCCCAGCATCCGCGCCACCTGCGCAATGCAGAAGTCGCCGAACGCCGCATCCACGGTCTCTGCCGCGGACTGCTCAATCAAATCAGCCGGAACATAATGCAGCTTCAGATATTCCTCGACGCCAACCCGCCCATACCCCTTGCTCGGATCGCCGGGCATCGTCGCATGCTTCTTCAATCCTTCATAGGCCGTCGCAAGATCGAACCCACCAACACTCTTCACAGCCGCATCGCCAAATACCGCGTCGATCAAACTCCCGGTCATGCACGCGCGATATCCCGGCGACGGAAACTGCGGGAGCCATCCACCCTCCTTGTACGCGTTCACCCATGCCTGCAGAATCTCGCCCAGCCGCTCCGGAAACAGGATCGACATCAGCGGATACCAAGCGCGATACACGTCCCAATATCCGTGGTCCGCATACATCACGCCCGGCTCAACCTTCCCATTGAACGCGCTGAAATGATGCACGCCACCCGCCGCATCCGGTTCATGCCAGGTGCGAGGAAACAGCAGTGTCCGGTACAGGCACGAATAAAAAATCTGCCGCTGCTCCAATGTCGCGCCCGCAATCTCAATGCGTCGCAGGTGCGTGTTCCACTCAGCCTTCGCGCTCTCGCGGAGCTCCACAAACTTTCGTTCTCCAATCTCTCGTGCCAGGTTCAGCTCCGCCTGCTCGAACGAAATAAACGACGTGGCGATCTTCACCTGCAAGCTCGCAATCCCTTTGAATCCCACCACTGCAATCCGGTTTTCCCCCGAGCGTTCCACGTCACACGTCGCATACGGCTCCGAAAATTCAAGCACGTAGTACGTCGCAAAGTTTTCCGGTGTCCCCCCCGACGTTGCAGTCGATGTGAAACGAATGCGCCGTTGCGCCGGCTGCTGCTGCACCTCGGTCGCCGTCTGCGGAATATCCACGATCAACCCGCGAGGCTCTTCAGCCCAGAACGGCTCCTCCGGCTCCGTCTCGAAATCCGCTAGCAAAACGCAGCACCGCGCCGTCGGAACTAGCTCCACCCGCGTCCGATAGCGCAGCAAAAACAGCTCCAGCGAATACGGCCTCAGCCGCGCCGTCTCCACCTGGTAGGACGACGCCCGGTCTGCCGCCGCCGCACGAGGCTTTCCACGAAACGGAAGAAACGTTGCCTGCCCATAATCCCCCAGCCACGGACTCAGCTGATGCGTACACCGCAACCCCTGAATCCTCCGCTGCTCGGGATGAAACATCCACGGTGTCTTGTCCTGCGACTGCAGCGTCCAGTGCGCCATCCCAAAGGGCAACGCTGCAATGGGAAGCGTATTGCCCGTCGAAAACTGCGGTGTCGACCGCGTGCCCTGAAGCAGGTTCACCAGATCCGCTGGGCTCTCCGGGGAAGCACTGTCGATGGCGTCGATCTCGCTTGACTTGAAGCCATCTGCGCGCGTTTCTTCCGCCCCCGCAAAGCCCCCAAGGGCGACTGCCGCCACAGCAACCCCACTGCCCTTCAGGAAGCTACGTCGACTGGGGGCCTGCGGCTTCGCTCCGCCGCTCTCTCGCATCGCAACCGCCGTTGCGCGGCTCCGTGCCTTCACATCCCCAACCTTCCGCATCCGCAGACCTCCACGTTCTTGCCCGAAGGTCACAGTATAGCGATCCATCTCCTCTCAAGCCGTCTCGTACTTCCAGTTCCTCCCCTTGCCTTCCGCGATCCAGCCCACGGCCTCAGCAGCGCGCTTCTCGCGCGTCTCCTCGCGTTTGGCCTCGGCAATCCACTCGCAGTATTCCCGCCTGTACCCCGGCGTCATCGCCTCAAACCTTTTCGCCGCAGCCTTGTTCTTCTTCAGAGCAGCTGCCAGGGCATCGGGCATCACAGCCTCTGCCTTTGCCACCTTCGGCCGTGACCACGCCTTGGTCCTCTGGCCCGAGTCGATCGCCTTCGTGGCCAGCTTCACGTACCCCACCAGTTTCTTGCGAGCCGGCAGATCCTCAACCGAGGTAATCTTCCCGAACGACCCCATCGACCCGCCCTCCGCATCGCCCTTGGTGCGCAACTCCTTCACCACCTCCGCACCCCACAGACCGAAGCTGCAATGCGCCTTGAACGCCGCCATATTCCCGAGGATCACGCCCTTGTAGACAAAGAAGGGCATCGACCACTTCATCGCCTCCGTCACGCCCGGTGCACCTTCGTGCATCACCTCACGCAGATACCACAACACTGGCTGCGCAAACTCGCCAGCCTTCGCGATGTACATATCGACCGCCGGGATCATGCCATTTGCATCGTTCGCCATCTGCAAACCTCCGCTTAAACATCAGTCCAGAAGGCCACCAGTATATCGACGCTCGGACCTTCCACCTCAAAAATCTTGTCAAGCCCCCCAACCGGAGGAAAAGCGCGAAACCCCCTATAACCATTGGCGATATATCTTTTCAAAAGTTGGCATAGTTACCCCCTCCAGTTCGTTACAATTAACTTAGGGCTGGAGTTCAGAACAGTTTCCAACCTCGTAACGAAAGCGCGAACCGTTGGGTGCGCGACGGAATACCCCGACAAGCCTCTAAGTCCAATCGTTTGAAGATTTTGCCCATAACCCGCCTGAATGCAATATTTTACGGGACAAATTTAGTAAGTATGGCAAACAGAGATTTTACGATGAGGGGGGAGGGGGGTCACCCGGGACTATAGCCGACCAGGGACTGCCATCGCCGAGCTCGATATCCTCGTCCTCCGCGCCACCACCCCGAGCAGCCCCGGCCACACCTTCACCGCCGCAGTAAGAACACCACGCGACGGCCGCCACACCAGTCCGCGCGACAAGGACGTCGCCAACTCTACCTGGCTCGACAGCTCGCCTCGAAGCTGCTTTTGAAACTGCTCCGCCGTCTCTCCTCGTAGATACATCGCAGCCGCCAGGCACCCGCTGTGCAGCGCAATCGACATTCCATCCCCGGTGAACGAAGGAATCACCGCGGCCTGATCCCCTAACGCCCACAGACCGTCGCTTGCCTCTCTCACATATCCATAAGGAATCGCCGAAATTGCCAACGGCTTTTCCAGCAGCGGAACCGCTCCCTGCAGACGCTCCTTCAATAGCCCGCAGTCGCGTTGCATCGCCGCCAGCAGGTTCTCCCAGCGACCACCCAACCGCTGCAACTCCGCTCTCTGCACGAGGCAGCAAAGGTTCGCCACACCCTCTTCCACCGGCTGCAACCCTGCATACCCGCCGCGATACAGCACCAGCTCCACATGCCCTTCAAGCGCAGCAGCCTGTTGCGGCGAAAGTCGCCAATACATCTTGAACGCCACAAGATCCGGCTGCTTCCCTTTAGGTCGAGCGCGAGCATGCAGGTCATGCTTGCCCGTAGCGAGGAACACCGCACCCGCCGACAGGCTCTGCCCGTCAGCCATCCCTGCAGCCCAACCCTCGCCCGCGCGGCGAATTCCCTGCACACGACAACCGCGCAGCACGATCGCGCCCGCACTCTCCGCAACCCGCAGCAGTTCCTCGTCGAGCCTCTTCCGCGTCAGCGACATCGCCGCAAACGGCAGCCTCGCCTCACTCCAGCCCTCTCGCCCCGCAAGACGAACCGAGCGAATAGCAACCGCACCAAGACCGATCAGATCGATACCCAGCGAGCCAAGATATGTCATCGCCTCCTGGCTCAGAAACTCACCGCAAACCTTGTGCTGAGGCACCGACTCACGCTCGACCAAGACCACGGAACGTCCCGCGCGAGCCAGCGTAATCGCCGCCGCAGACCCCGCAAGTCCACCACCGACGATCAACACATCGACACTCACTTGATACGCTCCACGCACAATCGCCCTGGAGTCCAACGAGCCAGCTTCACCGAGGTCTTCGCGATTCCCGCAGCCGCAACCATCCGCTCCCAATCGTCCTCGCGGAAGCTGCGCCGGAACGACACTGGACCATCGTGGCGCACGAACCGATGCCACCGCATCACCCTCGCCAACCATCCAAAGAGCCTGTACGGAGTTGCGTCACGTACCAGGTCATTGACGAACCATCCTCGCTGCACAACCGCTTCGCTCCATGCAAGGAAGCGCACAATCTCCGCCTCCTCCAGATGATGCGTAAACAACGAGCTCAACACCACATCAATTGGCTCGGAATAAGCAAACGCATCGCCTGTGATCCATTGGATTGCATACCCATTGGGAGTGAACTTCTTCGCAGCGCGCGCAGCATAAGGGTTCAGATCGATGCCCGTGAGAGTAACTTCAACGCCTTTGCGCTTTGCCCAGTCCCCAACGCATCGCAGCATATCGCCTCCGCCAGAGCCGACATCGACGATCCGCAAAGCCTGCTGCGGCTTGGTGGACGCGACGAGGCGCTCCAGGAAATCCAACGTCGGTCGATACGACAACGTAAGCCGATTCACCTGCCTTAGATCGACGAGGCATTGCCGGAAGTCCTCATACGAGCAAGGCTCATCCATCCACTCAGGCAGCTCAGATGGCGCCGCCCGCCGTGACAGGTCGACGGCATCAGACCGCATGGAAGAGCATTGTCTCCGCAGTCAGCCCCGGACCAAACGACATCGCGCAACCCTTCTCGCCTGGGTTCGCGCTCTGCATCAGCCGCTCCAACACGAACATCACTGTCGCCGAGCTCATATTGCCAAAGCACTCCAGCGTCTGCCGGGATGCTGCCAGTGCGTCGTCCGGCAGCCCCAATCCACGCTCCACGGCATCAAGCACCGACTTGCCACCCGGATGCACGCCCCACAGCGTGATGTCGTCCTTGCTGTGCTTGCCCAGAACCTCACCACCTGACATTGCCAGCGCTTTGCCAATCTCTCCCGGGACCTTACCCGACAGCAGCATATCGAATCCAACGCCGCGAATCCGCCAGGTGATCAGCTCACGTGTCTCTGGAATGAGCACGGAGCGGAAACTGTCCATCGCGAAGCCAGTTGGCTCAGCGCTAATCAGGCTGGCGGCGCAGCCGTCGCCAAAGACCAGGAACGACAGCACCTGCTCGAGATCCTGCGTCTCCTGCAGGTGCAGCGTGCATAGCTCCAGATTGACGAGTAGCACCTTCGCATCAGGCTCCGATCGCACAATATGTCGTGCCTGCTTCAGCCCGTTGATCGCCGCATAGCACCCCATGAAGCCAATCATGGTCCGCTCCACCGAAGTGTCCAGTCCAAGGTGATCGAGGATGTCGAAGTCGAGGCCCGGTGCGTACAGACCTGTGCACGAAGTGACCAGCACGTGCGTCACGCCATTGCGTTCTTCGTCCGTGAGTCTGAGTTTATCCAACGTCCGCTGCGCGAGTCTCGGCGCAAAGCGCTCAAAGATTTCCATTCGCTTCGCCGTATCTGGAAAGCTGCCCCG
>Ga0208357_1002662_pt1 | contig 11610 bp, 6 predicted proteins | sample NGESurdeep092012_6_FD_184487 | JGI IMG/M metagenome (GOLD analysis project Ga0208357, IMG submission 184487) | Arctic peat soil microbial communities from Barrow, Alaska - NGEE Surface sample F52-2 deep-092012 (SPAdes) | ecosystem: Environmental > Terrestrial > Soil > Wetlands > Peat ... | reverse complement strand
CAGGAGTGTCGACGCCGTAACGGCTGAGACGACCGACAGCGCGATCGGGATGGCGAATGACGCGACGGAGACTGCGAATCCCGTGCGCGAGCGCGCTGACCACCGGTGGCCCTGTTCATAATTTTGTTCCGACACTGAGCGCATTCTAAGAATGCGAAATGTCTAGAATCTGGAAATTGCGGCGAAGTTGTTACTTGTCGCCGCAACCCCCTTCGCGCAGGGCGTTGCATCAACGCCAAGACAATAAAAGGATCAAAATCACCACCTCCCGAGAGCCCTGGCCCGCGAACTCTCGGAGCGCGGTCAAAGGCGATGAAAGGTTCGTCTCGAACAACCAAATGCTCGTCGCCCATTTCTCGGTGGCGACAACGCCATTGAACGCATGGGAGTGAGCGCAATTCAAAGCAGTCGCAACGTGCGACCGCATGTACGTGGACGGGCTCCGACACGAGGTAGGTCGGCCCCCGGCGACGTAGCGAGCACGGGCGGGCGGTGACAGAATCGACGGATGAAAGTTGAACTCATCGAATCAGTTGACGAGTTCATATCGATGACGACGGCATTTCGAGCCACCGACCCGCTTCGCACGAACGTCATCGGCAGTGTGGCGCTCTCCGTCGCCGGGGGCGATAGGTCCTATGACGACTATCGCTGGTGGGTCGTACGAGGCGACGACGGTGACGTCGCGGGGGTGGCGATGCGCACTGCTCCCTTCAACATGCAGGTGTCGCCGATGTCACTCGCAGCCGCGCGGGCGCTCGGTCACGGCGTCGGACAGTTCGACGACGCCCTCCCTGGGATATCGGGGTCGAAGGACATCGTCGACGCTGTGATCGAGGGGTACGTCGCGTCGAAGAGCCCCGGCTCGACTCGCGTCGCCGCCGAAGAACGACGCGACCTCCTCTACGAGTTAGAGGACCTGGTCACGCCCGACGTCGAGGGTTCTGGGCGCCCGGCGCGAAGTGACGAAGTCGAGCAGCTGGCGCGGATGGTGAGTGAGTTCATGCGCGAGGTCGAACTCACGCCGATAACAGACGCCGAAGCTCGTGACGCCGCCACGCGACAGATCCAACGTCTCTCGCTCCATTGCTGGGAGGTGGACGGGGCGATTGTCGCGATCGCCGGTCACGCGCCCGTCGTGACCACCGGCTCGATCGCCATCGGCCGGGTCGGACCGGTCTACACGCCATCGCACTATCGACGTCGCGGTTACGCCAGCGCCGTGACCGCGCACGTGACGCGACACCTGATCGAGCAAGGAGCGCGGGTGATGCTCTTCACCGACGCGGCCAATCCGACGAGCAACAGCATCTACCAAGCCATCGGCTACCGGTTGGTGGACGAACTCGTCCAGATGCGTTTCGAAGGGTCGTGACTCGTCCGATACCGCGACGACGTCTTCGGGCTACCTTCCGGTGCGAACGACGCTCGGGTCACGGGTCCAGGCGTCGTGCTCGGCGTCAGTGACGGCTTTGGCCTCGTCGGGTAGCAGCACGGCGATCGAGTCGCGCACCTCGTAGACGACACGCTTTCGCGGGTTATAGAGGACGTTCTCGTTCGGCACGTAGAGCAGCTCGCCGTGGTCAACCGGGTCTTCGAGCAACGCCAGTAAGAAACTGTCGAGCGCCATTACCACTTCCCTTCCTCGTCGTGGTCGCGAATGCGGCGCCGTCACCTGATGGGGTGGGGACGACTTTCGGACCTCTAGAAACCGTAGTCGTCGCGCGCGGTCTCACAGTACGACGTCCTCGGTGGTGGCTCGGCGACGCGCCCGCACCCGAGGCCGAACGTAGAAGAAGAGCGAGACGGCGCCGGCCAACGACACGAGATCCGTGACGACGTTGCCGAGGGTGAGCATCGGCGTGCTGCCGTAGACCATCGAGACGTCGTTCGACGTCGGGATCACGACCATCAGGTTCGGGCTCACGCGATACGGTCCGGTGGCGCCGGTGGCGTGCCAACGCGGGAAGTACGAGATCTTGACTAAGACCGGCACGCCAATTTTGCTCACGTGGAACGAGATCGACTGCAGTCCGACGTCGACGGCGCTCACGGTGACTTTGGTCAGCGACGTCTTCATGTCCATGGTGTTGATGCTCGTGGCGCTCGGCCAGTTCGACGGTCCGGTCGTGGCCGCGACGGTCCCCCACAGTTTGGGATCGAGCCACCAGGTCGAATTCGCCTGAAGCCATCCCACGCGACTCGTCGTGTTGGCGACGATATTGGGCAGGCTCGTGAGCGGCTGCACCATCGGGCTCGACTTGATCTCGTAGATGAACCACTGATCGCCGGGCGACGGCCACTTCTTGGTCTTCGCGATGAGCTTCAACTCGTGATCCCGGTTCGCCTGCTTGACGGTCGCCGGTGAGAACGCGACGTAGTAGCGAACGCCGAGCATCTGGAGGTGCTCGACACCGAGGGCGACGTCGAGTCCGCCGTAGGGCAGGCCGACCATGGGATTACTCGGCGCGACACTCAACTCGGCCTGATCGAGGAAGTGATACGGCGTCGTCGCCGACGATTCGAAGAAGAGGCCCTCCATAGAATCGATGCAGTTGTTCGTCCAGTAGGGCAAGAGCATGAGTGCCTCGGGCGTCCCGAAGCGATTCTGGTCGGCGTTGTACTCCCACATCGCGCGACCGCAGCCGTACTCTCTGCCGACCTTGGCCATCGTGTTCATGAGGTCGTTGTACTCGGGCCACGCCAGCTTGGCCTGATAGCCCGAGTAGTTCCACTGCGCCCAACTCGAGACCTCGTTACCGGTCGTGTTAAGTGAGAGCGCCGAGGCGACCGGCGCTATGAGACCGGGCACCGTCGTCAACAGACCGAGGATGAGGATCACGACCGTCGCGCGCGCGCTGCGCCGTCTCCAACGCGTGGCGTCGTCTTCGACTGGCTCGTACTCGTCCTTGTACGACGACGCGACGAACGTGCGCTCGCTCCCGTCGGCGTCGTGCGCCGTCATCGGCACCTCGACGGGCTCGGGTGCAGCCGATTCGTGCGCGAAGCTGAAGCGACTCTCGCCAATCTGGACTGAGATTCGACCGTGTCGGTTCGGCGCGCGCTTCGCCCAACGCATGAGGGCGTACCCGAAGAGCCAACCGGCGCTCAGGTGAATCGTGATGAACCAGAACGGCACGAGACGCTCGTTCCAGATGACGTTCTGCGGGTCGAAGACGTAGGCGCCGATCGAGAGCACCGTCAACGTCGTGAGGATCATGCCGAGGCGGTCGCGCACCCAGAAGGCCACGATCAGCGCGATGGTCGCGAGCACGATGACCCACCGGTCACCGGCCGCGGCGCCGCTCGACGTGAACCAACCGAGCTGCGTGAAGATATCGTGCAGCGTGCTCACCGAATCATTCGTGTAGCCCATCGAGTTCGTGTACTTCTGGGTCGTGACGAATGATGTCAGCCACCAGGCCGAGAGTCCCACCGAGATCAGTCCGGCCACGATCGCGAATCGCAGCGGACGCGCGTAGTCACCATTCACCTCGTTGTCGTTGGGGTCGCCGATTCCGCGGCGTTGCAGTAGTTCGAAGATCACGATGACGATCACCGCTTCGATGGTCCAGAACCACGGCAGGATGTGCGCCGCGAGGGTGGCGCTGAGCGAAATGGCGGCCAGCCAGTAGCCCCGACCGGTTCGCACGCCGCGAGCGAACAGACCGATCGTCAAGAGACTCAGCGCGAGCGAGAGCGCGAACGCGTACTCCCCCGCCATCGAGGAGAAGAGGTTCCCGCCGTCGATGGTGAACGAGGCGTCGAAGAGGAAGGGCAAGGTGGCGACGGCCAGCGCAGCGGGGATCGGACGCGGCGCCTTGAAGAGTCGGCCCAGCATGTAGGCGGTGATCGGCATGAGTACGGAGCCGAGGATCGTCGCGAGTTTCATCGCGATGGCGAAGCCGACGAGGTAGCTCCCGAACCACGCGAGCAGGTCCGGCAGCACGAAGTAATACGTGTAGGCGGGCATTCCGGCGAACCAGCCGGGGTCCCACGGCGTCAGGTTGAAGGGATTGCCGACCGACTTCAGGTAGGCCGGCACCGCCAAGTGCGAACCGGTGTCCCCGCCGGTGATCAGCGAGTTGGAGAAGACCAGTGACGGGTGCAACTCCCAGACGGTGACGAAGATCACCGCGATGATGACCAGAGCGTCGACTCGATTGCCGGGGTTGTCGTGCCGTCTGATCCAATCGCGCATCAATGACTCGATCGCTGGCTGATGAGCGCGACGATCGCGACGCCGTTGAAGGACATGTGCGTCACGATGCTCGGGATGAGGCGCTTGGTACGCCACACCAGCGTCGCCAACACCACGCCGAGGAAGAACAGTCCGGCGAACTGCAGCGGCTCACCGTGGGCCAGTGCGAAGAGCGCCGCGCTGAGTACGACGCCGAAGACGACGCTCGCGCGAGAACCGCCCCTTGGTCCGCCTTCACTCAACGCCCGAAAGAGCACGCCACGAAAGAGCCACTCTTCCATGATGGGTGCCAAGAACGTGGTCATCACTATCAGCAAGACGAAGCTCACGCCCACCACCGAGCCGAACAAGTGGTGCACCGGAGCGTTCAGGTGTCGTAGGTGAAAGGGAATGTAGGCCGCGTCGACAATGAACTGACAGGCCACGCCGAGCACGATGTAGAACACGTCAGTCGGCACGACACGCCACTGGGGCGCGAGGTTGCGCAGATTCCCGAAGGTGTAGGCGTAGTAGATCGCGGCGCCGAATCCCGCCCAGAGCCCGAGCAGACCGAGCGCATTCGCCCACCAGGGAGGGGAAGTGGCCTTCGAGAGGGCGCTGACCCCTCCCGGATAGTGGGCCAGCGACGCGCCGACGAGCTGGAAAAATGCGCCGAGGATCTGTCCGGCGAGGAATCCGATGAGGGCCGCGAGCACGATTGCCAGCACTCTGGGGCGCTCGACTGATTCGGCGTCGATCAAAGAATCCACAAACAATTACCCTAACAAGCGCTCATTTTTACGTAGGTGCAAGATGAGGAGTCGCAGTTCACCTCTAGTCTGGTCTCGTGAGTAACGCACCTGAAGAACCTTCCGGCTACAAGAAGTACGTGCCGGGCGGCGACAAGCCAATGGCCCCGGACGCCCGTCGACGACTCCTGATGATTGGCTGCGTCGCGTTCGTGTTCGCCATCTTCGTCATTCCACCGCTCTTCGGACACAAGAACGTAAAGACCGTCTCGTACTCGAAACTCTTGCACGACGCGTCCCGTCAGCAGGTCGACACCGCCGTCGTCAACTCGACGTCCGGCGTGATCACGGGCCAGTTGACCAACGGTACGAACTACACCACCAACGGCCCGACGCCTCTCATCAATAGTGACATCACGAAGCTGCGCACCACCGACAACGTGGCGGTGACCTTCGCGAATCCGTCCAATCTCTTGAGCGCCTTGCTCCCGTATCTCATCTTGGCGCTGATCTTCGTCGCCTTCATGGTCTTCTTGTCGCGACAGGCGCGCAATCAGATGACCGGCATGATGTCGGTCGGTCGCTCCAAAGCCAAACAGTTCAATCAGGATCGTCCCAAGACGACCTTCGCGGACGTCGCCGGTTACTTCGGCGTCAAACAAGAGATCAGTGAGATCGTCGAATTCTTGAAGACACCGGGTCGCTATAAAGAAATCGGTGCGTTGATCCCGAAGGGCATCTTGCTCGTCGGCCCTCCGGGCACCGGTAAGACGATGCTCGCGCGCGCGGTCGCTGGCGAAGCGGGCGTCCCGTTCTTCTCGGTCTCCGGTTCTGACTTCATGGAGATGTTCGTCGGCGTCGGCGCCAGTCGAGTGCGCGACCTCTTCGCGACGGCACGCAAGCAGGCCCCGGCCATCGTCTTCATCGACGAGATCGACTCCATCGGACGTAAGCGTGGCGCCGGTCTCGGTGGCGGCCACGACGAACGCGAACAGACCCTGAACCAGATGCTCAATGAGATGGACGGCTTCGACCCTTCCGAGGGCGTCGTCGTCATCGCCGCCACCAACCGCCCGGACGTCTTGGACCCGGCACTCCTTCGTCCCGGCCGATTCGATCGTCAGATCGTGGTGCCGTTGCCGGACCTCGAAGAACGCCTGCCGATCTTGGAGGTTCATTCAAAGAATAAACCGCTCGATCCCTCGGTCTCCTTGGAGATGGTGGCGCGCGGCACGCCGGGCATGAGCGGAGCCGACCTGGCGAACCTCGTGAATGAGTCGGCCCTCCACGCCGTGCGTCGAAATTCGTCGACCATTGGGATGGAGGACTTCGAATCGGCCCGCGACCGCGTGATGATGGGACAACTCCGCGACACCATGGTCCTGATGGACGACGAGCGCGAGCGCGTCGCCTACCACGAGAGTGGGCACGCGCTCTTGGCCTACGTACTCGACAAGACCGATCCCCTGCACAAGATCACGATCATCCCGCGTGGGATGGCGCTCGGCGTGACGATGACGTTGCCCGAAGAGGACCGTCACATCGTGGCGCGTCAGTACCTCGAGGACTCGCTCTGCATGCGTATGGGTGGTCGCGTCGCCGAGCTCCTCGTCTACGGCGACCTCTCCACCGGCGCCGCCGACGACCTCCAGCGCAATACCGAACTGGCGATCCGCATGGTGCGCGAGTGGGGCATGTCCAAGGAGATCGGACCAATGGCGTGGGGATCGAACAACCAGGTTTTCTTGGGCGAAGACCTCATGCACACGCGTGACTACTCGGACCACACCTCACAGGTCATTGACGACGAGGTCGAGCGGATCCTGCGCGAACAGGAATCTCGCGCCATCGAGGTGTTGACCCTGCACCGGCGCGGCCTCGAGGCGTTGACGCGCGCACTGCTCGAGCACGAGACCATCGACGGCGAGACCGCCGCTCGATTGATCGACGAGGCCCACGGAGAGCAAGTTCATCCCGAAGGCACCAAGACGGTGAGTTCACTCGCGGGTGTCGCGGCCGCGTCCGTGTCAAAGAAGAGCCCGTCCCCCCCATCGTCGGTCCCTCCCGTCGTTGCGCCGCTGCCCGGTTGGCAGCCGCCAACGCTACCGGCCGTTTAAGCCCGAGACCACCGTCATTCCCGCCGGCCTGGTCGGCAACGTGAGCGTCACGATCAACGTCGGGCGCGAGGCCCGCACGATCATCACCACGCCGCGGAGATTGGCGAGCGCCGGAAGGACACTTCGTACGCTTTCGCTGGTGTCGCCGGCGAGATGAAGTTGACTCAGGATCGACGGCGCGCCCCCACTTCTCGAAAGTCGGGTGACGTCGATCGAGATCGACTTGGACGACGTATTGGTCAACGTGGCCGCGTCGAATCCTCGTCCCGTGAAGTCGCCCACCAGATATTCCCGTTGCGGTGACTGCGGAGCGCTGAGGGCGATGTCTCTGCCCGTGCCCGTCGCGAGCGCGGCGATCACCGGCTGACTCGAACTCACCGCCACGCTCGCGTAGCCCGCGGCCGGGATGGCCGAGTTGGGCGTGATCGTGGCGACGGCACTGCCGTAGGGCGGGACGCTCAGCGTCTGGTTCGGTACGTGATACGAAGCGAGCGTCACCTTGAGCGTGACGTCGGCCGGCGTCGGCCCGGGATTGGAGAAGCGAATCTGCGCGGTGGCGTTGTTCGACGTCGTGACCAGAGGGAAGGTCGCCGACGTCGACGGCTCTTGGACGCCGGTGTCATACGACACCGTCGGGCCGGACTTCTGGAGCCCGACGATATCGAGGGTGCCGCGAAGGACGCGAACGTGCACGCCGACGTCACTCAAGTCGACGATCGCGACGCCGAGGTTGATCTCGGCCTGGGAGTGGGCGCCGACCGCGTAACCCTGGAACTTCTGTGGAGCGACGTAGCCCTGGGAGGAGAACGTCGAGACGTTGAAGACCGCGGGCGTGGCGGTGGGGTTGTACACGCTCAAGATCGCGGTTGATCCAACGGTCGTATCGAGGCCCGCGGCGAACCAGTTGGTGATGCCGGTCGAGATGCACGGTGCCTCGCTGGTGCGGTCTTTCGTCACTTCGACGCCGACGACCCCACCCCCACTGACCTGCGCGCCGACCCCGAAGTAGTCGCCGTGAACCCCCGCACTCGGATCAAAACCTAACTGCTCGTAGGGGCCCAGGTTCATCTCATTCGAGAAGCCGACCCCCAGGTTCGAGACGTGATCAATGGTGATCTCGTGGGAACGACCGGTCGTATTGATCAAGATCACGCGACCCGATTCTCCCAACTTCGCGTCCGAGAACCCGGTGCAATAGAGCGCGGTCGATTCGGCTCGACCGTTGAGCGCGAGGGTGCTCGGCAGTTGCGAGGGATTGACGTTCTTGGCCATCGAACTCAACAGTCCCACCACGATCAACGCGAGGGCCAGGACCACGAACAGCGGAGTTCGGCGAGGGCTATTCATCGAGGTCCCTGGTCCGTCGCGAATGCGCCGCCCTGCGTCGACCGGTGAAGAGCCACTCGAGTCGATGGACCCAACCGAATCCCAGCCAGACGAGGGCCCACATCAATGACATGAACGCCGCGAGCAGTGCGTTGAGTGGGAGACGACGAAGCACCAGCTGGGCGAAGGGGCCTCGATTGACGTCACTTTCCCCCGCCGTCGGACTGACCTGGAAGATCGGTGTCCAGAGGTGATCGATCGCGCGCGACGTCGGTTGGCCGTCGATGTTGAGACCGAAGGCACTCGCCGGGGCGAAACCGGCCTGGACGCTCGCGCCGGGGACCACCGGACCACTGTTGGAACTGCTGGAGAAGACCGGCGTCGGTACTTTCTCGTTGGCGACGTTCTCCGTGACGATGCCGCGGAAGAGTGAATTGGAGAAGACCTCGACCGACTTGGTCTGCAGTTCGAGCGAGAGGTCGCTCTGGCGTCCGAGCGCCGTCAACAGCACGCTCGGTACGCGATGCAGCGGGACGGTCTGGACCCCTTGCAGTTCCGGGGCCGATGAGTTCATCACGACGATCGTGGAGATCCCGGCCGGGGCGAGCAACTGGCCGAGTCGAACGGTCTCGCCCTTCAACGCCGATTGCACGGCGTCCAGGAGCGCGTTGCTCGTACCCGAGTCAGGCGTCGAGAAGAGTGACGTCCCGCCGGGCAGTCCATTCATTGACGTGGCGACGGCCAGTCCGGGCGCCACCGACCAACCGGCGAGTGGCAGGACCGACGGGTCGCCGAGCCATAGGACGCGATATCCCCCGGTCGAAGAAGGGGCCAACGTGCTCAACGATTCGGCGACACTCGTGGAGGGAAGATTGAATCGCCCACTCGCGAAGATCGCCGCGAACGGCACGGCCGCTACGACCAACGCCGTCACGCTCAGGCCCGCGGCGACTTGACGCCACCCGAAGCCCGCGTGACGCAGGTCGTTCTCAAGGGCGCTGACACCGAGGCCGATGAGCAGCGCGAGCATCACCATGTAGAGCGCCAAGAGTACGTCGAGGTCCGGAGCGAATGAACCCATCCAGTGGCGAGCGTCGAGGGCGGCCACCACCAATGTCAAGGTCGCGATCGACGCTGCTTTGGTCGCGATGCGGCGCCGCTCGCCTCGACAGAGCAGAAGTCCGACGAGTGCCACACCGGGCAACAGCCATCCGGCCCAGGACAGTCCAAAACCGCCGTCCGCGCCACGGAGGATCTCCGGGAATGACGGTACCGACCAGGGGCCGCGGGCCAGACCGAATACGCCGAGCGCGCGCGGTCCCGCGAGGCCCACGTCGATCGTCAGGGGCAAGAGGAGAATGGCCACGTTCAGCCACAGTGAACCGAGGAATCGCCAGGGCTTCGACGTGTTGACGCCCTCGTCCGTTTCGAAGAGTCGAGTGAGAAAGACTCCCAGGATTATCAGCGTCACGACGATGAGCGTCGCCGGGGCCATCGCGGTGAGGATCGCGATGAGCATCACCGCGAGCATGCGTTGGCCCGACAACGTCGTTCGCCATCCGCGGTGACCGAAGGCCACCGGTTCGCCGTAGGGCTGGGTTCGAAAGCCGGGTACGTCCATCAACTCGAAGAGACGACGAACGACGAAGGGCAGTCCCGCCACGACGAGCAGCACGTCGATGCGTCCCTGACTGATCATGTCGAGACCGAGCGGCAGCGCCATGTAGGCGATTGACGCGATGACGCGAGCGCGGTTGGAGACTCGCCCCTTCAATAGTCGGCTCACACCGATCGCCCCGATCGGAATCGCGAAGATCAACGCCAGACGCGGGAGGACGCCCATGCGACCAAGGACGAACGTGCCCGCGAAGGCGAGTACGGCGTACCCGGGCATGCCCGGCGATCCCGTGCCGACGCCATTGGGCGACCATGTCGCGAAGAAGTGCCGCCACATCATCGACCAGGAGTCGAGCGGCGCGAGTCGCCCGATCAGCGGCAGGTGCGTCACGACGAGATTACGCGAGCCGATCAGCCACAGCACGATGACCACCAACACCGCGGCGGCCTGCGAGCGGAATGACGTCAGCACGCGCGCCGGTCGACTCCGCAGTTCCATCATCGCGCTTTCGGGAATCTCGTCGAACTCTTCGTCTTCGGAGAAGGCCGCCGCGAATCCGACCGCGTCGGCGTCGAACTCGTGATCCTCGAACGCCTCGAGCGTCTCGGGCGGGAGGATGCCGCGGGCCCGGTCTAGTCCCTCGCGCATCAAGAGGACGCCGAAGCGCTTCAGGCGGCTCGCGCCGCCGACCTGCAGTCGACGGAGCTCCTCGTCGGAGAGGACCTGGATCTCGTGACGTTGACGGCGTCGCTCGCGAATACGGCGGCGGTGATGAAAGAGCCAACGCCACGAACCGAGGATTGCGCCGGCGCGGTCGCTGTCGCGCCCGACGATCGCGAGGACGAACTCCATGGAGTCCATCAACAACAGTGCGAAGAGCGTCGTGAACGCGTAACGGCGGCCCCATCCGGTCGCCACCACCAACAGTTGGTGCCGGCGCTGGAGGTCCTGGCGACTGGCGCGGCGCGCGCCGATCGCGGTGACCGCGCGCTCGCCGGAGGCGATCGTCTCACGGTGGGCGATCTTGGCCGTGGGCGCCACCACGATGCGCGCGCCCGCGATCTGCGCGCGCCAACAGAGGTCGAGGTCTTCGCCCAATGCGGTGATCAGTGGGTCGAAGCCCCGCAGCGTGGCGAAGAGGTCACTGCGCACGAGCGTGGCGCCGCCGGGTGCGACGAAGACGTCGCGCTCGAGGTCCTGCTGACCGTGATCGATCTCGCCGAGTTGCACGCGCTCGTGCACGACGCCGAAGCGGTCGCAGGTCTGGCCGACATGGAGCAACACCATCGGATCGTCGTAGGAGACGACTTTCGGAGTGACGACGCCCGCGTTGGTTCGAAAGGCCGCCTCCACCATCATCTGCACGGCGTCCGATTCGAGTCGCACGTCATCGTGACAGAACAGAAAGAACGCCGAACCCTCAACCATCAATGACGCCTCATTGCAGGCTGCGGCGAAGCCGCGATTCTCGTCGAGCAGACGCACGAAGGCGTTGGGGGCGACCGCGGCGACGCGCGCCGGGACGTGCTCGGTCTCCCCGTTCGCGACGACGAGCAGGCTTAGTTCCTCGTAGTTCTGGACCGCGAGAGAAGCGACGGCGGCTTCTAGACCCGGCCCGGA
>Ga0208357_1002660_pt1 | contig 11616 bp, 11 predicted proteins | sample NGESurdeep092012_6_FD_184487 | JGI IMG/M metagenome (GOLD analysis project Ga0208357, IMG submission 184487) | Arctic peat soil microbial communities from Barrow, Alaska - NGEE Surface sample F52-2 deep-092012 (SPAdes) | ecosystem: Environmental > Terrestrial > Soil > Wetlands > Peat ... | reverse complement strand
GCTCAAGGTCCTGGCCTGCGGCGTCTGCCGCACCGACCTGCACGTGACCGAGGGGGACCTGCCGCCGCACCGCCGCGGCGTCACCCCCGGCCACGAGGTCGTCGGCGAGGTCGTCGAACTGGGCGAAGGCGTGAAAATCTTCAAAGCGGGCGACCGGGCCGGCGCCGCCTGGCTGGCCGCCAGCGGGGCGGCGCTGGTCGGCATCGACGCGGTCAACATCGACGACACCGGCGACCGCACCCGGCCGGCCCACACGCTGCTGCTGGCGGCGGGCATCCCGGTCGTCGAGCACCTGACCGGGCTGGGGCAGCTGCCGCCGGCCGGCGCCCGGTTCACGGCCGTGCCGCTGCGCATCGAAGGGTTCGGCACCATCCCGGTGCGGGCGTTCGCCCGCCTTCCGGGGTAACAGTGCCTCGTGGGCGATCTGCCGCTGTGCGCATGAGCGATCTGCCGATAAGGTAGGCGCACGCGCCAAGATCGAACAGATACATGGCGTTTCCGGTGCTATAACACCGGAAACGCCATGGAGTTCGAAAAGGAAGCTGGCGGAGGCCGGGATACAGCCCGCGGCGGAGTCGATCGCGGCGACGCTGGAGGACATGCTCGCCTCCAGCTCATCGGCACCCTCGCGCTGGCCGAATCCCAGCGCTAACGCGCGGGAGGGATGCGGCTGGCCGGCCGTCTCCCCGGGTGCGGAGTCAGCGGGCGAGCCAGAGTCGGTTACGGTCCGTTCGAGAAAATTCGAATTTTTCGAACGGACCTCGGGTGACTCCCCGGGGGGACGGGGGGACGTCCCCCCGGGGAGACGGAGGACGGGGCACCTGCCGCCGGAGAAGGCTCGGTCAGCAGGACCCGTCGCTGGTCCAGGCGCCGGCCGCGCCGCCGGGTACCTCGTCGTAGTTCCATTGGGTGGCGGTCCAGTCGTCGCCGCCGTAGGAGACCTCGTTGCCGGAGACGTAGGCGATGTTGCTGACCCAGGCGGCCGCGCACGAGCCCGACGTCGTTGGCGTGGGGGTGGGCGTTGGCGTGGGGGTGGTCGGGGTCGGGGTCGGGGTGCCGCCGCCGCTGCCGCCGCTGGTGAAGGCCTGGAACGCCTGGGTGAAGGCGCCGGCTGACTGGCTGATCCCGCTGCAGGTGGACGACGCGGTGGTGTCGCCCGGGCAGCCGTCGTTGTCCCTGCCCTCGGCCCAGAACGAGAGCCAGCCGATGCCCTGCCGGGCCGCGTAGGACTCGACCGTGGCGGCGTCGGCGAGCGTGAAGATCTCGCCCGGGGTGTCGTTCTGGCCGATCATCGGGGTGTTGCCGAGCATCGCGTAGGCGGCGCTCTGCGAGATGCCGTAAATGCTCTCGAGCTGGCCCGCGGCGGCGTCGAGGGCCTGGTTGGCGGCGCTGCCCATCTCGGTCCCCGAGCTGCCGTAGTCCATCGTCATGATGTTGACGATGTTCGGGGTGAAGCCGTTGGCGAGCGCCGTCGTCAGCACGCCCTCGCCCTCGCCGGTGAAGCCGGTGGGCAGGGTCGGGATCGTGTACGAGATCGTGAGGGCGTCGCCGTTGGCGCTGGCCCAGGAACGGACCAGGGCGAGCGCCTGGGCGGTGAGCGCGAGGTCGGCGGTGTCGGTCTGCTCGTTGGACTCGATGTCGAAGTCGAGGTGGCTCACGTTGAAGGTGCTGACGACCGACTCGACCTGCGCCGCCATCGCCGACGCGGACGAGCACTGGGCGCCGAGGTCGGTGGCGTCGGTGTCGACCGTGTAGCCGCCGAACGAGATGCTGACGTCGCCGCCCCCGGCCTGGAGGGCGGAGACCTGCGACTGCCAGCCGGACTGGTTCGGCAGCGACCACTGGCAGCCCGCGCCGTTCACGAACGCGAGGGTGAAGAACTGGGTCCCGTCGTCGGCCGCGACGGTGCTGAGGGTGGTGTTGCTCAGGCCGGTGTCGACGTAGGGGGCGAACACGTGCGCGGGCCAGGTCGTGGCCGCGCGCGCGGTCTTGGCGCCGCCGACGGCGACGAAGGCGGCGGTGGTCGCGAGGCCGAGCACGACGGCGGCGGCGACGGCGAGCAGGCGGGCGGGGCGCCTGGCGCGCGGGCGGGCGGGAGGCCTGGCTGTTGGGGCGCTGCGCGGGCGGGCGGCTCGGGGCACTGGTCGTTCTCCCTCTCTCGATGCCGGCGGTCAGGACCACCCCCGAGCTGCGGGCACGGACGGAATGTCCGCTATCGCGAAGACTGCGCCGCTTCCGGTGCTGCCGCTCCGCCTGATCGTTTCTTATAGGAAAGTTTCCTATAAGAATGCGCTAACCGTAGCTCCGGCGCTCCCGAGCGTCAATACGTTGACGCGATCGGACATCGGGTTTACAGTCCGCTTAATTGATAAGAAAGTTACTTATTAATTAAAATGCCGTCCCCGCCCCTCGGGAGGCCGTCATGCGCTTTCGGTTCCGCTTCCGCCTGCCTACGTTTCTCGCGGGCCGACTGCGACGGCTGTCGCTGGTCGGCGCCTGCCTGCTCGTCCTCGTCCTCGGCCTCGGCGTCGCCGCGACGGCGCCGGCCGCCTCGGCCGCGTCGGCCAACCTGCTCGGCAACGGCGACTTCGCCACCGGGACGACGTCCGGCTGGACCTGCTCGTCGGGCGACGCCGTGGTGACGTCACCGGTCTACCCCGGCTCGTCCTACGCGCTGGCGGGAACGCCGAGCGGCAGCGACTACGCCCGGTGCAGCCAGGTCGTGAGCGTGCAGCCGTCGTCTTCCTACTCGCTGTCGGGGTGGGTGGAGGGCGACTACGTCTACCTGGGCGACAGTGGCACCGGCGGCGCCGACACCAGCGACTGGACGCCGTCGGCGCCGACCTGGACGCAGCTGTCGACCAGCTTCACCACCGGCTCGGCCACCACCAGCGTGACGATCTACGTCAACGGGTGGTACGCGCAGCCGGAGTTCTACGCCGACAACCTGTCGCTGACAGGCGCGGCCGGCAGCGGCGGCGGGACCGGAACCTCCGCGCCGGCTGCGCCCACTGATCTCGCGGTGGTTGGCAGCACGTCATCGTCGGTCTCGCTGTCCTGGACCGCGCCGTCGGGCACGGTGACCGGCTACCACGTGGCGGAGAACGGCAGCCAGGTGGCGACCGTGGCCGGCACCAGCGACACCGTGACCGGGCTGGCCGCCTCGACCGGCTACACGTTCACCGTCAGCGCGTACAACTCCGGCGGGCAGTCGGCCGCGTCGAACTCGGTCAGCGCGACCACGTCGGCGTCGTCCTCGGGCGGCGGCGGCGGGTCGAGCGGGCTGCCCGCGCACCTGCTGATGGGCTACTGGCAGGACTTCGCCAACGGGGCCACCCCGCTCACGCTGGCGGACGTGCCGGCCAGCTACAACCTGGTCGCGGTGGCGTTCGGCACCGCGACGACGACGGCCGGCCAGGTCGCGTTCAGGCTCGACCCGACGCTGGCGTCCGACCTCGGCGGGTACACCCAGCAGCAGTTCACGTCCGACATCGCGACGCTGCAGGCCCGCGGGCAGAAGGTCGTCCTCTCGGTCGGCGGCCAGGACGGCACGATCAGCGTGGACTCCGCCGCCAGCGCGTCCGAGTTCGCGAGCAGCGTCTACTCGCTCATCCAGCAGTACGGGTTCAACGGCGTCGACATCGACCTGGAGAACGGCGTAGACCCGACGTACATGGCGTCGGCGCTCTCGCAACTGGAGGGCGACGTGGGGTCAAGTCTCATCATCACCCTCGCGCCGCAGACGGTCGACACGCAGTCCGCCGGCGACGACTACTTCGCGCTGGCGCTGGACATCAAGTCGATCCTCACCATGATCAACACCCAGTACTACAACTCGGGCACGATGAACGGCTGCGACGGCAACGTCTACGCCGAGGGGACGGAGAACTTCATCACCGCCCTCGCCTGCACCGAGCTCGAGGGCGGGCTGTCGCCGTCGCAGGTGGGGATCGGCCTTCCCGCCTCCGGCTCGGCCGCGGGCAGCGGGTACGTCTCGCCCACGGTGGTCGACGACGCGCTCGACTGCCTGGCGTCGGGCGCCAACTGCGGGAGCTTCGTGCCGCCTGCGACCTGGCCCGGGATACGGGGCGCGATGACCTGGTCAATCAACTGGGACGCGGCCGACGTGTACGGCTTCGCCAACACCGTGTCGCCGCACTTGTCGACGCTTCCGTAGCGACGATCTGATCGAACAGCACCCATCGGAAGGACGCGAGGGGCGGCGGCCGGCGTCGCCACCCCTCGTGATCCGCGCAGGCGCTACTTCTTCTTGTCCTTCTTATTCTTCTTGTGCTTCTTGTTCTTCTTGCTCTTCTTCGCCACGCGCATCACCCCACTTCACGGCCCAGGCAGGTCAACGAAACGTTGACCAGATGTCAACATATCATTGACCAGAGCCGGTTGTCGAGTACGCTGTGATCGTGGCCCACAGGAGTGCTGTCAAGCGGATCCTCACGGCGCTCAGCGCTCTCGAGGTCGCCGACCGGCCGATGAGCCGGCTCGACGCCGCCCGCCGCCTGCGAGAGGCAGCGGAGGAGCTGGAGGCCGCCCAGGTTGAGGCCGCCCGTAAGGCGGGAGCCACCTGGATGGAGATCGGCGCGTGCTACGGGCTCACTAAGCAGGGCGCCCAGCAGCGCTTCCGAGCTGTCCGCGACAAGGTCAGGGCCGTGACCTCGGGGCCGCAGAACGAGAAGTCCGAGCCGGCCGCCTGACCCGCAAGCTCCGCCGAACGGGGCAGGTCAGGATGCTGCGCCGTCGAGCGTCCATAAGGCGGTCGCCGGAAGGGCGGGTGCCGCCGAGCGCGCGGCGATGCTCAGGGCCTCATCAGCTTGCGTCCGCAAGAGCGGCTCGAATCCTTGGACGGAGCCGTGATCGTGTGCCGTTGGGGACCGCGCTTGTCGGCTGCGGGCGTCATCGTGTTCCGTTATGGGTGCTATACGACCCGAACGGCACACAATGACCTCTATGTCCGTCCTGCTTGTTGCCCGTGGTGCGGGCGAGGACGTTGTTGTCGATGCCGCTATCTGCTTACCGTTCAGGAGGGACGCAGCCAGCAGGCTGCGTCCCTCCTGAACGGGTAAATCATCCGCTATCGCGGCCGACTCTACTGGGGGAGGGCACTTATTCGGACATGCAGTATTCTCCCTGCGGTGGCATACCTACAGGAGTCCGTGCTGGCGTGCGTAGCTGGGAAACTCGGCCCCTGTGCACGGCAGCCTGAGTCCGGTGGCCCGCAGCGCATCGACTAGGTTCCCGGCGGCAGGTTCCGATAGTTTGCCGTCCCTGCATGCACCTGCGAGCAGCCAGATGGTGCCATGAACATCCAGACCGTACGTTCGGGCGACGCCGACCGCTGCCTGATCGTCGGTGATGGCCGTGGCGGAACGCAGCTCAGCTGCGGCGAAAACGCTAGCTTCTCCTAGATCGCGCTCACCAGAACCTAGGCGGCCTACCCAGAGCGCGAAGAGCCTGATCTCATTAAGAGTGTCGAGCTGAGCGATCTTGAGCCAATCGCTGACAGCCACGTCCTCAAAGGCTGGATGGCCTACGGCTCCCTGATTCAGTTCCTCAAGCACCACCTGCGTCGTCCAGCACTCTTTGTCCACCAGAAGGTCACGAAGAACATCCAACCGATCCGCCCGGCCGAAGTGGATCAAGCACATGGCATCGAGCACCCAGACTGGGGTGGCAACGGTTGCCTGTTCGGTCACGGCTCGGCGTCCGCCCCGGCGCCTGCTGGCAGGTCGGCCGTGCTGATCTGCCCGTGCATGAGCTCAACGGCCCTCGTGGCAGTGAGCGCGCCTCTCCGCCACGCCTCTATGACCGCGTGCGCATAGCGGGGTGGTACCCGTATAGCTTCGAGATCCGGCTGCGGTGCCCAGCCCAGGGCTTCCATGAACTCACTACGGGTAGGTGTAGACCTACCCCAGTCATGACGAGCCTGCGCGCTGAGAACCCCGGCATGAGCCGCCTGCCTGATAGCCAGCGACCACGAAGTCCTGTAGCGGGCAGCAAGACTGATGAGCTGATCCCGGCTTATCCCATCTGCCGCACCGCGCTCCTCAATGAGGACCTCCGATGGGAGCAGCAGTTCCGCAGCGAACGCGTCGAGCAGACTCTCTCGATCAGCGCGTGACTCATGAACTCCGAGATCGCTGGAGTACTCATCCCCGATCACAAGGTGACCAAGCTCATGCGCTGCGGTAGCACGGCGGCGCCCCGGATCGCCGTGCAGGCTCACCACCGCGACCGCAAGATCGCCGTCAACCACCGATGCGCCCTCCCCTGGCACGTCGGTCACCAGGACATACTGACCCGCACGCTCACACAGCTCCACCAGCGAATCGATGACATCCAGGTCTATGCCGAGCTGCTTCCTGATCCACAGCGCGAGTTCCCGAGCAGCTGCCTTAGAATCCACCGGCACCTCAGCCCTCAAGAGAGGTCCAGGTAGCAGCACGCCCAGTTCGACGAGCTGCTGGACTTCATGCAGCCATGCCACCAGGGCCAGGTCCAATCGCCCGGATTCCCTCGCTACTTCAGTGTCAGCTTCTTCCGTTGCCACACCCGTACGACGCGACAGCACGAGAGGCACTGGCCGGAGCAGGAAGTCCACCGGCACCTGAAGCGCGGACGACAGCCTGACCAGCTCCATGGCGTCTATGCGCCGGTTCCCCGACTCGATCTTCACGATCATCGTCCGGTCCAGACCCGTCCTGGCACCCAGCTCCTCCTGAGTGAGGCCAGCCGCCAGGCGTGCCGCTCGGACACGCTCGCCGACATCTGCCCACTCAACGCCTACACTCATGGTTCGATAATCGCACATCGCGTGGAAGAACGCTAACGAGATGGCCTTCATGGGCAGTCCCGTCTCGCAGCCAGCCATGCTGCATCAGACGCAACGAACAGGGGTCCTGCTCGCGCTCAGGAGGGCGCAGCCACGGGCCGCACCTCTCCTGAGCAGGGAAATCGTCTATTAGCGCGATACCTATACTGGACAAGTCACCTATTCGGATGTGCAGTATTCCAGGCGGTTTTGCTGTGGCTGCGGCCAGACCATGTCAGGCATGCTTAAGGTTCGCGGTGCCCTTGATGATCGCTGATCCGAGCTGCGAGGTAGTCAGCCCAGTCACGCCGCGCGTATTTGGACCAGCGGACGGCGGTCTCTATATGGATGCCCAGCGTGTCCGCGACCACAGGGGCCGGGAGGTCGGCGGCGAGCTCGATGAGCGCGCTGTTGTGAGCAGCTATCGTGTAAATGCCCGCGTTGTTTAGATGTCGCCGGAGCCCCGACACGCTGAGTGGGCGGCCTGGAGCGCCGCCGTGGAAGAGCCAGGATCGGTCTTCGGTTGCGCGCCCGAGCGCCGAGGCTATGCGCCCGTGATCGCGGAGTTCAGCCGCAAGCAGGGCAACCGCCGGCGGCAGAGGAAGTCGACCACTGGTAATCATCAGGTAGGTGCCGTTTCCCTGCTGCTGGATGTCGTTGGCCTTCAGGCTGACCAGTCGGCTCGGCTGTAGTCCGTAGAGGAAGAGGAGTGCTCCTGCCACCCGTGCCGGCAAGGACATACTGTCATCGTTAAGGCACCTGTGAAGTTCGCGCCAGCGCTGGTCGTCCTCGAGGAAGACGGCTGGTTCCTCGCGTGGAGGCGCGTTGAGCCGGACCTTGCCGACCAAGCCTCGAATGTGTGCCCACTTGAGAAAGCCGTTGATCATGTAACTGCGCTTGCCGGGGTGCGTGAAGAACCATTCTTCAAGGTCACCTTGGTGGAGCGCGTTCAGCGGCTGTCCGCGTTCCTGAAGCCAGATGAGCAGTTCAAGGGCGATCCGTATCATCGTTCGCGCGCGCCGTCCGGCGTCGTAAGTGAACGTCCGCTGCCCTGCGCGCCGACGGGCCCGGCGGAGCACGTCCCACTGAGCGTAGGCGCGGATGAGGTTACAATCGTCCTTTGCCTGGCCTGCTAGAAGCTGGTCGAGCCATGGGCTGATTCGCTCCAGGTACTCGCTGCGCTGGGGGATTCCGGCGTGTACGAGCATGTGGCGGACGTGGACGGTGGACTTGCTCTGCGGGAACGCGTCCAGAGCCTCGTGTGTCATTTCGGCCTGGCCGCGCGCAAGGGCGGCCAGATGGCGGGCGCCGGAGCTGTGGCTCAGCCACTTGATGACGGACTTGGGGTTGTCAACTGATCCGAAGGCCTCAGCAAGGTTCCTGAGCGACGGGGCGATCTCCCCGTCCTCGCCGGTGAGTAGGTCGCGGACCCGCTCTGCCATCGTGCAGCGGGAACATTTGTCATGCTCATAAGGGTCAGCCGTTGTCCCGCATTTCTGGCAGGCCCACCTGAGTTCGTAACCGCCGCAGGGACCGCAGATTCTACCCTGGTCGCGGGTGCTTGCGACCAGTGGCCGAGTCTGTCTGCATAGGGGGCAGGTCGCGGGCGTTCCGAGGATCTTCTTGTAGCATCCGCCGCAGACGGGTCCCATCGGCCAGTTCGTGTGAACCGTCTTGACCTGCCCGCAGGCAGCGCATGATCGTCTGGACCGCGGCCGACAGGAACTGCATGTCGGTTTCCCGTTCCTGCCGCCGTGGCATGGCCGCTGCCGCCCGCAGACAGAGCACGTTGTCACCGGTCCCCGGTAGCAGCTGTCGCATAGATCGGGGTTTTTGCCTGTCGCGGCGATCCTGATGGCGCGGACGCGCCCGCACTGGCCGCAGGCGCGTCGCGGCTGAGCATGGCGGGCGTAGCACGTTCGGCATGCCCACCCGCTTTCGGTGTGGCAGGGCAGGTAGCGTTCTCGACCGCAGAGCGCGCAGCGTCCCTGGCGGCGGTTGGGCCTGCAGTTCTGGCATGGCGGGCGCCCAGCCGCGTCTCGGGCGGCGACAGGCGATAGTTTTCCGCAGTTAGCACATGGTTTCCGGCTGTCGTGCTGGCGGCAGGTGCCGCAGACAGCCCCCTCCTCGGTGCGTGCCTGGACTTGCCGGATCCGTCCGCAGCAGCAGCAGGTGTCGGTCAGGCCGCGTTTGTAGCAGCGACGGCACAGGCGCCCGCCAGGCACCTTATGAGGCAGGGCGATGGCGCGTCCGCACTCTGACAGCCCGGCTGGCCGATGTCGTATCCGGCTTCGGCGAGGATCCTGGCGACGCGCCCTAGCGCGAGCGGCGCGTCAGAGCGCGGATCACGGAAGACGCCAGGGTGTTCTTCCAGGTAGTCGCGGAGCTGACGGAGGGAGGAGTTCGCCTGGGCAGCCTGCATCACCACATTCAGGGCCAGATCGCGGTGGAGGCCGTCAACTCCGGCGGCGATTAGGCCTGCGGTGTCAGCGAGCAGCGCCGAGGACAGCGGCGGCTGTTTTGGCATAATAACGAATTCCGGGGCCTTCGGATCTGGGTTCGCCGGACCTCGGGCGCCGACGTATTCCGCCCTCCGGCTACCTTGCGGAGGTTCGTGCTGGTGGCCTCGATCTCGAGGAGGTCATTGGGTGTGCACCCCAGGATGTCGCAGAGCGCGGCGAGCGTGTCCATGGACAAGCGCTGGGGCGGCTGGGTGACGAGGCGGAACACCTGCTCTCGGGACAGGTTGACGCCGCGCTCGGCCAGGAGCGGGACGAGGTCGGTTGTCTGGAACATGTCGCGGTCGGCCATGCGCTTGCGCAGGTTCCACCGGATGCCCATCTTCCTGATCATCAGTTCTCCCACAATTGCGGATCGCGGTCCTTCAGTGCCCGACGCACGAGCCGGTTGCGGTACTCGTCCGAGATGCCGGTGTAGATGGCAGTCGTGCTCGCGTACTCGTGGCCGACCTGCAAGGACACGAATCGCTCGGGTAGTCGAATTCGACGAGGTGGGTCACGTAACTGTGCCTGAGCGAGTGCAGGTCGAGCTCTGGTGGCAGCCCGGCTGCCCCGCTCGCCGCTGAGAATGCAACATTCAGGCTGCGGAGCGACATGCGGCCTGCCCGTTCGGTCACGAAGAGCGCGGGGTGGTTCCCGGGAGAGAGCAAGGGGCGGATCTCAGCAACCCACTGGTCCAGGACGTCGACGATCCAGTCCATCTCCGGGACTGTGAGCACCGTGCGACGTTTGGGCGGACTGCCTCGCGAGGCCTTGCCGTAGCGGACGAGGAGCCCACCATATTGGCGGTACTGCGGCGATTTCTGCCCACGGCGGAGATCGGCGACGTCAAGCATCCGCGCCTCGTTTCGCCGGAGCCCGAAGGCATAGATGGTCTTGAGGAGAGCCGCGTCCCGCAGGGCGGTAAGGACCCCCTTTCGGCCGCTGGCCCGCGCGCCATCGACCTTTCCGTCGAGAGCGTCGAACAGGGCCTGCACCTCGTCATAAGCAAGCGGGCGCCTCCCAGGCTGCCCCTCGTATTCAGCGACGTGGGCCACCCTGTTGTCTTCGTGGAATATCTGCTGGGGAATCTCCCCGAACCGCTCAAGGCACGCCTCCGGCCAGCCGTAGCGGCGGTCGACCACGTACTTTATGAACAAGGCGAGCGTGGTCTCGTAACCCCGGCCTGTCGACATAGCGATCGGCTTCCTGCCGTTAGCCGACCGGAGCCGGGCGACGAACGCCTCGGCGTCGGCCGGCCCCCACTGCCACGGGTAGGCGTTGGTGAACTCCACGAACCGGCGCACCAGCGCGATCCGCGGCCTGATCGTCGCCTCCTCGTTGAGGAACCGACTCTGCTGCTGGCGCCTCCAGCCTGCCAGCATCGCTTCCAGCAGCGCCGGCTGCGGATCGAGGTGAACCACCCCGTCAAGCAACTCCAAGTGCGCAGCACCTGGCAAGTCAGCAGCCTGAGCCACACCATCCCCCATTGCATCGGACGCATCATTGTTAAGCCCGTTGCAATGGGGGCGCAAGCGCTTCCGCCAAATTAGGTCGGCCCGCCGACCGGACGCGGCGGGAACCGCCTGGTATCGGCGTCAGGCCCGCTTGAGGAGGCGGAAGAGTTCCTCGAACTGGTCCAGGGTTGCTGCGTCAACCTGGTCGAAGAACTCGGTGCGACTTGCCGTCAGCTCGTGAGCAGGTAGCGCGTGATCGAACTTGCCCTCCTGCCCCTTCTGGACTCGCGTCACCTGGAGTCGTCGCAGGATTGGCTCAGGTGTGGCCGGCAGGTCGGCTTCTGCGAGAGGAGCTAGCGCCCTGCTGTATAGCCACAGGTAATCCTTAACGGTGAAGAGATCCTCGATATCGGCTGTTGGGTGGAGCCCGCTCATCTCGCCGATCACGACGATGCGCTGATCAGGGATGCCGACTGCCTTGGCGGCATTACGCACCTTCTCGATCACCCGGGCCGTCTCAGCCCCGTCAACGAGGGCACGGACATCAAGTCGGCGGCCCATGAGGGCAACGAACGCCGGCATGTTCCCTATGCCGCCGACCGGGATGATCGAGACTCGTGGGTCCAGTCCAGTCCGTAAACATTCAGGTCCCTGGGCTTGCCGCTGCGGTGAGTGATGGATGGTTACGTTTTAGCGGCGGGCGTGGTGTTGCCGTGGTGGCAGTGCGTGGTTCCGGGGATGATCTTGGGCTGTGACCGATGCGCCTGCCGAGGATCCGCGTGATGCGCTGATCCGTGAGCAGGCGGCGGAGATCGCCGGGCAGGCGGAGCGGATC
>Ga0208357_1002659_pt1 | contig 11616 bp, 12 predicted proteins | sample NGESurdeep092012_6_FD_184487 | JGI IMG/M metagenome (GOLD analysis project Ga0208357, IMG submission 184487) | Arctic peat soil microbial communities from Barrow, Alaska - NGEE Surface sample F52-2 deep-092012 (SPAdes) | ecosystem: Environmental > Terrestrial > Soil > Wetlands > Peat ... | reverse complement strand
CCCCTTCGATGTCTACCGCTCGCTGCGGTTGCTCAACCCCAGTCCGTACCTGTATTTCCTGCGCTTCCCCGAGGTGACCGTGGTGGGGGCCTCGCCCGAGCCCATGGTGCGCCTGCGTGACGGCGTGGTGACCTCCCGGCCCATTGCCGGATCGCGTCCTCGAGGCGAGAACGAGCACCACGATCGCCTGCTGGAGGGTGAATTGGCCGAGGATCCCAAGGAATTGGCCGAGCACATCATGCTCGTCGACCTGGCCCGTAACGATGTGGGCCGGGTGGTGCAGTTCGGGACCGAAAAGGTGGACGAGCTCATGATCATCGAGCGCTACAGCCACATCATGCACATCACGTCCCAGGTCTCGGGTCAACTGGCCGAGGGGAAGGGGCCCATCGACGTCCTCCGGGCCACCTTGCCCGCCGGGACCCTGTCGGGAGCGCCCAAGGTGCGGGCCATGCAGATCATCGACGAGCTGGAGCCGACCAAGCGCGGGGTGTACGGCGGCGTGGTGGGGTACGTGGACTTCTCGGGCAATGTCGATACCGCCATCGCCATCCGGACCATGGTGGTCTCGCCCGACGGGCGGGCCAGCGTGCAGGCCGGGGCCGGCATCGTGGCCGACAGCGACCCGCGGCGCGAGGACGAGGAGTGCGGCCAGAAGGCGCAGGCCCTGCTGGTGGCGGTGGCGGCTGCCCGGGCCATGGCCGCCGATCGGATCGGCTCGTGAGCGGGACCACCAAGGTGATCGAGGCCGAGGTGGCGGCGCTCCGCACCGGGGCCGGTGCGTTCCTCCACCGCCGCGACGTGCTGTCGGTCCGGGGAGAGGACGCACAGTCCTACCTGCAGGGCCAGCTGAGCCAGGACATCGCCGAGCTGGCAGTCGGCGGGACCACCGACTCTCTCCTGCTCCAGCCCGACGGCAAGCTCACGGCGCTGCTCCGGGTCACCCGGCTGGACGGCCTGAGCTACGCCCTCGATGTCGATGCCGGCTTCGGGGCCACGGTCGAGGCCAGGCTCCGCAAATTCCTGCTGCGCTCCAAGGTCGAGCTGTCCCGTCTGGAGTGGCGCTGTCTGGCGCTACGCGGATCGGAGGTCCAATCCGCCGCCGCCGGACTGCTCACCGTCGTGGCCGAAGCCGGCGGGTTGGTCCTGCCCTTCGAGTGGAATGGGTGGCGAGGGGTGGATCTGCTCGGACCCACGGACCTGGTGCTCGATCCCACCACCGGTGGCCTTCCCGACGCCATCACCGTGTGCAGCGCCGAGGCGGTCGAGGTGTGCCGCATCGACTCGGGCATCCCAGCCATGGGCAGCGAGCTGACCGACAAGACCATCGCGGCGGAAGCCGGATTGCTGGAGCGGACCGTGAGCTTCACCAAGGGGTGCTACACCGGGCAGGAATTGGTCGCCCGGCTCGACGCGCGGGGCAACAACGTGCCGCGGCGCCTGGTCGGGGTGGTCGGGGGCACCGATCCCGACGGCGCGGCCCTGGCCTACGGCATGACCCTGCACGCCGGAGTGGAGCCCCCAGCCGGCGGCGACGCCCCGGCCGGCGACGACGGGGCCGCCGGAGCCGTGGCCGACAAGGTGGTCGGCATCGTGACCTCGGCTGCCTGGAGCAGCGAAGTCGGCGCCTGGGTGGCCCTGGGGTTCCTCCATCGCACCGTCGAGAGCCCGGGCCCGGTGCGGGTCAGGTCGGGCGACGGACTCGGCGGGTCGCACCCGGCCCGAGTGGCGCCCCTGCCGTTGCTCGTCACATAGCTCCTCCCAGAGGTGCGGCGCCGAGTTCGCTCGCTTCTCGGCATGCGAATCCTTGTGTTGGGGGCCCTGGACGGCTGCCGGCGCCGGCCGGTCCGCTAGTCCCGGGTGAGCCGGGCCACCGGTATGACGCGAAGGCCCGCCGTCTTGGTCTCGTAGTCGGCGAAGCCCGGCATGACGGCGGCCTGTTCGGCGTAGAGGCGATCCCGCTCGTCGCCGGTGACCGGCGACGCCGTGGCCCCGAAGGTCTCCCCGCCGAACTCCACCTCGACGTGAGGATGGGCCACCAGGTTGAGGTACCAATCGGGATCCTTCGGCGCGCCGTTGGCCGAGGCGAACACGTAGAGCGTCCCGTCGTCCCGGGGGAGTGCGACCAACGGGTTGACCCGGGCCGAGCCGGACTTGGCCCCCGTCGTGTGCAGCAGGACGACCGGTGCGCCGGCGAATCCTCCACCGACCACGCCCTTGTTGGCCCGGAATTCCTCGATGACGGTCTGGTTGAAATCGTTGATCGACGACATGGTGCGCCCTCCTCAGGCGTGGTTGACGAGGCCCAGAAGGTGGGTGGTGCCCCGCTACGCTGGTTTGTCATGCCCACCTACCTGGGGGACATCCTGACATCGCATCGAGCGCGGGCCGAGGCCGATGCCAGGGATCCCGACGAATTGGCTGCACAGGCGGCCGTTCGCCCACCCCCGCGCCCCTTCGCGGCGGCGCTCCGGGGCGGAGGGCTCTCCTGCATCGCCGAGGTCAAGCGGCGGTCGCCGTCCAAGGGCGACCTCGAACCGGACCTTCAACCCGACATGGTGGCCAAGGAGTACGTGACCGGGGGGGCGTCTTGTCTGTCCGTCTTGACTGATGGGCCGCACTTCGGTGGTTCCGCCCACGACCTCACGGAAGCACGCACGGCATCGGGACTGCCGACGCTCCGCAAGGACTTCACCGTGCAGGAGGCGGACGTGGTCGATGCCCGGCTCATGGGCGCCGATGCTGTGCTCCTGATTGTGGCCGCCCTCGACGACGAGGAGTTGGCACGCTTTCACGCTCGGGCCGCCGCCCTGGGCCTGGCCGCCCTGGTTGAGGTCCACGACGGCGAGGAGCTGAGCCGGGCCCTGGCTGCCGGAGCCCGGCTCATCGGGGTCAATCAGCGTGACCTCCGCACCTTCGAGGTCGATCAGGACCGGGCCTGCGCCCTGGCGGCGCGCATACCATCCGACGTGGTGGCCGTGGCGGAGTCGGGCATCCGGGACCCCGACGATGCCCGTCGCCTGGCCGGAGCCGGGTATGACGCCATTTTGGTCGGCGAGACCCTGGTGCGTGCCCCCGACCGTGCCGCCGTCCTTCGCAGCCTCATCGGGTATCCGGTTTCCGCTCGATGAACGCCATGAACAACATCTACGACACGAACGAAGAGCTGTTCGTCAAGATCTGCGGCATCACCTCCGAAGCGGACGCGCTCTTGTGTATCAGCCTGGGGGCCGACGCAGTGGGGTTCATCTTCGCACCCTCTCCGCGCCAGGTGTCCGTGCAGACCGCGGGTGACATCGCCAAACGTCTCCCACCGGAAATCATCACCGTCGGCGTCTTCCGGGACGAAGCACCCCAGCGCGTGGTGGACATGGTCCATCAGGCCAGCCTCGGCGCGGCCCAGCTGCACGGTCACGAATCGTCACCGGAGACCAAGTGGATCCGGTCGCAGTTGCCGGTGGTGATCAAGGCGTTTCCCGCTGGGGACCGCACCATCAGCCGCTTCGAGGACTTCGGGGCCGACTATCTCCTGGTGGACGGCACCACGCCGGGTTCAGGTGAGGTCTTCGACTGGAGGCTGGCCGAAGGCGTGGCCGATCCGACCCGGATGATCGTGTCGGGTGGCCTGCGGCCCGACAACGTGGCCCAGGCGGTGGCCCATCTCCGCCCGGCCGGTGTCGACGTGGCGTCCGGGGTCGAGGTGTCGCCCGGCCGCAAGGACCCCCTCTTGGTGCGCGAGTTCATCGTCAACGCTCGCGCCGCCGAGACCGAAGTGGACGCCCGTGATCCGCTCGATGAGGATCCGGGACCCGAAGAGCCGTACGACTGGCGCGATGGTTGATGACTGATGGCTGATGTGAGCCTGATGGCCGAGCCCGGATCCAATGGCCGGTTCGGCGAGTTCGGGGGACGGTTCGTCCCCGAGTCGCTGATGCCGGCCTGCCTGCAACTCGAGCAGGCCTTCCACGAGGCGTGGGCCGACCCGGCCTACCGCGATGAGCTCAATTCGCTGCTGCGCGACTACGGGGGCCGCCCCACGCCGTTGACCGAGTGCCACCGCCTTTCGGAGAAGTTGGGCGTGCGCGTTCTGCTCAAGCGCGAGGACCTGGCCCACACCGGCTCCCACAAGTTGAACAACGTGGTCGGCCAGGCGCTCTTGACCCGGCGCATGGGGAAGCGACGCCTCATTGCCGAGACCGGAGCCGGGCAGCACGGGGTGGCGGCGGCCACTGCCGCGGCCCTCTTCGGCCTGGAGTGCACCGTGTATATGGGCGAAGTCGACACCAAGCGCCAGGAGCTCAACGTCTTCCGGATGGAACTCCTGGGGGCCGAGGTGCGACCGGTGCTGTCGGGGAGCCGTACCTTGAAGGACGCGGTGAACGAGGCCATGCGCGACTGGGTGGCCACCGTGGACGACACCCACTACTGCCTGGGCTCGGTCATGGGTCCGCACCCGTTTCCCTACATGGTGCGCCAGCTCCAGCGGGTGGTGGGCGAAGAGGCGGCGGCGCAGGCCCACGCTCTCCTCAACGGGCACCAACCCGACGTGGTGGTGGCCTGTGTCGGGGGCGGCTCCAACGCGGCCGGGACGTTCGCCGGCTTCGTCGATACCGGGGCCCGGCTCGTCGGGGTCGAGGCGGCCGGCGGTGCGGCGATCACCAACGGGATCCCCGGCATCCTCCACGGCATGCACTCCAAGCTCCTGCAGGACGAGGCTGGGCAGATCGAGGAGGCCGAATCCATTTCGGCCGGGCTGGACTACCCGGGACTGGGCCCCGAACACGCCCATCTGGCCGCCATCGGACGAGCGGAGTACACCACCGCCGCCGACGACGAGGTGCTCGACGCCTTCACGCTGCTGAGCCAGACCGAGGGCATCATCCCGGCACTCGAATCAGCCCATGCCGTGGCCTGGGTGGCCCGGGTGGCCGGGACAGAGGCGCTTCCCAGTGGCTCGACCGTGCTCATCACCCTGTCGGGTCGGGGCGACAAGGACGTGGCCCAGGTGCGCGAGCTGCTCGGTGGCCGCGCTCGTGCTTGAAACAGCCCTGCGCAAGCAAAGGGCGGGCGGGCGCAAGCTCCTGATTCCCTACCTCATGGGGGGCATGACCGACGACTGGGGCCAGGCCCTGGCGGCGGTGGTGGCCGCCGGGGCCGACGCGGTGGAGGTCGGCATCCCCTTCTCCGATCCGATGATGGACGGCCCGGTGATCCAGGAGGCCGCTCTCCTGGCCCTGCAACGGGGCACCGTCCCGGGCCAGGTGCTGGATGACATCGCTCGGGCCGACATCTCGGTGCCGGTGGCCGTGATGACCTATTACAACATCGTGTTCCGGGCCGGGCACAGAAGGATGGCCCGCTCGTTGGCCGAGTGCGGGGTGAGCGGAGCCATCATCCCCGATCTCCCACTCGAAGAGATGGACCCGTGGGCCGACGAGGCCGACGAGGCCGGCGTGGACACCGTCCTGTTGGTGGCGCCCTCGAGTCCGGACGACCGGGTCGAGAGGATCTGCGCCCGGGCCAAGGGATTCGTCTATGCCGTGGCCCGCATGGCGGTGACCGGAGAGCAGGCCGACGTGGGTGGTGAGGTCCGGGCGGTGGTCGAGCGCATCCGGCGTTACACGGACACGCCGGTGTGTGTCGGGGTCGGCGTGTCGACCCCCGAGCAGGCGGCCGAGGTATGTGAAGCGGCCGACGGCGTCGTCGTGGGGTCTGCGTTGGTGCGTCGCCTTCTCACCGGCGGCGGGCCTGAGGCCGCGGCCGATTTCGTGGGCTCGTTGCGCACGGCCATTGACTGACAGAGATTTCTCCGGATGACCTCCGTTGGATCTCGACGTCCGGCCGGCGATGGATGGTGGCACACTGGGCGAGTGGGTTCGCGCAAGGTCAGTCCGCCCGTCTTCGCCGCCATCCTGGCCGCGCACGTGGTGATCGCGTCATTCACCTGGCGGGACCTCCGAAGCCGGTCGGCGGACGAGGTGCGGGGGAGCAAGCGGCTGTGGCGGGTGGCGAGCGCGTTGAACACGCTGGGGTCGATGGCCTATTTTCTCATTGGTCGTCGACCGATGGACTGATCAGGAAATACCCTCCCAGCCGTCGGCGCGGTATCCATGGTGGCCTCTCCTGAGGGCGCTGAGTGGCGTGGCGACCGATGGTACGGTCGGCCAATGACCCGCCCTATCGCCAGCGACACTCGGGTGGACCGCATCGGCCTGGAGGAGTTCATTCGTCCCCGGCACCACGCCATCCTCAGTACCCAGCGAAGCGACGGCAGTCCGCAGATGTCTCCGGTCACCATGGGCGTCGATCCGGACGGGCTCATGCTGGTGGCCAGCTACCCGGAGCGGGCCAAGGTCCGCAACGTACGACGAAGAGGTCACGCCGCGCTGTGCGTGCTCTCGGACGGATTCAATGGCCAGTGGGTCCAGGTGTCGGGACCGGCCTCCGTGGTCGACCTGCCCGAAGCCATCGAAGGCCTGGTGACCTATTTTCGATCCATCAGCGGGGAGCATCCCGATTGGGACGAATACCGCCAGGCCATGATCGAGCAGGGCAAGGTGTTGATACGAGTCGTCCCCGAGCAGTGGGGGCCGATCAGCCAAGGTGGCTTTCCCGCTCGACTCGATGTCTCTTGATCGAAGCCGAAACCGAAGCCGAGACCGAACCGGAAGCCCGAAGCCCGGAGCAAGGCCGAGGCGACACGACGAGGGCCCGAACGATCAGGTGAACGAGTGGAAGAAATTGATGATCAGCGTGTTGGCGCTGATCTGCTGGGTGGTGAAGCCGACACCGGTTGTGACCTTGGCCCCGGGCCATTCGTGGCCTCCGCCGCTGATCGTGTAGAAGGTGACCGACGTGCCGGGAGCGCACGAGAGCCACCGTGATCGCGAGACCTGGGAGCCGATGCGGGTGACGGTTGGGGTCTTGGGCCGGCAGCGGTCGAGCTTGACCCAGTCGGCCATGTTGCGCACCGTGCCCTTGACCGAATTGGCATCGAGCTTTATCCCGGGCAGCTGGCTCCCGATCGTGTTGTTCTGATACGTCACCGCGGGATCGGCGGTCCCGTGCAGTGCGAGCAGAGGCTCCGGTCGAGTGCACCCGAGTTGGTAGTCCACCGCCACGGTGGCGATAGCCCGGATCTGGCTCTGGTGGGCGCAGGCGTAGAGGATGGCGAAAGCGGCGCCGGAGGAGAACCCGCTGGTGAACACGGCGCGCTGGTTGACGCAGTAGGAACGCATCAAGGCGTTGATCAACGAGTTGACGAAGGTGGCATCGGTGCCGCGCCCGCTGTACTGAAAGCCGACCTCAGGGCCTTGATTCTGCGGCACGACGACGAGGTCCCCGGCCCGAGCCCCTTGGGCCGGGAAGTTCGTCTTCGCGCTGAAGTCGCCGGGGTTGTCGCCGTCCCCATGGAACAAGAAGATCAGCGGGGCGGGCTGGTTCTTGTTGTACGTCGGGGGCACGGTCAAGGCATAGGTGCCCGTGACCGTGCCCTGGTTGAGGCTGAGTGTCCCGCTGCGGCCCGGGGCCACGGGGAGGGGCGCCGATGCCGATCGGTGGCAGCCGGTCGAGCCAGTCGAGCCGGTCAAGCCCGTGGTCGTCGTGGTAGTGGAGGTAGCGGTGGTAGTGGACGTGCCGACCGCGGCCACCGCGGCAGCCGACGGCGTCGGGTCCACGGGGAGCGCCAGCGTCAGCAGCCCCACCACGGGAAGGAGAACCCCCAGGGCCCGCCGGCCCCGGTGTTGGGTCAACGTCGAGGCGGCCGGATCACCAGGCAGCCATTGTGTCCGCCGAAGCCGAACGAGTTCGACAGGACGGCCGTGGGCTCCCACGGCCGCGGATCGCCGTGGACGAGGTTCAGCGAGATCTCGGGGTCATGCTGTTCGTACCCGGCGGTGGGGGGGATGGTCGCGTGGTGAATGGTCAGAACCGACGCCACCGCCTCGATGGCGCCGGCGGCCGCCAAGCCGTGTCCGGTGACCCCCTTGGTGGAGGTGACCAGTGGACCGGGCTCGCCGAAGACCTTGTTGATAGCCCGTGACTCCGACAGGTCGTTCAGCGGGGTGGAGGTGCCGTGCGCGTTGATGTGGCCCACGTCCTCCACGGCAATGCCGGCGTCGGCCAGGGCCAGTTCCATACAGGCCACCGCACCGGACCCGTCGGGTGAGGGGGCGGTGATGTGGTGGGCGTCCGCCGTACTGGCGGCACCGGCTAGTTCGGCGTAGATCGTGGCCCCCCGAGCGACGGCCCGATCCCAGTCCTCCAGGAGCAGCGCGGCGGCCCCTTCGGTCATGACGAAGCCGTCGCGGCGAGCATCGAACGGGCGTGACTGGCCCGAGGTGGAAAGGGCGGTCATGTTGGTGAAGGCGGCGATGGCGACGGGGTGCATGCTGGCTTCGGCCCCACCGCCGACGGCGATGTCACACCGACCCGAAGCCACCAGGCGAGCGGCGGCGCCGATGGCATGGGATCCAGCGGCGCAGGCGGTGACGATGACTTCCGATGGCCCGTGCCAGCCCTGGCGCATGGAGATCCCGGCCGCACCGGCGTTGGCCATCATCATGGGAACCAGTCGAGGCGAGACCCGCCGGGCACCCTTCTCGCTGTACACCATCACCTGTTCGGCCAAGGTGTTGAATCCGCCGACGCCGGTGGCGAAGATGACTCCGGCCTTGGCCGGATCGGCGTCAATTTCTCCGGCGTCCTTCACCGCCATGTCAGCCGCGGCGATACTGAACTGAGCGAAGCGGTCGAGTTGGCGCGCTTCCTTGCTCCCGAACCACTGCTCAGGTTCGAAGTCGCGGACCTCACCTCCTACGACCGACGGGGTGAGCAGGCCTTCCCAGAGCGCCTCGACACCGGTCCCGCAGCAGGTCACCGCTCCGAGACCGGTGATAGCGACCCGCCGACCCGGTATGGGGCCGTCCGAACCCCAGCCCAACTGCATCAGAGCTTGCCGTTGATCAGATCAAAGGCCTGACCGATGGTCGAGATGTCCTCCAATTCGGTCTCTTCCACCGTGATGTCAAAGGCCTCTTCGAGGGCCATGACCAGTTCCACCAGGTCGAGGCTATCGGCGTCGAGGTCGTCGGCGAATTTGGCCTCTTTGGTGATCTTCTCCGCTGGTACCTGGAGTACCTCTACGGCGCACTCGCGAAACTTCTCGAACGCTGCGTCGCTGTCCACTATGTGCTCCTTGTTCTCTTGGTTTATCGAAACGCTACAGGCCCATGCCGAGGCCGCCGTCAACGGGTATGACAGCACCGGTGACATAGGCCGCCGGATCGGAGGCCAGAAACCCGACCACGCTGGCCACGTCGTCGACCGTACCGGCTCGCCCCAATGGGACCTGCGCGGTCATCAGGGCCAGGCGATCCTCCCCGAGGGCGGCCGTCATGTCGGTTTCGACGAACCCGGGCGCCACCACATTGACGGTGATCTGGCGGCTGCCCACCTCACGGGCCATGGCGCGTGCCATGCCGACCAGACCCGCCTTTGAGGCGGCGTAGTTGGCCTGACCCGGTAGCCCTACGTAGGCGCCCACCGAGGAGAGGAAGATGACCCGTCCGTGGTGCAGGCGCAGCATCTTGGCGATGGCTCGTTTGGCCACCCGGAAGGAACCGGTCAGGTTGGCGTCGATCACCTCACTGAAGGCCTCCTCACTCATGCGCATGACCAGCCCGTCGCGGGTGATGCCGGCGTTGGCCACCAGCACCTCGACCGGGCCCCAGTGGTCCTCGACGGCGGCGAAGGCAGATTCGACCAGGTCGGGATCGGTGACGTCGCAGCGGACGGCGAGGTAGCGCTCGGAGTCAGACCCGGCCGGGGCAGCGGGAGGCTCCTGGGATCGAAAGGTGGAAGCCACCTGGTCCCCATTGGCCAGGAACCACCGCACGCAGGCGCCCCCGATCCCCCGGTTGCCGCCTGTCACCAGCACGACCGCCATTAGCTGGCGTCCGGCACGCGCAGCCACACCAACGGCTGGCCGTCTTGCACCCGTTCGCCGGCCACGGCCATCCATCGAATGACTTGCCCACCAAAGGGAGTTCGTACATCGGTGATGCCGACCCGGCCGATGAGGTCACCCACCTCGACCATGGAAAGCGGGCTGTCGTCTGCGCCATTGTCGGTTCCCGGCAAGAGGCCGGTACCGGGAGCTCGGAGCGACTCCTCGGGGGAGAAGATGCCGCCACCCGGGCTGACCACCACCCGTTCGGACATGTAGAGGTGCTCACCCTGGTGCAGGGCCGGCTCGGCTCGCCATGTCCCGGCGGCGCCGATGGTGTCCATCAGGGTGTCCAGGTCTTCCGGCTTGGTCACCGAAAGCGACTGAATTTCGGGCAGGCTGCGCTTGGCCAGGCCACTGAGCACCGCTCCGGGGCCCAACTCGACCAGGGAGGTGAGCCCCAGGCCAGCGAACGTCTCCAGCGTCTGGCGCCACCGAACCGGGCTGCAGAGCTGCGCCGAAAGGAGCCCGGGCCAATCGGCCGGGTCGTCGTGCACGCGGGCATCGACGTTGGCCACCACCCGGACCTCGGGGGTGAGGAACGTCACGGCGGCCAGCGCTGCGCGCAGAGGGGCCCGGGCCGCCCGCATGAGGGGGGTGTGGAACGCACCGGAGACGGCGATGGGCATCACTTTCTTGGCGCCCAATTCCTTGGCCAGCGCGCCGGCAGTGGCCACGGCCTCTCGGGTGCCGGCGATGACGACCTGGCCCGGGGCGTTGTAGTTGGCCACCCAGACGTCACCCTCGGCGCGCTGGCAGGCTGCTTCAGCGTCGTCATCCGAGATGCCCAAGAGGGCGGCCATGGTGCCTGGCGCGTCCTCACCGGCCCGGGCCATGGCGTTGCCGCGGGCCACCACGAGGCCGATGCCGTGCTCGAAGGTCAGTGCCCCGCTGGCGACCAGGGCGGTGTACTCGCCCAGGCTGTGGCCGGCACAGGCGGCCGGGGTGAGACCGACTCGCTCGACGGCATCGAGGATGACCAGGCTGAGCACGGTGGTGGCCAGCTGCGCGTTGGCCGTTTGGGTGAGCTCCTCCATCTCGGCACGGAGGAGGAGGTGCGACAGATCGCGATTGGTCGCCGCGGAGGCTTCTTCGACCACCTCCCAAGAGGGATGGTCGACCCATGGCTCGCCCATGCCGGAGCGCTGAGAACCTTGTCCTGGGAAGGTAAAAACCAACACGGCTACGACGTCTCCATTCGTCGGCGAACGCCCCAGTGGGAGGGCCCGGGGCGCTGAGATCCCCAGTGTGGCACGCCGCTATCCAAAGAGTGGCATTACCAGCCGGTCAGTTGGTGCGCGTACCCCAACGGATCGTACCGCTAGTAGCACCTTTTCGTATTCTGGCTCAGAGGTCCGTGCCGTTGGTGCCTGAGATACGGGTTTCCCCGGGTACGACCGGTGGCGTACCCGGGGGGGTTCGAAGGGTGACCTGATCATGCGATGGCCCACCGCTTCCTCCGCCCGCTGAGCGGTCGGCGTGTCGGGTGACTGGCCCTACGGGGAGGCTTCGGCCCTCTCGTAGCGCGTCCGGTCGGGGCCCAACCGCAACCAAGGTGCAACGTCAGTGCCCCAAGGCTGCACCTTGTCGCAGGCATGCTGTCGCCAGGC
>Ga0208357_1002658_pt1 | contig 11617 bp, 7 predicted proteins | sample NGESurdeep092012_6_FD_184487 | JGI IMG/M metagenome (GOLD analysis project Ga0208357, IMG submission 184487) | Arctic peat soil microbial communities from Barrow, Alaska - NGEE Surface sample F52-2 deep-092012 (SPAdes) | ecosystem: Environmental > Terrestrial > Soil > Wetlands > Peat ... | reverse complement strand
GAGGCACGTTCACATCAAGACCTATAATGAAATGCCAGGCCGAATTCAGCATTGTGTGGGTTTTACGTGGGTGTTCTTCGTGGCGTGAAACCCTAAATCATTCCAAAAACCCTGATGAACCCTGGTGCGCCGGCCGGGACTTGAACCCGGAACCTGTTGATTAAGAGGTCTAGGAGGCGTGTTTTGAAGATTCGTAGAGAACAGGAAACCCCAGTGTTTTCAAAGAAGTTGGTGGTGCAAACGTCTATATCGTCAAATGGTGTTTGGGAAAAATGAGGGATGCAATGAGGGATGTTTTACTTGCTAAACGGGATTGGCCTAAGAGCGAGTTCCATAGTGTTTTGCCAGGTTGTTCTGGTTGTATATGTCTTGAGACTTCGAGCAAACGCGTAGTTCTGAGTTGGTCTGGTTTATCTAGGATTCCTTTGATCTAGTTGGTCCAGGCTTTTGAACCCGAATCTCGTTTTCTCGTCCGGCGCTCGGATTCATCCGCGAGTGGCACCCACTGGTCGGAAACTTGACCTCGGTCTCGGTGTGATGTTTATCTTGGCAGGACTGTGGTGCTCTCGACTGTTTTGGTCTAGTGATGGAAACCCTGAACAAGCGATGAAACAAATACTCCAACCACAATCAAGACGATGAGTTGCCCGCAGTATCGACGAACGTGTTTAACTTTCAATCGCCTTCCTAGATCTTCGAGATGGGGCTCGTGACGAATCAGCGTCTCACAACAATAGAGGTAAACAAAAAGACCCAGAAGTGCGACACATACGCTCGCTATCCACGGAGTCAAGATTTTCTGACAGAAAAAGTCAACGAGAAAGAAAATTCCACCAGCGACGATCGCCAGGAGTGCTGACTTCTTCGCGAGTCTAAAAGATGCTCGCCGACGAGCATCGGTCTCTGCCGATTTGTGGACGGACAGATCCCTTTCATTCCTGAGTTCCTCGAGCGTGCCGCGAAGAGACTCGTTCGAATCTTCGAGTTGGCTTTTCAAACGCTCAAGCTCGGTTTCCGTTGCAGTATTAGCTTGCTGCTCGGACGCCAGGAGAGTCCGCAATTTTTCAGCCTCTCTGGCCGACGCTCTGCGCTCCGTGCTCGCCCTTTCGAGTTCGCTATCCGCCTTGAGGGTCTCCTTCATCATCGCCGCTTCAACCAGATCGATGGACTCCTCTTCACTGATTCTCGCGTCTGTATCAAATGTTGATCGAAGCGCGTCATCTTTTAGAAGATTTACGATCATTGTCGGCGAAAGGTCCTGGACGCCTTCGAATCTTGAGAGTGTCTTCAATATTTCGAGGGTCGCGCTTTCGCTAGCACGATCAAATGGCAGCAACATTAAGGGTTCGCGCATGACTCCCACTAAGGCAACGTCCATGGAAGTGGATCTAGGAGCCCAGAACTGGATCATTTGAATAAGCAAGCTGGGTTGTACACATATTGGCGGTTGCCCTTTTCCGCGACGCTTCCTGCGATCGAAGGAGGCCAGACCCAAGTCAAGAGTGCAGATCCAATAAACCGCGTCTAGTGGAGATTCCATTGACGCAGGCCGCCGTCTATTCGCAAAATGCCACAGCACCATGTCGTGGAGATTTGCTTCGTATGATTTCGGCCCTTTCTTCCGATGCAGTTGTTGACCCTTCTCTACGTTGTGAAGGTCATCAATCACTTCTTGATCGACATGCAGGTCATCAGTTTTTTCATTGAGTAGCTCGATTCCTTTTTCTTTGAGAATGGAAACGAGGTTCGCCTCATATGGGCCGAAGAACATTTCAGACGTGAGTACACCTCCCGTGTACTCAGCTGCGGCTCTAAAGAATGCCGTCACAAGTCCGTTGGAGCCAAGCGACTCCATCGCGATAGCCATGTTTCGTTGAGGCCGAACTCCCTCAAGCCGGGAGATGTTGGATCGAAGCACACTTCGAACTTCACGAACCGTGATGGGAAGGATATAGAAATCGACGACGACACTGTTCCTAACCGATTTTGCGAGATCCACAAGATCCGTTGCGACGTTGTTTTCCGGATCGTCCGATAGACCTAGAAAAGAGAACACGAAATTCGTGTCAATAATTACCCGAACCTTTTCTGGGCGACTCCTCACGTTCTGCAACATCGAAATCACGTTCGAGTCCAAAGCCGCGGCTTCTCTCACAAAGCCCGCGTTCAGGTGGTGTAGCACGTATCGTCTTACTTCCGGTACCTTAGGGTCCAAGAAACTAACCAAGAGCTCTCGATATTCGCTTCCGTATTGCTCAATTAGTGGATCAATGATTTTTCCATACTGGACCAACTCCGTGTCTACGTTCGAGTCGTATGAAATAATTTGATAGAGCCTCGCGCCCGCGACACGAACGAGGGGCTCAACAAATTGTGTCTCAAAGATTCGCCACATTTCACCTATTGGCGCGATGATGTCGAGAGCGTCGGCGCACTCCTGAAAACGTTCTTGCAGAGTACGGAGTTCGACGTCATGCTGTTGAGCAGTGCTTTCAAAGTCTCTACAGACTTCCTCGGCAACTTTGATTCGACCATCGGTGAGCGATAAAACGGTCCCGCTTTCCATTTCTCGCTGGATGACTGCCTCGACTCGATCACGATTTATTCGGTGGTCTAGACCGTCGTCAAGGAAAGAGTTGACGGCTTCGGGGGTGGTCGGGGAGAGGATCCAAAGTGTAACGAGGACTAACTGATCGAGTGCTCTATTCCACCAGCCCGATCGATTTAGCTCTACGTAGTGGACGAGACTTACGACTTCACGAGACAAAACCTCGTTCGGTTTTTCGTCATTCATGAGGTCGATCCTTTGAAGTAAGCGGAGCCGTATTGCTCTCGCTCGTTAATTCCAAATCTCCTTTTGCACTTCTCCGCAGCACTCGCATTCGGTTGATCCGCCCTGCGAGGAGGTCGGGTCCGAAGTTTGATCCTCTCGTCGTTATCCATTCGGAATGGTGTCCGATAACACCTTCAGATGCTCGTTAACTGTCAGTCCTCACCCTTTGACAGGAGGGCTGGCCTTCGTGCTTCACCAATATCCTTTTGACTGGTGTTGAAGCCAAGACTTCACTCCTTGTAATTACGACGATGTCATTAAGATATTTTGTAGATGCTGTGTGTTACAAGTCCAACAACATGGGGATTTACTTGTGGATAACTTCGGAAAAGCCATTCAAAATGAGAACTCGACGCGGTGTCGTTCGCAAATCTCGATGATTCTCATCGCAAACTTTCAACGTTAGCTGGACCAACGATCACGTCGACGCAGCTGTGGCCAATTCCAATAACATTGTTTTGCTTGTATTTGTTAGTGTTTCGAGGCCACCTTGGCAGGATGATGTATCAAGATGTACCATGATTTTGGCAAGAAGACGTATCAAAATGTTTAAACTTTCGGCAAGATCGTGTATCGTAATGTAAATGGGGAATTCGACGAATACGAATACGAAAATGCCTAAAGAGTGCCGACGTTCGTCGTCCCCCTCTCCATCGGCTCGTCAAAGGATTCTTACGAGCCGAAACCGCTTTTGGACTCCAGAACAACTCACTGGCGCTTCGTCGACTGCACAGCACTTGCTGACCGAGCTCTGCCGAACTGGTGAATTGCGGAGGATCCGAAAAGGCCTCTATTGGCGGGGGACCATGACACCCCTGGGCATGGCTCCGCCCACGCCTGAGATGTTGAGCAAGAAGTTGGCTCGAGGTTTCGGGATAGGGCCCGCTGGTATGTCCGCAGCCCATCAACTTCGGCTTTCGACACAGATTCCTCGGAAGGCACTAGTGGCCGTTCCGTATCGCGCTCCCAAAGATATTGGCTCGATCCGTTTTCTTTCGCGCGCAGCCCGGACAGGCCGCAGCAAGGTTCGTCTCAACGAGATAGAAGTGGCTGTGCTCGAGACGCTTGATGGATGGGACAGCGTTATTGAGATTCCGTTATCTGAAGCATGGGAGCGTCTTCAAAGGATTATCAGGTCGGACGCAATTCGTCCCGACAGGCTTGCAATGGCAGCAATTACGGAGCCCGGATCTGTTCGTGCTCGTTTGCGAAGCTTGTTGAGCGATTCGGGTTTTCCAGAGTTGGCTCAGACGGTGAGGCAGGCAGATTCTCGAACGGTGAAGACTGTGGTTGCCAGTCTGGCATTCGCCGCGTGATGGATGACAATGAATTTGCGGAAGGCATTCAACGTATATGGCGAGAAGAAAACGTCGAGATATTTGATGCGACTGTAGTCGCGGCAGCTGAACAACTTGATGTGCAGCCACTAGCCGTAGAAAAAGATTATTGGGTATGCCGCGCGCTTCGTGCCCTCGAGAATGACCATTCCGGAAGCTTCGTTTTTAAGGGCGGGACAAGTCTTGAGAAAATGCGAATAGTGGAGAGATTCTCCGAAGATCTCGATCTGCTCGTGACGGGGGATTACAAATCGCTGGGTGATGCAAAGCGCGCCATCAAGGACATGTGCCAAACCGTTGCTACTAGCTGTGGATCGGAACTAACTGATGCCGTGAGCGGAGGGAGTCTTGGTACTGCGTGGCGAAGAGTTTTCGTCGAGCCTCCACTCAAATATGGAGGAGTTGTCGAGACCGCGATTGCTGATAATCGCCAAGTCCAACTCGAATTGGGCCAAAGCGGCGGTCCGAGCCCCTCGCGGCGAAGGATTGTGGAGTCCCTTCTCACGCGCCAGTTAATCGAAAGCGGTTTCGATGATATTGATTATCTCGACCTTGAGCCTTTCGAAACTACGGTTTTAGACCCTGGGAGAACCCTCCTCGAGAAACTAATGAGAGTGAACGACTTCTCGATTCGCCAGGACCACCACGACTGGCAGCGCATCGGTCGCCAGTTTTATGACATCTGGGCTTTGCTTGGCAGTGAAGAAGTGATTCAATTTTTCGATGACCGAGGAGAGGTTGAACTGATCCTGCAGGATTGTGTTCGAGTTTCAGAAATGTATGGAGGGGCGGAGCCGATTCCCGAGGGCGGATTCGCGTACTGCGCCGCGTTCGATCTCAGTTCATCAATCAAAGATCGCCTCCAAACGGAGCATGAAAGCGCTATGAGAGATCTTTATTACGGATCTGGAATACCTCCGACATTCGAGCAGACCATTGCCCGGATACTCGAACATCGGGAGATCCTCGCTTTCTGAGTTTCAAGAAACAAGTTTGCGGCAAAACTTCGGGAGCGGATGGACTCCTCGAAGGTAGTGCCTCGCGAATAAGGCATCGTGCCTTACCTGTTGCCCTCTTAAGCGAGTCTCTTAGCGAGAGTGACATCCAAGTTCTACGGTTGTCTAATGACTAAAGGCGAACGCTGGTGGGGAATTATCGGACCCATTCGGGACTTCTCCATTGAAGCTGGACCTATTGAAACAACTGCGGGCGGCTCCGGCAACGGCACCGCAGGGCTATCGTCGAAATCGTGGAGCAGGGCACGATTGGTGCCGATGAGCTGCGGCGAGAGTTGCGGAATCGTCGAGGTCGGACCTGGATTTGGGCCGTGGTCGGCCGTTCTGTTGATGGCATCGCGCCGCTTCTCCACGCCTTGATTGTCGTCGGGATTCGTCCGCCAGGCTGGACAGAGAAGACCTGGGACTACGGCGAGTGTTCATTTATTTCCACCTCCCTCTCGAGTGTTGGATTGGCTTCCGCTCTCTATTCCGAGCGCGCCGATGTCTTTATGTTGGGCTCAACCAGCGTCCGATTTGAACCGATGGGCGAAAATGTGAGCTCGGTTCGTAAGCCGAGCCTCGCTCTTTACGATGAACTCACGTTGCCATGGCCGTCCGTTGCGTACAACATCATCTTGAGTAACCGCAATTCCGCATTCGTTCCCAATGGGTATCTGATTGGCGAGGGAGACGCTCCCTCGTTCCCAACGTTTGGGGCCGCATTCTCTGCCTTCTACCGCGGCAATTTTGTAGTGTCCGGTACGAGTAGTCCGCAACTCGGAGAGGTCTCAATCCGTATCGCTGACGGTCGAGCGCGGATCGGACGCGTGCGTGTCCGACCTACGTCGCTCGAGGTCTGGGTCGGTGGTCGCGCTCTACGTGGCGCCCGATTGGAGTTGAACGGAGCGGAGAATAGGGCCTCAGTCGAACTGGAAAGAGCGTGTCGGATTACTTTCCCCCTCATCACGGGACTTCCGACGGACGCGTGGCTCTGGCTTAAAGAGGGAAATCAGTGGCGTGACTTCCGCGCGCTTAGTTGGGAGGGTGCCCGGATTTCGAATGTCGAGACCGAACTGCCTCGGGACCCTCTTGCGGAGCTCAGCCTCCTGGCAGCTCAGGGCGAAGGCTCTCATCTTGAGTACAAAGTGAAACTTCCTGACAACCAAGGAGAGAAACGCAACATCTTCAAGACTGTCGTCGCCTTCGCTAATGGTGACGGTGGAACCATCTTGTTCGGCGTAGATGATGGTGGCGAATTGCTTGGCATTGACGATGAGTTGCCTGTGGCTCGTCGTCGACTAAACGACCTCCTTCGGGACCTCGTTGATCCGCCACCTCAGGCACGTATTGACGCCCGTGCCCTGGACGGAAGGAACTTCCTCGTTCTTGAGGTGTCTGGCAACGGAGGAAGCCTGCATGCGCTGACGCTAGACAAAAATAAACCCGAGTACTTCGTGCGCCGAGATGGGACGACGTTCTATGCCCGTCCCGAAGAATTGGCGTCCGTCGTTCGACGAACTCAGTTGGTTTCCGACCCGTTGCCATGGAGCGCTACTTGATGGCGAATGAACTGGACTTAATTCGCGAGGGTTTCGAGCCCTTTGTCGTCTCATCAAGAATGTTGGACATTGTTCACGAGGATCCAAAAGGTCTCGGCCCCTATTGTCGACTTCAGGTTGCGGGCGATGTTCCAGAGTTACCTGGCGTGTATGCGTGGGACGTGTCGGACAGTGTCATGTACGTGGGCCACTCAAAATGTCTTCGACAAGTTGTAGACGGAGTCCGCATGGGCCGGCCCTACAACGACTACACGTACGTGCCGCCCTCGAAGACGGGGCAGATTTCGAGCCCGAGACTTCGAATCAATGGCGAGCTCAATCGATGTTTTGTTGCTGAGGCGACTGTTCGATGGTGGTGTCGGACCTGCGCGAGCAGAGATCACGCTGTCGAGTTAGAGCGAAGGCTGTTCCACGAATGGAGCCCTTCTTGGAATCGGGCAACTCCCTAACGTGCTGCGTGCTGAAAGATTTGACAAGCGTTCAGAGCGAGGTACCGTTTAGTGCTTGTACGGCAGCTCCTTTGATTGCCCGACGGAGAATAGGACGAGTTCCACGACATCAGCGGTGGCGGACCACGACCGGGACCAATCGAAGGCGATATCTAAATAATCGGAGTACTGCTGAGTGGTCCATCCGTCTAGGCGCCACTTGGCGTTACAGAGCCACCCAAGCGCTCGAGCGACGTTTGAATCGAGGATGATCGGCTCAGGCGTTGCGTTGCTCATAGTAAATGGGCCGAAGTGGAGAACCTTTGTTCCGTATGCGGGACCTATGTGCTGTACGTTGAGCCATCCTTCCCCTCTTTGACTTCCGTGAAGAGCTGAATATGCACCGGCAGCGAGTCCAGATTTAGCGATCTCGATGGCGTCAACGAGTCGTTTTCCGACCGAAGGAAGATCTGATTCATCGGCAGCAGACCTGAGCACTTCCAAGCATCTCGACCTTGAGAGGCCCCCCGTTCCCGATCCCCAGACAGCGCATGCAACGAAAAACTGAAGTCCCGACTCCGGCGTGAGTTCAGTGTCCGCAAGCGCGAACAGGTCCGAACGCGCAATGAACCGACGAATTTCGCCCGACTTTTTTTGGGGGCAGCGTCAAGACCGTCAAGTATTGGTGGCCAACATATGGGGAGATACGGAATCGATGCTTTCCAGGAATCCGGAATGAAGATCGATTTTTTGGTGAGCACATCGTTGTCTCGATCGGGGGCATTCCTCGAAAGGGCAGGTGCGGTGCCGTCACTTCGAAACGGTACATCGAAATGACATCCGACGCCCCTTTCCTCTTAATCCACTTTCGTCCGGCGCATCGAACCTGGGTGAACTTACACTTTGCTGATGACTGAAAGCGGATATATATCTGGCAAGACGACATTGCGGCCGATTCGTATGGGAATGGTCGTGCCGGAAAACTCATTGTCTGCCATTTTGGATGCGGTCGGCCTGGCGACGTCAACCTGGGGGGGCATGAGCTTTCCGATATTCCAAGTTGGTGCTGACAATATTCCGACCCCGCGGCATGCGTCCGCCCTCGGAGTCGACGCCCTTTTCGCGGTGGCAAGTGACGAAGAATCGAAGAACTTCGCGGAACAGCCGGGCTTTCGCTGGGCGCCGTCAATAGGGGTGGACAGTCCTTTTGATCGAAAGGAAACGAGTCGAGGTGAGCACCTTCTCGCATCGTCGAGTCTTTTCGATTGGTATAAAAGAAGTCGTCAGAGTGAGTCTCCAGCGTCTCTCCTGACCTGGGACGACGCAGATCCACTTGCCGCACTTCTGACAACTTGGTATGGGGATACCTCCAAAAGCGGCGATCCAGAGGCCTTCTCGAGTTTCGCCGTCCGTATGCACATAGATGTAGGCACGGAGCTACCTAATTTCTCAACGCATTCAATCAATCAATTGTCAATCACGATGGAAGACGTTCGCCAATACTCGCGCTGGTATCGCTACGGAGTTGTTGTCCTGGACCACACTTCGCCGAGAGACCTTTCTTTCTTTTGGAACCTTCGGGCCATTGGCCACGACGTTTTCCCGTGGAGCGCAAGCTTTGCAGACAGATTTGAAACTTCGCTTAAAGACTGGATTGGGGAGTACGCATCTATTCGAGGAATTCGTGGTGAACGGAGGCTTCCCTTCACAATATGGTATGAGGGTGAGCAAGCGCTTCCCGCAGCGCTCTCCACGTTGCTCAGCGAATACAACCTCGAACACGAATTCGGAGAGTTTGACTTTAGCGAAGTGGAATGTGCCCAGCTAACAACGGAACACGAAAAGACATTTTCGACCAACGTCGCGCGCGGGGCTGGATCCGCGGATATTTCGGTACCTATCTTGGACTTTTTACCGAGACGTACGGTGCGAAAGCATCTTGGTTACGTTGCCGCGGACGTGACGATTTGGACTGAGTCGAACTTGGGCGAGGGCGTGTCGGCTCACATTCCTGCGGCGAGACCGGCGACGGATTGGATCCAGGGATATTGGAGCGCATTCTCTCCCTTTGTGCGACCCACCCCGCGGGGCCGAGTCGTTCCTGTCCAAGTCGACGAAGAAACGATCCGTCTTGTTTTTTTCAATGCCGTTGGAATCATCGAGAGATTGTTTGAGAGCGCCGGTTTTCGCCCGCGGTCGTCAGAGACGGCGCTGCGTTTTCGCCACCGCATGTCCTTATTTGGAGGATGTGGCGTCGACAGTCTTGCCAATCAACCTTCGGTGCGGGAGGTCATGAGAAAGGCAATAAAGAGCAAGGGCAGCGTGTCAGCGAAAACGCTGCTCGGCATCGCAGGACAGAATGGGGGAGAGTGGGGACAGCAGTCGCTGCTCCATCGTCAATACAGCGCTGAATACGCGAACGATGTGCTTGCAAAGCTGTCAAGTCTCGGAGTTCTCCACTCCTTGGCTAATTTTTCTTGCAAAAGATGCGGCAGCACGATTCGTGTGGCTCCCGTTGATCTTGGCAAGGAAATACACTGCGAGCTTTGTAACGACACATCTCAGTTGGACCTTTACGTGGCAGCTCATCCGACAAAGCCAATGACATGGGATCTGAGTCCGATGATTTCGCTGACCCTTGAGGAGTTTCACGAGCTCTTGCCAGTTATGTCAACGTTGTCAGTATTTTCAGCCTGCTTCGGAGACTCGTACTCCGGAAGAATTCCCCTCGGGTTGGCGGGGCTGGAGTTGACTCGCGGGGATCTGCAGTGCGAACTAGATCTCGTCGTGTTTACTCAAGATGGTGACTTGCCTGTGGTCATCATCGGTGAATCAAAAGCGGGCCATCCCTCAACTCCAGCGGAAAGAGATCTTCTAACAGAAGACGATGTGAGTCATCTGAGAACTGTTCAGGACGCAGTGAGGGCGATTGGAATCGATTGTTGGATTGTTTTCTCGACGACTCGTCAGAACCTTGAACAGTCTGAAGTCGAGCTTCTAAAGGCTCTCTGCAATGACATGAAGGAAACGCTCAATTCTGACATGAACCAGAAGATTCCTGTCCTTCCAATTGTCTTCGTAGGAAGTGATCTGTCGCTACCTTTCGGAAATGATTCGCACCCGATCGCTCGTGTCCGATATTCGAGTCCTCGAATCAGGGAACTCGGATTTGATACGTGCAAAAGGCAACTTGGACTAGTGAGCATTGATTACAAATCGGAAGATGGCGACGTCTTCGTTCCCAGGCCAATCTGGCCCAACGAAGAAGTCAATAGCTCCACTGGGATCGGTGATGCGCAAGATGATCCGGGTTCAAATGATGTTGAGGAAGAACTCGAAGAGTAGAAACTTTTTCGCCCAAAGAGTGGATACAAGACAACTTCATCATTGGTGAGACCGTTGGGATCCGTGAGCACCTATCGCAAGAATCATCGAGAAGTCAGTTTTCCGGTCTCAACTGGGAGCCAAACTTTTCCAAAACTCGCTATCAGTGCGACCATTGGGATTCGCTGGCAGTAATTAGTGGGATATTCGGAGGGACGTGGAAGCGCAAAGAACTTAGAAAACTCGTCCGAGTGATAGGAAAAGACCTTTTAATCAGGATTGTTACTTTGTGCGCCGGCGGGGACTTGAACCCGGAACCTGTTGATTAAGAGCGAGTTCCATATCGTTTTGGTGTGTCGTTCTGGTTGATCTTGTCTGGAAAATTAAGGCAATCGTGTTGTTTTGAGTTGGTCTGGTTTATCTGAGTTCCGCTGGTGTGTGGGATTTTGTGTGGGATTTTCTTGCCGTGGTCGCGCCTTCAGAAAAACTTCATCATCCATTTTCGAGGAGTTGATGACGAGGGGTTCGACCTGTGCAAGGGGAAGCAAACGAAGGACGACTGACGCTCACCACTTCTACGGCAGCCATGACTGGTACATCGCCGAGCTTGACCCCGAGACTGGACGTGCCTTCTCTTACAGCCCCGGCCATTCTGGCGAGTGGGGATACGTGGACATCGCCGAGATGGAGGCAACCGTCGGAGCATTGAGCGTCATCGAGCGTGATTTGCATTTCACGCCGATCCCGACGCGGAAGGTAGGCATCGGGTAACCGATTCTGGCTCTGCCTGCCCCTTCTACGCGGAGCAGCCGATCTTCTTGTCTCAGTCGAGGTCGGCGATCGCCCCGAACTATTGGTGATTACGCTGCTTGTAGTGATGGCATCTCCGCTGACGTGTCGATGGTGCGGCAAGAGTTTCCATCGGCCGCACGCAACCGGACCTCGCCCGGCTTACTGCAGTCGTGCTCATCGTCAACTCGCTTATAAACATCGCAAGATGTCTCGGGTGATGAATCAAAGCATCGCCGCACAGGTCTCCCTTGGCTCGACAGCCGCGATCGGTCTCGGCGCGAAGGACATCGCGAGCATGCAGAAGTTGCTCGGAACCGTCGTGCCCAAGATCGACTTCGCCTCTCTT
>Ga0208357_1002657_pt1 | contig 11618 bp, 11 predicted proteins | sample NGESurdeep092012_6_FD_184487 | JGI IMG/M metagenome (GOLD analysis project Ga0208357, IMG submission 184487) | Arctic peat soil microbial communities from Barrow, Alaska - NGEE Surface sample F52-2 deep-092012 (SPAdes) | ecosystem: Environmental > Terrestrial > Soil > Wetlands > Peat ... | reverse complement strand
GGATCAGCCATAACGTGGTGTTCGCCGACCCGGCCGCATTCGCCCGCTTCACCCTGGCGTCCCGGCTGCCCGCCTGATCACCCCGCAGTACACCTAGTGCAGGCTGCCCAGCAACGTGGTGAGCCAGTTGCCGAGCAGCGCGCCGCCGGCGGCATCGAGGATGTTGGTGAGTCGCTGGCCGACCCATCCTCCGGCGGTGCGCAGCGCCGAGACCTGCGCCGGGGCGTCGGCCGGCTGAGCGGGAAGACCGGCCGCGGTCGCGCACCAGGACAGCGCGGCCGCCAGCCGCTCGCGCAGGTCCTGGTCGAGGTCGGACTCGGCCACCTGGCCGGCCAGCCCGGCCAGGTCCGCCGTCGTGGCGATCCGGATCGACGTGCGTGACTGGGTAAGCTGCGCCGATCCGCCGCCCATGACGATCTGCAGCGTTCCGGCCTGCACCGACCCGTTGATGGCGACCGGCACCTCGGCTGACCTGAGCAGCTGCGACGACAGCGGCACGCAGACGCTCGCCGCGTGCGCTTCCGCGCAGATCCCGCACTCCCACTCGCTGGTGATCTCCAGCGACGGGCCGCCGGATTCCGGCGAGTCGGTGAACCGGTAGCTCCGCGGGCCCGAGGTGCGCAGCTGATGATCGCGGGCGCACCGCACGTTGTCCCGGATGAGCAGGGTAGGCACCTCGAGCAGGCGCCGGAGCGGCGCGTCACTGCCGCAGTCGACGCAGGCCAGGCTCAGGACGGCCTCGACCCGGACCCGCCCCGGCTCGCTCTCGGTGAACGACAGGCTCCTGACGTCCACCAGGATCGGCTCGTCGTCCTCGTCGCCGGGCACCTCGGCCAGGTAGTAGTCGATGTCCGACTCGCGCGACGGCACCTGCCGGGCGCTGCAGCTGCCGCAGGTGAGCTCGTGGAGCTGCAGTTCAACGGTCAAAGCAGCCATCGCCGCCCCTTCTGGTAGAGCTGGCAGCAGTACTGGTCGCCGCGCTGCTGCACGAGGCCGTCGGCGAGCAGGTCGCGCAGCAGGGCGGGCACCGGGTCCTGCTGGGGGAGATCTTCCTCGCCGGGCGGGAACCAGCTGCCGCCGGGCAGCAGGGCAGCCATGGGCGATTCGAGCTGGCCGTGCGGGCCGACCACCGCCGGGAAGAACGTCCGCCCGATATCGGCCATGGTCGCGGGGACTTGCAGGTACCGGCACAGGTCCAGGCGGATCAGCGCGCGCCAGGACCGCAGTCCATGATCGGGATGGTCGCCCAGGTCCTGGACGACGTGCCCGAACTCGTGCCCGTAGTGCCCCATCAGCAGGAAGTCGGGTAGCGCCGTCGCCCGCTGGACGAGGCGCCCCCGCGAGTAGAACACCGGGGAGGCAGGGTTCTCGTACGGGGAGACCGCTCGCTCGCTGGTGAACCGGATCAGCCGGATCCGTCCCGTCGCGGTGGCGGCTGCACCTCGCCGAAGAAGAACAGCAGCCGCTTCCCGAGCGCCGGCGCTGGCGCGCCGGCCAGCCGCGCCGCCTGCGCCGCGCGCAGCTCATAGGCCGGCTCGGCCACGTAGTAGCAGGACGATCCGAGCGTGGTCAGCTGCGCGTTGACCAGTCCCTCGCTGGCCAGGCTGACGTGGCCGCCGAGCAGGCGCAGGCGGAGGCCGGCGGCCTCCGCCGGGTCGATGCGCCGCAGGCCGCGCGTCACGATCTGCCGCTTCAGGTCCCGGCGGAAGGCGCGGAACTGATCATCATCTTCCGGGGGCGGGGTGAAGGAGCACTGGCCGTCCCGGCCCAGCTGGTACTGGTGCCACCACACCGTCCGGCCGGGCCGGTCGCCGGCCTGCAGCAGCCGGTTGGCCAGCAGCCCGAGCGCGACGTAGCGCAGCTGCCAGGTGATCGCGGCCTCCAGCGCGGCCCTGGCCGCGGGAATGTCCGTCGGGTCGGCTTCCTGCTCGGCCAGCCTGTCCTCCAGCCAGTCCGGCAGCGGGATCTCCGGCCTCTCACTGATCCCGCCCGGCCAGCACGGGGTCCGCCGCCAGGACCGGGTTCGCGGCCAGTTCGGCCAGCAGTCCGGCGACCCGGGCCGCTGGCTCCCGCAGCCCGGCCATCCTCGCCAGCCGCAGCGCCATCACCCATTGCCGCACCGCGGTGTGGTAGTCCCCAGCCGCGAGCGCGATGTGGCCATGCCGCTCGAGCGCGTCCGACCACGCCGCCAGGTCGCCGGTCGCGGCAGCGCATTCCACCGCCCAGGACACCGCGGCGAGGGCCTCGCCGAGCCGGCTAGCGGCGGCGAGAGCGCCGGCTAGCAGCAGCATCGGCCGGAGCGGGTCTTCCTCCCGTTGCAAGCGCAGCCGGATGGCAATCGCGCACTCCTGCTGCGCCTCGTCGATGCGCCCGCACCTCAGGTCCAGCACGGCGATCTCGTAGGCGAGGGTGCCGGCCGACGTCGCCAGGTCAGCTCGCATCGCGATGCCGTAGCCGGCCACGAGCAGGTCCCAGGCCGCGAGGTCGTCGCCCAGGTCCCCGGCCGCCCAGCCGGCCGCGTGCAGCAGCATCGCCCACGCGCCGGCCAGCTGCCCGGCCGCGCCAGACAGGTCGGGCAGGTCGGCGGCCCGGCTTATCCCGGTCTCGTCCCTGATGAGGTGGAGGGCAGCCGCCGGGCGGCCGGCTCGCACCAGGCCGAACGCCGTCGCGGCGACGGTCGGGATCGGTGATGTCACGGCAGGCCACACCCGCTGAGACCATTGCCATCCCCGCCCGTGCCCGATCAGAAAGAACGTAGCGCCAGGGAAAGCATAGGCATCGTCGTTACCGGCTGTCTCGCCCGCGGCGTCAGTTCCGGAGCTTGCGCAGAATGCGAGCGAGATCGGCGCGGTCACCCGGGCTGAGCCGGCCGAAGGCCCGTTCAGCCTCGGTCCCGCGAGCCGCGCGGATGGCGGACAGGACGCTGGTGCCGTGCTCAGTCAGCTCGACCAGGGTGGCCCGCCGGTCGCCGGGATCGGGCCGCCGCTCGACCAGGTCCCGGGCTTCCAGGGCGTCGACGACCTCGGTGGCCGACCGCGCGGCGATGTGCAGGTGATCCGAGAGCTCCGACAGCCGCATCGCCCCGTGCCGCATCAGCACCCGCAGCGCCCGCAGGTGCGAGGGGGTGATGTCCCACGGCGCCAGCAGCTCCTGGGACGTCTCGCGCAGCTGGCGTGCGACGGACCAGAAGGCCTCCGACAGCGTCTCGTCAGCGCCGGCGTCGCGCTGGCCTGCCGGGTTGCGGTCTTCGGTCACGGGAATAGCGTACCAGCGACTACTGTTGTACCCTCATAGTGAGGTAACCTCAGCAATTCTCCCGGCGAGACGGCTGAGCAGCACCGCACCCGCTGCTACTCCCCGACAGAATCGAGAAAGACTTGGCGTCACCGCAGGCAAACCGAGAACTCAGAAGCGCGGGCCGCGGCCACGGCTCTCCGGCCGTCACGGCCGCGGAGAAGGCGCAGGCTCGCGAGGTATCGCTGCGCCGCATCGGGCGGCTGTTCGCCCCCCACCGCTGGCAGCTGGCCATCGTCACCGCGATCATCGTCGCCTCCTCAATTGTCGGGCTGGCCTCGCCGTTCCTGCTCCGGGCGGTCATCGACACCGCCCTGCCCGAGCGGAACGCGGCGCTGCTGGCCTGGCTGGTGATCGGCATGGTCGCCGTCGCCGCCGTCACCTCGGCCTTCGGCGTGATCCAGATCTGGATCAGTACCAAGGTCGGCCAGCACGTCATGCACGGGCTGCGCACCGGCGTCTTCGCGCACCTGCAGCGACAGTCGGTCGCCTTCTTCACCCGCACCCGCACCGGCGAGGTCCAGTCCCGTATCACCAACGACATCGGCGGCATGGAATCGGTCGTGACCTCGACCGCGACGTCCATCGCCGCCAACCTGACCACCGCGGTGGCGACCGCCGTGGCCATGGTCGCCATGTCCTGGCGGCTGTCGCTGATCTCGCTGGTTGTCATGCCGCCGGCGATCTACCTGACCCGCAAGGTGGCCCGCATGCGCCGGACCATCACCGCCCAGCAGCAGCGCGAGCTGGCCGATCTCAACGTCACCATCGAGGAGGGCCTGTCGATCAACGCCATCCAGCTGGCCAAGACGATGGGCACCGGCCCGGCCCTGGTGCGCCGGTTCACCGACTCCTCGGCCCGCCTGATCGACCTGGAGCTACGCTCCCAGCTGGCCGGACGGTGGCGGATGGCCTCGCTGAGCGTCATCTTCGCCGCCATCCCGGCGATCATCTACCTGGCCGCCGGCCTTCCGTTCACCGCCGGCGCGATGACCATCGGCACCCTGATCGCCTTCACCACGCTGCAGAACACCCTCTTCCGGCCCGTGACCGGCCTGCTGAACACCAGCGTCTCGGTGATCAGCTCGCTGGCCCTGTTCGCGCGGATCTTCGACTACCTCGACCTGCCGGTTGATGTCGATGATCCTGCCCGCCCGGTCGAGATCGACCCGGCCGCGATCACCGGGCACGTCCGCCTGACCGGGGTCAGCTTCACTTACCCCGGCGCCGACCGGCCCGCCGTGACCGGCGTCGACCTGGACGTCCCGGCCGGCAGCACGCTCGCCCTGGTCGGCGAGACCGGATCGGGCAAGACCACGCTGGCCGCGCTGATCGCCCGGCTGTACGACCCCGCCAGCGGCAGCGTCCGTATCGACGGGATCGACATCCGCGACCTGCGGCTCGCCGACCTGGCCGGCATCGTGGGCGTGGTCAGCCAGGAGACCTACCTGCTGCACACCACGGTGCGGGAGAACCTGCGGTACGCCCGGCCGCAGGCCACCGACACCGAGATCGAGGCCGCCGCGCGGGCCGCTCAGATCCACGACCTGATCGCCGGGCTGCCCGAGGGCTACGACACCATGGTCGGCTCCCGAGGGCACCGCTTCTCCGGTGGCGAGAAGCAGCGCATCGCCATCGCCCGGACCCTGCTGCGCGACCCGCGCGTGCTGGTGCTGGACGAGGCCACCAGCGCCCTGGACACCGAGACCGAGCGGGCGGTCCAGAAGGCGTTCGATGCCCTCGCCCGGGGCCGGACCACGATCACCATCGCCCACCGGCTGTCCACCGTGCGGAACGCCGACCAGATCGCCGTCCTGGACCACGGTCACATCGTCGAGGCCGGCACCCATGCCAGCCTTATCGCGGTTAACGGCCGCTACGCCGGTCTCGCGGCCTAGCCCGGCGGTCTGGAATGGTGGTACCTGCCGGGCCGGGACGGTAGCCGGCGGCGCGCACCGCACGGCGGGCACCTGAAAGGCGGGCACCATGATCTGGACCGGCGATCGTCACCGGCGGCAAGGACGCCTGGTGGCTGAGCTGTACCAGGCCTCGGCCGCGGTGCCGTGCGAGCAGGCCGCCGTCATCGTGGCCGGCCTGCCCGGGGCCGACAAGGCTGCGGCCCTCGGCCAGGCCGACGTCGACGGATCGCGTTACCTCCTGGTGAGCATCGACGCCGTCCTGCTGGAGATGGCGGCCCGGCGGCTGATCCCCGAAGCGGCCGGGCAGTCCCCGCTGGAGCGGGCTGGCCTGGTCCACGGCGAGGCTCAGTTCCTGGCCAAGCGCATCGGGCTGCTTGCCCTGGCCGACGGGCGGAACCTGCTGCTGGACATCAGCCTGGCCTCCCGGCGCGCGGCTGAGTCCTGGACCTACGCCCTGCGGTTCGCCGGCTACGCCGTGACGGCGGTGTTCGCCGACATCGACGTCGATGAGGCGGTCCGGCGGACTGAGGCGGCCCGCCGCCGCGGGGAGGAAGAGTACCGCCGCGGGCGGGGGTACGGGGGCCGGCGCATCCCGGCGGAAGCTATCCGGGCCCTCGCCGACCCGGCCGCCGCCGAGCCCCGTAACCGCATCCGGTGGGCCTCGGGCGCGCGGGCCGCCGGGGCCATGGCCGGCCGGACCGGCCCCGGAACGTTTCCGGGCAGCGCCGTCACCGCCATGCTCGCCGCCTACACCGGCGGCACCCTCAGCATGGAAGACCTGGAACTGGAATTCCGCGCCCGCCGGTGGCCTCAGGTCCCGGCCGTCTGCCCGCCCGACATGGAGCGGGCCAGGGCCGCGATCGACGACCCCGAGCCCTACGTCCCGGGCTCCTTCGACGACGTCGTGCTCGCCTACGACCGGGGCTGGCTGTCAGACGCCGACTACGAGATCCTCGCCCGCGCGGCCGCCGAGCCACCAGGCCCCGACCACGAGTAGGTCGCCGGCCGCGCCGGGCGGCCCCACTAGGATGGCCCCTTCGGTGCTGGGGAGTACGAGGGGGATGAGCCGTGAGGCGCCTTGGACGGGCCGGGGGCCGGCCGCTGCTGCGGCCGGGCCTGCGCGGGCCAGCCGTGGCCCTGGTCTGCGCCTGCCTGGTCATCATCGCCATCCTCGGCGCGTGGCTGGCGCACCGGGCGCAGCCCGGCAGCGTGGACGGCCGGACAGACGACTGGCTGATCGCGCACGTCCATAGCGGCCGCGGCATGCTCAAGGCGGTCGGCTCACTGGGTAACACGAACTGGGCGGTCCTCGTCTTCGGCCTGCTGGTCCTGACCTGCGCGGTGACGCGGCGCTATCGGGGCGCTCTGCTGGTGGTGATCGCGGCCCCGGTGGCGGGCGCCGTGAGCGAGTACGTCCTCAAGCCGCTGTTCGACCGGACCATTTCCGGTTACCTGGCCTTTCCGAGCGGGCACCTGACGGCGGTATCCACCATGGCGGTGGCCCTGGTCGTGCTGCTCACCGGCCCGGCCCGGTGGCCGCTGCCCGCGCCACTGCGCTGGCTGCTGGCGGCGACCGCGCTGGCTGCCGTGCCTGCCGCGGCGATCTCGGTGGTCATCGACCAGTACCACTACTTCACCGACACCGTCGGGGGCACGGCGGTCGGCACGGCCACGGTGCTGGCCACGGCGCTGGTCGTGGACGGGGCGTTCGCCCGGCGGGGCCGTCGCGCGGCCGCTGACGACGATCCGGCGGCCCGCGACGGAATCAGCGCCGCCGCGCCGGGGTTGCCACGGGTATGACTTCAGGACACCAGATCACGCTCACGCCGGCCAACGTGCACATCGAGGTCACCCTGGACGGCACCAAGCTGGCCGACTCCGACCGGGCTGTCGTGCTGGCCGAGACGGGCCTGCCTGCCCGCTACTACCTGCCGCGCGAGGACGTCCGCACCGACCTGCTGCGCCCGACCAGCAGCCAGACCACCTGCCCGTTCAAGGGTCAGGCGTCCTACTGGTCGGCCGAGGTGGGCGGCGAGGTCCACGAGGACGTCGTGTGGAGCTACGAGTCGCCCATTCCCGCGGTGGCCGGGATCGCCGGACTGATGTGCTTTTACAACGAGCGGGTGGAACTGACCGTCGACGGCGCGCCGCAGCCGGGCGCCGCCGCCTCTTCGTCGCGCTAGCAGCGCCGGCTGCGGCGGAAACGTGCAGGTAGGCGGCCCTAGGGACGGACCAGGTTCAGCCCGGCGATCCCGAGCTGGAATTCGACCCTGGCCTGGGGGCTGTCCTCGATGCGCCAGTCCTGGCGGTAGATGCCGCCCTTCCGACTCTGGTTCTTGTCGAACCAGACCAGGCCGAGGGTCTGGTAAGCGGCCATGCCCTGGAACAGGTTACCGATCTTGATGATCGGGCTGCCCGCGGCTGGCCCGACAGCGGTCTCCGAGAGCAGCACCGGGGCCTGGGTGAAGGCCCGTACCTGTGCCAGGGTGGGGACGAAGACGCGGTCGAAGGTGTCGGCGGGGCCGTAATAGTAGCCGTCGATGCCGACCCAGCTGACGTAGCTCGCGCCGGGCCACCAGTCCTGGATCGGCCCGGTGTTGGAGCGGTCGGTGTTGATGGTCCACAGCCAGGTGACGTTCTCGGCGCCCTGGCTGCGGAACAGCGTCACGATATGCCGCCAGGCGGCGATGAAGGTCTGCGGCGCCAGGTGCGTGTAGCCCCACGAGTACCAGGGAGCGTTCATCTCGTGGCCGAAGCCGATGACGACTGGGTGGCCGAAGGTGCGGACGCTGTCGGCGTACCCGCGCAGGTAGGTGTCGTAGCTGCCATTGGCGATGGCGGCGACAGAGGCGTAGGTCGGGTCGATCTGGACGAACGGGATGACGCCGTGTTTGCGGATCTCCTGGGCGAAGGTGATGGCGAAGGGCTGCGCCCAGCCGCTGAAATACCCGACCAGGTTGGGCTGCTTGCCGGCCACTTGGGTGAAGTCCGCAACGGGCTGGTAGCCCGGCGGGGCTCCGTTGACGTAGACACCTAGGTAGGAGGTGGGCTCTTTCGGCAGCGACGCGTGCACCACGGCCGGGCTGGTCGTACCTGGCGGCGTCAGCCGGGCGGCGGCCAGCCCGACGGCCAGGACGGCGACCAGCAGGGACATGTACAGCACCAGACGGGAATTCATGCGGTCCTGGCCCCCGGAAAGATGACCCGCGCCACGACGGCCAGGTTGAGTACCCCGAAAAACAGCAGGACCGCGAACTGGGGGGCCCCGAGGGTCGCCATCCGCCAGACGGCCAGGACCAGCCAGAGCAGGGCTATGCCGCCGCTCCACCCGGTGACGCCGATCCGGAACCGCGGCAGCGAGCTGCCCGGGGTCCGGGTCGGGTGCCAGCTCATCGACTTACCCCGGGCGCCGTCCCAGATCGCGAAGACATGCGCCCAACCCCGGGCGATGCCCAGCGGCCACACCGACGGCCCGTAGCTGGAGCGGTGCCACAGCGGATACAGGACGAATCCGGTGAAGATGGCCGGCAGCAGGATGACGAAGTTGCGCAGCCGGACGTCGCCGGGCAGGAAGGCGAGCATGACGACCGGGATCAGGGGTCCGAAGAACGTGAGCAGCCCGGTGAAGGCGTAGTACGAGAACCCGGAGATATAGGTGAGCCGGGCGGGGATGCTCATCGGGACCGACCACATCCGGCGTGAGAAGACGATCCCGGCGTTGCCCGCGCACCACCGGTACTGCTGGCGGACGAACGCGTCGAGGTTGTCGGGGCAGATGCCGGTGGACAGCACGACCGGCACGTAGGCCATGGACCACCCGGCCCGGCGCACGTCCAGGCCGGTGTGCACGTCCTCGGCGTAGGGAATCAGCGTCGGGCCGCCTTCCGCCTCGAGCGCGGCGCGCCGGTACAGCGCGGAGGTTCCGACGCAGACGGCCGCGTCGAACCGGTCGCGGGCGACCTGGATCGCGCGGTAGAAGACTTCCTGGATCGCGCCCGCGGCATTCTCGATCCACGTCTGCGTACCGCTGGCCCGGAAGAACTGGGGGGTCTGGACGATCGCGATCATCGGGTTATCCATATAGGGAAGCGTCTCGACCAGGAAGTCGGGGCGCGGGGCGAAGTCGGCGTCAAAGATGACCAGGTACTCCCCGTCGGTCTGGGAGAAGGCGTAGCGCAGGTTGCCGCTCTTCTTGAAGGCGGGCGTGTCAGGTCGGCGCAGATAGCAGAAGCCGAAGGATTCGGCCGCCGCAGCGGTCGCGTCGGCCTGGCTGGCCGGCCCGTCGTCCAGCACGTAGACCCGGGCCGTCCCGCCGTAGGCGGCAGTGAGTCCGGCTACTGCCGTCCAGGTATTGCGGAGCACGTCCGCTGGCTCCCCGCAGATCGGCAGGTAGATATCCACGCTGGGGTAGGAGACCGGCCGCCACGCCCGGATCCGCGCCTGGTGCTCGGCCAGGTCAAACCTCCGGCCGGTGAAGTTCACCGGCAGGCTGATCAGCTGGTAGAGGGCGTAACTGGCAGTGAAGATCATGAACGGCCACAGCGCCGGATTGTGCGCCTCGAAGCGCACCTGGCTGATGATCAGGCAGCTCGCGCCGATGACCAGAACAGTAGTCAGGTAGGGCAGGTTGCGCTCGATGTAGGCGTACTTCTCCTCGTCGTCCGGGGGCGACGGCGGGATCAGGTTGCCCAGCCGGTGGCCGTGGGGGGCTTTGGCTGGTGGCGGCCCGGGTGCGGTCTGGGGGGCGGGGGTGAGGGGGTTGGCGGTCACTTGTGGTTCTCGTGTTGGTAGATGACGTAGGTGCCGGTGCCGTAGGGGATGACCTGGATGGTGTGGTAGCGGGGGTTGCTGGCGATGTCGCGGCGGATCTGGTGGTCGAGGGGGGTGGTGTCGGCGTAGTTGAGGGCGATGAGGTGGAAGTAGCCGCGGGCGATGTACCGGGCGAACGCGGCGGCGTTGCCGTCGCCGGTGACGTCGGTGGCGGGGCCGCCGGTGCTGGCGCCGGAGGGCAGGACGATGTTGCGGGTGCTGGACCAGCGCTGCCAGCGGGTTCCGGCGCGGAGGTAGTACTCGGCGATGGAGGGGTCCTCGACCAGGAGCCGGCCGGTGCCGTGGTTGGCCAGGGGCGCCAGGATGGCGGTGAAGCTGGCGGAGTTGGGCCAGGCAGTGGCCAGGGCGCGGGCCTGGGTGATGCCCAGGGACAGCGGCAGGGCCAGGGCCACGGCGCAGGCGCCGCAGGTGACCGGGACCCAGCGGGCCGGGGCGGCGGCGATGAACTGGTCGGCGGCGTAGCCGGCGGCGATGACGGCGAACCACAGGCCGAACTCGACGTGCTTGCTCAGCGACGCGGTGGAGTGCAGGGCGGCCTGCTCGAGCGGGGCGGCCAGCGCGGCGGCGGCGAGCAGGGCCAGCAGCCAGGTCCGGTGCGCGGGCTCGCGGCGGGCGTAGGAGATGACCGCGCCGGCGACGGCCAGCACGGCGATCAGCCCGGTCCAGGACCAGGCGCCGGCCAGCACCGACCCGGCCGGGTCGGTCCCGCCGGCCCGGAAGATCGTGGTCTGGGAGATGCCCCGCAGGTACGGGCTCCCGCCGATCAGCATCCCGGCCAGCAGCACCGTCACCGTCACCGTCGCCAGCGTCGCGGCGCGGACGGCGGCGGCCTTGCCGCCGGGCCGGGGGCGGGCGACCGCCAGGGCGAGCAGCACCACGACCGGGTCGAGCAGCACCGAGGAGTAGGCCGTGGCGTTAGCCGCCGCCAGCGCGGCCCCGGCCGCGACCATCCAGCCGGTCGCGTCCCGCCGGTCCCCGGCCCGGACCGCGCACCACCCGGCCAGCCCCAAAAGCAGCACCGACAGCGCGTCATAGGTCGCGAACGCCCCCAGGTGCAGCGTCGGGGCGGCCACCGCGAACAGCGCGGCGGCGAAGAACGCAGCCCGCCGCCCGGTCAGCCGTGACGCGGTCGCCCACACCAGGGCCGTGGCCCCCAGCATGAACACCAGCGACAGCACCCGCGCCCCGGCCAGGCCGCCCGCGCTGTCAGCCAGCGCGCCCACCGGCGGGTAAATCACCGGCGACCCCGAGAAATACGCCGCGAACGGCGGCAGCGCGCCCCCGTGCAGCACATGCGCCCACTCCCGGTGCCCCGCCCACAAGTACAAAGCCTCATCCTGGAACGCCGTATCCGCCCGCACCAGCCGCAGCGACAGCACCGCCTGCACCGCCAGCACCACCACCAGCGGCCACCCCGCCGCCAGCCCCGGCATGCCACCGCCCCGACGGCGTCGCGAACCGGCAGGCTGGGAGGACGAGGTCTCAGGCGCGTCGGCCGCAGGGGATCCAACCGATGCTGCAGCCCGGCCCGCCTCCGCAGTCTCAGGCCTGAGATCCTGAGCGGAAGCATCTCCC
>Ga0208357_1002656_pt1 | contig 11624 bp, 13 predicted proteins | sample NGESurdeep092012_6_FD_184487 | JGI IMG/M metagenome (GOLD analysis project Ga0208357, IMG submission 184487) | Arctic peat soil microbial communities from Barrow, Alaska - NGEE Surface sample F52-2 deep-092012 (SPAdes) | ecosystem: Environmental > Terrestrial > Soil > Wetlands > Peat ... | reverse complement strand
GTAGATTGGTACCCCTGCGGGGCTATAGCTCAGTCGGTTAGAGCGCGTCACTGATAATGACGAGGTCGTAAGTTCGATTCTTACTAGCCCCACCACGAGACAAGTTCAGAAGTCGAGCAATTCGATGACGAATGTCAGGATGTTCGATTTGCCGACGGCCCGTGGCCCTTCGAGAAGGACAACGGGTGCGCTCTTGGCGAGCTCCTGCGCCGTCTGCAGGGCGTGTCGTGGCAACATTCGGTCTACGTTGAGGTTCATGCTTCAATTACACCATGAACTTTACTTTGGACGTACCCTAAACTTTACTTTGGACATGAACGGAAAATAGCGCCTAGTAACGAGGTGGGCCCGCCGCAACGTACTCGCGCACCTCGTCGTAGACCAGATCGAACGGACCCGGCCCCGTCAGGAACCACGTGACGCCCGCCCGTGCCCACTGGGCGTAGCGTTCGTCCTCTCGGTACACCATCTTCTCGTCGCGCTGCCCCCAGACCACGATGTCGAAATGATCTAGATCAGCCCCAGCTTCAATCAAGTTGGCCTTAAGTTCATCGATCTGCTCGGGCTCAGTCATTTGAATAACGATCATCCCCTCGTGCTGAGCGGCTCGACGGATTGGGGCCCGGTTCGGCCAACGCCCTGCGGTCCAGACCGGAATCCCATCGGCGCGGTACGCCGTCGGTTGAAACGCCACCCCTTCTGCTCTAAGAAACGCGCCAGTGATGTTCACTTCCTCACCCGAAACGAGGCCCTGAAAAATCGCAATCCCCTCGTTCAAGGCACGACCACGTTCAGAGGCATCGGTCAATTCACCGAAGCATGCGAGATCACCGCCCGGGTAGTCATCGCCAATGCCGAATCCCATCACGAGGCGCCCCTTAGAGAGACGATCAAGGGAGATGGCCTGACGCGCCACCACTTGGGGTCGACGGCGGATCAGTGGTGTCACCATGGGTCCCAGCGTGATGCGCGAGGTCTGAGCGGCGATGACGGCCAGGCAGATATAAGGGTCAAGGATCTCGCGCACGGGTGCGGCGTAACGAAGGTGATCCCAGATGAAGAAACCATCCCAACCGGCCCCCTCGGCCAGTACCGCGAGGTCGGCCAGGCGCTCGACGTCGGCGAGGCCGTCAAAGGGAGGGAGAAAGAGTCCGTGCTTCATGTGACCACCCGTGATCGTCATTGGCGTAATTATTGCCTACCAAAATGAGCCGCGTCGTGCCCACTTGGTAGGTGTCGTCACCACGAGCACCAGGAGAGTTGGCGGGAACGCTAACAGCGGTATTGCCGGAATCGGAAACTCGAAAGCGCAGTGATTCAAGCATTCTTGACGTCGGCGAAACTTTCTCACCCCTAGCACCGCTTGTGCGGTACGTTACCAAGCATGGGACTCTTTAGCCGTATGAAGAACATGTTCAGTCCGAGGGCGTCGACTGACGACACGGACCACCAGCACCATCGTCATGGAGCAGCCGATTTCGCGGAAGAGCAGTCCGAAACAGACCAGGACACCCGTAGTGGTGGTCTCCTAGGACCGAGACTCGGCATGGGCAGCAACGTTGGTCGATCGGTGGTCAACGACCCCACTGCGGCCGCTGAGCTTCGAGCGTCCGCGAACCGCGAGGACGACGGCGCTAAAGAGATGTTGATCGAACAAGAGCGTAGGGACGCGGAACACGGCGAGTAAGTAGCGCAGTACAGCGCGCATCGCTCCTTAGAGGCAACTGTCCGGCGCTCGCCAGTAGTACCACTTCGGAGTGGGTTAGCGTCAACGGTACGAATCAAAGGACCGTGACATGGCAACCGACCGCTCCGCACTAACCAGCCTCGAACGAGAGAAAGCCTCCGTCTTTCACTCGTGGTCGGCCCAAGCGACCATCAACCCCATGATGGTCAAGGAGGCGAACGGCGTTTACGTCACGTCTGAGGACGGCACTACCTACCTTGACTTCTCCTCCCAACTCGTCAACACCAACATCGGACACCAGTACCCGTCGGTCGTTGAGGCCATACGTGAACAGGCCGCGACGTTGACGACCATCGCGCCCCAGCACGGCTACCACGCGCGCTACCGCGCCGCGGAGATGATCCTCGACCGATCATTCGAAGGAGCGGCGAAAGTCTTTTTCACCAATGGCGGCACCGAAGCCGTCGAGCACGCCGTACGAATGGCGCGACTACACACCGGCCGATCCAAGGTGCTCGCGGCCTATCGCAGCTACCACGGCGCGACGTCAACGGCCATCAACCTAACGGGCGACCCCCGACGTTGGCCCAACGACAACGGCTCATCCGGCGTGGTTCACTTCTTCGGACCATTTCTCTACCGCTCCGCCTACCACGCCACGAGCGAAGAAGAAGAGTGCCGGCGCGTGCTCGAAAACCTAGAGAGCACCATTCAGTTTGAGGGACCGAGTTCGATCGCGGCGATCATCTTGGAGACTGTGCCCGGAACGGCGGGCATTATGGTGCCTCCCAAGGGCTACCTCAAGGGCGTGCGTGAGCTCTGCGACCGTTACGGCATTGTGTACATCGCCGACGAAGTCATGTGCGGCTTTGGTCGTACCGGTTCGTGGTTCGCCTATCAACAACACGACGTCAAGCCCGATCTCGTCGTCTTCGCCAAAGGTGTCAACTCGGGCTACGTTCCCCTCGGCGGCGTCGTCATTGATGAAGCGATCAACGCGACCTTCAACGATCGCGTCTATCCCGGGGGCCTCACGTACTCGGGCCACCCACTGGCCTGTGCCTCAGCGATTGCCACGATGGAGGCTCTCGACGGCGACGGCATCATCGAAAACGCCCGTCGCGTCGGCGACGAAGTCCTACGTCCGGGCCTGGAAGCGATCGCGAAGAAGCATCGCATCGTGGGTGACGTTCGCGGACTGGGCGTTTTCTTCGCCCTCGATCTCGTCACCGATCGCGCCACCAAAGAGCCGCTCGCGCCCTACGGCACGAGTTCGCCGGCGATGAACGAGATTCTTGCGGCCTGTAAGAACGAGCGCCTTCTAATTTTCGCTAACTTCAATCGCCTCCACGTCGTGCCGCCGTGCATTATCACCGACGACGAAGCCCGTGACGGACTCAATCGACTCGACCGTGCGCTCGAGGTCGGCGATAGTTATTACGTAGGTTCCTAGTGACGAACGATGAACGTCGAGCCAACGTTGCGTCGCGCCTGCGCGACATCGGCCACGACTTCGTGGCGAGAGATCTAAACGATGAACAACTCGACGAACTCTTAGCGCCCATCGCCGAGCTCGCTCGGATCACGAGCGGTGCGGCGCGGCGCGAGCGAGATTTAACGAACGTCGACATCTCAACGTTCAAGATGGTCGTGCCCACCGTTGATAACGTCGCTCGTCACCAACTCTTCGCGGACTCGTTCGTCTCGGGCAACGCGAATCCCCTCGGCCTCGGCGCGTCCCTGCGTCGCGACGGCGACGTCGCCGTGATGGACGTCACGCTCGGCAAGGCCTTCGAGGGTGCACCGGGGAGGGCGCACGGCGGCGTGGTCGCCGCTTTGTTAGACGAGACGATGGGACTCGTGCTCGCCATTCACGGCAAACTCGCCTTCACCGCGCAACTCGACATCACCTACCACGCGCCAACCCCCGTTGACGAGCCGCTGAGTGCACGCGCCTGGCTGGCTCGTGGCTCTCATCGCAAGCTCTTCATCGAGGCCAGCGTCAGCGCGAGCGGCGTCGAAGTCGTCACGGCCAAGGCGCTGTTCATCGCGGTCGATCCGTCGAAGTTCCTCGAACACCTCGTGACGGAGCCCTAGAGAATTGCCGTTCCTGCACCTGGATCTTCGAAGAACGTTCCGCTTCAGCAAAGTTCCTTCCACCGATGGCGCCTTTTGGTCCCTCAAACTCCTCACGACCGCGATGGGCGAAGCGACGTCAGACTTCCTCGTCCACCGCTTCAACCCCGAACTCGCGGTACTCGGTGGCGCCGCCGTCTTCGTGGTGGTCTTATGGTGGCAACTCAAGGCGCCGCGCTACCTCACCACGACCTACTGGGCCGCCGTCGTCATGGTGAGCGTCTTTGGCACGATGTGCGCTGACGTCTTGCACGTGGGCTTTGGCGTGCCCTACGCGGTCTCGGCGAGCACGTTCGCGGTCGTACTCGCCGTGGTGTTCGTGACCTGGTGGCGCGTCGAGCGCTCACTCTCCATCCACAGCATCCTCACGACCCGACGTGAACTCTTCTACTGGGCAGCGGTCACCACCACCTTCGCTCTCGGCACGGCCGTCGGCGACTTCACCGCGTACTCACTTGGCTTTGGCTATCTCCGCAGCGGCATCATCTTCGCGGCGATTTTTTGCCTGCCGGCGCTCGGGTATCGACTGCTCTCGCTGAACGCCGTGGCGATGTTTTGGACGGCCTACGTTCTGGCTCGTCCGGTCGGGGCTTCCTTTGCGGACTATCTCAGCGTCTCGCAACTGCGCGGCGGACTCAACTGGGGACCGGGAAAAGTGGCCCTGATGTTCTTCTCGTTCATCGTCATTGGCGTTGCCTACGTGCAAGGGCGCGATCGGTCACGCCGACGCGCCCGGCGTTACTCAGAACGTTGAACGAGGAAGGTGCCCGTTGATCGGCTGATCAACTTGCCGTCGCCACTCGTGAGGGTGGCTTGGGCGTAGGCGATCTGGCGCGTGAGACGAACGACGTCACCGCGCACGGCGTAGTGCTCACCCAACATCGCCGGACGCAGTAGCTCCGTCGTCATTTCAATGGTGGCTTGGGTTCGATCCCGACCCGTGAGCGCGGCGTTGATGGCAAAGTTCATCGACGCGTCAAGCAACAGGGCGTGCACGCCCGCCTGCACGCTGCCGTGGGGATTACACGCCAGTTCGCCCGGGAGAAAACTTCCACAGACCCAACCCAGGTCCTCGCCGTCAACGCCGTACGTCTCAAAGGCTCCGCCAACGGCGCCAATCAGCGCCATTCCTCCGTCGCCCAACCAACGATCCATGTCTTTTGGTGACGTGCTCACGTCCGTGACGATAGTTCCTACGCACGTCTAGGCTTCGCGCGGTGGGTTTTACCCACCCCGACATAAGGAGAGCAATGCCTACAGCGGTCATTGTCGATGCCGTTCGCACCCCCGGGGGCAAGCGCAACGGAAAACTCAAGAACTGGCACCCCGTCGATCTCGCCTCCGAGGCCCTGCGGGCCATCGCGAGTCGCAACAATCTCGACCCGAGCATCGTGGACGACGTCATTATGGGCTGCGTCTCACAGGTCGGTGAGCAGGCCTTTAACGTCGGGCGCAGTGCCGTGCTCGCGGCCGGATGGCCCGAATCGGTACCGGCGACAACGATCGATCGCCAGTGCGGATCGTCTCAGCAGGCGTTGCACTTCGCCGCCCAGGGCGTGATGTCTGGTGCGTACGACGTCGTCGTGGCCGCCGGGGTTGAAGTAATGTCGCGCGTCACCATGGGCTCGTCGATCGGCAAGGACAGCGGTTGGCCCTTTGGCCCACGCGTGACCGAGCGCTACGAACCGGTCGGTGGGCTAAAGAATCAGGGCATCGGCGCCGAGATGATCGCCGACCAGTGGGGCATTTCACGAGAAGATCTCGACGAGTTCTCCGTCGAGAGTCATCGTCGCGCCGCACGAGCGACGGCCGAAGGTCGCTTCGAGAACGAGATCGTGCCGATCTACGTTCGTGACGACAACGGCGTCGCCACCGACGAACTCATGACCAGCGACGAAGGCATTCGCCCGGACTCGAACATGGCGACGCTCGGAAAGTTGAAGCCCGCCTACAAAGAGGACGGCAAGGTCACCGCCGGCAACTCTTCACAGATTACCGACGGTGCGTCAGCCGTCTTGATCATGAGCGAAGAGAAGGCTCGCGAGCTCGGTTACACGCCGCGCGCGAAGTTTCACACGTTCGCGCTCGCGGGCGTCGACCCGGTCACCATGCTCACCGGTCCCATTCCGGCGACGACGAAGGTACTCGAGCGCTCTGGACTGACCCTGGACGACATCGACCTCATCGAGATCAACGAAGCCTTTGCTTCGGTCGTGCTCGCCTGGCAGAAGGAGCACAAGGTCGACCTCGCCAAGGTGAACGTGAACGGTGGCGCCATTGCCCTCGGTCACCCGCTGGGCGCGTCGGGCGCGAAGCTCTGCGCCACGCTGCTCAATGAACTCGAGCGCACTGGTGGACGCTACGGACTGCTCACGATGTGTGAGGGCGGCGGACTCGCTAACGCAACGATTATCGAGCGACTGGGCTAGAAAACCCCGACGCGGTTAGCAGTAGCGGCGACTATTTGTAACGAGTGGCGAGATAGAAGCCGCTGAACATCGACGCCAACCCTACGGCCAGATACCACGCTGACGCCGAGTGGGGCAAGACTTGTAAGTAGTTCAGGGTGATGACCATCATCCCAAAGAGCAGAAGGTCGATCAGTAGCCAGCCGTACCAGTGGGGACTGTGGTCGGCGTTGACGGGTCGACGGCGCGTGACGCGACCTCGGGCCTCGGCGTTGACGTAGCGACCAACCGTCTTCTTAGGACTCTGTTTCGGTTGGGGTTTCGCCATAGGTATCGATGCTATTACGACTCACCTTTAGGTGGGCGTCGTGGTGAGCTGACAGAGCGTGAGATTAATGGTGGAGCCGTACGGGGCCAACGCTCCACCGGCGGGATTCTGCGAAGCCACCGTGGCTGGTGCACCGGGACTACAAAGGGCAATCGGGTCGATGGTGTACGACGCTAAGAAACCCAGCGCCTTGAGCGCCGCGGTCGCGGCACTCTGAGAGTCATTGAGAACGCCGAGCACAGGTTCCTGGCAGGGGCCCGAAGATTTTTCGAGTATCACCGCACTGCCCGGCGACACGGGTGTGCCCACGGCCGGTATGGTCTGGACCACGAGACCCACGGCGTACGTGTTCGAACACGCGCTGCGTTGCGTCGAACTCACCGTTAGTCCGGCGGTCCCTAAGTCCGCTGAGGCTATCTGCGTCGTGTCGCCCACCACCCCTGGCACGTCCAACAACGCGGTCGGCGAAAGGATCACCAGCGTTACGGTCTCCCCGGTGTGACCTTGCGTGAGCTTGGCGGGACTCTGGGTCAGAACGACGCCGGGGATGGGATTCGTGCCCGCGGGTGGCGTGGGCGTCTCGATGGGGTTGAAGCCAAGCTTCAGTGCTTTGAGTTTGACTTCCGCGTCAATGAGCGAGAGGCCCGTAACGTCGGGGATGGTCACCGGCGTCGTCGTGTGGCCGATGCTGACCTTCAGTGCTATCAGTTGACCGCTCGCGACCTTCGCTTTGAACTTTGGATCTGACGAGACGACGAGGTCTTTCTTCACGTTGGACTTCACGTACACCACCGATGCATTTAGATTGTCGTGGTTCAGTTCCAGAGTCGCGGCCGAGAGCGTCATGCCCACGACGTTGGGCATTTTGGTTATCGAGTTCTTATGCAGTTCGACGTACGCGAACGCCGCACCGGCGATGAGCAAGAGGACGAGCACGATAATGGGTGCGGCGTAACCACGACGTCGCCTACGAATATCAGTGCGCGGCCCGGTCATGATCGGTACGGCTTGGGTCCTCTCACCAGGTACGGCCGCGACCGCGCGCGTGGCGTCCGCGCCAAAGAAGGCGTTGTCGCGCGTGGCCGCTCGGACGGGTTGACCCTCACTGAAGCGAATCAGATCGGCTCGGAACTCGTCGGCCGACTGGTAGCGCTGCGCGGGTGATTTTCCAAGCGCTTCCACGACAATCGCCTCGAGATCGTGCGGAACGACGTCGGTGAACTGTGCGATCGGGGGCACCGTGTTGTGCACGTGCTGGCTCGATACCTCCAGTGGCGTAGCGCCGACGAAGGGCGGGCGTCCAACGAGCATTTCGTAGAGCACCACGCCCAGCGAATAGACGTCGCTTCGACCGTCAACGGCCGCGCCCTCGGCCTGTTCGGGCGAAAAGTACGTTGCCGTACCCATGACCAATCCCTCTTCGGCGAGGTGATCTTCACTCGAGACGGCCTGGGCGATGCCAAAGTCGGTGACTTTCACCTGGCCATCGGTCGTGATCAAAATATTGCCGGGCTTCACGTCGCGGTGGACCACGCCGTTACGGTGTGCGTAGCCGAGCGCGGCCGCGACTTGGGCCACGATCTGAGCCGAGCGCGACGGCGTGAGTGTCTGTCCACCTCGCAGCATCTCCGCCAGTGACGTCCCTTCGACGAGTTCCATCACGATGAAGTACGTGCCTTCATCCTCGCCCCAGTCAAAGACGGGGACGATATTGGGGTGCGAGAGATTGGCGGCGGCCTGGGCCTCTCGTCGAAAGCGCTCCACGAACAGGGAGTCTTCGCTCAGCTCGGGATAGAGAATTTTGAGCGCTACCGCGCGGTTGAGAAGCGTGTCCTCGGCCCGGTAGACGATGGCCATGCCGCCACGGGCGATGAGGTGAGTGACCTGGTAACGGCGCGAATAGAGACGTGGGTCGTTTACGGGCTCCATAACAGGCTAAGCCTACGCTCTGGCAATCCCGAGAGGGAAGTCGCTTCTTCAGACACGTACCTCGAACGCCTCACGCCGGTTGACCGGACAAAAGGGAAAGCGCCCCTGCGACGAGGCACCGCATCATCGGACCGACGACAGTCGCGGCCGTCGCCCAGCAGGCTCGGAGCGGCAGTACCGCGACGACCGCGGCACCATCACGACCAACGAACGCGTTCTTCGCGACTCTCTCCAACGAGACCCCCAGGGTGAGCGTCACGCTGTCCGCCGAGCTCGTGGGCGCTCGCAACCGAGCGACGCTCTGGCGCAATGGTGAGTGGGCCGAGAGATAGCTGTCGTACTCGGCCTCGAGCACCCAGGTCCCGTACGTCGGCGACGAGAAGCTTCGAGGCTCGACGCAGGAGCGCTCATTGGCTAGATCCGTTGTTAGACGTTGAGACCGTCGCCAGTACCTATCGATTTCGCGAGCGCCCCTCAGTCGGCCGCGAAGATTTCCGCAATCGTTGCGTTTGACGAAGTCGCTGAGTTTCGAGAAATGAGTATCGAAGCGTCGACGGCTTTGGCTCGAAAGAACGTCAGCTGCACTGATGGGTCAACCGCGACCAAAGGGAAAGTATGACGGTGACGAGATCGCTACGTCGACGTGACGCGCTCTAACCAGTCTTCTTCGTTGTCGTCGTTGTACGCACGAATGTCGTCGTGGTTGCAATTGACGTGGTGGTGGTCGAGTTTGAGGCCACCACTGCTCGGTTCGACTCCCAGGCTTGGTGCAAGGAGTTGGCCTTGGTCGTCGCCGCGTCGAGTGAGGGCTCACTAATTGTCTGCGCGAGCGCGCGCGCGTCGCTCGGAAGAACGTGCGTCGAGAAGTACTCAGTCTCGAGCATGAGAACCGGGTGATACCACAAGAAACCGTGGGGTTGTCCCTGATAGACGGCGATATAACCCGCGTCAGCCCCTACGTAATACGTCGCGTAGGCGTACCAGTGAACAATGGCGACGAAGCCGGCGATTACCCCAAGAAAAACGAGTGTCGCCGCGTAAGTACGCCACCCCAGACGACGTCGGCGTCGAGGTGTCGACGTACCCGAACGAGCCTCGACCGGTGGCGGAAGAGTGCTCACGGTACGACGTACCGGAGCAGCGGTAACGTTGACTTCGTCGAACTCGAGCAAGATGACAGAGATGTTGTCGCGGCCACCCGCCACCTTCGCGGCACTCACTAAATTCTCTACCGCCAACTCCAATCCATTCGGCGCACTGGCCAGTCGGGCCAACGTGTCGGCGTCGAGTTCATTCGACAGACCGTCGCTGCAGAGCATCAGTCGATCGCCCACCACGGCGCTGAGTGACGTCACGTCAATGGAGATGGTGTCCTCGACACCCACACCTCTCGTAAGTTGATGACGCCGGGGATGCACCGCCGCCTCTTCGGGCGTAAGTCGCCCCATGCGAACCCACTCCTCGGCGACACTGTGGTCCTCGCTCAATTGACGCAGCGCGCCGTCGCGCAGTTGGTACGCCCTCGAGTCACCAACGTGAACGAGCGTTGGTGAGACGACGCCGTCGTGATCTCGGGTAAGACCAACGGCAATGATGGTGGTTCCCATGCCAAAATGCGCGGGATTCTCTTTCGCGTCACTCACGACGGCTGCGTTGGCACGTTGAATTGCTTCGATTAGACCTTCGACGCTCGGGTTCTCTCGAAATCCGTCACGAACGAACTCAATCGACATCTCCGCGGCAACTTCGCCGGCCGCGTGACCCCCCATGCCGTCGGCGATGATCGCCAACGAGTCAGCGGCAAATATGGCGTCCTGATTGGTCTGACGTACGAGTCCAATGTCCGTCGCCGCGGCGTAGCGCCAGCGAGTCAACGAACCACCTCAAAGAGAACGCCGCCCACCTGCACGACGTCGCCGCGTTCGAGGTGCACGCGGCCCCTTACGAGCTCTTGATTCACGTAAGTCCCATTAGTCGAACCGAGGTCCTCAATGGACAGGTCACCCTCGTCGTTGGCGACGCGCGCGTGACGTGACGAAAGGTACGTGTCTTGAAGACTCAGATCACACTCGCCGCTTCGTCCGATCGTGACCCCGGTCTCGACGTCGACGCGCTCGCCACCTCGTTCAACCGGTTCAATGAACTCAAGGGCCAGCGTGCCATGACGTCGACGACGACTTCTCGCGACTTCATCGGCGGGACGGGCCTGCACCGACGCCACGCGCAACACTCGCGCGAAGAACAAGATGGCGATGACCATCACGAGAACTTGCAACGGGCGAATGACGGCCGCGTAGTTCGTCGACGCGACGAAGAGACTCAAGCGAGCTCGATACGAAAGTGGAGCGTGCCCACCGTGACGTCGTCACGAGGCGATAGTGAAACCGCTGAAATACGGTGACCGTTTACGTACGTTCCGTTGGTTGACTGAAGGTCTCGTATCGCCACGCCCTCACTCGTACGCCACACTTCGGCGTGCTGACGCGAAACGTTGGTGTCGTTTACGACGATCGCCACATCGGGGCTTCGCCCAATAATGAGGGGTTGATCGCCTACGGCAAAGGATCGACCGTCACTCGCGATGAGGCGAGGTTGACTCTCGCCCCCGACGAAGTCCGTCTTCACCTCTATCGCACCGGCCTTGAGGTCGTCGTCAATGAAGATCTCCACCGTCACTGGTCCCACAAAGGAGTAGCCCTCGCTGACGGCGTGCTGGCGCACCGTCTCTTCAAGTTCGATCACGAGAGCTTTTTGGAAACCCTCGAAACGCTCAGCGTCCATCGGCCCGAGCCACACGCGTACCACGTTGGCAGAGAGGGGACCCTGGGTCGAAAGTCGACGAGTGAGATCGACTTCACGAATTATTCGGGTACCAATCTCAATTGGCTGCAGCGGGCTCTTAAAGGGTCGCGAAAAAGTCTTCTCAAAGAGTCGCTCGAGGCGATTTTCCACGCTTTTCAGAACCATGACACTCCTAACTGTATAGGTAGGTCCCAAGGGTTGGGAGGTCGAAGAGCGATGGAAAATGGTTGGACTACTGTTGCAAGGTCTCAGGGCGAGTGGCGAAATTGGCAGACGCGCAGGCTTCAGGTGCCTGTATTCGAAAGGATGTGGGGGTTCAAGTCCCCCCTCGCCC
>Ga0208357_1002655_pt1 | contig 11624 bp, 13 predicted proteins | sample NGESurdeep092012_6_FD_184487 | JGI IMG/M metagenome (GOLD analysis project Ga0208357, IMG submission 184487) | Arctic peat soil microbial communities from Barrow, Alaska - NGEE Surface sample F52-2 deep-092012 (SPAdes) | ecosystem: Environmental > Terrestrial > Soil > Wetlands > Peat ... | reverse complement strand
CGTCCCTTCGCAATGCATTGACCGTCGTTGCCGCGATGGGAGGTTCGACCAACGTGATGCTGCACAGCGTCGAGATAGCGCGCGCCGCTGGAATCGATCTTTGGAGCGAGGTGCTCAGCCAGGCAGAGTTCAATGATCTTTCACGTCGGCTTCCGGTTCTCGTCAATATGAGACCCTTCGGTTCCTACTCAATGCCGGACATCGAGGCAAAAGGCGGAATACCAGTAATTGTCAAGGATCTTCTTGACGCCGGATTCCTCGACGGTACTGCCATGACGTGCACGGGAGAGACGCTCGCGGACCAGATAGAACGACTCGCACCGCCATCGCCAGATCACGACGTCATCTACTCCGTTGCTAGACCCTTCATGGAAACTGGCGGACTTTGCCTGCTAGCGGGAAATCTTGCGCCCGACGGCGGAGCCATCTTGAAACTCGCTGGCGTCGAAAGTGGAATCTCCGATGGTGTCTTCGTAGGTCGGGCGAGAGTGTTCAATAGCGAACTCTCTCTTAGGGAGGCTCTGGATCAGCGCCCGGAAGAATTTCAGGACGGCGACATGGTGGTGATTCGTTACGAAGGCCCACGCGGCGCTCCAGGGATGCCCGAAATGCTCGAACCCACGTCGAAGATCACCACCCTCTGCCGGCAAAAGGGCATCACCATTGGCCTAATGACCGACGCTCGATTCTCGGGTGGCTCCGTTGGTTTAGTCGTAGGTCATGTCGCTCCAGAGGCATTTCTGGGGGGCCCAATCGCACTGGTCGAAGATGGAGACACGATCACGATCAACATTGCGACTGATCGAATCGACTGTGTGGAACTAAGGGACGAGGCGACACTCGCAAAGCGTGCTGCGACATGGCAGACGGCGGCGGAGGCGAACGGCGGGGTGCACCCTGACGTTCGCCCGGTATCACACCGAGTGCTGAGGAGGATGCGCGCAACGGCGCTTCCCGCGCTGCGCGGTGGTGGGATGACCGATAACTAGAAGTATCGAAATCAGCCTGCACCGATTTCGGTCCGCATTAGCTAGCGATGACGCCAGTCTCCAGCGATCGACGTTGATAACTCCGGACCGTCTTCGCCTGCTCAACGAGTGAGCCTGTACCACTGGATCGCCTTGTTGCTGTTACGTGGACCCCTCGAAAGATTGGAGCCGCGTTGGGACAAGGTGGCGCAGCTCCCGTAGCTCAGGGGATAGGGCATCGGTTTCCTCATCCGACGATGCCCAACTCGAGTGCGATCACTGCTCCACTCTGCGTACGACGAGGAGAGACAGCGCGGCCAACAGCGCTGCGGCAATGAGATAGAAACCTCCTTCGAACGACTGCAGAGTCCAAAATTGATCGCCGGGTATGTACAGCTGAACAGCGATGAGGCCCAGATGCTGGGCGCAATGGGATTCGCTGAGCGGCGGAGTCTCAGAAATCGCACAGCGAGACATGTTGTTCGTCCCTTGGTTTATGACCGAGGTGCTCGGAACGCCCCTCTCCGTCTTTGGTTCATACCCAGTCGAAAGGGGCCACGAATCTGCGGGAGCGCCACCCGACGAGTAGAAGCCACTCGACGAACCCTCGCCCAATTGAGTACTTTGCATCACGGCGACTGAGGGTGACCCGAGACTCGGGAGGACCTGGGTGGTGAAGCCCAGAAAGATCGCCGCGTAGAGAACGACGCCCACCGCGAGGGACCAGCCGGGTCGACGAACGAAGAGCCCGACGACGACGGCCAGAACGAAGCAGAAGATTCCGCAGGCGACTTCGATGAAACCCGACATCGCGAAGACCTTGGGCATAATTCGAGGAGCGACGTGCGTCGCGCCGACCCACCACGAGAGCAGCCAGCACAACGGCACGAGGATGACGACCAGTGGCGCGATACTCATGAGGTACTTGTTCATGAGCCATCGAGTGCGAGAGCCCGACTGGGTCCAAGCCAGACGATTCGTCTTTTGCTCGATCTCGTGCGCCACGGCGTTAACGCCGAGGATCAGTCCGAAGAGTGGGGCGAATGTCATGCCAAAGCCGATGACCACCTCGTTCAACTTCCCGCTGTTGTAGAGGGAGAACTGCACATGCTCACAAAATTTGGCGTCGCTAGTGGTGAACCCACCGACCTCGCCTTTACAGGGTGCGGATTAGTACTCACGCCACAGCGTTTGCTCGTGTAGTCCCATGATCAGCGCCCACACCGATACGACAACGGCGAGTAGGGCGAACGCAATGACAATGGAGCGCTGCTGGCGCCACACGACCCACATCAGCGCGCTCCGCTTTCGATCTCGCCGACGTGGCGACCATCACGATGCGGCGAACCTTCTCGCAGGTAGGCCATGACAATCTCTTCCAGGGTTGGTCGATCGACGCGCCAACGCTCGTCGTTGAAGGGAAGCTCCACTCGCACGAGGAGCGATCGACCTCGGGCGCTTTGCTGCTCATTGATGACCGTGATACCCGGCGGGGGCACAAGATCACTGTCGTCGACAATCGAGAGAATTCGGTGAGTCTCCACTATGTACTCGGTGTCGTTCGATAGGACCACGCGAGCGTGGGCGAGCACGACGACGTAGTCGCAGATTGCCGCCACGTCGCTTAGCGCGTGCGTGGAGAGCACCACGCTCGATTCGCTGTCGGCGACTTGGCGCATGAGCAGACGGAGCAGGTCCTCGCGCGCCACCGGATCAAGCGCGGCGGCGGGCTCGTCGAGGAGTAGGAGCTCCGGCTGCTTCGCCAGACAAAGCGTGAGGGCCACTTGCGCCTGCTGGCCACCCGAGAGATTGCCCACGCGTGAGCGCAAGGGAATGTCGAGGAGTGCGAGATGGTTCTTCGCGGCGTCCATATTCCACGTCGGATTGTTCATTTCGCCAAAACGCAGCATTTCGGCGACGCGGAAACTCTTATAGAGCGGACGGTCCTGATCGAGGTAGCCGACTCGTTCACGCAGATCGTTGGTTCCTGGCGACGGGGACTGCCCGAGGACTCGCAACGTTCCGGCGCTCGGTTCTTGCAAACCCGCCCCCATCCGGAGCAGCGTCGACTTTCCCGATCCGTTCGGACCAACGAGAGCGGCCACTCTCCCTTTGGGAATTTTGAGCGTGCAGTCCTGTAGTCCCCAAGTGCGCCGGTAGCGTTTGCCAAGGTTTACCGCTTCGAGCACTGACGTTTCCTCGATCACGAGCGCACGTTGCCGTTCTGACGCAGCGCATTTCGCATGAGTTCGCGGATGGTCTCCTCGTTCAGGCCAGCTCGGCGAGCGTTGATGACCAAGTCATGAACCGCGTGCTCGAAAATCCCATGTTCTGCAGCGTCGGGCGCAACACTCAAGTGCAAAGTGATGAAAGTTCCAAGACCCGCACGACCCTCGGCGATCCCCTGATGCTCGAGTTCCCGGTAGGCCCGGTGCACCGTGTTGGGATTGATCGTGATTTGAGTGACGACGTCACGCACCGAAGGGAGCTGGTCGCCGTCTCGCAACAGGCCAGAACTTACGGCGTGACGAACCTGATCAACGAGTTGTCGGTAGGGCGCGAGACCACTTTGCGGGTCAAGTCGAAACGTTAGGGATGGATGTTGGCTCATGTACTAGTACACTAGTACGGGTACTTGCTGAGATTGAGCCGAGATTTCGAAGAGCAACGGGTAGTGAGTGATATTTGGTCCCTACTGGCTTTGCCGTGCAGCAGCCGACTTTGGTTCCGTCCACAGGACTCTTGTCCGGCCCCCGCGAAGCGAGACAAGCTCCTGTCGAGGCTCAAAGCCAACGTTGCCAGGCAATTCGTCTACATAGAGCGTGCCGTGAGGGCCGAACGCGAAGTTCGTTGCCCAGAAGTATTTGCCATCGACTTTGACCAATTTGTCGACCGGGGCAAGGCCGGTCGGCGTGACGCGCACGATCGCACCGCCGTTCGCCGCGTAGACGGCACCATGAGGATCACTGACGAGATCGGGGATCGTGCCGCCGCTCCCCCGGTCGTAGCCAACGTAGGTGGCTGCGCCATTAGGCGCCACGTGCCAGATCGCCCAGCCGTTGAATCCCGAGACGTACAAGCTTCCGTCCTTGGCGACGGCAAGTGTGTCGAGACCCTCATCAAGCGAGGTCGGCAATCCTACGATCTTGCCGAATGAGACACGGTGCGTTCGAATGGTATCGAGCTGGCCTTCGCGCGTCATTCGCAAAAGTTGTGTAGCTGTAGCGATGTAAAGCACGCCGCCTGGGCCAAACGCGATTGACGGGTCGGAACGAAACGAGGCACTCAAGGCGCGTGCGCCATCCACCACCGTGGCGGCTGGATGAGAACCGGGTGGCCACGAAGTCGAACCGTTGCCGGCAATAGTTTCGATTACTCCGTCATTCTTGATGACGCGGACGCGCCCAGAATCGACGAAGTAGAGATCGCCGATCGAATTGAAAGTCAGGTCGATTGGATCTGACAGTTCAGCAACTATTGCTTTCTCGCCGTTGCCCGAGTAACCGGCGATCCCCGTTCCCGCGACGACCTTGAACTTCCCGTCCGGAAGTCGGGCGAGTATGCGATGCTCATCGGGTGCGGCGACGTAGAGGACGCCGCTCGGCCCGACAGCGAGCGACCCAGCCACTTTCAGTATGGCGGTACGACCTGTCGACAAAATTGTGGTCCGCGATTGCGTGCCGTAGTTGGTCGGGCGCGTTGAACTGATGAGACCGTGACCCCCCACGATCGCGAGTAGAACAGCGATCAAAGCTGTGAAGATAATTGAACCAATCACGAGCCGTCGTCGCCGCGCCTTGCGCCGAGCCTCTCTGATGAGAAGTTCGACAGACTCCGCGTCTCCGAGGATTGTGTCTTGTTCGGTCGGGGTAATTATCATCGCAACGTCACCAATTTCGAGCGATTGTTGCTCGACGCTGATGAGTGCCTTCGCGTCGCTTCGGACTCAGCGGTTTCCTCACAGGGCCGCGCGAGAGTCATCGTAAGCCTTGGCTTTCGATGATCGCCACCACCTCGTCGCGCCGGTAGCCCTGTTCCCGCGCGAACGCCAAGAGCTCGATGATTCGAAGAAGTACGGCACTCTGTTGCGGCGTGCCCACGACACGCACGCCACGACCTCTCGTGAAGTCAAGCAGTCCTTCGTCGCGTAATAGGTGCAGCGCTCGCATCACGGTGTTCTTATTCACGCCCAACACGTCAGCTAAGTCAGTGGCCGGTGGCAAACGTTCGCCCGGAGCCGCTTCACCATCGGCGATCGCCCGTCGGATCTCCGCGGCGACCTGCACGTGGAGCGCCACAGAGTCATTGCGGTTGACTTCCATTCCTAGAATGATACCATTGGCGCTGGTATCATCGAGGAGTCAAGTGGAGAAAACGATGGCAACCATCAAACAACTGGTCCCCAGCGCCAGCGAGCTCCTCGACGAAGAGGCTCTTATAAGAGAAGCGCACGTGCTCTCGCGGCGCAGACGTCGTCGTCGCGGTCTACTTGTCATCACCCTTTTCGCTGTGGCGTGTCTGGTTGCGGTCGGCGTTGATCGATTCTCGTCCTTGCCGGCACCGTCTAGCAATAACGACGCGTCTTCGGCAGCGACACTGACGTGCCCAAGTGCACGCGTGAAGCTACTGGGCGTGACAGCGCTCTCTGGAGGTCTTGGGCACGGTGGTGTACTCGTGCGTGCCTCGGTGTCGTCTGCTGTGGCGTGCACGATGAGCGGCTACCCAACAGTCGGCGCTGGGCTCTCCAGCCACTCAACCGCGACGGCCACCGACGTGCGAAACGCCTATCTCGGCGGGTTAACGACCAAGGCCAGCGCGCCGCTCCCTCGACTCTTGATCACGTCGCGCGCGCGCTGCGTCCTTCACGATCCAATGGACCATTGGCAACGGGCCAACATGCCCATCGGTCAAGGCGATCCAAACCACGTTGCCGGGTTCGCGGGAGGTCCTGACCGCACGGTCGATGTACGAGGGCGGAATTGGTAATACACGGTTCATGGGCATCTATTGCGGCCACCTAAGCGTGACACCGCTGGTCAAAGGCTCGAGCGGGAAAGGGAGTTAGTCGACGAGCTCAGTGCGTTCGTGCTCGATAATGAGGACCGGCCGCACCGCGGGGTGGCGTGAAGGCCTGGTTTGTGTGATCTGCTGTCGATCATCACAGTCATCCACGGAAAGGGCGAGCGATGAACTCAGGCCACTTCGGTGACAGAAGCACCTCGCTCGATCAGATGGGGATTGAAGGAATGTCCGGCGTCCAACTCCGCCTTCAATTGAAGGGCAAGTTCGTCGCAAAGGGGTGCGGGATCGGCACCATCATGCATGTGACTGCGAACGTCGCTGGAGATCGCGGGGGCCACGCATTACTTGGAACGAGGACGAGATACACAGTGTTGTCGGAGAACCGACGTCAACAATCTAATGGGACGCGACATCGTCTTTTAGGAGATGATGTCACCGAGCCGCTGGTCGGTGAGCACTACAACAATCTGAGCGAAGAGCTCTAGTCGGAGAACGTGCCCCGATCGGTTGGTGAGGACGGCGGAGAAGGCTGGAGGGGTGTCGTGCTGCGAGCACTGGTCCATTAGGTCGCCACCGCTGCCTCGAGGTTCATTCACTAACGACGAACTGGAGGTGACCGGATGATTTTTGTTGGAGTGGATTGGGCTGAAGCCCACCACGACGTGTGCGTCTTAGACGCTGAGGGCACGGTGCTCGCGCGACTGCGGATCCCCGATTCGCTACTCGGGGTGAGCGAGCTGCACGCGCTGGTGGCCGAACACTTAGGCGACGACGACGACCTGCAGAGTGTGATCGTCGGAATCGAGAAAGATCGCGGACTCGTCGTGACTGCATTGCTGGCGGCGAACTACCAAGTCTTCGCCATCAATCCGTTGGCCGCGTCGCGCTATCGCGAACGTCATCACGTCTCGGGCGCGAAGTCCGATCCTGGTGACGCCAAGGTCCTGGCGGACCTGGTGCGCACGGACCGTCACAACCACCGCGCGGTGGCCGGTGACAGTGCGCTCAGTGACGCGATCAAGTTGCTCGCGCGCACGCATCAGAACACGATCTGGACTCGTCAGCGCCACGTGAACTCGCTGCGCTCGGCGCTGAAGGACTACTACCCCGGAGCCCTGGAAGCCTTTGGAACTGACCTTTCCGGACTCGACGCGGTGGCGATTCTGGCCATCGCTCCGACGCCGACACTCGCTCTGCGTTTGTCGCGCGCAAAGATCACGAGTGCGCTGCGCCGAGTCGGTCGTCAGCGTCACCTCGAGGAACGCACCGAGCGGATCTACAAGGTTCTGCAACGCGATCAACTTCATCAACCAACGACGTTAGAGAACGCCTACGGCGTGACGACCGAGACCGCGATTGCCAATATCGCACAGTTGAACGCGTCGATCGCCAAGCTCGAGACGTCATTGTCGGAGCATTTTAAGCAGCACCCGAGTGCCAAGGTCATCCTCTCTCTTCCAGGAATGGGGACGGTCCTCGGCGCTCGGGTGCTGGGCGAGTTCGGAGATGATCCGAACCGTTACAGCGACGCCAAGTCTCGCAGGAACTACGCCGGCACGTCACCGATCACCAAGGCCTCGGGCAGGTCACGAGTTGTGCTGTCGCGCCACGCTCGCAACAAGCGTCTCGCGAGCGCACTCGATCAGTGGGCCTTCAGTTCGCTGCTGCCGTCACCAGGTGCACGCCACTACTACGACGAGTTGAAAGCTCGCGACAAGCACCACCGAAAGGCCATCCGCCAGTTGGCCAATAAGTGGGTCGGAATCCTGCACGGATGCCTAGAGAGCGACTGTCCTTACGACGAAAACATCGCGTGGTCAACGCGCGAAGAACGTGCCGCTTGACAAGTTACGACCAAGGGGTCTCCGACTGGCGACTGGTCCCCTGGTGAGTAGATCTACTTTAGGAGTAGTTGGAGGTTTGAGTTGAGTCATTTAGCAAGAGGCATTCGCACGTTGGCAGCACTCACGGGCGCGGTCGTTCTCTCTTTCTCGCCCGTGGGCTTGCTCGCGGGATCGTCGAACGCCGGAGCGGCGACCGTGGCGACGTGTTCGTCAAGGGTTCTTTCGCTAAGCCTGGGCTTCTCTCAGGCAGCCGCAGGAAACGAAGGCACCCCGATCGTGATAACCAACAATGGGTCGGTGGTGTGTTCAATAGATGGGTACGCGGTTGTTGTCGCCCACACCGAGGCGGCGAGTCCCCACGCCGTTATCTTCGTATATAAGTCCCGCTCACAGATCTTCACTACTTCTCCCGTAAGGACCGTCGTCGTGGCTCCCAAGGGAACGGCCTCTTTTGGTATCTCATACGTCGACGGGCTCGACCAGCAGTATGGACAAGGTCGAGACTGCCTGATGAGTTCCATCACCGTTCAGATTCCTCATGTCGCGCCTGCGCGCAAGATCACTGTCCCATTCACGAAGCGTTCTGACGGCTTTGGTGGTCCTATCAACGCCTGCTTCGCAGGATTCAAGTTTGGCCTGACGCCCATCGTGAAGGGTTCGGCCCCGCCGTACCACTGACCGGCAATTCGAGCCACGCCTACTTCTGACCGCTGCTTCGGTGCGGCCCCGATCGTTCCTGTATGGGGAGAGCGTCGGAGGTCAGTAACTGACAGTGACATCATGTGTGAATCACAGCACCTGAAAACTGCATCAACTTCGGGCCCCAACAGAGGTTTATCTTCTCATTGGACAGATTTGGCGGTTTCTTCGACATGTAGAGAGTGTGAATTGGCCTAGGAAGTACAGATGGTGACGTCCGAGGCTTCGCGAGAAGATCATGCGAAGTTCGAGGCGCTCTACCTAGCGAACTACAAGCCCATCTACTCGTACGTCCATCGGCGCGTTCCTCATTCGTCGTCGGAAGTTCCTGACATCGTGTCGGACGTATTCGCCACCGCGTGGCGCCGAATTGGCGACCTTCCCCCTAGCCCCCAGGATCGTCTCTGGCTTTTCGGTGTCGCTCAAAAGTGCCTTCTCGAGCATCATCGTCGTTCGTCGGGTCGACTTCGACTGCTCTCACACCTTGGAGCCCAGCCCAATCGAATCGAGCTTCTCGAAACGTTGGTGGATCCACTTCAACTCCGAGTTAGAGCGGCGCTCCAAGAACTTCGACCCTTCGATCGAGAAGTCGTACTTCTCATCTATTGGGATGGACTTAGCCATGCCGAAGCGGCATCTGTTCTTGGATGCTCGGTGAACGCCGTCGCGTTACGCATTAAGAGGGCGAAGGCTCGCCTCCAAATCAAATTGGACCTCGCGTCACCCACGAGAGATTCGTTCGAAGACAGATCATCTATTCCGATTACGCCAAAGGAGCAATTGCCATGAACATAGAATCACTACTTTCTGAAGCCGACCCGGTGCTTGACGTTCGGATCCCTGAACCCAGTGTGCTCGACGCCCGCATGATTTCGGACTCGTCCACGAGTAACCGCGCTGAAAGGGTTCGGAGTACGTTTGAATCCGCTCGTCATCGTCGAGTCGCTTCCACACTCAATATTCGAATGAAGCGACCGGCGGTCTTGGCAGTCCTTGGCGTCCTTGTCGTCGCTGCGATTGTCGTACCACTTGCTACTGGTAACTCAGGCACCCTCCGAACCAACACGACGCCGGTCGTCACGACCCCGACGCATGGGATATGGAAACTTGCCGGTTACATCTCTCAGCCGGGCTGGCAGGCGAGTTCGGCCTCGGGACCCCTCCCCACGACTCAACAGTTCACCTTGCAGCTGACGTGTCCGACGGCGAGTACCTGCTACTCCTCTGGTACCTACGTAAAGAACGTTCACGAGAACTCTCAAAGCGTGATTTCGGTTACTCGTGACGGAGGGGCGAGTTGGCATCTGTCATTGGCGCCTGGAGACGGAACCTATTTCTACGGATTTTCATGTCCGACGGCCAACACCTGCATGGTGGTGGGCGACGTGCCAAACACCAACACGCATCCGTCGCTGTACACGACCACCGACGCCGGAGTGAGTTGGACGTCAGTGCCCATGCCAGGACTCAAAGAACTGCCGGTTCTCCTGTCATGCTCAACAACGCTGAAGTGCGCCACAATTGGCCTCGTGCAAACGCCGACCGCCCCCACGCCTACCTCGTACGTCACCGCGAATGGAGGTCAGAGCTGGACGACGTCGGCGTTGCCGCCATCGTTCTTTCCAAGTGATCAGTCAGCACTCGACTGCTTCCCCAATGGCCGCTGTGTTGCTTCTGGATCTGAGGGCTTTGGGCCAAAGGGCCAAGGATTGGCGTCGATGATCTACAGCACCGACGCCGGCGCAACGTGGGCGTCGGCGACGACGCCGACGATGCCCGCGATGTCCGGACTTATGTCGTGTTCTGACGACAGTCACTGCGTGACCATCGAGTCCAGCAATGACAGCAACGGTTTTTTAACGGTGAGCGGTGAGTTGGTGACGAATGACGGGGGTCTTACGTGGTCGGCGCTCGCAGTGACCGGATTGACAGCACCAAGCGCTTCGACACCTATGTACATTGATTCGATTTCGTGCCCTACCACCTCGAATTGTTGGGCTTCGGCGCATGTGTACGAGAGCACGTGTCAAGGGAGTTGCCCTTATGTTCCTGATGAGGCGGTCATGTTGGCGACCAACGACGGAGGTCTGACGTGGAATGCTGAACCATTACCGACTCCACCCAGCGCATCGCTACAGTACGTGTCCGACTACCCGGTGTACTGCATAAGTGACATCGACTGCCGTGCTGCGGGCACGTTGGAACTGACCAAATCTGCTTCGGATGCTGGTCTGGCGTGGATTCAACAAGACGTGATGCTCACGCTCAATGGTGTCCTAGTTTCAGGGACCAACGGCATTTCCAATTCGTAAAGGACGGTCTCAATTGTCGCTGTTCGCTGCGAAATAGGGACTTACTTTACGCTGACGATCAAGAAGGAGCCGCTAAGCGTGGAGCGTTCCGACGACGCCAATCGAAGCGGGTCGTAAAGCGCTGCGCCGCTCAACGCACTCGATTGTTAAGTTCACGGAGCTTGAGTCGCATTCGTAAGAATTGCTTCGTTCACGCCATCTTCAGAAACACCCGCCGGTATTCCCAACACGAGACACGTCAAACCCGCGTTGCAGTCGATCTCGTCAATCCCTTTCAGCGGTGCAGACTCTACCCCCACCGCCGATGGAAGTGGCACGTTGGTCCACGTTTGGCCACCGTCGTTCGACGCGTAGACGACGCTCTCCCGATTCGCCCCGGTGACCGCACCCGCTAGCCAGCAGTTGTTGTCGGTTGGACAACTGACGGATCCCCAGTTGATCGTGGTGGGAAGTCCCTGAGGTGAACGAACGCTCCAAGTTGCTCCACCGTCGCTACTCTCAAGCAGTTGAAAGTTGGATCCTTTGCCGTACGATCCCGCAACAAGCCAACAGTGCAGACTGTCCGGACACGAAAGCGGACCGGCGGACGTAAGACCGTCGGGTAACGAACCCACCATCCACGTCGCTCCGCCGTCATCAGTTCTCCACACAATCGAGGTCGCAGGGCTATTCGGGGAAAACACCGCAGAAGCGACACAAACTTGCGTCGAAGGACAACTCATCCCATTGTTCGAAGGCGAGTTCATGAGCCCGCCACCGCTTGTAGGGGCGGGTTGACC
>Ga0208357_1002650_pt1 | contig 11646 bp, 11 predicted proteins | sample NGESurdeep092012_6_FD_184487 | JGI IMG/M metagenome (GOLD analysis project Ga0208357, IMG submission 184487) | Arctic peat soil microbial communities from Barrow, Alaska - NGEE Surface sample F52-2 deep-092012 (SPAdes) | ecosystem: Environmental > Terrestrial > Soil > Wetlands > Peat ... | reverse complement strand
GATGATCGCGTCGGCGATCTTGCTGACCATCAACTTCACGGCACGTATCGCGTCGTCGTTGCCCGGAATCGGATAGGTGATCTCGTCGGGATCGCAGTTGGTATCGATCACCGCGATGATCGGAATCTTCAACTTACGCGCTTCCATGACGGCGATGCGCTCTTTCTTGGGATCGACGATGAAGATGGCGTCGGGCAGGCGATGCATGTCTTTGATGCCGCCCAGAAAGCGCTCGAGTTTGTTCAACTGGTCTTGCAGCTTGGCGACTTCTTTCTTGGGAAGACGATCGAAATCGCCTTGCGCTTTCATGTTCTCCAACTCGCGCAAACGCGCGATCCGTTTTTGAATCGTCGCAAAGTTGGTGAGCGTTCCGCCCAGCCAGCGCTGGTTGATGAAGTACGTTCCGGCGCGGTCGGCCTCTTCGCGAACAACTTCTTGTGCCTGCTTCTTGGTGCCGACGAAGAGAATGACTTTCCCCTCGCGCGACATCTGCTGGATGGCGGCGTACGTTTCGCGCAATTTTTGGACGGTGAGCGCGAGATCGATGATGTAGATCCCGTTGCGCTCCTGGAAGATGTACGGTTTCATCTTCGGATTCCAGCGACGGGTTTGGTGGCCGAAGTGGACTCCGGCTTCCAGAAGTTCGCGCATCGTAACGACGGACATGAAAAAAGACCCCTTTTCTGCTGGCTCTGGGCCGCGGTGCCTCCTGGCGATGCGGTCCCATCGGTCGAGCCATAAACGACCCTCATCCATGTGGGTCGGAGTGAACAACCGCCAGAGTATACCATGCGGTCCGAAGACGGGTCTACCCTGGGTCGGGCTCTCCCTTGGGGCCCAGGTCGTGGATCTCTCCGCGAGCCAGCCGGACATCGGCGGGGGCCTCGATGCCAAGCTGCACCTGCCGGCCATCCACGGCGACGATCGTTACGCGAACGTCGTCGCCGATCACGACCGATTCCCCAATCTTTCGGGTCAGCCGAAGCATGCGGCCTCGTTCGCGGGGCCGTTCATAGGCCCGTTAACGTCCGGTTGCATATTGCCGGGCATACAGGGCGGCATAGGCGCCATTGCTGGCCATCAAGCGATCGTGGCTGCCGGTTTCGATGACTCGGCCGCCCTCGACGTAGAAGATCCGATGCGCGCGACGGATCGTCGAGAGCCGATGGGCGATGATCAAGGTCGTCCGCCCGGGCAGCAGGCGATCCAGCGCTTGTTCGATCAGCACCTCGGAGTGACTGTCCAACGCGCTGGTGGCTTCGTCGAGAATCAGGATGCGCGGGTCGCGTAAAATCGCGCGCGCGATCGCGATGCGCTGGCGCTCCCCGCCCGAGAGTCGCACGCCGCGCTCGCCAACCTCCGTCGCGTAGCCCTCGGAGAGCTGGGAGACGAACTCGTCGGCATTGGCTTCTCGCGCCGCCGCCCGCACCTCATCGTCACGAGCGTCCAAACGTCCGTAACGAATATTTTCGGCAATCGAGGCGCGGAACAGTTGGGGATCCTGCGGCACGATCGCGATCGCCCCGCGCAACGACGATAGCGTCACGTCGGCCAGATCGACGCCGTCGAGCGTGACCCGTCCTTTTTGCGGTATGTAGAACCGCGGCACTAAATTGACCAACGTCGTTTTTCCGGCGCCGCTGGGTCCGACCAGCGCGACGATTTCACCCGCCTCGATCGCCGCGTCGATATCGTCGAGGGCCGGCGGATCGCCCGCAGCGTAGCTGAAGGTGACGTGCTCGAAGCCGATGCGTCCGCTAACCTTTTCAAGCGGATGGGCGCCCGGCAGATCGTGCCGTTCGATCGGCAGATCGATGATTTCGAAGACCCGGCCGCTGCCGACGATCGCCTTGCTGATATCGCCAAAGAACGCCGCCACGCGATTCATCGGATTGACCAAATTCGCGATCAGCGTCCAATACGCGATCACCGTGCCGGTGTTGAGGTGATGGACCAGCACTTCGCGCAACGATAACCACACGACCGCCACCACCATGAACGACAGGATGATGCCGATGACCGCCGGCTGGGTTTGCACGAACTGCGTCATCTTCAGGTACGCGCCGAAATAATCGTCGTTGCGGTTGCGGAAGCGGCTGACTTCGTATTCTTCGCGGCCGAACGCTTTGACGATACGCTGCCCCTGGAGCACCTCGGTCAGATTCGACGAAAGATCGGCGATTCTGGCCTGCGTGCGCTTGGTGCTGTTGGTTATCAGCCGTTGGAAGAGCGAAACGACGTAGGACATGATCGGAGCGACCACGATCAGCAACAGGGTCAAACGCCAATCCAGGTAGATCATGCTAGCCACCGACGAAACGAACGTCACGACTGCGACCACGAGCTGCGGCATCGAGATCGAAACCGCATCGGTCATCAGCTGCAAGTCGTTGCTGAAGCGCGAGATCAGTTCGCCCGGCCGCCATTTGTCGAAATCGGCCAGCGGTAAGTTCAATACGCGTTCGAACAACCGCACGCGCAGCTTCGCGATCATGTGCTGTCCCGCGCGCGAGTTGAGGTACTGTTGAAAGTACGTCAGCAGAGAGTTGAGCGTTTGGCCGACGAAGATCGCCCCAAGCGCTAGATACAGCACGCCGAGGTCCGGGCGAGCGCCATGAGGCGGAATGAGCACGCGATTGAATATCTCGCTAAACGCGAACGGGGGGATGAGCGTCACCAAGCCCGCGCCCGTGCCTAACAGCGTCGCAAGCGCGAGTTGCGGCGCGTAGGGGCGGGCTTCTTTGAGGAGACGGCGGAGGATCGTGCGGCGTTCCATCGGCGGCTCGGACTTGCCGCCCTCCGTCGGTGAAACCTCCAAGGGCACTGCCCGGTAGGTCAGGTTGAAGTGTTTCCGGAGAGGGAGAGAACCATCGTGGACTGCTACTTTCATTCAAACGTTCCGTCGGTCGCTCCGTGTGCGGACTGTGGAAGGCCGATCTGCGCTACCTGCCGCGACGAACGCGGTGCGTGCCCCGCGTGCCGCTTGGCCGCCAAAATCGACTCGGCCGCGGACAACTCGGCGGTCAGGTGCCCCCGCGCGGCTACGCACAGCCGCCGCCGAATTACGGTCGGCAAGGCTATTCTGCGCCGACGGTGGCCTCGGTCGCCGTCGCCGATCGCGACCCGATCGAATCGCGCGCGCTCGTTGCCTTAGGTTATCCGCTTTGGCCGCTCGCGTTGATCTCGCTGTTCGATCGCAAGCAATCGCCGGGGCTGCGGCGCCAGGCCTATCAGGCGATCGGGTTCAACCTGGGCATCGCCGCATTGTGGGGCGTGCTGTGGTTCATGGGCAACGTCCCGTTCCCAACCTTAGCCGGCTCGTCGGACGTGATGGAAGCGCTCCTGATTCCGTTCTTCTTGGTCGCCAGCGTCTTCTACGGCCTACGCGTCTGGCAAGGCGACAACAACGTGCGCGTACCGATTCTCGCCGACTGGATCGACGAACGGCTCCCGGCAAAACCCTAGGAACCGGCGTGGTGGGCGCGATAGCGATCCAGAAACGCGCGCGCCTCGCGCTCGTGATCGAGGACCGGCTGGGGATAGGTTCGCCCGGCGAATAGCGGCAGTTCGATCTGCGCGTGCGCGGAAGCGGCGGACCACGCTCCCATCGGCCGGTGCGCTAACTCTGCAACCCAACGCTGCACGTACGCGCCGGAAGGATCGAAGCGGCGCCGCTGCGTTTGCGGATTGTAGATACGCGGGTATTGCGCCATATCGGCACCGATGCCGGCAATCCACTGCCAGTTCCCCGTCGACAGCGCGGGGTCGTCTTCGATCAGATACCGCTCCCATTCGTCGCGGCCGATGCGCCAGTCGACGCCCAAATCGAAGCACAGGAACGATGCGGCGACCGCGCGCACGCGCGGATGCATCCAGCCGGTGGCGCGCAGTTGGCGAACGCCGGCGTCGACCAGCGGAAATCCCGTCGTGCCGGCGCGCCACGCGTCCAGCGCCGGATGCGAGCGCGCGAACGTAAACTCGCGCATCCGCTCCTGCAGCGGCGCGTCGTCGGTCAACGGATGGTACCAGGCTAGCTGGAGAAAGAAATCGCGCAGGGCCATCGAGCGCAAGAAGAATCTCAGGGACGCGCGCTCTTCGACCAGCAGAAACGGATCCTGCATCCGCGTCAGGACGGCCCGCACGACGGCGCGCGCCGAAATGGTGCCGAAGGTCAGGTGCGCCGAAAGGTGAGACGTGCGATCGTCCGCCGGCACGTTCGCTGCCATTGCGTAGTGCAAGCCATCGTGCTCGAGAAACCTCCGCAGCAGCCCCTGCGCGTGGGAGGGCGTCGCGTCGAATTCGTGGTCGACCGCGCCGAACTCGGCGGGATGCGGCAACGCCTCGCTCTGCAGGTCGCTGGCCGCAAAGCGCATGAGCAACGGCTGTTCGAAGGAATGCGGCTCCAACTCGCGCCAGGTCGCAAGGTATGGAACGAACGCGCGATAGCCGCCGCCCGTTCCCGAGTACGCCGCGCTCGTTTCTTCGGGCGGGATCGCGGGCGCGTCGTGAACCAGGACTGCACGCAAGCCGGCCTCTTCGATGTCGGACTGCAGGTGCTTGTCGTGGTGCGCGCCGCCGCCGTGATAGCTCGCGCTCCACGCGACGCCGGACGCTCCCCCCGCGCGCGCCAGGTTACGCAGCGCGCGACCGGGCGCGCCGCGTCGTACGATCAGGCGCGAGCCGCGTTCGCGCAGCGCGGCATCGAGGGCGCGAACGGCTCGACAGTAAAACGCCGCACGTCGCGGCGATCGTGCCAACCGAGCGTGCAACGCGTTGTCGACGATGAGGGTCGGCAATATCTCGCCGAACGCCGCGGCCGCCGCTAAACCGGCGTGATCGTCGACGCGAAGGTCGCGCGCGAAACGGTAGACGAAGGAAGCCAAGGTTTACAGTGTCTCGACGTAGGCGGCAACGTCGGCGACGTCTTGCGCGCTGAGTTCGGCGGGCGAGAGCTTGGGCATGGGCGGCGAGGGATCCACGATCGCAGAGAGGATCTGCGCGTTCGAACGGCGCGTTCGCTCGTGCCGCAACGAGGGCCCGATCTGGTTACCCGAGCCGTCGACGCCGTGACACTGCGAACAGTCGTCGCTATAGATTCCCCGGCCGCGCGCGGCCGAGGGCGACAGCGCGCCCGCCGAGGCTGCAGGCGACGTATGCGAAACCGCGCGATGCGCGCCGCATCCCGCAACGCACACCGTCAGCGCCAACCAGCCCGCCATTCGCAGCCGCATCGGATGCGGTTTCCGCGGCGAGCCGCCTTCTCCCCACTTGCGCTATTGACGGAACGTGAAAGCGTCGCTATAGGTACCCGGGAAGGCGCGGCTACCGATCGTGCGCGGCGTGTAGTGCGCGGCCATCGCCGCCTTGCAGACCGCGCTGTCCAGCACCTCATAGCTCGACGTTTTGGTGATCGTGCACTTGATCGGAACGCCTCGCTGGTCGACGAACACCTCGAAGGCCGTGGTTCCCTGCGCGTCTTCCACGTACGCGATCGGCGCCGGGATGGGGTTGATCGCGTCCTCCCCGCCGATGGGCGAGACCGTAACGCCGCTGCCGGCCGCGACCGGCGGCGCCTTGGGCGAGCGCTCGCGTTGGGGTTGGGCCAGCGTCACGACGTTGTGCACGACGACCAATCGCCGGCGCGCCGGAGCGGCCGCAATCGCCTGCACGGGCTGGGCGCTGTCCAACGAAACGTGTTCCACGCGCGAGAACCTGTCGACGGGCAGCGTGGAGGTCGCCGCGTACCGCGCGATTCCCCCGACGGCCGCCACGTGAATCGCCAAAGACAGTGCCACGCACGCCGCAAGCGCGCCGGCTCCCCAGCGAATCGCTCGACCGCGCGGGTTCATGCGATCGCGTATCGAGCGCGTCAGCTCGGGCGACCACGTCTCGCCGTCGCGCGCGTCGCGGAACGTTGCCATCGTCCGTTCGATACCGCGTTCGCCGCCCAACGCGCGCACGCACGCCTCGCACCCGCTCAGGTGTAAGCGATAAGATTCACGTTGCGCGTCGGTCGCCTCGCCCAGCGCGATCGCTCCGGCGAGAACCTCCGCGCTGGGGCAAGCGTTGGGGTTCAACCGTCCTCCGTCATCGCCGCGCGAAGCGCCCGCGTCGCGCGACAAACGCGCTGGCGAACCGCATCGGCGATGGTGCCGAGCATCGCCGCAGCTTCCTGCGACGAGTACCCGGCATAGGTCGTGAGCATGATGGCCGACGCCTGATCGCCGGGAAGGTGCGACATCGCATCCTGCAGATCGATCGATGCCGCGCTGCGTTCGTCCAACCGCAGGCCGTCCGTTTCGCGATCCCGATCCAGCGACAGAAAACGCACGATCTTCCGTCGCCGCAAGAACGAAATCGAGCCGTTCGTGGCCGTCTTATACAGCCAGCCGCCGGTCAGCGGTCGCGTGGGATCCTTCTGTAACGTCCGATACGCCGACAAGAACACGTCTTGCGTGATGTCTAACGCGACATCCGCATCGCCGACCATCCGCCGCACATAGCGCGCCAGCTTCACCTGATACTCGCGCACCAGCGTCTCAACCCGAGCCTGGGCCCCGGCCATCGTCCCGGCGACAAGGTAGACCTGCTCCATCGACAGCCTCCTCTACACCCTCGTAACGTACCCGCCCGCTACTCTGTGACCGTTTTTTCGTCGCAGCAATTCCGCGTGGAGGGTGAGGGTACCCCACCTCGCTTTTTGCATGGTTAATCGTTCTTAACGCCAGCGACACTCAAAATTAGATGCTCGATCTTAATCCGGCGGCCTGGCCAAGTCACGATTGATGCGTAGATCTGCCCTCAGTGAGAAGAAGGCGATCGATGCTCCTAGAATCCCGACCTCGGCAAGCCAGCGCCCGTGCGTCCTTGCGACCATCACGATTGCACAAGAATACAGAACAACAAATAGGGCCCAACCTACGAAATAGGTTGAGGGGGATTTGCCGTGCCGTCGGCTCCGCTTAATCACGACGAGCAAATCGGCAATAATAAGCCCGAAAGGAAGCGGAGCCAGCAGATATATATATCCCATAAGCATAGGGCGATTGATCCTTTGAGCCTTGCTATAATCGACTTAAGAGCCGTAGATCAAGCATGCCAGGGTCTCAAGAATTACTCCGAGAGCAACGCCAGCGAGGGCGGCAAACAAGATATCCGCAAGGGTCACCGAGGTAATTATACTGGCAATTATAATCCAGAACTCCTCGATACTCATCGTGCCGTCGAGAAAAGCGTTTGCGGCTGCCGTGACTTTACTCCAGTTTGCCATGTTGGCGTATGCGCCGGCAGCGCCGCCGATAAGCCATTCCGCGAGTGATTTCATGTTCGAAAAAAGATTGTCAATCGATTGCTCCGCGCATTGAACAGGGCCAAGTTGCACTGTATACTTCGGCCCCGGAATGAACGGCCCGCTAAAGGGATTCCACGTGGCGCCGAACGTAGCATAACCACCGCCGTTAGTGTTTCCAAATGTGCCGTTTCCATTAGCCGTGCTAACTACGGCGATGACGATCAATCCGTCGCAAGTGCTTCCGACGCCGCCCGTGCATGGGTAGGCGTAGGCGACGGGGCCGGCCCCGGGCTCCCGTCTCCCCCGCCCCCAACGGGTTGGCCCGGTACCAGGTTAGCTATAGGGCCGCTTTGTGCGCTTGCGCCGGCCGCGTCGACGGAGTGCAAATGTTGCAGTAACCTTGGATCGCTCGCAACGTCTCCTCTTATTACGCGTAAACCACCCTCTGAGACCGCCAACAAGCGCGCCCTGTACATGGAACTCTGGAGGGCAGCAAGAGAGCTTGCAGCATTTGTGCCCGCCGCAGAACTCATGGCATCGCGCGTCGGACGCGAGAGAATTGAGTTACCGGGACCGCAACCTGCGATGGCAGAAACGCCGACCGCCGCACCCGCAAATTGCGCCAAGAAGATCCTTCTTGAACGAAGGTCCGATGAAAAGTCCACCCTACACCTCTTGCAAAGAAAGCGAATTCTTAAAAACTCCCCTTTCCATGGTCCCTTAAGCCATCCTTGCAGGGGGCGCGGCCACGGCGGCCCATTTTGCCCTACCCTCATCCCGTATCTCCGTTGCGCAGCAAAAAGTGAGGGCCGGGGTATGCCCGCCCCGACCAAAATCTCAATAACGCCCTATCCGCCGATTTCGCTGAGGGCGCGCATGCGGGAGGCTGGTTCTCCGAGCTTGAGGTGATGGCGTTCGGGCTTGATGAGCATGGCACCGCGCAGCAGGTCGGCGATCGCAGTTTGGCCGGCACCGGCGCGCAGCGGGGTTTGCAGGTCGACATCGTGATCGCCGAAGAGGCACAGGCGCAAGCGTCCGTCGGCCGTCAGGCGGACCCGGTTGCAGCGCTCGCAGTAGTCGTGGGAGAGCGGCGAAATGACGCCGACGCTGCCCCGGGCGCCGGGCGCGGCGAAATAGCGGGCCGGACCGTTGCCGCGCGGGCCCGGCACCGGCGCGAGGGTCGTGTCCGCACGCAGGCGTTCGAGAATTTCATCGGCGGAGATATAGGTGTCGGCTTGCATGCCGAGGTTCTCGTGCACGGGCATGACCTCGATAAAGCGCACGGCGACGGGCAGGCGATATGCGAGATCGGCGAACGCCGCCAATTCGTCGTCGTTTTGACCGCGCATCACGACGACGTTGATCTTGACGGGCGTCAGGCCGCGGGCGATGGCCGCGTCGATGCCCGCGAGCACGGCGTCCAGGCCGGGGCGACGTGCGATCGTTTCGAAACGATCCGGACGCAGGGTGTCCAGCGACACGTTGACGCGCTGCAATCCTGCGGCTGCTAAATCGTCGATCCGATCGGCGAGCAGCAACGCGTTTGTGGAGAGCGAAAGGTCGTCGATGCCCGGAATCGCCGCGATGGCGCGGACCAGCTCGTGCAAGCGCGGACGCAGCAGCGGTTCGCCGCCGGTCAGGCGAATCGAACGGATGCCGACGGTTGCGGCCGCGCGCACGATCGCAACGATCTCGCCGTAGGAAAGTATTCGATCGCGCTTGAGCCACTCCAACCCGCCTTCGGGCATGCAATAGACGCAGCGCAGGTTGCACTTGTCGGTTACCGAGACGCGCAGGTAGGTGATGGGCCGCGAGAACGCATCGGCCATCGGCGGGGCGAGCAAGTCGACGATCGTGGCGGCCATCGTTATGGTTATATCACGACTGGCTAAAGAACGTGTCGGGCAGCGGCGGATTGAGCTTGAAGTCGCCGAAGGTCGAGGTCGCATCGCCGTTGTAGCCGGGGCGCTCGAAATGGCCGGTCTGCCTGTCGACTAAGTAGTTTCCGCGCACCAGCGTGTAGCTTTGGCGAAGCTCGGCGTAACCGCTATCGTTGTAATTCCAACGCATCGCCGCGATCGTCGCCGTCTTGTCGTCGACCAGAACGTCGAGATGGTCGACGCGGCCGTGTCTACGCGGCACGAGATTGAACGTCGTGGTCGTTCCATCGTCGCTCACGATCGCGACCACATATACGCGCGTCCATTGCGATGGCGAATCGATGTGCGGGTAGATTTTGCTGAACTCCTGGCCGATGCCGGGCAGGCCGCCCGTGAAGACGAGTTTGTCTTTGCTGGGCTCCTTGTGGTAGAACGTTCCGTCTAGGCTGGGCGCCAGAAAAGGAAACGAATGCATCACGATGTCGGCGTGAATCGATGCCTCGTAGCTGGTTAAGTGCGGGTTGAGCGCGGACATGCGCGCGAGCAGATCGTCGCGCGCGGGAGCGCGCGCCCCCGTGACGGCCAGCGCGACGACCGCCGCGGCAATCAGCCGGCGGAACCTGCGATGCATACCTTTTCTAACGGCCTCGGGCCGCAAACGGTTCCAGCGCGAGGTCGATCTCCTCGCAAACGGCCGCTTCGCCCTCGAGGGGACGCCGCGCGCGCAGCGCGGCCAGCGCGGCCGGAGAACCGATGCGCCCCAGCGCCCACGCGACGTGCGATCGAACCATCGGATGGGGATCGCCGGCCAGTGCTTGCGACAGCGCGCCGACGCAGGAGCGATCCAGCGTATTGCCCAGCGCGACCGCCGCGTTGCGCCGCAGCAGGGCCGCGCCGCGCCATCCCATCGCGGTCTGCCGATAGAGGCGCCGGTATTGGCCGCTCTTGAGGGCGAGCAAGGCGAGCAACGAGGGCTGCGAGGTTTCGCGCGATGACGGAGCGTGCTCGGCGCCCGACGCAAAGGGTGCTCGCATCGTGGGCGGACACGCTTCCTGGCACAGATCGCAGCCCCACACCCACGTGCCGATCAACGGCCGCATCGCGCGCGGAATGGCGTCGGTGCGCTGTGTGAGATCCGAGATGCAGCGCGTCGCATCCATCGTATAGTCCCCGCGCAGCGCTCCCGTCGGGCAAACTTCGACGCAGCGCGAGCAGCTGCCGCACGTCTTGCGCAGCGGCTCGTCGGCGGGCAGGGCCAGCGAGGTGACGATCTCGCCCAGGAAAACGAACGACCCGCTCACGGGCGAGATCAAATTGGTGTGCTTCCCGATCCAGCCCAAGCCCGCGCGCGCGGCCAGCGCTCGTTCGGCCAGCGGTTTGGTATCGCAGGCGATCGCGGTAACCGGCTCGCCGGCCGCTTCGTCGATGACCTGGGGCCGCTCGTGGCCATCGGAGAACAGCTCGGCGGAATGCTCGGTGAACGTGCGGCCGCCGCGCTTGGCGGTGCGGCGCAGAGCTACGGCAAGGCGGCCATCGTCGGCGAGGACGGCGAGTTGGAGCACGCCGCCGCGATCCTGCACCCGAAGCTCGGCGGTCCGCTCCGCCAGGCCGTCGAAACCGGCGCCGCGCTGATCCCGAGCGCCAAGAAGCGCGGCGGCATGGGGAGCGCGATCGACGTGCCCGTCGGTCACAAGGACGCGGCCTTCGTGCGCAGCCATTTCGACGCGATGGAAATTCGCGTGCCGGACGCGCCGCGTCGTGACGAGATCGTCGTCGCGATCGTGCTCACCGATTCCGGCCGCCCGCTGCCTCGCATCGGCGGGCTGACGGTGGACAGGATCGAAGGCAAGGACGGGCTGCGCTGAAGGGGAGAGCACAATGAACAACATCACGCGCCGGGCCGCGCTCGGCGGCACGGTTTCTCTGCTGGCCGCGCCGGCGATCGTGCGCGCGCAGGGCACGAGCCCGATCCGCATTGGCGAGATCAACAGCTACACCGCGATTCCCGCCTTCACCGTGCCCTATCGCAAGGGCTGGCAGATGGCCGTCGATGAGGTGAACGCCAAGGGCGGCGCGCTCGGCCGCAAGATCGAGGTCATCTCCCGCGATGATGCCGGCAAGCCGCCCGACGCGATCCGTCTCGCGGGCGAGTTGGTGAACGATCAGAAGGTCGATCTGCTGGCCGGCGGGTTCCTGTCGAACATAGGGCTGGCGCTGTCCGATTACGCGTTGCACGCCAACAAGCTGTACGTCGCCGGCGAGCCGCTGGGCGACGCGCTGGTATGGTCGGACGGCAACAAGACGTGCTTCCGCCTGCGCCCATCCACCTACATGCAGGTGGCGATGCTGATCCAAGACGCCGCGGCGCTGAAGGCGACGCGCTGGGCGACGGTGGCGCCGAACTACGAATATGGCCAATCCGCCGTGAAATGGTTCAAGCAGCTGCTCGCCGCCAAGCAGCCCGGCGCCACCTTC
>Ga0208357_1002649_pt1 | contig 11647 bp, 15 predicted proteins | sample NGESurdeep092012_6_FD_184487 | JGI IMG/M metagenome (GOLD analysis project Ga0208357, IMG submission 184487) | Arctic peat soil microbial communities from Barrow, Alaska - NGEE Surface sample F52-2 deep-092012 (SPAdes) | ecosystem: Environmental > Terrestrial > Soil > Wetlands > Peat ... | reverse complement strand
GGCCCGAGATCAAGCTCGCGGAAGGGAACATTGATCGCGGCATAATTCTTCTCACTATAATAGGGAGCGTAGAACCGGATGAAGTGTCCGCGTCGGGCGAGCGTCCGTGCAAGGGCCACCACCGAATCCGAGACACCGGAAAGCTCAGGATAAAAATTGTCCGAGAATATGGCAATGCGCATGCTATTCCAATCCGATTTTTTTCTTCAGCCCGGCGAAATACTTTCTCTGGAAATAGGCGATGAGAATGATGACCGCGACCGCCGCGAGAGCGACGTATATCCCGAGATTGAGGTAGTGCTGGATCGTGTTGTACGCCGCGCCGAAGTAATAGCCGATGATCAAATAAAGGAGAGAAGTGGGGACGGTGACGACGAGAGACCAGAAGGCATATTTTTTGACATCCATCCTTGTTGCTCCCACAAGGATGAGTCCCGGCGTGGCGAGGAGCGGCAGCATCTTTATCATAAAGATCGATTTTCCGGAATGCTGCTCCGCCAACTTTTCCGTCGTCGCAATGCGCTCCGGTGTGATTCCGATATAGTGGCCATATTTATTAATGAAGCTTGCGCGGCCCCAGTAGCCGATCGCGTAATATACGAGGTCGGGGATAAGGTTTGCGAGAACGGAAAGCAGGAGCACGGTCCACACATTCATATAGTGCAGTGCCGCCGCGAAAGCTCCGGCCGCCGTGATTACCGGACCTTCGATGAGCATCACTATAAAGAGCAATGGGTAGCCGTGGTGGAGTACCCATTGGACCGTGTTTTGGAATCCCAGACCGATCAGCGCCATACCTGTTATACTATACCAATGCTTGCGGTCTTCAAAGAACACAAAGGGTTTTGGACGCCCGCGCGCAAGCGCTCAATGTGGCTCGGCGTGCTTCTGCTTGCGCTCAGCGTCGTTGTCCAGATCGTGCTGGGCCGCTTCTCCGCGCGCGTGGCCGTGAATGCCGCGCCGGTGCGGGATATCTTTTTGGACAATCTCCCGCTCGTGAACCTCGACCCGATCATCGTGAGCGGCGCGATCATCCTCTGGGTGTTCGCATGGGTGTTATTGATTGTGAACCCGCGCTATCTTATCTTCAGCACCAAGGCGATTGCGCTCTACATCGTCTCGCGCGCATTCTTCTTCAGCCTTACGCACGTCGGCCCATATCCGCTCCAATATTCCCCCGGGCCGCATAACCACGGCTACGGCCTGTACCACCTCATCACCTTCCAGGGAAACTTTTTCTATTCGGGGCACACCGCGTTCCCATTCCTTTTGGCGCTGATATTCTGGGACAATAAATATCTACGATACCTATTCCTTTTCCTGGCCATTTTTTTCGGCGCGAGCGTGCTTCTGGCACATGTGCATTATTCCATCGACGTCTTTGCCGCGCCGTTCATCGTGTACGGCATGTATGTCATCACCGCCAAGCTTTTCCCCCGCGATTACGCACTATTTGCCTCTTGATGCGCCCTTGGCCCTGCGGTATCATTAAGAAAATATAAAAACTATGGACGAACAAGAAAACTCGATTGTTTCCCGAAAAGGAAAGCGTGATATGTTTTTGCCGATCAGCATCCTTGCCGCCGCGATTTTAGTGGGCGGGGCGATCGTGTTCGCGACGCTGTACAAACCCGGTAGCGCCCCGGCGGCGCCGGCTGGCGATACCGGAGCGGTGACCTCTACGACCGAAACCGCCGCTCAGGCGATGACACTCGGCTCGCGCGATGCGATCCTTGGGAACGCGAACGCAAAGGTGACGCTCATCGAGTACGGCGATTATCAATGTCCGTTCTGCGGCGAGTTCTTCAGCCAGACGGAGCCGCAGATCATCCAGAATTACGTGAACACCGGCAAGGCGCGTATGGTGTTCAGAGATTTCGCCTTCCTCGGCCCGGAGTCCACTGCCGCCGCGGAGGCTGCGCAATGTGCGGAAGACCAGAACAAGCTTTGGCCATATCATGACGCGCTCTATTCCGCCAAAGTGGCGGATGACGCCGCGGGCGGACAGGAAGATGATAACTTCTTTACGACGGCAGAGTTCCTTAAACTTGCAGAGCAGACAGGGTTGAACATCCCCACGTTCACGAGCTGCGTCAATAACAACACCGATGCCAACATCGTGGCGCAGGAGAAGGGCGCTGCGACGACAGCAGGCGTCGATTCCACGCCGTCGTTCCTGATCAACGGCACCATGATCACAGGCGCCCAGCCGTATTCGGTCTTCCAACAGGCATTGGACAGCGCGTTGCAGGGATAATAAAATAGAGCCATGGCAGAGAACTGGACGGAGTTCGTCATTGGCATTATAATGATAGCCTCTCCGTGGGTTTTGGGGTTTTCCGATATATCCCTCGCGAAATGGTGTAATGTATTGATAGGACTTCTGCTGATCCTCATGAGTGCATGGACGAGGTTCGGAGGATCGGAAGGAGTAGTGCCCGTCACGGACGAATCCCAAAAGACAAAAAAGAAAACAAAAAACAACAACGTCGAATAAAATAAATTTTTAATACTATCACCACCACTATGGCAACAGTAACCATCTACAGCACTCCGACCTGCGTCTACTGCAAAATGGCAAAAGAGTTTTTCAAGAAGAACAACATCGCGTATGAAGAGCACGACGTCGCGGCGGATATGAAAGCGCGCGAGGACATGGTCAACAAGTCCCACCAGCTCGGCGTACCCGTGATCGACATCGACAACAACATCGTCATCGGATTCGATCAGAAGACGATCGAGGGGTTGCTCGGATTGAAGAAGGCATAATGTACGACCTGATCATTATCGGCGGAGGGCCGGGCGGCGTTGCTGCCGGCATCTATGCCGCGAGAAAAAAAATGAAGACGGCCTTGATCACCGACACATTTGGCGGCCAGTCTTTGGTTTCCAATGGCATCGAGAACTGGATCGGCACTAAATCGATCTCCGGTTTTGATCTCGCAAAAAACCTGGAGGAGCATCTGCGCGCGCAAACCGGTATCGATATCATAGATGGCGACCTCGTCGCGGGGGTGGTCAAAAAAGACGACGGGACGTTCTCGGTGACGACGAAGAACAGCAAAACGCTCGAGACGAAATATGTCCTGCTCACCTCCGGATCGCGCCGCAAGCGGCTCGGCGTGCCGGGCGAGGACAAGTTCGACGGCAAAGGCGTCGTGTTCTGCACCACATGCGACGCGCCGCTCTTCGGCGGCAAGACGGTGGCGGTCGTGGGCGGCGGCAACTCCGCGCTCGAGGGCGTGGAAGATCTTTTGCAGTATGCTTCCAAGATATATCTTTTCGTCCGCTCAGAGGTTTTGCGCGGGGACCCCGTCACGCAAGAGAAGGTCAAGAGCCATCCGAGCGTGCAGATACTATGGAATTCTGTGATCGAGGAGATCAAAGGCGAGACATTCGTGAATGGCATCAAATATAAGGATGTGAAGACCGGCGAGTCAAAAGACCTCCCGCTCGACGGCGTGTTCGTGGAAATCGGACTCGTGCCGAACTCCGATTTTGTGAAGGATCTCGTAAAGCTCGATGATTTCGGCCACGTGATCGTGGATCACAAGACCCAGCAGGCCTCATGTCCGGGCATCTGGGCGGCGGGCGACGTAAGCGATGTGCTCTACGACCAGAACAACATCTCGGTGGGGGATGCTATAAAGGCGACGCTGAACATCTATGACAAGATTAAAAAAAGTTAAAAAAGTTTTTGACTTTTCCCCTATAAAGGATAATATTTTTGTGAGGGTGTTGTCCGTATGAACTACGGTCGAAATCTCCACTTGTCGTGAAAACAGCCACACTTCGTGGCTGTTTTCATTTAACGGGAATTTAATCGCCCATACGTTAGATTATTATTGCCTGCGGAAATGGGCCTGTAGTTCATGTGGTAGAACAACACCTTTGACAAGTGGAGAACCGGATTCAAACACCGGCAGGTCCGCAGGCACCGCGAGATCTCTCCGCTTCTTGACTCTCAACTTTTTTGCTCTATAATTCCTACTGGCACTCACTGGTCCCGATTGCTAACCATTTTAAAAATAACAACGTGCTATGAATTTCAAACCATTAACCAATCATCTGTTCCTGGAGCCGATAGAAGAAGAGAAAACGACGGCGAGCGGTATTGTTCTGCCGGACACGGCGGAGAAAGAAAAGCCGGTGAAAGCAAAAGTGATCGCGGTCGGGCCGGGAAAGAAGAACGACAAAGGCGAACTCCAGCCGATGACGGTCAAGATCGGTGACGTGGTGCTTTTCAAAAAATACGGGCCGGACGAATTGGAGCTTGAAGGAAAGAAATATCTGGTCGGCGACGAGGAAGACATTTTGGCGATCGTTGAATAGCTGCGCCACGAAATCAAACTAAACATTCACATATAATCATGGCAAAACAGATCAAGTTCAACGAGGATGCGCGCGCTTCCATAAAGAGGGGAATCGATAAACTGGCGGATGCCGTCAAGGTGACGCTCGGCCCTCGCGGGCGCGCGGTCGTGATCGAAAAAGGATACGGTGCTCCTCAAGTAACATTCGACGGCGTGACCGTCGCGAAGGAGATCGAGCTCGAGGACAAGTGGGAGAACCTTGGCGCGGAGTTCATCAAGCAGGCGGCGGATAAGACGAATGACGGCGTCGGCGATGGTACGACGACGGCGACCGTCCTCGCGCACGCGATGATCGACGAAGGCGAGAAGGTCATCCGCGAGAAAGGCTTCAACGTGATCCAGCTCGCAGAAGAGCTCAAGAAATCGAGCGAGGCTGTGGTGAAATCGCTTGAGAAACAGCGCGAGGCGATCAACGATAATAAGAAGATAAAAGAGGTGGCGACGCTCTCCGCGAAGGATGAGGAGATCGGCGGACTCATCGCAACGGTCATGGAAAAGGTGGGCAAGGAAGGCGTCGTGACGGTGGACGATTCGAACACGATCGGCAGTTCGTACGAGATCGTGGAGGGCATGCAGTTCGATCGCGGTTACGTTTCGCAATATATGGTGACGAATCAGGAGAAGATGGAGTCCGCGCTTGAGGAGCCGTATGTGCTCGTGACGGACAAGAAAATTTCTTCCATCCAGGATATTTTGGCACTGCTCGAGAAGATCGTGCAGAGCGGCAAAAAAGAATTATTGATCGTCGCCGATGATGTTGATGGCGAAGCGCTCACGACTTTGATCGTCAACAAACTGCGCGGCATCTTCAATGTGCTCGCGGTGAAGGCGCCGGGCTTCGGTGATCGCAAGAAAGAAATGCTGCAGGACATCGCGACGGTGACGGGCGCATCGTTCATCTCGGAAGAGCTCGGTAAGAAGTTCGAGAATACGGAGCTCGCCGACCTTGGCCGCGCGCGGCGCGTCGTGTCCACAAAGGACGTGACGACGATCGTGGACGGCAAGGGCGACAAGAAGGACATCGAAGCGCGCGCGGCGCAGATCAAGGCCCAGATCAAAAAAAGCGACTCCGATTTTGATAAGGAAAAATTGCAGGAGCGGTTGGGCAAACTTTCGAACGGCGTCGCCGTCATCAAAGTGGGTGCGCCGACTGAGTCTGCGCAAAAGGAGTTGAAACAGCGGGTGGATGACGCGGTTGCTGCGACCCGCGCCGCGATGGAGGAAGGCATCGTGCCGGGCGGCGGCATCGCGCTTTTGAACGTCAACCAGGAGCTGTTCGGTAAGGCGACGTCAGATCAGACGACGGTCAAAGCCGCGGCGATCAAGATATTGAGCCGTGCGCTCGAGGCGCCGGTGCGCGCGATCATCGAGAACAGCGGCGAGTCCGCCGACCGCGTGATCGACGAACTCTCCAAGCGCAACAACGAGCCATGGAAAGGATTCAATGCGCTCACAAACAAGGTGATGGGGGATCTCCGCGAAGCGGGGATCATCGATCCGCTCAAGGTAACGCGCGCCGCGTTCATGAACGCGCTCTCGGTTGCTGCGAATTACCTGACGATCGGCGCGGCGGTGACGAACATTCCTGAAAAGAAAGATGGAGCGATGCCGGGTGGCATGGGCGGCGGTATGCCGGGCATGGGCGGGGATTACTAATCCACAAGACGAGGAGTGCCTCGCGTGGTAGGATAATGTCAGTATCACCCATTCCGATCGATCGTCTGTGTTGAGGTTCCGATGTTCCCGCTAGTGAAGCCTCCTCGAAATGTTTTCGTTGGCCTTGTTTTCCGGCTGATGACATCGCCCATGCTTCAATTCGCCAGCAGACTCTTCCAGTGACCACCTCGCTTCGCTGCCCGAACTGCTACTTCTCCGGGCAGTTTTCTTTTTATGGAATAACGCAACAAATAGTTGTTTTTGCTCGTATAACCTGCTATACTATTCAACATGACGTGGATCATTATTGCGGTCATCGTTCTTATATTGCTGTGGCTCGTTCTGGCCTATAACGGCCTTGTTACCTCGCGCAACCGCACGCAAGAGGCCTTTTCAGACATCGATGTCCAGCTCAAGCGCCGCTACGACCTGATCCCGAATCTGGTCTCCACGGTGCAGGGCTATGCTGCGCATGAAAAGACGGTGTTCGAGGACGTGACAAAGGCGCGCTCCAATGCCATGCAGGCGACCGGCAACGACGCGAAGGCCGCCGCCGAGAATCAGCTTTCCGGTGCGCTCAAGTCGCTCTTCGCCGTCGCGGAGGCTTACCCCGACCTTAAGGCCAATCAAAATTTCTTGAGCTTACAAGCGGAGCTGACCGACACCGAAGACAAGATCCAGGCCGCGCGCCGGTTCTATAACGGCATGGTCCGCGACTTCAACACGAAGACGCAGGTTTTCCCGACGAACATCTTCGCCAACATGATGGGATTCACGAAGATGGATTTCTTCGGCAACGATCTCACGGACGCGGAGAAGCAGCCGGTCACCGTCAAATTCTAAATAGCGATGGGGCGTATGTTTTTGAAGCAAGAAGATTAATTGCTCCAAAAACATACGCCCCATCATTATTTAGTTCGTCATATAAAAAGAAATGGCCGTTAATTTATACACTCTTCAAGCTTCAAATATTCGAAGGACATGGCTTTTGTTCATAGTGTTCTTCGTCGTCATTCTCGCGCTTGGATATTTTATCTCGGTATATTACGCTGATCCGAGCATCCTTATCTTCGCGTTCATCTTTTGCGTCGTATACTCGCTCATCAGTTATTATTCATCCGCCAAGATCGCGCTTGCGCTCGCGAAGGCGAAGCCGATCACGAAAGCCGATAATCCGACGCTCTATAACATCGTGGAGAACCTGACGATCACCGCCGGCCTCCCGATGCCGAAGCTGTACATCACGCCGGAGCTGCAGATCAACGCGTTTGCGACGGGTCGCGACCCGCAACACGCGGCGGTCGCGGTGACGCAGGGCGCTTTGCAAAGGCTTAATAAGGACGAGTTGCAGGGCGTTCTCGCGCACGAGCTTTCGCACGTGGGCAACCGCGATATCCTCGTCTCTACCGTGGCCGCGATCCTCGCGGGCATCATCGCGCTCATCGCGGATGTCTTCCTGCGCTCGCTTTTCTTCGGCGGGATCGGCGGCGGCCGGGGGCGCGGCAATGGCGAGGCGCAGGAAATATTCTTCATCGCCGCGATCGTGCTCTCCATCCTGGCGCCCATCGGCACGATGCTGATCCAGTTTGCCATCTCGCGCCGCCGCGAAGCGCTCGCAGACGCGGACGGCGTACTCCTCACGCGCTATCCGGAGGGCCTGATCTCCGCACTGCAAAAGATCCAGGTGGACACGACGCCGATGGCGACGGCTAAGGATTCCACCGCGCACATGTGGATCGACACGCCGTTCAAGGGAAAGGGGAGTTCGTGGTGGCACACGCTCTTTGCGACCCATCCGCCGATCGAGCAGCGCATCAAGGCGCTCCAGCAGATCTCGGTATAGCCCGCTCAGTCATCATTATGAAATATAAATTTTCCAAAACCGTCGTTGTCGCGCTCGGAGGATCTATCGTATACCCGGACGGGATCGATGTGCAGTTCTTAAAAGATTTTAAAAAATTCCTGGCACCGTTCTTGAAGCGCGGCACGAAGTTTGTGTTCGTGGTCGGCGGCGGAAAGCTTGCGCGCAATTTTCAGGAAGCGGCCGGGCGGGTGAGCCGCGTGACGGATGATGACAAGGACTGGATCGGCATCCACGCCACGCGCCTCAATGGACACTTGCTGCGCACGGTCTTCCGCGACGTCGCCGATCCAGTGGTCATCGACATCCGCGGGAGGATAAAAAAACTTAAATACCCGATCACGATCGCCGCCGGCTGGCGCCCGGGATGGTCCACGGATTACGTCGCGATGCGCATCGCTGCGGACTTCGGCGTTCATGAGGCGATCATCGCCGGCAAGCCCGCGCACGTGTATAACAAAGATCATGCCAAGTACTCCGACGCGGTGCCGTTCCACAAACTCACCTGGCGTGAGTATCGCAAACTGATCCCAGCCAAGTGGGCGCCGGGTCTCCACGCGCCCGTCGATCCCGTCGGCGCCGCGCTCGGCGCGCGCGAGGGCGTGAAGGCGATCATCATCGACGGCCGCAACATGGCGAACTTCGCCGCGCTCTTGAACGGAAAAGAATTTAAAGGTACCATCATCGGGTGAAAGTGAGCGCGCAATAGCGCGATGGAGAGGTCGCATAGTGGTCTAGTGCGCAGTCCTGGAAAGACTGTGTGCCGAAAGGCACCGAGGGTTCGAATCCCTCCCTCTCCGCTCAAATCTTTGTGATATACTCAGTCTGACATTATGTATAATCACGAGCCGAAAAATTATCTATGCCCTCTCTGCCAAGTTGCCAGAGGCGAATCCACCGAACGGGGCAGTCAGGAAGAGGATGTTGTCTATCGAGACAAGCTGATCACTATCTTTATCGCCGGGAAATGGTGGCGCTCCAATCCTGGACATGTGATTATCATCCCGAACCGACACATTGAAAACCTCTACGACTTGTCGGAAGAAATTGGAAATGCTATTTTTGCAGCATCAAAGAAAGTAGCCATCGCTTTTAAAAAAGCATATCAATGCGATGGCGTTTCCACCCGACAGCATAACGAACCCGGCGGCAACCAGGATGTTTGGCATTACCACCTCCATGTTTTCCCGCGTTACGAAGGCGACGACCTCTATCTTCGCCATAAGGATACTTACTGGCCAACACAGGAGGAAAAGAAACCGTACGTCAGCAAGCTCAAAGCTTATCTATAGCTTGAGCGAGCGTTCCCTTGACGCTATAATATATAGCTCATGGAAGGAGTTGCTCCAAACGGAATAGGCGGGATGGTCAGGAAAACGTTCTACTCCCTGCGCACCAGGAATTTCCGGCTGTACTTTACCGGACAGCTGATCTCGAACACCGGCAATTGGCTGACGAACGTTGCGCTCATCTTGCTCGTGCTTAAGATCACGGGTAGCGGACTTGACGTCGGCCTGCTCGCCGCGTGCCAGTACGGCCCGATACTATTTTTATCCGCATACGGCGGCGCGATCGCCGACCGTTTTGATAAACGGAAGATGTTGCTGATCAGCCAGAGCTTGGAGATGGCGCAGTCGGCGTCGCTCGCGGTGCTGGCCTTCATGCCGCATCCGTCGCTTGTGTGGCTCTATGCGCTCGCGATCCTCGGCGGAATATTCCTCGCGTTCGATAATCCGTTCCGGCGGTCGTTCGTCACCGAGATGGTGCCGTCGGAAGATATTCCGAATGCGGTCGTGCTCTATAGCACAGTCGTGAATGGATCGCGCATCGTGGGGCCGGCGCTCGCGGGACTGCTCGCAACGACGCTCGGCTTCGGATGGTGCTTCACGATCGACGCCACGTCGTACATCGCCGTCATCGTCGGCATCATCATGATGCGCCCCGCGGAATTATTCCGCCGTCCGCCCGAACCGCGTGCGGAACGAAAGGGCGAAGTCCGCGAAGGATTCCGTTACATTCTTTCCACACCATTTTTATGGATCAGTTTTGTGATGCTCGCGCTCATCGGGACGCTCGCCTATAACTTTACCGTCACCCTGCCGCTCTTCGTAACGAGCAGCCTGCACAGCACCGATGCCGTATTTACCGTTTTGTATTCCACATTCGCTCTCGGCGCCGTGATATGCGGGCTCATCGTCGCCCATAGGAATCTGGTCACGATGCGTCATATTCTTATCGGCGCCGCGGCACTTGGCGTCACAATGTTGTTCCTCGCAATCTCTCCCGGCGTATGGATGGCCGCGCTTGCCGTATTTCTCGTCGGCATGGCGAGCATTCTCTACATGACTTCCACGACCACGATCATACAGGTAGAGGGCAAGCCGGAGATGCACGGGCGTGTGTTGGCCCTGCAAATGGTGTTCGTGGCGGGCACATCCGTGATCGGTGGCCCCTTATCCGGCTGGCTTGCCGATGCCCTTGGCGCTCGCTCGCCGCTTATATTTGGCGGCATCGTATGCTTGGCCGCCGCCGCGTTCGGCTATTACGCGACGCAGCGGTATATGAAATAATATGTATCACGTCTATATACTTCTCTGCGAGGACAAAAGCTTATACACCGGGATCACGACGGATGTAGCGCGGAGATTCAAAGAACACCGGGCGGGCACCGGTGGCCATTACACGCGTTCGCACAAACCTAAAAAAATCCTCTATGAAGAGGACGTTGCTACGCGCAGCGCCGCGTTAAAGCGCGAAGCACAGATCAAAACATGGCCGCGCGAAAAGAAACTGCGATTGGCGCGCTATCGCCCCGCCTATCTCCCGAAAAGTTGATTCACCAACTCTTCCACGCCGCTGCCGGTCTTTGAGGAGTAGGGAATGACGGGAAGTCCGTGTGCAAGATCGGTGATCGTCTGCAAGCGGGTGTCGTGCTCGCTGGGCTTTATCTTATCGATCTTGTTCGCGACGATGACGATATTCTTTTCGCGTTCACGTAAAAGAGAGAGCATTTCGAGGTCGTTCTTTGAGGGGCCGACGTTTGCGTCGAGCACGAGCACCGCGCGATGCTGAACATGCTCCGAATCGAAAAGATACCACCAGTTCAGTTTCTGCAGGCTCTCGCGGATCCGCTCGGGAACTTTTGCGAAACCGTATCCCGGAAGATCCAGCAGATAGAATTTGTTATTGATGGAATAGAGATTGATCTCCTGCGTGAGTCCGGGAGTGTCGCTCGTGCGCGCGAGCGCCTTCTGCCGAGTGAGCGAGTTGATGATGCTCGACTTGCCAACGTTCGATCTGCCGATGAGCGCCACCTGCGGCGTGCCGTCATCCAAAAGCTCGTCGGTGCCGTTCACGCCCCGCATGAATTTTGCCGAAGTGATCTGCATATATGAAGTGTCTGCGAAACCTTTTATTCTTCCTCCCCGCCGCCCTCCTGGAGTAGCCTCAACATCGTGTCGATCTTTGTGTTCATAGCAGCGATCTGGCGCGTGAGATCGGCGATACTTTTGCCGCCAGCGGCAGATGCTGGAGCGCTGAAGGCCGACCCCGCGCTTGCGGAAAATTTCTTCTTGCCCGCTAGTGCCTCCCGTGGCGTGCCGAAGCAATCTTTGCAATAGACCGGCTTCGTGCCATCCGGGCGGAAGGGGACTTGGCACCGTTTTCCACAGTTGCTGCACACCGCGTCGAACTTTTGGAAGGCACCATTAGCAGTTTCATTGCGCTTACCAGAGAAACTGCGGGAGTCTCGATGGCC
>Ga0208357_1002647_pt1 | contig 11654 bp, 13 predicted proteins | sample NGESurdeep092012_6_FD_184487 | JGI IMG/M metagenome (GOLD analysis project Ga0208357, IMG submission 184487) | Arctic peat soil microbial communities from Barrow, Alaska - NGEE Surface sample F52-2 deep-092012 (SPAdes) | ecosystem: Environmental > Terrestrial > Soil > Wetlands > Peat ... | reverse complement strand
CTTGGCTGCGATGCTCGCGGGAGGAGGGGAGAGGAAATCAGAAATCCAGGTCGGCGTAGTGCTCCGCCGGTGGCAGGCCGGCCAGCGTTTCGGCGAGCAGCGGCCGGAACGACGGCCGCGACTTCACCCGCGCGTACCACTGCTTCGCTGCCTCGTCTTCGCTCCACGGCACTTCGCCCAAATAGTCCAGTGTCGACAGGTGCGCCGCCGCCGCGAGGTCGGCCAGCGACATCCGCTCGCCCGCCAGCCAATCGCGTGAGCGCGCGAGCCATCCGATATACGCCAGATGATACCGGATATTCTGGCGGGCGGCGCGCAGCGCCTCGGTGTCCGGCGAGCCTCCGCCCTGTTCACGCGTCATATAGCGTTTGAACACCCGTTCCAACACCAGGGTGCCGCTGACCTCGGCGTGGAATTTCTCGTTGAACCAGTTCGCCAGCCGACGCACCTCGACGCGCTCGGCCGGCTCAGGAGCCATCAGGCGTTCGGCCGTTTCCGAGGGCGGCAGGATCTCCTCGAGATATTCGGCGATCACGGCCGCGCCCGGTACCGGCGGCTGGCCTTCCGCCACCAGCACCGGCAATTCGCCGGCGGGATTGAGCAGCAGGAACTCCTCGCGCCGTTCCCAGAAGCGTTCTTCGACCAGCCGGGCGGCGACGCCGTATTCGCTGAGGATCAGGCGCACATAGCGCGACTGTGGCGACAGCGGGTGGTGGAACAGGGTCAGCATGAAGCCCGTGAGGTGACGCGGAAAATGGCGGGAATCGGTGACTGCACTATAGGAAGGCGCTCCGGCAAGGCAATTGCGGTGCGGTTAAGGGAGTTTTAATTTGCCTCCAGCCTCCTATGCGTCACGAGCATAAGCCGGCCCTGGAGCACAAATCCCATGAATTTCGACGCCCTGATGGCGCCGGCGATGCACCTGATCTCCGCGCATATCGATCTCGTCAAGGCGGCCGTGCTCGGAATCGTCGAGGGCTTCACCGAATACCTGCCGGTATCGTCGACCGGTCATCTCCTGCTGATGGAGCACATCCTCGGCTGGGGCGATGATTCCTTCGGCAAGTCCTTCGCCGTGTTGATCCAGCTTGGGGCCATCCTGGCGCTGCTGACCATCTATTTCGGCCGCCTCTGGGCGCTGGCGACGCACATGTTCACGCAGTGGGCGGCGGCGCGTTTCATCATCGGCGTGCTGCTCGCCTTCCTGCCGGCGGCCGTGATCGGCGCACTCGCTTACCACATCATCAAGAGCTATCTGTTCGACGTTCGCGTCGTTTGCATTTCGTTGATCATCGGCGGCTTCATCCTGCTTGCGGTCGATCGCCTCGACCTGAAGCCACGCTTTCACGACTCGACAGAGTTTCCACTGTGGATGTATCTCGGCATCGGGATCATCCAGTGCGTGTCGATGATCCCTGGCGTGTCGCGCGCCGGCGCGACCATTGTCGGGGCCATGCTGTTCGGCGCCGACCGCCGCGCCGCGGCCGAGTTCTCATTCTGGCTGGCGATGCCGACCATGGTCGGAGCCTTCGCCTACGAGGCCTATAAGAGCCGAGTCGATCTCCTGCACAGCGGCGACATCAAGACCATCGCCGTCGGTTTCATCTTCTCGTTCATTTTCGGCTGGATCGTCGTCAAGACGTTCCTCGGCTTTGTGCAGCGACACTCTTTCGCGGTCTTCGCCTGGTGGCGCATCCTGCTCGGCAGCGCCGGCATCTACGCGTTGTATTTTTGGTGAGCCTATTTATCCCTCCCCTGAAAGGGGAGAGTCCGGCGCGAAGCGCCGGGGGTGGGGTCACGTCAAAATTGAGAATGCCGCCGCCCGGCTCGCAAGCGCTCGCCACCTTCTCCCGCAGGCGGGGGAGGGATAAAGCGCCTCACACGTTGCGCCGCAGATCGCCGTAATCGTCGAACAAAATGTCGCGGCTCACATCGGCGACGTCGCGCAAGCCGGTGAGCGCCATGCTCAGGCGCAATTCGCTCTCGATCAGGTTGAGAGCTTTCGTCACGCCGGCGCCGCCCATCGCGGCGAGCCCGTAGAGATGGGCGCGGCCGATGAGGCAGCCGCGCGCGCCGAGCGCCAGCGCCTTCAGCACATCCTGGCCGGAGCGCACGCCGCCGTCGAAGAGAATTTCGATGCGGTCTCCCACGGCGTCGGCGATGCGCGGCAGCACCGCGATCGTCGCCGGCGCGCTATCGAGCTGACGGCCACCATGATTTGACACGACAATGCCATCGACACCGTGATCGGCGGCACGCTTGGCGTCGTCGGCATCGAGCACGCCTTTGAGCACCAGCTTGCCGGGCCACACTTTGCGCATCCAGGCGATGTCGTTCCACGACAGGCTCGGATCGTAGTTTTCCTGCGCCCAGCGGCCGGCGGCGAGCGCACCGGTCTGCGAGGTTTTGTGCAGGAAGGCGGCGATATTGCCGAAGGTCTTGCGCTTGCCGCGCATGACGCTCATCGCCCAACCGGGCTTGGTTGCAATGTCGAATGCGTTGCGCAGCGTCAGCCGCGGCGGCACTTCGAGGCCGTTCTTGAGGTCGGCGTGGCGCTGGCCGCGCAGCGGCAGATCGACGGTGACGAACAGCGCGGTGCAGCCGGCGGCCTTGGCGCGGTCGAGAATCTGCTCCGAGAAGCCGCGGTCGCGGAAGACATAAAGCTGAAACCAGAACGGGGCCTTGGTCGCAGCGCGGATGTCCTCGATCGAGCAGATCGACATTGTCGATTGGCAATAGCGGATGCCGGCGTCTTCGGCGGCGCGCGCGGCGATCATCTCGCCATCGCCGCACAGCAAACCGGCGAGTCCGGTCGGGGCGATCGCGACCGGCATCGACACCTTTTCGCCGAGCATCGTGGTCGACAGATTGCGCTCGCTCGCGTCGATCAGGATGCGTTGGCGAAAACGGATCGCCTTCAGCTCCGTCGTGTTGGCGCGGTAGCTGATCTCGTCATAGGAGCCGGTGTCGACATAGTCGAACAGCGCCTTCGGCACCTTGCGCCGGGCGAGCCGGCGTAGGTCCTCGATGTTGGTGATGACCGGCATTCGAAAAACTGCGCGTCAGGCGGTCGGCTGCGCGCGGAACTGGCCGGTCTTGCGGAAGCGCCACAGATAGGACGGCACAACCGTCTTGATCGTCTCCGGCTCGATGCCGAGACCCTGCAACGTCCGCCGCTGCGCCACCGCGTCGGCGGACACGACATTGTCGGTGCGCAGGAGCTCGATCTGATCGGCGGTCAACAGCGGCGTCGGCATGAACTGCATGAGGCTCGCCTGCAATTTGGCGATGACGAACGGGAGCGGCACGAGGAGACGGCGGCGCTCGATGGTCGCGAGAATGTATTCGAGGATTTCCCGGAAGCTGCGCACTTCAGGTCCGCCGAGTTCGTAGGTCGCGCCCGCGCGTGCCTGGCCATCGACGGCGAGGGCAATCGCCTGCGCCACGTCGCCGACGAACACGGGCTGGAATTTGGTGTGGCCGCCGCCGACCAGCGGCAGCACCGGCGACATTCTCGCCAGCGAGGCGAACAGGTTGAAGAAGTTGTCTTCCGGGCCGAACATGATCGACGGCCGCATCATCGTGGCGTCGGGCGCGATCTCGCGCACGAGCCTCTCGGCGGCCGCTTTCGTCCGCGCATAGACGCTGGTCGAGTTCTCGCCGGCGCCGATCGCCGAGACGTGCACCATGCGCGCGTCATGCGCCTTGGCGGCACGTGCGACATTCGCCGCGCCTTCGGTGTGCACGGCGTTGAAGCGCTGGCGGCCGCGCTCGAACAGGATACCGACCAGGTTCACCAGCACGTCGGCGCCGCGCGCGGCGGCCTCGACCGATTCCGCGTTGCGCAGGTTCGCCTGCACGGCATTAATCTGGCCGACCCGGCCGAGCGGCTGAAGGTGGCCCGTCAAGTCGGGCCGGCGCACCGCGACGCGGATGCGGTAATGGCGTTTGGCCAGCGCGCGCACGAGATGGCGGCCGAGGAAGCCGGAGCCGCCGTAGACGGTGACGAGGGTGTCGTAGGGACTGCGTGCGGTCATCCCGCTCTCGCTTGGCAATGGGGGAACCGGCAATCGATCCGGCCCTCGCGGCAATACAGGATCGCATTCGTGCTGTACAGGCCGCGCGCCGGCCGCAAACGGTTCAATTGACAAGGAGGATTGGGCTCAATACCTAGAGCCGCCAGTGCCCAGGTGGCGGAATTGGTAGACGCGCTGGCTTCAGGTGCCAGTGGCCGAAAGGTCGTGAAGGTTCGAGTCCTTTCCTGGGCACCACCGCCGCCGACCTTCATGGGATGACGCTCGCGGTCGCCCTCCCCACCGGAACGCCTGAATGACCATCCGTCTGCATCGCGGCGACCTCCCGGACCTGTTGGCCTACAAGGGCGCGGTGGCGATCGACACCGAGGCCATGGGCCTCGACCCCAACCGCGACCGGCTCTGCGTGGTGCAGCTCTCGCCCGGCGACGGCTCGGCGGATGTGGTGCAGATCGCCGCCGGCCAGACGCGGGCTCCGAACCTCGAGCGGCTCCTGGCGGACGCCTCGATCGTCAAGCTGTTTCATTACGCGCGCTTCGATCTCGCGATGCTGGCCAAGACCTTCAACGTCATGCCGCAGCCGGTCTACTGCACCAAGATCGCCTCGCGGCTTGCCCGCACCTATACCGACAAGCATGGATTGAAGGACCTTACGCGCGAAGTGCTCGGCGTCGATCTGTCGAAGCAGCAGCAGTCATCCGACTGGGGCGCCGACACACTGAGCGACGCGCAGGTCGCCTACGCGGCCAGTGACGTGCTGCACCTGCATGCGCTGCGCGAGAAGCTCGACGCGATGCTGGCGCGCGAAGGCCGGGCGGAGCTTGCCGCGGCCTGCTTCCGCTTCCTTCCCGAACGCGTGCGTCTCGACCTCGCCGGCTGGGCGGATCAGGACATTTTCTCGCATTCAATGTAAGCTGTTGCGTCGCTGAGGGAATCGGCACACGCCAGGCGCTTGCCGCCGGGGAGCCACATTCCCCGGCCATGACGGCGAGGGGGCGTTTGCGATTTCCGCGAGAGACGTTGAACCGGAGTCCGGTCGGGCCACCGCATGAACCGTGTGATCACTGCCAGAGCCGATCCGCAGACGGCGCGCTCCTACTGGACGATGAGCCGCACCGACAGCGACCGCGCGTTCCGCGCTGCGCGCCGGCACAGCCGGCTGGTGCGGGTCTTACGCGTGACGCTGCCGCTCGCGGTGGTCGGCGCGCTGGCGCTCATGGTGCTGCTCACCTATTTCAATCCGCTGCGCATGCTCACCAAGCTGCCGATCAATATCGACAATCTGGTCGTCTCCGGTACGCAAATCACTATGGAGAAGCCGCGGCTGTCCGGCTTTACCCACGACTCCCGCGCCTACCAGCTCTCTGCCGAAGCGGCCAAACAGGATCTCACCAAACCCGATCTGGTCGAATTGAAAAATCTGCATGCCAAGGTGCAGATGCAGGACAGCACCACGACGTTGATCTCTGCGGCGAAAGGCATTTACAACGCCAAGACCGAGATGCTGAAGCTGGAGAAGGACATTGTCCTGTCCAACAACCAGTACGAAGGGCGCTTGAGCGAAGCCACCGTCGATATCGCCAAAGGCAACGTGGTGTCGGACAAGCCGGTGCAGTTGAAGATGCTTCAGGGTCAGCTCGACGCCAATCGCCTTGAAATCGTCGAGTCCGGCGATCTCGTGCGCTTCACCAACGGCGTCACTCTGGTGCTCGACCATCTCGGCGACCAGCCGTCGCAGACCGCCGCCTCCGGAGCCAAGCAGCCGTGATGCGTGGCCTCGTTCTATTCGTCATCGCCGCCGCATTCGGCATCGGCGCCGCGCAGGCCCAGCCCCAGGCGTCGAAAGGCCCGCCCAACGCCCTGCAAGGCTTCTCGCAGAACCGAGACGAGCCCGTGCACATCGACGCGGCGACGCTCGAAGTGCGCGACAAGGACAAGATTGCGACCTTCAGCGGCAATGTGCATGTGCGACAGGGCGACACCGACATGCGCTGCAAGTCGCTGGTCGTGTTCTACGAGCAGGACGAGGACAAGAGCCCGCCGGCGAAAGGCAAGCCGATGCAGCAGGCCGCGGCCGGTCCCGGCGGCAATCAGAAGATCAAGAAGCTCGAGGCGCGCGGCGGCGTCATCGTCACGCAAAAAGAGCAGACCGCGACCGGCGAGCTCGGCATCTTCGATATGCCGAAGAACACGGTGACGCTCATCGGCAACGTGGTCATGACGCAGGGCAAGAACGTGCTGCGCGGCGAGAAGCTGATCGTCGATCTGACCAACGGCGTTTCGCGCGTCGAGTCAGGCAAGAACGGTCACGGCCGGGTGCAGGGACTGTTCCTGCCGAGCAGTGGCGGCATGCCGGACATGAAGCCGGGTGGGGCCGGCGGTGCATCCAATCCTGCGCCGCGCCCGGGCAAACGGTAGCGGCATTGACCGGCCGCTCGCACGCGCCTGACCGGCGGGAATCAGCTAAGGTCGCGCATCCGGTGCGGGATGGCGGACGGGCGATCCGGCGTGGCGGGAGAAACCGTTGAACATCCTCTCGTTCTTTCAGCGCGGCCCCCGGCGCGACGCCACCAAGGGCGCAACGGCCCGTGGACCGCAGCCGGCACCGGCAGCGCGGCATACCGCGCAGGCCGGCCAGCAGCTTGCCGAACGCGCGCGCCGCGAGGTCGATCCGCGCCAGCAGGTCCGGCACGCTTATCTCGCTGCGCATGGCATCGAAAAGAGCTTCGGCAGCCGCACCGTTGTGCGTGGCGTGACGCTCTATGTCCGCCGCGGCGAGGCGGTGGGACTCCTCGGTCCGAACGGCGCCGGCAAGACCACCGTGTTCTACATGATCACCGGCCTCATCAAGGCCGACCGTGGCCGCATCGAGCTCGACGGCTACGACGTCACCGCGCTGCCGATGTATCAGCGCGCCCGCCTCGGCATCGGCTATCTGCCGCAGGAGGCCTCGATCTTCCGCGGCCTCAATGTCGAGGACAACATTCGCGCCGTGCTGGAGGTGGTCGAGCCGGACCGCCGCCGCCGCGAGGCCGACCTCAACGCGCTGCTCGAAGAGTTCAACATCGCCCGCCTGCGCAAGACGCCGACCATCGCGCTCTCCGGCGGCGAGCGCCGTCGCGTCGAGATCGCGCGGGCGCTGGCGACGCGGCCGAGCTACATGCTGCTCGACGAGCCGTTCGCGGGCATCGATCCGATCGCTGTCGGCGACATCCAGCAATTGGTGCGCCACCTGACCAATCGCGGCATCGGCGTGCTGATCACCGACCACAATGTCCGCGAGACGTTGGGCCTGACCGACCGCGCCTACATCATCTATTCGGGTGAGGTGCTGATGGAAGGTCGGCCGGACGATATCGTCGCCAACCCGGACGTGCGACGGCTGTATCTGGGCGAAGAATTCAAGCTCTGAGCCAGAAGGCCGGCTCGCCGTCGGCTGCCTAATTTTTATCCATTTCGACAGACGCTAATTATCTGTGCAATCCCGCACTGCGGAATCGAATGTGGCCCGTTCGACCGAATTGCTGTAGACTTCGCAAAGCAAGAATCAGACCAGTTTCCGCCGGGAAACCGTCAATGGCTTTGTCGCAACGACTGGAGTTTCGCCAGACCCAGGGTCTGGTGATGACGCCGCAGCTGATGCAGGCCATCAAGCTGCTGCAGCTCTCCAGTCTCGACCTCGCCGCCTATGTCGAAGGCGAACTCGAACGCAATCCCTTGCTGGAGCGCGGCGAGGAGGATGGGCCGACGGCCGAGCCTGAGCCGCCGCCGGAGGCTCACGACGAGCCGCGTCCGTCCGACTGGAACGGCGAGGAGCTCGAGACCAGCCGGTCATCGATGGAGCAGGGGCTCGGCACCGAACTCGAAAACGTCTTCCCCGACGACGCTACGCCGCGGCCCGCGCAATCGGAGGCGCCGCAGCCCGCCTATTCGGAATGGTCCGGCGTCGGCACCGGCGGCACCGAAGGCGACAACAATCTCGAAGCTTATGTCTCGTCCGAGACGACGCTCGCCGCGCACCTCGCCGAACAATTGGCGCTCGCCATCGCCGATCCGGTGCGGCGCATGATCGGCCAGTACCTGATCGATATGGTCGACGAGGCCGGCTACCTCGCCGGCGATCTCGACGGCGTCGTGGAAAAACTGGGTGCACCGGCGGCGGAAGTCGAGGCCGTGCTCACGGTTCTCCAGAAATTCGATCCGCCCGGTGTCTGCGCGCGCAGTCTCACCGAGTGCCTGGCGATCCAGTTGCGCGAGCGCGACCGGCTCGATCCGGCGATGCAGATTCTGCTCGCGCAACTGGAATTGCTCGCCCGGCGCGACCTCGCCACGCTACGCCGCCTGTGCGGCGTCGATGACGAGGATCTCGCCGACATGATCGCCGAGATCCGCGCGCTCAATCCCAAGCCCGGCCTGGCCTTCGGGTCGACCACGGTGCAGCCGATCGTGCCCGACGTCATGGTTCGCGCTGCGCCGGACGGAACCTGGCAGGTGGAGCTGAATTCCGACACCTTGCCGAAAGTGCTCATCAATCAGCGCTATCACGCGCAGGTGTCGAAGACGACGCGCAACGACAAGGACAAGACCTACATCGCCGACTGCCTGCAGACGGCGACGTGGCTCGTGCGCGCGCTCGATCAGCGGGCCAAGACCATTCTGAAAGTGTCGAGCGAGATCGTGCGCCAGCAGGACGGCTTCTTTATCCATGGCGTTCAGCACTTGCGACCGCTGAATTTAAAGACTGTGGCCGACGCCATCAGCATGCACGAATCCACCGTATCGCGGGTCACGGCCAATAAATACATGGCGACGAGCCGCGGCATCTTCGAATTGAAATACTTCTTTACGCCGGCGATTGCCGCGGCCGACGGCGGCGAGGCGCATTCGGCCGAGGCCGTGCGTCACCGAATCCGCCAGCTCATCGACGGCGAGACGGCAAACGACGTTCTCTCCGACGATACGATCGTCGAGAAACTCAAATCCGCCGGCGTCGACATTGCGCGCCGCACGGTCGCGAAATATCGCGAAGCGATGCGCATACCCTCGTCGGTGCAGCGTCGGCGCGAGAAGCAGGCGGCGCTGGCCTGACGCATGCGGCAGTCCGCCACGCGCCGCTCGGAACTTTTCCCCGTGCAAGGCTTTGGCAACGCACGAGCTTCGCTGTCGAGCGAGTGAACGGCTTTCGCCGGGCTGCGCAGCCCCCTAGACTGACGGGTGCGGTCTCATCCGCCGCCAGCGAGAAGGAGGAAATCGCATGCCGTTGCGCGTTTCCGGAAAAAACATCAGCGTCGGACCGGCGCTGCAACTACGGATCAGCGGCCGCGTGGAAGAGGCAACAGCAAAGTATTTCCGCGGCGGCTTTTCCGGTTTCGCCACCGTCGGCAAAGATGGCTTCCGCTTTCGAACGGAATGCGCTTTGCATCTTGATTCCGGCGCTCTGATCGAGGCTGAAGGCGTCGCGCCCGATGCCTACGAGAGTGCCGATCAGGCGGCGTCGCGCATCGAGAAGCAATTGCGGCGTTACAAGCGTCGCCGCAAGGACAGTCAGGGCCGCCGCGGCTCCTGATTATACCAGGAACTGCAATAAACCCGGCCCACGCAGCCCATTGACGCCAATGGTCGCCCTCCCTATGGTCCGCCGCCTTCACATCCCCCTGCCAATCGGCGCCGGCCCATAACGCTCATCGGACATGTCCATGACGCTTAACGATCTCGTTGCTCCGGACGCGATTATTCCAGCGCTCAAAGTCAACGGCAAAAAGCAGGCGTTGCAGGAGCTCGCGGCGCGGGCCGCCGTGCTCACCGGCCAGAGCGAACGCGCCATCCTCGAAATCCTGACGCAGCGCGAGAAGCTCGGCTCGACCGGCGTCGGCAACGGCGTGGCCATTCCGCATGGCAAGCTGCCCAAGCTCGGCCGCCTGTTCGGAATGTTTGCGCGGCTCGAGCGCGGCATCGATTTTGAATCGCTCGACAGCCAGCCGGTGGATTTGATATTTCTGCTGCTCGCGCCGGAAGCGGCCGGCGCCGATCACCTCAAGGCACTGGCGCGCGTGGCGCGCCTGCTGCGCGATCCGGAAATCGCGCGCAAGCTGCGTGATTCGCGTGACGCCGACGCGCTCTATGCCGTGCTGGCAATGCCGCCGGCGTCGAGCGCGGCGTAATTTTCAATCTGGTGGAGTTCGCCGCTCGTCATGCCCGGCCTTGTCCCGGACATCCGCGTCCTTGTTGCGGGGCCAAAAACGTAAATGGCCGGGACAAGCCCGGCCATGACGTAGTGCGCGTTGCGTGCTCGTGTGTCTGAATGGCTCAGTGCACGCTGACCGGCTCAAGCTCCTGGCTCCAGGCATTGGCGACCGCGGCTTCCAGAGTGTCGGTCAACATGATCGGCGTGCCGTCGGCGGCATAGAGCGCGAACAGGTCGATGCCCGGCTCGATGCGCGGCGCCTGCGGAAACATATCTGCAATTCTCTCGGAGCGAATCTGTCGCACATAGGCGAGGCGGCCGTCGCCAAGATGCGCCAGCGCTTCCTGCGTTACGGGATGAGTTCCAGTCGGTTCGGTCTGTTCGTCGTTGGTCATGGCCTCGACTCCTTTCTCAGTAAACGCTCGACGTGGTCGAGTCCTTTTTCACGACTTCGTCATTCCTCGGCAGTGATCGAGATCGTCTTCACGGTCCGTTCCGGCTGCGGCCGCACCAGATCGATCGATAACAGCCCGTGACGCAGGTCGGCACTAAGTACCTCCATGCCCTCCGCCAGCACGAAGGTGCGCTGGAATTGCCGCGCGGCGATGCCGCGGTGGAGAAAGTGGCGCGCCTTGTCGTCCTGCTGACGCCCGCGGATCACCAGTTGGCATTCCTCGACGCAGACGTCGAGCTGGTCGCGGGTAAAGCCGGCGACGGCAAGCGTGATGCGCAGCCGTTCCGGATTTTGCCCGTCACGCGGCACCCGCTCGATGTTGTAGGGCGGATAGCCGTCGGAGCCCTTGCTGACGCGGTCGAGGATGCGCTCGATCTCGTCGAAGCCCAACAGGAACGGACTGGAAAGTGACGGAACTCGTGTCATTGATCTCAAAGCCCTCGCAAAAAGCGACTTTGACGTGGGGTCCGGTTGGCACCCCGAGCGGGATCGCGTCATGCGGCCCCGCGGTTCCTAATATGGGCGGGACGAGTTAAGGGTTCAAGAACCGGGCCCGTTTCCGCCGTTTCGCCGTTCTACCGGGGGGATCTCATGCCGAATCTGCCGCCGCTGACCGTCCGCGCGGTGCGCGCTCGCGCCGTCGAGGTGCCGCTGAACTTCGTCCTCGGCACCAGCCAGCAGGCGTTGCGCAAGGTGCCGCTCGTCCTCATCGACCTGGAGACGGAAGAGGGCGTGACCGGCCGCGCCTATCTGTTCGGATATCTGAGAGCATCGGCGCCCGGCATCATTGCCATCATCCGTGACATCGAGACGTTGACCAAGGGCGAGCGCGCCGATCCGGATGCGCTCGGGGCGACGATTGCGCGGCGCTTCGCCCTGATGGGCGTCCAGGGCGTCGTGCGCATGGCGCTCGCGGGCTTCGACACCGCGTTGTGGGATGCACTGGCGATCGCCGCGGGACAGCCGCTGGTGCGCTTTCTCG
>Ga0208357_1002645_pt1 | contig 11663 bp, 9 predicted proteins | sample NGESurdeep092012_6_FD_184487 | JGI IMG/M metagenome (GOLD analysis project Ga0208357, IMG submission 184487) | Arctic peat soil microbial communities from Barrow, Alaska - NGEE Surface sample F52-2 deep-092012 (SPAdes) | ecosystem: Environmental > Terrestrial > Soil > Wetlands > Peat ... | reverse complement strand
AAGGCGGAGAAGTTCGCCAGCACGCGCATGAGCCCGGCGGCGATGGTGGCGATGGAGGCGGGCTTGGCGACGGTGGTCCAGGTCCAGGTGTAGAGGAAGGCGATGAGGTCGCCGTAGGCCTCACGCAGGAAGGCGTATTCACCGCCGACACGCGGACGCATGGCTGCGACTTCGGCGTAGCTCATGGCGCCGAAGAGCGAGAGCAGGCCGCCGACGATCCAGACGATGTAGACGGTGGTGACGCGGCCGGTGGCGGCCATCATCTCGCGCGGGACGAGGAAGATTCCAGAGCCGACGATGATGCCGACCACGATGGCCATGGCGTGCTTCGCGGTGAGGACGCGAGGCAGCTCGGCGGAGGATTGTGGGCGGGCGGGCATTGCTTCCTGCGAGGGTAGCAGAGCGCCGAACTAGTAGTAGAAGCGTTCGTCGGCCCAGTGGAAGGGGGCCGAAGGACGGCGATCGCGTAGCAAGTAGATGTTCCTATGCTCAAACGGCATGGAGTAGGGGTCGCTGTTGTGGCCGAGCACAGTGACGGATTCGTACTTGATGGCGATCTGTTCGGGCGTGTCGGGGATGATGGCGATGCCGAGGTTCGGGTCGCAACCGTGAGTGCCCCACGTCCAATAGCTGTTCTGGCCGCTGATCGCCGGGGGCAGGGTGTCGTGATGGAGGCGGTTGCGGAGGTCAATGTTGCCGGCTTCGCCGTAGTCCGCGCCGAAGATGCAAACGCGGTGCTGGTCGGCAGGAGTGAGGGCGTGGAAGGCCTTGGAGACGATGTCGTATTGCTCGTTCCATCCGAAGCGGTCGGCGAAGAACTGCGGGAGCGGGCCGGTGGACGCAGTTTCGGTCGCAGCGGAGTGCAGGTGGAGCGCCGCCGTATAGCGAACCCAGGTGGCGGGGCGAAGGACGGGCGAGGACATGGGAAGGATGATGAGACCGGTGACGATGAGCAACGACTCGTAGATGGGGAACGCGAAGATGCGGTCGCGCTGCACGCCGCGCGAGGCAGCCAAGCGATGCTCGAAGGCGATGGCGCCGGCGGCGAAGAAGGCGGGATAGATGCCTTCGAGGTAGTAGTCCTTCGCGTGGGAGAGGTACATGATGACGAAGAAGATGAGGTACGTCGCCCCTAACCAGCGCGAATCGCGGATGGATTTGCCACGCAGCAGAGCGACGACGCCGGTGATCCAGAGGAGCGCGTTGAGCGGGTGCATGTTGGCAAACTGCGCGAGGAAGAATTGCAGCGGGTTGAGGACGACGTTCTTTCCACCGACGCGCCCGTTATGCAGAAATTCGAGCGTAGGCCAGTGGTTATGGATTTGCCAGAGGAGGTTGGGAAGGGCGATGAGGATCAGCAGAGCGATGCCGAGGGCGGCCCAGCGCGTGAAGACGATGCGGCGTTGCGGGGTGAGCAGAAGGCCGAGGCCGAGCGCGATGAGGAAGAAGGCCATCGAGGGCTTGTTGAGCAGACCGATGCCGGCGCAGATGCCGAATAGCGTCCACCACTTTGCCGGTGACGACCCACGCGCGATCAGCACGACAGCCAGGAGGCAGAAGGACCAGAACATCGCCTCGCAGGAGTTCATGGAGAGAAAGCCGTCGACGCCGATGTACTGCGGCGTGACGATGAGGCCGAGCATGGCGAGCGCCTGCGCGGGACGACGGCCGCCCAGCGACCAGCAGAGCAGGCCGCCGAGGAATACCGTGGTGGCGCCGGCGACAGCGGAGAGAATGCGGATGGCGAAGACGGAGTCGCCGAAGAGGATCTCGCTCAGGCGGGCCTGAAGAGCGACGATGGGGCCGTGGTCGACGTAGCCCCAAGCGAGATGGTGGCCGCAGGCGAGGTAGTAGAACTCGTCGCGGAAGTAGCCGTAGCCGAGGTGCGTGGTCCAGAGGGTGAGCGCGAATTGCAGCAGCAGCTTGATCGCGGCGAAGAGAAGAGCGAGGCGCAGAGCTGCGCGGAGCGTCGGATCTGGCGGTTGGATGACAGTGGAGGAGGTCATGGCGTTCTGAAGGTGAGTACGGTCATCGTACCGCGACGGTTCCAAGCCGTCAGGAGGAGATGGCGTGGCGGGTTTGGTTGAGGCATCCTAAAGGCTCACGGATTGCGAAGGAGCTTTGACGATGGACTGGACGCCTGGCGGCATGAGCAGCGACATCGAAGACCGGCGAGATGACTCGGGCGGCGGCGGCGGTGGCTTTGGGTTTGGGGGAGGCGGCCTGGGAATTGTCGGCTTCCTGGTGCTACTGGTGATCAGCCTGGTGACGGGGCACAACTATCTTGGCGCGTTCTTGCACGGTGGTGCGCCAACGCAGCAGATGCAGCAGCAGCAGACGCCGCAGTCGCGCGCAGCTGAAGACCGCGATGCGCAACTGATCTCGTTCACGCTCGATGACGTGCAGAAGACCTGGACCGGGATCTTCGGGCAGGAGGGTTGGCCGCCGTACCGGCACGCGAAGCTGGTGCTGTTTCGCGGCGCGACCTACTCGGGCTGCGGGACGGCGCAGGCGGCGACGGGGCCGTTCTATTGCCCGGCGGATGAGAAGGTGTACATCGATCTGGATTTCTGGGATGATCTGCGGCGCTTCGGCGGAAGCACGGCGGACTTTGCGCAATCGTATGTCATTGCGCATGAGCTGGGACATCATGTGCAGGACCTGACCGGCGGGGAGGCGAAGGTGCAGAGGATGGAACGCGCCGAGCCGGGTGAGCGGAACCAGTTGTCGGTGGAGACGGAGCTGCAGGCCGATTGCTATGCGGGCGTGTGGGCGCACTCGGCGCAACAGCGGGGGATTGTGCAGGCGGGCGACGTCGATGCTGCTCTGAGCGCCGCTGCGGCGGTGGGTGACGACCACCTGCAGAAGATGAGTGGACGCGCGGTGAGCCCGGAGAGCTGGACGCATGGGTCGTCGGCCCAGCGGCAGATGTGGTTCAAGCGCGGGCTGGGGAGCGGGGATCCGGCGAGCTGCAATACGTTCGGCGGGGGCGGGAAGTAACCAACGATTTGAGTTGATGCCGCAAATCGTGAGATTCGGGGGCTGGTTATCTCAAGATCGGCAGCGGATTGGGCGCTTCGTTTGCGGGTTCGGCGCCAGTATTGCTTTGGAAGTGGCGGCGGATTTTTTCTGCTGCGGGCTTATTGACTACCGCAGCAAGCGCATCTGGGTTTTTCTCTGCGGCTTGCTTGAGCGCGCGCACGCTGCCGAAGTGTTCGAGGAGACGCTGGCGGGTGCGCGGACCGACGCCGGGGATCTCGTCGAGCTCGCTGATGCGGTCGCGCATCTCGCGGCGCTTGCGGTGGTAGGTGATGGCGAAGCGGTGGCTTTCGTCGCGAATCTTCTGGATGAGGTGCAACACGGGCGAGCGGCGGTCGAGGACGATGGGATCGTCTTCCTGGCCGTGGACGTAGATCACCTCTTCGCGCTTGGCGATGGAGGCCAGCGGCTGCGTGGTCAGGCCGAGCTCTTCGAGTGCGGCGGCGGCGGCGTGCAGTTGACCGAGGCCGCCGTCGATGAGGATCAGCGATGGCATCGACTTGCGGTCTCTCTGGCTGCTGTCGTCTCCGTGCTCGCCTAAGCGTTTGTAGCGGCGGAAGACAATCTCGCGCATGGAGGCGAAGTCGTCGACACCTTCGACGGTTTTGACCTGGAACTTGCGATAGTCGGATTTTTTCATCGCGCCTTTTTCCCACACGACCATGGAGGCTACGGTCTCGGCACCCTGGATGTGGGAGATGTCGAAGCACTCGATGCGCTCGGGCAGCTCGGGCAGTGTGAGTGCGTCCTGCAGGGCCTCCTGGATCGCCTTGATGCTGGGTTGGAGGACACGAAAGCGTTGGTCATAGCTCTGCTTGGCGTTCTGGCAGACGAGGTCGACGAGGGAACGCTTCTCGCCGCGCTGGGATGCGGTGATCTCGATCTTGTAGCCGATGCGCTCGCGGAGAGCGTCAGCGAGCAGAGCGCGGTCGGGGAAATCGACGGGCACATAGATGTGTTTGGGTACATAGGCTTGATCGAGATAGAGCTGTTTGAGCAGGGCTGAGAAGAAGGCGGAGGGTGAAAAGTTGGTGGTAGCTGGGTTCTTGCGTTCAGCTGTGAGCTGTGAGCTGTGGGCTGTGAGTTCGGGCTCGGTGCAACCGTCGGCGACGACTTCACTTCTGGGTAGATCGGATTCAAAGGGCGAGGCGAGCGTGGAGTGCTGGTCCGACTCTTCGCTGTCGACGAGGATCTCGGGCGCGGGGTAGTTGGGACTGGGCTCGAGACGCGGATCGCTGACGAGGTCGGTTGTGTCCGTCTCTTCTGCGACGAGTGCGCTGATCTCTTCTCCAAATTCAGGGAGATCTTCCCAGAAGAGGTCGCGGCGATCGACGATCTTGCCGCCGCGCATATGAAAGAGATTGACGGCGAGCATATCGTTTTCAAAGTGGAAGCCGAAGACGTCAGCGTCATCATTGTCGGCCGAGGCCATGCGCTGGCGCTCGCCGGCCTGGTGCACGGTTACGAGTTGATCGCGCAGGCGTGCGGCGAGCTCGAACTGCATGGACTCGGCGGCGGCCTCCATGCGAGCGGTTAGGCGGGCTTCGAGCTCATTGGGCTTGCCGTCGAGCAGGAGTTGCACGTCGCGCACGACCTGGCGATAGTCGTCGGTCGAGATGAGGCCCTCCACGCAGGGGCCGAGGCAGCGCTTGATGTAGTACTGCAGGCAGGGGCGCGGGTGATAGCGGCTGAGGTCGACCTTGCAGCTCGGAATGAGGAAGCTGCGATGAATGACGTCGACGAGCCGATGCGCGAGGTTGCCGGGGAAGTAGGGACCGAAGTAGGCGCTGCCGTCTTTGCGCAGACGGCGGGTGACGAAGACCTTGGGATGGCGGTCGGTGATCGTGAGCTTGATGTAGGGGTAGGTCTTGTCGTCGCGCAGAAGAATGTTGAAGCGCGGCTTGCGTTGCTTGATGAGGTTGTTCTCAAGCGCGAGCGCCTCGTGCTCGTTGGCGACGGTGATGTACTCGAGGTCGACGGCCTCACGCATCAGGGATCCGGTCTTGGCGTTGGCCTGCGAGGCCGCGAGGAAGTAGGAACGAACGCGCGCGCGCAGGTTCTTGGCCTTGCCGACGTAGATGACCTCGCCCTCGGCGTTCTTGTAGAGGTAGCAGCCGGGGCCGGTGGGCAGCGTGCGAATTTTCTGGAGGAGATCCATCGCCTGAGGTTCAAGTCTAGAGCGGACGTGCAGCCTTGTCGCGTTTCCTGAATATTGGATGTTTTTGCAGTCCGCGCGACTCGCAGACCGCAATGCTCCGACTCAAGTAAGCTGGAAGGCGTGACTCCGAGGCCGCACATTGAAGACGAGCAGGCGCAAACCGACGCGGCGGCGGCGTTAGGACGCGCGGCGGCCATTATGGCGCGACTGCGCGCGCCGAACGGATGTCCGTGGGACCGAGAGCAGAGCTTCGACACGATCAAGCGGCATACGCTCGAAGAGGTCTATGAGGTCTTCGACGCGATCGAACGGCGCGCGTGGCCGGAGCTGAAGGATGAGCTTGGCGATCTGCTGCTGCAGGTGCTTTTTTATGCGCAGATGGCCAGCGAGGCCGGCTACTTTAGCTTGCAGGATGTTGCGGAGGGGTTGATTGCGAAGCTCATTCGGCGGCATCCGCATGTCTTTGGCGATGTGGTCGCGAGCGATTCCGAGGCGGTGCTGCGCAACTGGGAGCAGATCAAGCGCGAGGAGAAGCAGTCGCGAGCGGAGGGTGAGGCGAGATCGATGCTTGAGGATATTCCGCGGTCGATGCCTGCAATGCTGGAGGCTGCGAAGCTTGGCTCGCGTGCGGCGAAGGTTGGCTTCGACTGGCCGGAGGTGGAGGGGCTTTTCGATAAACTTGCGGAGGAGACCGCTGAGCTCCGCGCTGAGTTGGCGGCGGACGCTGCGAAAGCGGGCAAGGAACAGAACAAGGAACGCATTGGGGACGAGCTTGGCGATCTGCTCTTCACGACCGTGCATCTTGCGCGGCATCTGCACGTCGACCCAGAGTCTGCGCTGCGTGGAAGCAATGCAAAGTTCCGGCGTCGCTTTGCTGCCATGGAGCATGAGGCTGGCGGAGGTGCGGCTCTTGAGGCGCTCTCCGCAGAAAAGATGGAGAGGCTGTGGAGTCGAGCGAAGAACACTGAATAAATTGCACCTGATGTTATCTGAGGAGATATGTTGACGCAGACGAATGAGCATGCTTTGCAGCCCGTGACGGCTGTGGAGATTCGACCGCTGACGGAGTTGCCGGAGTTTGACCTTTGCGTCGAGCTTGAAACGGCGGTGTGGGGCTATGATTTAGCCGATCTGATTCCGCGGCGGATGTTTCTGCTGGCGTCGCGCATCGGCGGGCAGGTGCTGGGAGCGTTTGCCGGCGGGACGATGGCCGGGTTTGCGATGGCGCTGCCGGGCTATCGGCATGGGCATCCTTACCTGCACTCGCACATGGTTGGCGTGCTGCCGGAGTTTCGCAACCAGGGACTGGCACGACGCCTGAAGCTGGCGCAGCGCGAGGATGCTCTGGCTCGCGGCATTGAGCTGATGGAGTGGACCTTCGATCCGCTGGAGATCAAGAACGCGCACCTGAACATTGCGAGGCTGGGCGTGATCGTCCGCCGCTACAAGCATAATTTTTATGGGCCATCGAGCTCGCCGCTGCAGGGCGGCCTGCCTACAGATCGCGTGTATGCGGAGTGGTGGCTGCGCTCGAACCGCGTGCGCCTCGTGCTGGGCGGGGAGCAGCCGACTTTCGACGTACTGGAAGAGGTCGATGTTCCGGGTGCGATTTACGAATGGAAGGCGTCGGAGGCTGAGAGGGGCGCAGCGCGGCGGGTGCAGGCGAGCAATGCCGCTGCGCTCGAAGATGCCTTTGGGCGCGGGCACACGGTACTGGGCTATCGACGCAACGAGAACGGCGATGGAAGTTTTTTACTGGGGATATGGGACGAGGCGCTGAGCTACTGAGGCCGCGCGAAGAGAGAAGGGAATTTCAGAGATGAAGATTGAAGCGATAACTTTGCGCGAGATCAATATGCCGCTTGCGCATCCGTTCGAGACCAGCTTCGGCGTGACGACTGGCCGCCGCATTCTGCTGGTGGAGATCGAGTCGGAGAAGTTGAGCGCGTGGGGCGAGTGCGTTGCGGGCGAGCATCCATATTTTTCCGACGAGATGATCGATACGGCGTGGCACATTGTTGAATCGGAGCTTGCGCCGCGGCTGCTGAAGGCCGAGGTCTCAAGCGGACGTGACTGTCCGGCGTTGTTTGCGCAGGTGCGTGGTCACCGCATGGCCAAGGCTGCACTCGAAAATGCGGTGTGGGAGCTGGATGCGACGCGACAGGGCGTGCCGCTCGCGAAGCTGCTGGGCGGAACGCAGAAGGTTATCCCCTGCGGCGTTTCGATCGGCATTCAGCCAACGCTTGAGCAGCAGATGGAGAAGATCGAAACCGAGCTGGCGGCGGGTTATCAGCGCATCAAGCTGAAGTGCAAGCCGGGCTGGGATGAGCAGGTCTTTGAACGCGTGCGCGAGCGCTGGCCGGATATTCTGCTGAGCTGCGACGCCAACTCGGCTTACCGACTGGAGGATGCGGACCGTCTCGCGACGTGGGACCGGTTCAATCTGCTGATGATCGAGCAGCCGCTCTGGTACGACGATTTCTATTTTCATCGCGAGTTGCAGAAGCGGCTGAAGACTGCGATCTGCCTGGATGAGTGCATCCGCAGCCGTCGCGATGCGCAGGCCGCGCTGGAGCTTGGAAGCGGACGGATCATCAACATCAAGGTCGGCCGCGTTGGCGGCTTTACGGAGGCGATCGCGGTCCACGATGTGGCGCAGAAGCATGGCATTCCGGTGTGGTGCGGCGGCATGCTGGAGACGGGCATTGGACGCGCGCAGAACATTGCGCTGTCGTCGCTGCCGAACTTCACGCTTCCGGGCGATGTGTCGGCCTCAAGCCGCTACTGGAGCGCCGATATTATCGATCCGCCGGTGACCGTGTCGGACAAGGGAGAGATCGCGGTGCCGTGGGACAAACCCGGCCGCGGCTTTGAGGTAAACCGCGAACGCGTGGAGCGAACCATGGTTCGGCTGCTGCGTATGCAGTGAGGGCTAGAGAATTTCTCCTGATGCTGTGGTTTCGACAGGAATCTGTGGAGGTCGTTTTCCTTGGGAGAAAACGACACTAACGATTTCCCCGCGGCTGCACCTTCAGGAGAAATGCTCTATTGCAGTTTTACGGGCATCGCAAGTAGCTCACGCACAGCATCCTGGAACGATAGGGGCGCCGGCAATGGCTTGAAGTCCCATGCCGTCATCTTTGTGTTGTCGGTGACCGAGCGCACCATCATCTCGCGCATCGTCAGGTTCTCTTCGAAGTGCGTGTAGACCCAGCGGTTGCCGTCGACGCGCGTCTGCTCGAGTTCTACTGTTCCTCCTGAATAGATCTTCGCGATGACGCCCCAGGCGACGTTCACGGTGTTCAGCAGATGTGCCTGAGCGCGGGTCATGCGACCGGTGCGGGCGTCGATCCACAAGCGGCCCTCCAGGCCTGTCAGCACCTCGGAGATCATCGTCGGCGGTTTGAAAGCCGGATTGGGACGGAAGTCGATCACTACCTGAGGCGACTTCGCGCCCTCAGGCTGGGGTTGGCCCGGCGTGTAGGTGTAGATCATGGCGCGCGGCATAAGTTTGATGAGCTGCACGGCATAGTCGAGACCAGCTTCATTCTTCTTCTCATGCTTCAGATAGTCGTTTGGGGAATGGAGGATGTCGTTCAGGCGGCTACGCTCGGCGGCGTCTTCAGCGGCGGTGAGTGGGCGGCCGTCGCGCTCGACGAGTCGCGCGACGTTTCCCTGCCGGCTCTCAATCACAACGCGCGTGACGTCTTCTTTCTGGTTCGCCTTATGCGTGCGGTAACGCAACGGCAGGCTTTCGTCCTGAAGGATGGCGAGCTGATGCTGCGCGGCGGCGGCGATCCAAGACTGCGGCGTGCCGGGCAGCAGCGGATTGCTGTGGTTTGCTGTGGGGGTGGGCGGCACCTGTCCGCGCGCGCGGGCATTCAGGCCGAAGCATGCCACGCAAAGCAGCGCGACGACCGCCAATACTGAATTGCCCGCACGCCGACGATGGCCCAACTGTCTGCTTTCGCTCACTTTGCGTTTAGACGTACCACTCAAGTCAAAGGACCACATGCGACCGCAATCGCTCTGCATGCGGTATAGTGCGATTCAGGCCGGTCGCGAGTGCGCCAGGACCTCATCTTGTTCGCGAGGCACACACGATGTTCGGCAGATTTCATAAGGATCGCGGCCAGGGCTCAGGGGGGCATGGTGGCGCGCACTCCCGGCATTCGCGCGGGTGGGTCGACATTCTCGCCTTTCTGAAGGCCAGCGAGAGTCTGCGGGTGCTGGATTTTGGCACGACCTCGCCGGCGAATATCAACTTTCTTACCTCGATGGGCCACAGCGTTTATATGGCGAATGTGGTGCAGGAGGCAAATAAGCCGGAGTGGCAGTTGCCGGCCGAAGAGGGATCGTCCGCTCCACGCTATGACGTTGAGGGTTTTGTAAGCGCGAATCTGGACTTCTCAGGGCGCGACTTCGACGTCGTCCTGTTGTGGGATACGGCCAGCTATCTTCCTCCACCCATGGTTCCCGCGGTCTTCAACCGGCTGCGTGGTGTCTTGCGGCCCGATGGCCGGCTGCTGGCCCTGTTCCACGGCCGCATTGACGGGCCGGAGACGGCGTTCTCGCGCTATCAGCTTAGCGACAGCGAGCAGATAGGCGTGGTGCACGCGGGCGATTATCCGGTGCGGCAGGTTTACCAGATGCGGCAGATCGAGAAGCTGCTGCAAGGCTTCAGCAGTACGCGGTTCTTTCTGGGCAAGGACAACGCGCGCGAGGTGATTGCGGTCCGCTGAGCGGCGTGACCTGCTCGCGGACTCAATCCGGGTGAAAGTCGGCTTTCTGGAAAGCGACGGCGACCTCGGGATTGCGCGCGAAGGTTTCCCAAACGAAGCCGGTTCGAAGATTTTCGGCCATGAGCACGCCGATGCCGAGGTCGATGCCGAGGACGTCGGGATCATACCAGTTGGCCTGGGGGTGGAAGGCGTCGCAGAAGCCGTAGCGGCCCCAGGCGCGGGTGCTGTAATTTTCTTTGAGGGCGCGCAGGACGCGCAGGCAGTCGGCCGGAACGAAGGCGAGTGAGCCAGCGGCGGCGCAGGGAACGACGGAGCCATCGATGCCGCCATGGGCCGGCGGCCCGCCCCAGGCGGTGTAGCCATGCTGCGAGTCGGAGGCGGAGATGCCCCAGTAGTCGGGCGAGTAGGGCTTGCCGAGAGAGAGGCAGAAGGACTCATGCGCGCGCGTGGCGGTGATGGAGTTCTGAAAGTAGTTGGCGTACTTGTCGCGCTTGTGGCGGAAGTCGAACCAGGCGTGGCTGTACTGGTGGACGAAGAGCGGGTCGGCGGCGGAGATGTAGGTGAAGTCCTCAAAGTGCATGATGGGGCGCGACCACGCGTCCCATGAGGAGGCGGGGATGGGGTGCGTGGGGGAGCCGAGCGCGAGCAGGTACATCATCATGAATTCGCAGTAGTGGTTCCAGCGGCCGCGCTCGAAGCCGCCGTTGTGCCATGCCATGGCGAAGGTGTCACCGCCGTTGAGCATCCACGGCCAGTCGACACGATGGTAAAGATCGGTGGCCAGCTGCTGGATCTCGGCGTCGTGATGAAAGTACGCGCGGGCGGTGAGGACGCCGCAGAGCAGGAGCGAGGTGTCGATGGGCGAGACCTCGCTGTTGTGCCAGGTGGCGCCGGTTTCGATGTCGTTGAAGTGAGTGAAGAAGCCGTGGTTGGTTTCCATCTTGTCGTGATGAAAGCGGAGCGTGCTGCGGACGCGGTCGAGCACAGCGGGGCTCGGGATGTAGCCGCGGCGGTCGGCGACGCAGAGTGCGGAGAGGCCGAAGCCAGTGGCGGCGATGGAGGCCATGCGGCGTGGATCGCGCACGCCGGACGCATCGAAGGCGTGGGCGCGGTCGAGCACCTGGCCTGTTGTGGGGCTGGCTTGCTCGAAAAAGAACGTGCAGGCCCGGCGCTGGAGCTCGTCGAGGAAGGCGCTGTCGGCGGGTGTGAGTTTCTCCGTTGCCTTTGCGAGCAGAGATGGAGACGTCAGCAAAGGCAGGACTGCGGTGGAGGCAAGCAGCTTGAGGGTGGTTCGTCGATTCATGGTCATTCTCTACTTACGATCCGGCTTATCGTTGGATGAGAATAACCGCGAGACCGTGCGCCGGGACAGTGATTTCGAGCCGGCTGTGGCGCAGATGGGTATGCTCGGGTGCGGCCATGGCGCCGGCAGCGCGCAGGTCCGCGACCTGCTGGGGTGTGAGATCGCCGGGAGGACGGCCCATCGCGTTGAAGGCTTTGAGCACGTTGCCGTGATCGTCGTCGACGCGCCAGATCTCGATTGCGGCGTTGGCTGGAACGTGTTGCAGGGTGAGCGTGAAGGACTTTGCGGGACCGGCGGGGCCGTTGGGCATGGTGTAGTGCGGGCCGGTGCCGTAGGGCGGAGCGTAGTCCCACAGGGCCAGCGCCAGCTTGCCGCTGGCATCTTCGGTGGCCAGCGCGGAGTCGGAGGTGAGAGCGAGACG
>Ga0208357_1002643_pt1 | contig 11679 bp, 10 predicted proteins | sample NGESurdeep092012_6_FD_184487 | JGI IMG/M metagenome (GOLD analysis project Ga0208357, IMG submission 184487) | Arctic peat soil microbial communities from Barrow, Alaska - NGEE Surface sample F52-2 deep-092012 (SPAdes) | ecosystem: Environmental > Terrestrial > Soil > Wetlands > Peat ... | reverse complement strand
CTCTCACCGTCAACAATCCCTCCGCCACAAAATCATTTCTCTTCAGCCAACAGGTCACCGCCGCCCCCGGCACTCACACCCTCGTCATCGTCGGCTATCAGGACACCGGCGGAGCCGTCCTCGCCAGCGAAAACTTCACTGTAGCTGGCGCATCCGCCTGCCTCCCCACCTCACCCGGCGCGATCATCTGCTCCCCAGGAAACAGTGCAACCGTCTCCTCCCCCGTTACGATTGTCGCCGGTGCCACCGCCCCCACCGGGTACATCGCTGCCGTTCGCATCTACGTCGATAACGTCGCCCAGACACTCATCAACAATCCTCAAACCAGCCAGTCCTTCACCATCAACCAGCCACTCTCGATGACCACCGGAACCCACTACATCGTGGTCGTCGGATACCCGAGCACGGGTGGATCCGTCTCAGCAAGCGCGTCCATCACCGTCCAATAGCCACTAGCTCCATCAACCCGCTTCCACCAAAAGGTTGGCCAACAACCATCCCGTCAGGCGAGGCATTCCGCACTGCGCAGAGCTATCTTTACTTCAACAACATTAGTGTCACTCCCCCGGCGCCGCCTCCAAGCCGCGCTTTTTTTTGCCCGCCACACGTTCTGTCCCGCAATCCCAACGCCTATGCCGGTTCGATTTCCTCGGTTGGCAGGTGTACCCTCACCTCTTCGTGGGTTCGGCTATATCCCGTCAAATGCCGGGCACCCGCTGCACCGATCAACAACAGGGCAAGAGCGCATACACCGTTCCATCCCCAATGCCACCACGCCCAGCCTGACATCGCCGACCCCACAGCTCCGCCCACAAAGAACATCGTCATATAAATCGTATTCAGCCGGCTCCGCACCTCCGACCCCAGACCGAAGATACGCGTCTGATTCGCCACCTGCATCATCTGTTGCCCCAGATCCAGCGCAATCACGCCAACCACCAACGCCGTCATATGCCAGATCATCGACACATGCCATCTATCTGTCCACCATAGCCACACAAATGCCGCAGTCAGCGTCGCACCCGCCACCGTCACGACGAACCGCGTTCCCCGCTTGTCCGCAAGCCATCCCGCAAACGGCGCAATCAGCGCTCCCCCGGCACCCACCAGCCCAAACGTTCCCGCTACTCCAGGCCCCATGCCGTAATGCGAATCCAGCAGATACGCCAGTGTCGTCCAGAAGCAACTGAACGACGCGAACACGAGTGCGCCCAGCACGCCCGTCTCTCGCAGCAGCGGCTCCGTCCGTAACAGCGTCCACAGCGATCGCATCGTCTTTCCATACGTCAGCGACGCCCGTGGCTCCATGCGAGGCATCGCCCGATACATAATCGGCACGAACGCCATATTCATCACCGCCGCCACCACAAACACCGTCCGCCAGCCATTGAACCCCGCCAGCCATCCCGCAAAACTCCTCGCCAGCAAAATCCCCAGCAGCAGCCCGGTCATCACCGTTCCAATCGCCTTACCCCGCTTCTCATGAGACACCAGGTCAGGAGCCATCGGCACCACCACATGCGTCACCGAGGCCATCAGCCCCACCAGCACGCTGGCCACAATCATCCACGCCAGCCCCTGCGCCAGCGCCACCAGCAGCAGCGCCATCGATATACCCGCATACATCCGCATCATCAGCGCGCGCCGCTCCGCCACATCTCCCAGCGGAACAAAAAACAGAATCCCCGCCGCATATCCCAGTTGCGTCGCCACCGCCACAAATTCCATCGACCGCGCATCGCGTCCAAAGGTCTTGCCCATCACCAGCAGCAAAGGCTGGTTGTAATAAATCGATCCCACGCTGACCGCGCAAGCGACACCTAAGAAGGGCAGGGCCCACCGTCCCGCCATCGCGCTTTGACGTCTTTTCGTCATTCGAAACTCAACCCCCAGCTGTGCAACCAGGAATCGCTCGACGCGATCCTTGTACAAGTCTTTCGTTCACCACATTTCGCGCGAACTTCTTCGGAGACTATCATCTTACTAGGTCGTTTTATGTCTCAGCAGGACACCATCGCAGTAGCCATGTCCGGCGGCGTCGATTCCTCCGCCGTCGCCGCGCTTCTGCACGCCCAGGGACACCCCCTCGTCGGCCTCACCCTTCAGCTCTGGAATCAGCGCCGCCTCGCCGGTCGCGAAGGCATGCCCGAGAGCGTTCAGGGCCGCTGCTGCTCCATCGACGACGTCTACGACGCGCGCCACGTAGCCGAGCACCTCGGCATCCCCTACTACCTCGTCAACGCCCAGGATCGCTTCGAAGAAGAAGTCGTTCGCCCCTTCGTCGCCGAATACCTCGCCGGCCGCACGCCCATCCCCTGCACGCTCTGCAATAACCATCTCAAGTTCGATCAACTCCTCCTCACTGCCCGCCAGATCGGCGCCGAGCGCATCGCCACCGGCCATTACGCTCGCAATCACTTCGACCCCATACGCAACCGCTGGATTCTCTCGCGCCCGGCCGACACCACCAAGGACCAGACCTACTTCCTCTTCGGCCTAACCCAGGCCCAGCTCTCCCGCACCCTCTTTCCGCTCGGCGAAATGCAGAAGCCGGCCGTCCGTGAGATGGCAGCAGATCACGGCCTGGAGCTAGCCCAGAAGCCCGACTCGCAGGAGATCTGCTTCATCCCCGGAGGCAGCTACTCCCAGTTCCTCAAGGCGTACCTCGACGAGCAGGGCGAGCCCCTGCCTGACTCCTCCGGCGAACTAGTCTCCACCACAGGCGAAATCATGGGCCATCACGAGGGCATCCACAGCTTCACCGTCGGCCAGCGCAAGGGTCTTGGCCTCAGCAGCCCCGACCCGCTCTACGTCCTCAAGATTCACCCCGACTCCCGCAAGGTCGAAGTAGGCACCGACGATCAGCTTCTCTCCACCCGCCTCACCGCTAACCGCCTCAACTGGGTCTCCATCCCCGAACCCACTGAGCCGATCCGCGTCACCATCAAGATTCGTCATCGCCACGAGCCCTCCCCCGCCACGCTCCGCGTCATCGGCGAAGACCTCATCGAAGCCACCTTCGACACCCCACAGCGCGCCATCACCCCCGGCCAATCCGCCGTCTTCTACCAGGGCGACGAAGTATCCGGCGGCGGCTGGATCCTCTAGCCGCTCTCTCTGCCCTCTATCGCCTGCCCTTGAACGGCGACCGTTCAATCAGCGTCTCGATCCCCGCCTTCAGCCCCGCAATGATTCCCGCAATCTGCCGCACCGGCACCTTGATCCCGTTCTGCACCGTCTGCGAGATCTCTTCCGTAGCCCCCAGCGCGTCGCTCACAATCCCATCCACGCGCATCACCTGCACCCGTGTGCGGCCATTGATTTCGCGCACCGTATCATTCAACTCGCTCACCGTCGCGCCCAGCTCATCCACCTTGGTCCGCACGGTATAGCTGATCTGCTCCGCGTTCTCCGTGAAGCTCTGCACCTTGGGCGCAAGCTCATGCAAAAGCTGGTTCGTCTTATCCAGCATCGGCCCCGTCCGCTGCTCGACCATGTCCGCAATCCCATCCACCCGATGCAACAGCTTCGCCGCAAACGCGCCGCTGATCAACACCCCGATCGCCTGCACCACCAGCGCCAGCGCAATGATGGCCAGAAAGATCATCGCCAGGTGAATATCATGACGGGTAAGCTCTGATTCCTGTAAAAACACAACCGCTGCGCCACTGAGTACTGGCATCGACTTGCTCCTGTTCAAACTTCAAATTCTATTGCTCTATCTTGGGCGTTCCCTGCACCACTCCGCAAGTCTTCACCGCACAATCGCCCCATCACCTCGCCGCATCACCTGCGACAAACAAGACGAAGGGCCGGCGTTCAACCGGCCCTTGTCTCAAGCGTCTCAGCCCACCCGCATTACGCGACAGGTGTCGGCTCGCTTGTCTTTGCCACATACGCGTCCTTGCCTGCTTCAACAGCCGCTTTCGCTGCATCCGCCTGCATCTGGATCAGGTCCTTGCCCTTGTCGACATACTGCGTCCACTGGGTCCGTCCCTTGTCGTAATATTCCTTGCCCTTATCCACGTACTCGCCGGCAACCTGCTTGCCCTGCTCCACATACTGCCCCGCCTGGTCGACGCCCTGCTCATAAAGCTTGTTCGCGCGTTCTTTCGCGTCCAACGCGCTCGCCACCAGGTCGTCACGTGTCTCCTTGCCCGACTTCGGCGCATACAACACGCCTACCAGCGCACCGAGACCAAGCCCCGCCAGAAACCATCCAAATCCACCTGAACCGCTCTCATTCTCTGCCATTGCATTCTCCTTACCTAGACTTGACTCTCTGCCACAGAATACTCTCCCGGCTCTGTTTCCCGGAACCTTCTCGCACGTCCACATCCCGTGCCCTTACTCTGTCCTCCATGTGGATGCCGCCCGTTACTCCCGGGTTGCGTCTAATCATCTTACCGATCGTCGGCATACCCTCGTCGACGCAGGTGCAACGCAGCATAAGCTCTCTGGGTTTATGCTGCACATAGTACCTGTAACTATGCAGTTACGCCCCATCCCTCAGGAGTTTCTTATGACCATTTCCATCCAGAATAGAATGCCATCCCGTCTTCCCTCGATCCCAAAGACATCTCGTCTAGTAGCCGCCGCTCTCCCGATCGCGCTGCTCCCGCTGTTCCTCTTTGCCGGCTGCCATAAAGCTGCGGTGGACGACCCCACGCTCACCAAAAACATCCAGGCCGCCCTCGCAGCCGACCCCGCCATCAGCCAGCAACCCGTTCAGGTCGCCGTCCAGTCCGGAGTCGCCACCCTCAGCGGCAACGTCTCCGACGACACCGCCCGCTCTGTCTCCGCGCAGGATGCCGCCCGCGTCCCCGGAGTCAAGGAAGTCGTCAACAATCTCACCGTCGCCGGCATCGCCGTTGCTCCCACCGTCACCTCACCCGCAGCTCCCACCTACTCCCGCCCCGCCACCCGCCAGGAGCGCCACGAGATCGCCAGCAACGGCACTCTGCCTCCGCCTCCCGCCAACGCCCCCGCTCCACCGCCGCCCGTCGTTCGCACCATCACCGTTCCCGCCGGCACAGAGATTCCCTTCCGCATCACCCAGGCCCTGGACAGCCAGACCAGCCAGACCGGTGAATCCTTCAGCGGAGTCGTCACCCGTGAGATCGACGCTGACGGCCTCGTCGCCATCCCTGCCGGCACTGCCGTCAGCGGCACCATCGTCGAGGCCAAGGACGCCACCCACTTCAAGGGCAGCTCCGTCCTTTCCATCGAGCTGAACTCGCTCCGCCGCCACGGCAACACCATCCAGATCTCAACCGACCCCTACACCGTCGCAGGTAAAGGTCGCGGCAGGAACTCCGCAGAGAAGATTGGCGGCGGTGCTGCCATCGGTGCCGTCCTCGGCGGCATCTTCGGAGGTGGCAAGGGAGCCGCCATCGGCGCTGCTGCCGGAGGTGGCGGAGGCGCCGCCGTCCAGGGATTCACCCGCGGCCAGCAAGTTCAGATCCCCTCTGAAACCGTCATCCGTTTTCGCCTCGCCAACCCCGTCACTGTGACCTCCTCGGAGGCCTCCAACGATCAACCGAACGACAGGACCGACGGTCTCCAACACCGCCAGTAGCCTCCACCTTCACCCTATTCAACGATCTTGATCTCGCCTCGTACCGCGCAATTCTCCATGGGTTGCGCGGTACAGCACTTTATCTTCAAACCGCATCCAAGCCACCATAGATCGGCTGTTATAAGCTAAATCTGATTGCCTATTCGTCGTCTCACCGTTTCGCGCGAAGTACACGCCTGCTAACCGACTACCCGGAAGGGATACCTGCCTTGAGCGCGTCAACATCTACAACCCTCGGATCCAAGCCAGTCGGCTTTCTCACCTTCACGCTCCATGCCCACCTCCCGTATGTCGTCAACCACGGAACCTGGCCCCACGGCATCGAGTGGCTCCACGAGGCCGCCGCAGAAACCTACCTGCCCCTGCTGCGCGTCCTCCGCAACCTGGAACGAGATGGCATTGCCCTCAACTGCAATCTGAACCTCTCCCCCATCCTCCTTGAGCAACTCGACCACCCTGTCTTCAAGGCTGAGTTCCCCAAATACGTCGAGCGCAAAATCGTCGCTGCCCGCGAGGACGAAGCCTACTTCACCTCCATGGGCGAGGCCCATTACGCCGAGACCGCTCGCTTCTGGCACGCGTACTTCACCGAAGCCCTCACCGACTTCGACGCCCTCGGACAGGACATCATCAAGGGCTTCCGCCACTTCAACGACAAGGGCCTCATTGAGATCATCACCTGCGGTGCCACCCACGGCTACATGCCTCTCCTCGGGACCGACGAGAGCGTCCGCGCCCAGGTCCGCACCGCCGTCAACGCCCACCAGCGCCACATCGGCAAACACCCCAAGGGCATCTGGGCGCCCGAGTGCGGCTACCGTCCCGCCGGCTTCTGGAACTACCCCGTCCCCAACGCCGACGGCTCCCCCACCGCTCCCGGCTTCAACCGCATCGGCGTCGAGCAGGCCCTCTCCGAATCCGATATCGACTTCTTCTTCGTCGACACCCACCTCGTCGAAGAGTCCGCCCGCATCCCCTCCCCCTACGAGCTCCTCCGCGGCCACGTCGCCACCAAATCTGAAGAGCAGATGACCCGCAACGACTACCGGCGTCTCTATCAGCCCTACTACGTCGGCGGTCCCTACGACAAGCGCTACGCCACCACCGTCTTCCCCCGCGACCCCCGCACCGGCGTCCAGGTCTGGTCCGGAGACTCCGGCTATCCCGGCGACAGCAACTACCTCGACTTCCACAAAAAGCGCTGGCCCGGAGGTCATCGCTACTGGTCCGTCACCGGCTCCAAAGTCGACATGGCCGACAAGCAGCCCTACAACCCGCAGGTCGCAGCTGAGCGCACCAAGTCTCACGCCTCGAACTTCGTCCATCTCGTATGGGAGGCCCTCCAGGCCGGATTCAACGACGCCATCCCGCCCGTCCTCTGCTCTCCATTTGACGCCGAACTCTTCGGCCACTGGTGGTTCGAAGGTCCCCTCTGGCTCGAAGCCGTCGCCCGCGTCATCCACGACTTTCCCATGGGCCTCGAGCTCACGACCTGTTCCCAGTACCTCGACAAATATCCCCGCGCCGGCTTCATCTCCATGCACGAAGGCTCGTGGGGAGCCGAGGGCACCAACCACGTCTGGATGAACCCCGACACCTCCTGGACCTACACCCACATCTACCCCGCCGAGCTCTACACCCGCGACGTCTGCACCGCAGGCAAGTGGAAGGACGGAGGCCTCGGCGAGCGCATCGTCAAACAGCTCTGCCGCGAACTCCTCCTCCTCGAATCCTCCGACTGGCAGTTCCTCATCACCACCGGAGCTGCCCGCGACTACGCCGAACTGCGCTTCGAAACCCACAACGACCAGTTCAACGAGATCAAGGGCATCTGGCAGCACTTCGAGGCGGACGGCAGCATCACCCCCCACCAGGAAACCCGTCTCGCCGCCATCGAACTCCGCGACAGTGTCTTCGTCGACATCGACCCCGGCTTCTGGATCGCCGGAGCCCGCCAGATCCGCGAAGGCGCCCGGAGCTCCGCAGACGGCGCCCCCCAGATCCTCAACGCCAGCGGCGACAAGGCGCCGCGCCCCCATGATCACGACGCATCCCTCTCCCAGGTCCCGAAGTTCATCCCCAACACCGTGGCCTAGCGGATCGTCCAACAGATGAGCCGAACTCCACTCCAGCACCGGGTGCCCCCTCCCTCGCTTCTGCGACAGGGGCCTGCACCACGTCCGGCGCCAACTCCAGGCCTCCAGTTCCCAGGCCTCCAGATCCCCGGACTCCAGCTCGTCCCTCCTCCCCACCGTCGCCACTCCCCCCTCGCTCTCTGGCATCTCCTCTCGCTCGACGCCCCCACTGTCGCCGCGCTCTGGACCCTCTTCATCGCCCACTCCGCGCGCATCACCCTCCCCTGGCCCGCTCCCGCCGCCATGTTCGTCGCTGTCTGGATGATCTACGCCGCTGACCGCCTGCTCGACGCCCGCCTGCTCGACATCCACGCCAACCCCGACCTCGAACCGCGCCACCGCTTCCACCACCGCCACCGCACCCGATTCCTCGCCGCCATCGCCCTCAGCGCCCTCGCCCTCGTCTACCTTCTCTATCTCATCGACCCCCAGGCCCTCCACCTCTACGTCCTGCTCACCACTCTCCTCGCCGCGTGGATGCTGCTCATCCACATCCGTCCCCTGCCCGACAACCTCACCCAGCGTCTCCCCAAAGAGCTCGCCGTCGGCATCTTCTTCCCCGCCGCCGCCTTCATCCCGACCATCGCCCGCGCCCCCTGGCTTCGCCCGACCCTGCTGCCCGCCGCTGCGCTGTTCGCCTGCGTCTGCACCCTCAACTGCCTCTACCTCTACGCATGGGAGCATCCCTCGCCGCGCCTCAACGCCCACAGCACCACACGCTGGGCCACGGCCCACCTCACACCCATCGCAACCCTCACTCTCATCCTCTCCGCTACCGCCGCGGCTCTCACGCACCACACCCCTGCGACAGCACTCCCAGCCCTCGCCTGCGCCCTCAGCTCCGCCGCGCTCCTTCTCCTCAACGCGATGCGCCACCGCCTCTCCCCCTCCATCTCCGCGCCACGGCAGACCTGGTCCTCCTCACCCCCCTTCTTCTCTTCCTCTTCGCCCGATGAAGCAACTGCGCGAGATGAAGCAGCCGAACTTCGACCACGTCGCCCGTCTCTACCGCTGGGCTGAATACCTCACCCTCGGCACCCTCCTCCAGCGAACCCGCACTCACTTCCTCGCCCAACTCCCGCCGCGCCACAACGCCCTGATCCTCGGGGACGGCGACGGCCGATCCCTGGCCCAACTCCTCGCCCGGCAACCCCACCTCCACGCCCTCGCCGTCGATACCAGCGCCGCCATGCTCCAGCTCCTCCGCCGCCGCTGCCAACCCTACGCCGACCGCCTCCAAACCCTCCAAACCTCCGCCATGAACCTCACCCCGGCGACAATCCGCCTCGCCTCCTCCGCCCCCTCCGCCTCCTCCGCCTCCGCCGCACTGGCAACGATCGGGTACCCCAAGGCTTCAGCCTTGGGTCTCCTATCCCCTCTTGGAAAAAAGGGGGCTGGTAGCCCAAGGCCTGAGCCTTGGGTCTCACCCGACCTCATCACCACCCACTTCTTCCTCGACTGCCTCACCCAACCCCAAGTCGACGCCCTCACCCAGAGCCTCGCCGCCCAAATCTCCCCAGGAGCCCTCTGGCTCCTCTCCGACTTCGGCCAGCCCCGCCCCCGCGCCCTCCGTCCCCTCGCCGCCATTTACATCCGATCCCTCTACCTCGCCTTCCGCCTTCTCACCGGCCTCCGCGTCACCCACCTCCCCGACCCCCAAACCTCCCTCAGCCGCGCCGGCTTCCACCGCATCGCCCGCCACGACCTCCTCTACGGGCTTCTTTACGCAGAAATCTGGGAATATCGGTAGAGCATTTTCCCTACAGGCGCAGTTCGAAACCTCGACTTCTGACGTCGTTTTTACCCAAGAAAAAAGACACTCGCGTGCTTCGTCCGACCCACGGTAGTAGGGAAAATGCTCTAGAATCAACCTTCACCGGTCAACCCCATGGATATCAATCCCCCAACCCGGCCCATCAACGATCCCCAATCGGATCCTGAGCCCGCCTCCCCCTCGCTCCCCGCTCCCGACCCCGCCGTCTACCATCCCCAACCCAGACCGACGAATCCACCCCCACCAGCATCCAAAGAATCAATCGTATGAACCTTTTCCTCCTCCGTCACGCCAGCGCCGGTGTTCGCCGGGCCAATCCGCTCCTCGACATCAAACGTCCCCTCGACAAGGACGGCAAGAGCCAGTGCCTGCAGCTCGCCCACGTCCTCAACGCCCTCAAGACCAGCTTCGACCTCGTCGTTTCCAGCCCCCTCAAGCGCAGCCAGCAGACCGCCCAGCTCGTCGCCACCGAGACCGGCTACGAGCAGCGCATTCTCCTCTCCAACGCCCTCGCCCCCTCCGCCACCTTCGCCCAGTTCCAGCGCCTCCTGCGTGAGTGCGCCCCCTACGAAAACGTCCTCATCGTCGGCCACAACCCCAACCTCACCTCATTCCTTGGCCAGCTTCTCAGCGCCACTCCCACCGCTGATCCCATCACCGGAGCCAGCATCGCGCGCATCCGTCTGCGCAAGGGTTCGCTCGCCCGCATCAGCCTGCAGCGCGGCCCCGCCGTCCTCCAGTCCCTCCTCGATCCCCGCGTCGTCCGAGCCCTCTACACCACTTCGATCAAGAGCTCCCGCCGAAAGACTTCGCGGAAGTAGCCGGCCTCTTTCTTCAGAGACCACTGCTCCAGCTCCGCCCTGCCCCGCGCCGGAATCAACTCCAGCACCACCCGCTTCGGATACACCCTCGTCCGCACCCGCACCGCAGCCGTCGCCCTGTCCTGGTTCAGCGCCTCCGCCAGCCTAAGTAAGACCACAGCACTCTGCACATGCGCCTGCTCCTCCACCGGGACATACCGCATCGGCCTGTCCATCGGCTCCGGCCTGCTCTTCCCCATATAGCGCGCGATCGCCGCCACAATCGCCCTCTGCACTGGCGTAAATCCAAAGATCTCCGAGTGCGCAATGATGTATTGCGTATGCCGATTATGCCCCTGGTGGTTCATATACTTGCCCACCTCTTGCATCATCGCCGCCGCCTGCAGCCACAGCCTGTACTCCAGAGGCAACTGATGCACCGCCTGCAACTGATCGAACAACTGCACCGCATGCTCGCGTTCCGGCTCAACCTTGCGTGGGTCGACGCCGTATCTCCGGCAGACCTCCAGCACCCCCTCCCAGCGCTCGGCCTCCATCGTCCGGTGCGCGCTCGTGCGCACATCCGTATCCGCGAGCATCTGAGCCAGCACGCCGTCCCGCAGCCCCAGCCGCGAGTAGCGATACCCCTTCAAATGCATCCGCTCCAGCAACGCCGCAAACACCTGCGCGCCACCCGCGATAATCTCCGACCGTCGCGGCCCAATGCCCGCAATCGCCGCCCGCTGCGCATTGTTCAGCTTCAGCAGCCGATCCGCCATCTTGCGCACCGCCGCTGTATCGGCAAGCAGGATCTCGACGCGCTTCACTGACGTCTTCTTCGCCGCGGTCTTCCCTACGGGCGCCTTGGCCTTCTTCTTCTCCAGCCCCAACTCCAGCGAGTTGCTAGCCTCCGCCAACGCCGCCGCCGTTCCCGACGTCGCAATCACCAGATCAACCTTCGGCTGCCCCAGCTTCCGCTGCGCTCGTCCCAGCTCGCGGTCGATAAACTTCCGCAGCCGCGCCACATCCTCTTTGCCCGGCGGATCGACTCGCAGAAACTCACTCTGCAAACGCACCGCGCCCAGCGGCAGACTCACCATCTGCTGTATGCGCCCGTGGTCCGACACCGTCACCTCGCAACTCCCACCACCCAGGTCGATCATCAGACACCGCCCCTGTGCACCCGTCTCATGCGTCACCACGCCCAGGTGAATAAGCCGCCCCTCTTCCAGCCCCGAGATCACCTCCACATTCCATCCCGTAGCCGACTTCACCCACTCCGTAAACGCATCGGCATTCCGCGCATCGCGCATCGCGCTCGTCGCCACCACGCGAACCTTATCGACCGCATGAAGCTGCACCGCCTTATAGAACCGCTTCAGCGCCCGAATC
>Ga0208357_1002642_pt1 | contig 11693 bp, 10 predicted proteins | sample NGESurdeep092012_6_FD_184487 | JGI IMG/M metagenome (GOLD analysis project Ga0208357, IMG submission 184487) | Arctic peat soil microbial communities from Barrow, Alaska - NGEE Surface sample F52-2 deep-092012 (SPAdes) | ecosystem: Environmental > Terrestrial > Soil > Wetlands > Peat ... | reverse complement strand
CTCCCATCGATGCCGCTCCTCTCAGGAGCCAGCATCGAGTCAGACTTTCTCTGATTTGGGAATCCCAAAATGAGTCAAAAGCCGGGGCCGTTGGTATAAGGCAGCGCGGTGTTGAAATCGTGGGAGCATTGTCCTGTTGCGTCGTGGCGTCGTAATGGCAACGCGCGGCAGCCGTGAACGCATCGGGCACTCGCGCACGAGTTCGACCTGCAGCACGCCGTACCTGACGAAGGCCCGGCTCCCTCAGCTCGACATGTTCGGCGAGCTTGAAACGCTGCTCGAAGGCCGCGCCGCGATTCCCTTATAGAGATGTTCGCTACCGCGCCGACAAACCGATTGACACTAACATACTGCCATGTCAGTACGACGTGTCAAGAGAGACAACTGGCATGCGCATCGATTCCCATACTCATTTCTTTCCCTTGCCGTTCCTGAAGGAAATCGGTCGGCGCGGAAAGCCGTTTGGTATGGAGGTTGCTGCCGGCCCCGACGGCGTGCCGACGCTGACGATGCGCGGCGTGCCTCATCCCAATCTGCGGCCTTTTTACGATGTCGATGAGCATCTTCGTCGCATGGACACGGCCGGAATCGACATGCACGTGGTGTGGCAATCGTCCCGGCCCAATGTGTTCTGGGCGGATGCGGATCTCGGTCTTTCGCTCTGTCAAATCATCAATGACGAGTACGCGGATTTGACCGCCCGCTATCCGGGCCGGTTCGCCGCCATGGCCTCCGTTCCGCTCCAGGATATCGACAAGGCTGTTGCCGAGGCCGAGCGGGCCGTCCGCGAGAAGGGGCTCAGCGGCGTGATGGCCAATACGAACATCAGCGGGCGCTATCTCGACGACCCGTATTTCTGGCCGTTCTATGAGGCGCTGGAGGATTTGAACGTTCCGCTGTTCCTGCATCCGGCAAACGTGTTCGGCGCCGACAAGCTTCGCGATTTTCATCTGTCATTTCTGCTCGGTCTGCCGGCGGAGAGCACGCTGTCGGTGGCGCGTTTGATCTTTTCCGGAACCTTGGACCGATTTCCGAAACTGCGGCTGTTCGTCTCTCACGGCGGCGGGGTGCTGACGTTTCTCGCCGGGCGCTTTGGGCACGGCTTCGAGGTGCGTGCCGAGTGCAAGAAGATCGAGCGCCGTCCCATTGAATACCTGGATCGAATGTTGCTCGATTCCATCGTATACGCGCCGGATATCCTGCGGTTTGTCGTGCAGAAGGCCGGAAGTGACCGGGTGGCACTCGGCAGCGACTATCCCTACGACATGGCCGAGAGAGATCCGGTGGCGCTGGTGGAAGACGCCGATCTGCCGAGTCCAGCTGTCGATGCCATCATGTCCGGGAACACGCGAAAATTTCTCAGACTAGCCGAGCGCCCAGCCGATGTGTAAGCCGACGGGGCGTGCTGTCTCGATTTCGTGTTGAAACGGTATAATCGAGGAATTCATGCGCATTCTAAGCTTGGGCGCTGGCGCCATCGGCGGTTATTTTGGCGGCAGGCTGATCGAGGCAGGGGGTGACGTCACATTCCTCGTCCGCGACGAGCGCCAGAAGCACCTGGCCGAGCATGGGCTGCGCATCGAAAGCGTGTTCGGCAACTTTGACACGCCGGTCAAGGCGATCACCGAATCTCAGATAGCCGGTTCATTCGATGTCGTCTTGCTGACGTGCAAGGCCTACGACTTGCCGTCGGCCATCGCGGCAATTGCACCGGCGGTGGGTCCCGATACGGCTGTGCTGCCGTTGCTGAACGGCGTAGCGCATATTGACGTGCTGAATGCAAAGTTCGGCCGCGGCCGGGTGCTCGGCGGTGTCGCTAAGATTGCGGCCACACTGACGCCGGACGGGACCATCAAGCATCTCAACGATTGGCGTTACATAACCTTCGGCGAGCAAGATGGCGCGCTGAGTTCCCGCGTCGTGGCGCTCGCCGCCGTCTTCGACAACAAATCGGTTGTCGCCGCGGCGGTACCAGACATCTTGCAGGTGATGTGGGAAAAGGTTGTCCATCTTTCCACCATCGCAGGTATGACGTGCCTGATGAGGGCCAGCGTCGGCGAAATCGCACGCACGGATGAAGGCGTGCCACTGATGCTCGAATTTCTCGAGCGCAATGTCGAGATTGCAACCCGAGAGGGCTTCGGCGTGTCGGAAAAGTTCATGACGGAATATCGGCGGTTATTTTCCGACAAGAAGTCGGCCTATACCGCGTCGATGCTGCGGGATATCGAGCGCAAGGGCCCAACTGAGGCGGATCACATCATCGGCTTCATGCTGCAGAAGGCGAAACTCCATGGCATAGATCCGATATTGCACCGCATCGCCTATGTTAATCTCAAGGCGTACGAACAGCGGCGCGCGGCCGGGAGGCTTTAAGAGAATAAATGATTACACAGCACCGAATCGCGGTTATCGGCGGCGGCATCGTCCAAAAGATCATGCTCGAAAGCGTTCAGGTATTGGCCGCGGCAAGCCGCCGTTTCGGCACAATATCCGAACCAAGCCTATGATGCCGGCGGAGGACCTTAACCGGCTGAAAGCTACGATGCGATGTGTCTCGGCGCGGCCGGCTATCCTGGCATGCCCCGGCCATGGGTGCTTTGGGGGCTTCTGGCTCCCATCCGACGAGATTTCCTTTAATATCCCAATGCCCGCCAGGCCGTCTTATGCCGGTGCCACGATCCCGCTGGCCGGCGCACGTCGGCCGATATCAGCTGCTAACCGTCGGTGAGAATACCGAAAGCGAGTATTCCTATTTCGCCCGGGGTCAGGGACGCCGGCATAGCGAAGCGCTTGAATGGCGAAAGTTGATTCGGTCCATTTAACGATTGCTATTAGATACCCCCATAAGGCACACCGCGCAGACAAAACGCCAACCACCTGTCCAGAGACTGATGCGATGCAGAAAAAGAGCACGTCTTTACGCAAAGAGGTGGTCTCGGCGTCTGACCAGGCCTATAACGGCATCATCAACCTAGTGCTGAACCTCGAATTGCGGCCCGGCGAGCGGACATCAGTCAACTTGTTGGCGACGCGCCTCAATCTGGGCCGAACCCCCGTCAAGGAAGCGATCACTCGGCTTCAGACGGAAGGATTGCTGTCGGTTGCCGGGCGCAGCGGAACGATGGTCAACTTGATCAATCGGGATGAGACCGAGCAGCTGTTCGCGTTGCGGAGGGCCCTTGAAGATTTTGCCGCCGACTACGCGGTCAAGAACGTCACGGTGGATCAGTTGCGCCGGCTACGTCAATTGACGCAGAGCATGCGCCAGCACACCTTCGATCCGCACAACCTGATACGGTCAGAGGCCGGGTTCGTCCGCGATAATGCCGAGTTTCATACCGTCATCGTCGCGGCCAGCGGCAATAACTTTCTGCTTCGGATTTATTCTCAGATCCAGATACAATTGCAGATCGTCACATATCTCGTTCGCCGCGGCTACGATCCGAAGGGCACAGAACGGCGTCAGCGCGAGCACGAAGATATTTTGAAGGCAATGACGACGCGCAATAGTAAGTTGCTGAAGGCGACGCTCAAAGCACACGCGCGGACGACCGAGGAGGCGATCTTGGAAACCCTGGAGACGTCGAGCGGTCCACGGCTCGCGGAGCGTAACTGGCCAAGCTCGCGATTGCGCTGAGGGGGCGCCGCGGCAGAGCGTTGGAAATTGACGGGTTAATCTAGGTGTTAAGACCCATCGAGACGGTGTGAACGCTGTGATATGGGGGCTTCGGCCAATACGGGTGCCGCCGGCTGGCGTTATCCGGCGGCCTGCATTTCAAGCTGCGCCCGTGGCCTTCGACCCCAAGCGCACGCTTGAAAAGACGGGCGATCTTGCCTCGAATGCATCGCGGACCGACGCGGAGTGGTGCTGTTTCCCGAAGCCTTCATTTCGGCATATCCGCGCCGTGCGAGCTTCGGAGCGGTGATCGGAGCCCGCAGCCTGAGCGGCGGACGAAATTCGGGGTTTATCACGCGTCTTCGATCGACGTGCCCGGACCCAGCATCGACGCGCTTGGTAAGATTGCAAAGTCGCGTTCATCTGGTTATCGGCCTGATCGAGCGGGACGGCGGCACGCTATATTGCACGGTGTTGTCTTTCGGTCCCGACAGCGTTATTTCGGCAGGCATCGGAAATTGATGCCGACCGGCTCGGAGCGATTGGTGTGTGGCGGATTCGGTGACGGGTCGACCCTGCCGGTTTACGACACGGCGATTGACCGACCGACCGACTCGGCGCGGTGATGTGTCGGGAAAACTACATTCCGATGATGCGGGCGGCCATATATGCGCAGCGCGGCTTCATCCATGCAGCACATTGCGCTCGAGAGCCGTTGTTTTGTCGTCTCCAGAAATCAGTTCTGACGGCGCAGCGACTATCCCACTGATTATGTCTCTGATCTTCCCATAGACCCCGATGAGATCGATTCGCGCGGCGGCAGTTGCATCATCGACCGGCCCGGCGATATTGTGGCAGGGCCGCTGCAGGACCGCGAACGCATTATCACGGCTGAAGTCAATCTCGATGCGGTGACGCGCGCCATGTACGCGGTCGCAACGCCATTAGATGTCTGTCGCGGTTCTACCGACGGCAAAACCGCTCTCGGCCTTCAGTCGCAAATCTCGATCCGACAGGCTGCATAAAGACGGAGCCAACTTTCAGCCTCCCGATTTTACCGCAGGCTTCCAGCGCGGCTTCATTAAATATCCATTACATATCCCTGATGTACACTGGCAGGTCGGTGGTCGGGGGCTTGCGCGCGTCCTCATAAAACATCTGCGCGATATACCCGCGATGATAGCTACCGTGGATGACGACATGCAGCAGGATGGCGCCGCGTGTCATGACGCCGTCGCCGCCGTCGATGAACTGGAAGTGTACCGGCTCCTCTAAACTCCGATCGGTTTGCGTTCCGCACCAGTCGATCCACCACTGGATCGCCGCCTGCTGCGCAGCCCATAAATTCGGCAAGTCGTGGTGGACCACGAGATCGCGCGCTTTGAATTCATGGTCTCGGCCTTCTATATGCGCCTGCCAGACCAGATCAATCAGCAGGTTGTGGTTGAGCGTGCCGATGATCGACTTAAACCGGGTCCGATGCGGCTTCTCCGCCTCGCCCGAAGGAAGCGCCGCGACAGAATCATACAGAATCTTGTCGCCCCAGAGGCGATAACGGGCGAGCATCGTAGCGGTGGCGACATCCATTATGGCCTCTCAAAGTTCTGAGCAATTGTTGTCAGAATGACCGACATTGCACAACGCCGTCTTTTAACCTGATACTCTTCCATTGGTCAAACATCGGGCGTTGCGGCTGATACACATGACGCATGCGTGTAGCGAATGTATGCCCGCCGGTTTGCAAGTGGACTTATGCGCGTTAGCTTACGTAATCTCCAACGATACATGCGGCTCGTGAGCGCCCGCTTCGGCCATGGTAGAGATCCGCGCGCGTTGGTTCTGATAAAACTCTCTGCCTGTATTGCGTAGCCATTTCGGTACTCAGCCTTCCGGGCCCCGCCGGTCGATCATTAGGCCGTCTCGATATTGGTCTTGGCTCAGGTCACGCACGACGCAGGCTAGCGCAGCGTCTCGTATGCCCAGGCCGGGCAAGACCTGGGTGTGCATCAGTCGCAGCTGCGCGATTGGGTGAAGGCTTTTGCGGACGATCCGGCACAGGCTTTTTTGAGGCAAGCTCAGATGAAGCCCGAGCAGGCCGAGATCGCACGGCTCAAGCGCGAGGTAACGAGGCTCAAGGCCGAACGCGACATTCTAAAAAGCCGCCGTCTACTTCGCGAAGGAATCGGCGTGAGATATCTCCTTCATCCGCCTCGTCTGATCGATCTCAAGACCACCGTATTCTTTGCGCCAGCAATAGTAGCTTTGTCGCGAGATCCCGGCTTCCGGGCAAGCCACCGGTGTAGACTTACCCTGTGCCATCGATATTTCAATTTGACGAAGCAGCGTCGCAATCCGCTCCGTACGAACCCTCCGCTTGGTCCAAGAAAGCGGAGTCAGGTCACCGGAGATCAGACCGACATAGGCCTCTGTCGGTCGGACTGATAACGGATAGGCGCGTCAATCAATCCGACCGTCAAATATAGGCCATCATCCATCTTCCTATGGCGCATACTCTTACGCAGCCGCACGCCGCCAGGATTTATGGGCCATTCCACCTTCGCTACCGAAATCTAATTCGGTGGAATCTTCTTGACGAGCCAGTTACCAATCGAGGCGATAACCGAGTCCAGCCCAAAAATAAAGTGGTCGCCCTTTTCGATCAGTTCGAGCTGGCAGTTATTGCCGGCGATCTTGGCGAGTTCCTCCGCATCCTTGACCGGGACGACGTGGTCGTCCTTGGCATGAATGACGAACAGCGCCCGCGGGGCGATTCGGGTGACCACTTCTTTCGGATTGAGCGCAAGAAACCCGTCGACGGTATCCGCGTAGAATTCCATCGGCGTGTCCTTCGGCAAATTCCCGCGAAGAGCTTCCGGGATGTTGACGATCTCGAAGCGGGGAATCGTCTCGTTGCGGCGGCGCTTCTCCTCGACGAGCTTCAGGAACCGGTCGAATTTTTCCTGCGTATCATAAAGCATGCGCAACGTCACATCGCCGTTGGAGATAGGGCAGCCGGCGACGGTCGCCTTGATCCGCGTGTCCTCCGCGGCCGCCAGCACCGCCATCGAGCCGCCGAGGCTGGAGCCGATAATTCCAATTCTCTGCGGATCGAGATCCGCCCGCTGCGCAAGGTAGGACACCGAATTCTTGAAATCATTGACCTGTTCGCGTGGGACAACACGGCCCCTGAGGCCACCGCTCCGCCCATAACCGCGAAAATCGATCGATAGCACGCCGTAGCCGAGATTGGCGATATACGACGCCATTTTCGGATAGCGCGCGCCGGCGAAGCCATGGCCGAGCACAATTCCGGGCATCCTCCCCTTCGCGCCGTCTTTGGCATAGAAGGTTGCAGCAAGTTCGACATCGTCAGACTTAAACCTAACGTCCGTTTCCATAGCTATCCGCCTTTCTTGTGCGATCGTTCGAATGAATGTCTTGGTTCCCGCGTGTAGGTGCGCGGTCTGGGAAACGGCTATCTCATGGCGGCCACCATCTATCATCACGCCAATCCGGCGGGATAGTGCTTCGCTTCAGGGTCAAAGCGTCGTGAGTCATGCGACCTCGACTTCGACCGACAGAATTTGATTAATATGGACGTCCGGAGGCTGGACATTCCCGCGACAATCCGTCGCCCGAGTTGAGATGATATGGCGGCCGGGGCGCAAGGCCGTCCAAATTCCTTCAAAGGACTGCCAGGCGTAATCGGTTTTCGGGCCAACGTTGGCGTCGAACCACTCGCCGTCCGGATCGATGCGAACTTGCACGCGCGTTATCTCGTGTGCGCCCCACGCCCAGCCCGTCAGCCGGCGCGTTCCTACGGCAAGGGCATCGCCGGTTCGCTGGCTCGTCAACATGCTATTCACCAGGACGTCCGCGACCTGCTGTCGCTCGATGGCACCGTCCACCTTCTCCGCGGTGTTGTAGAGGACACTTGAGAAAAGCGAGCTCGGCCGGCCGCTGGCCACGATCAGGTTGTTGACCCATTTGACCGAATTAGTACCGTAATATCCCGGAATAATTACCCGCAGCGGATAGCCGTGTTCCGGCGGAAGTGGCTCTTCGTTCATCTCGTAGGCGAGTAGCACGTCGCCCCGGCGAATGCGCTCCAAGGTTAGATCCTTGCGATATTCAGTCACCCGTTCCGCCGCTGCCGTACCCGGCCGGTAGACGCCCCAGTCGGCGCCATCCATCCAGACATGGGTGGAGCCCGGAATCGGCCGTGCCTGATCGAGAACGTTCGCCAGCGGCACGCCGCGCCAGCGCGCCGTGCTCACCCGCCGGACCGGCTTGTCCGGATTGAGTGGATCGCCGGCGCATTCCAAAGTAACGGCGAGCGTTTTGGCCGGCAGCGCGTAAATATCCGCCAGCGAGAGCGTCTGCGGTTGCGCCACGGACCCGCCGACCGTGACCGACCACTCATCGGGTTTTGGACGCGGGATTCCGAGCGCCGCCAAGACGAAATGGTTGGATGTCGGGGTGATGAAGGATCGCAACGCCTCGAATGGAGCTTCTCGCAACACCGTCTTGTTGGCCGGGTCCATCAGAATCTTTGTCATCGCCTTCACCTTCACCTCCGTCCTCCGACCGCGCGCCACACGCCTCGGAACCGAGATCGGGAGCCGGTACTTTCCGAAACCGGCTCCGGCCCCGTTGCTGTCATCGTCTCAACCGGGCGAACGGCCCGAGGTATGGTCCGGCCGGGGCTTTGCCCCCAGCACGATCGTCAGTATCGACGCCAGCACCATCACGATGCCGACAACCCATAGGCCAGCGCGGTTCGATCCCGTCATATCCGAAAGCCAGCCCGTAATATACGGGCCGAAAAAGCCGGACAGCTGACCGATCGTATTGATCGCGCCGAGACCGGCAGCAAGCGCGGCGCCGGAGAGAAACACGCTCGGCATCGACCAGAACACCGGCAGCGCTGCGAGAACCGCGGAGACGGTGACCGTGACTGCTGCCATCGCCGTGAATGGCGACGTCATGTAGAGCGCCACCGGAATCGAGATGCCGCCGAGAATCATCGGTATCGCAACATGCCACACCAAATCGCCGGTCTTGTCCGCATGCTTGCTCCACAGCACCATGACGACGGTTCCCACCGCGAACGGCACCGCGACGATCAGCCCAATTTCGATGAGCGAGAACTTGACGCCGAAGGTCTTTGAAAATCCGGCGACGATCGTCGGCAGAAAAAAGCTGACCGCATAGAGGCCGTAGAGAATGCCGGAAGCGACGAAGCCCAGGCATAGCGTGCGCCCGTTCAAAAGAACCCGCTTCGTTGACCAACTGTACTGCCGGGCGGTTTCCTGCCGTTCGGCTTCGAGCGCTTTCTTCAACCATGTGCGCTCGCTGTCGGTGAGCCACTTGGCGTCATCGGGCTTGTCGGTCAGATAGACCCACGTGACGATGGCAAGAATGATGGCCGGAATGCCTTCCACCAAGAACATAAGGCGCCAGCCTTCAAGGCCGAACATCAAGCCGTGCCCGTATTGCATCAGCGCCGTCGACAGCGGGGAGCCGATGACCGCGGAAATTGGTATCGCCAGCATGAACATGCTGATCATCCGCGCCCGCTCGCTTCGTGGAAACCAATGCGTGAGATACACGATTACGCCCGGAAACAGTCCGGCCTCGGTCACGCCGAGCAGGAACCTGAGGACGTTCAGCACGGTCACATTCGGACTGAATGCCATCAGACTCGCGACGACTCCCCATGCGAACACGATGACGGCAAGCCAGCGCTGGGCGCCAAAGCGGTGTAACGCGAGGTTACTTGGCACCTGGAACAGCAGATACCCGATAAAAAATATGCCCGCGGCGAAGCCGTACATCGTGGCGTCGAGACCGAGACTCTTGCTCATAGTGAGCTTGGCAAAGGAAATGTTGGTCCGGTCGAGATAATTAACGAAATAGAGCAATGAAATCAACGGAATCAGACGCATCGATACTTTTCTGATGATCCGACTCTTATGTCGCTGGTCGGCAGTACTCAGGATGCTGCCGATGGCGGTAAGTTCAGTCATTTGATGTTTTCTCCCCGTGTCCACAGTTCATGGGTAAGCGGCCAATTCGCATGGCGTTTTGCGTAGCCACGGGTCAGCGCGCCCAAAAATTGCCTACCCGTATTGCCCATCAAGGCACCATTACGACACTGCTGGAACCCGAGTTCTTGTCGAGTGCCGGTGCGCTTTTGCGCAGGCTCTTCCCATATTCGAGGCTGGCGCGGGAACACGTATCGTCCTTTAACGATGTTACGACAGCAGGCTGCATCGTCGGGGGCGCGGCATCTTCCGAGCTGTGCGAACCATTGCATCTCAAGCCGCGTGCACGAAAACCTCCTTCGCGGCATGGTGGCCCATGCCCGCGGATGGCTTGGTGCCGCTGGCATCCGCCGCAACGCTTCTCTTCGTTTTGACCAACGCCACTGGGTACAGATGCAAGTGCGGTTGCACGTTTGATTGGCTCTCAATGCGACCGGTGACCGCTAACGTGCGACCAAACTTATCCAGAGGATTCCCCGCAATGAACCGTTATCCAAGCTACCGAGTGGCCGCAGCCCACGTTGCGCCCGTATTTCTCGATACCAGCGCCACCGTCGCGAAGGCGTGCGACGTGATCGCCGAGGCCGCACGCAACGGCGCCCGACTGGTTGCCTTTCCCGAAGCCTTCATTCCCGGATTTCCGGTCTGGGTAGCGCTGCAGGCCCCGACACGCGGCCACGAGCCGTTCCGCGCATTGGCAGCACAGGCGCTCAACATCGACGGCCCGGAGATCGCGGAAATCCGCGGAGCCGCGCGGCAGTACCAAGTGGTTGTATCAGTCGGCTTCACCGAAGGCACCACAGCCAGTGTCGGCTGTCTGTGGAATTCCAACGTCATGGTCGACAGCGACGGCACGATCCTCAATCACCATCGCAAGTTGGTACCGACGTTTTATGAAAAACTGGTTTGGGCCAATGGCGACGGCAGCGGGCTGCGCGTTACGCCGACCGCCTTGGGTCGCATCGGTATGCTGATTTGCGGCGAAAATACCAATCCATTGGCGCGCTATGCTTTAATTGCCGAAGGAGAACATGTTCACATCTCCACTTATCCCCCGGTCTGGCCTACGCGGCCGCCGGGCAGCAGTGGTAATTACAATCTCACTGAGGCGATCCGCATTCGTGCCGGCGCGCACTCCTTTGAAGGAAAAGTATTCAATATCGTAGTCGCTTCGCCGGTCGACGCCTTATTGCTCGGCAAGCTCGCGGCCTTCGGCATCGACGCCGAGATGGCGCTCGCCGATGAGCCGCGGGGCGTATCGATGGTGCTGAGACCCACCGGGGGTCGCGTCGGCGAGGTGGCGGAGCAACAAGAGACGATCCTTTACGCCGACATTGATCTTGCCGAGTGCGTCGAGCCAAAGCAGTTCCACGACGTCGCTGGCTATTACAACCGGTTCGACGTGTTCCATCTCATCGTCGATAGGTCCGCGAACCGCCCCGTGCGCTTCTCGGACGATCCGCACAACGATCTCCGCCAGACGCCCGACGGCAACGCGGATCCGACGATTCGCCGCGAAAGCCCGGCGGACGATCGATGCGGCGCCAAGCCTCAAGCGAAATAAATAATAGTCATAGAGAGAACGAAGGATCGGATGATCGGCTTGGGTATTTTGGATCGGGCGGCCGCTCGCGTGCATAAGGCCTTCGCTCACGTCGTTAACGCAGCGCCGCGCCGGTGGGAATTGCCGAAGATCGGCCCCTCGGTACCGCCGTCGCTCGATATGTTGATCGACAATTGTCTTTCAGGCCGCGGCAGAGAGATGTCGGCGCGAGCGCGCGCCGCCTCGCTCGGTCTCGCGTATGTCCAGGCGCCCGATGCGCAGAAGCTGGCGTTTCTCACCGAGCTTTGCAGACGCTTCGGGCCGAAGATGGATCGCGTGACGACACTGATGCGCGCGGCCTTGTCGGCCGAAAACGACGCGGATCGCGATTGCGAGATTTCGGCCCTGAAACGCGCGCTGGAGCCGCCGCGGCTCGACCTCTTGCGGCGCTTCAGTACTCTGCCGGAAGGCATCCGGTTTTTCG
>Ga0208357_1002641_pt1 | contig 11694 bp, 11 predicted proteins | sample NGESurdeep092012_6_FD_184487 | JGI IMG/M metagenome (GOLD analysis project Ga0208357, IMG submission 184487) | Arctic peat soil microbial communities from Barrow, Alaska - NGEE Surface sample F52-2 deep-092012 (SPAdes) | ecosystem: Environmental > Terrestrial > Soil > Wetlands > Peat ... | reverse complement strand
ACCATGCTCCGGGCGGCGGACGCGGCCATCGACACCGAGGCCATCCGGGTCACCCTGTGGCAGGCGGCCTGGCGGCTGGACAACGGGCTGGACGCCCATCTGGCCGTGACCGTGGCCATCTGGTTCGCCTCCGACGCCGGCCAGCGGGTGGTGCACGCCACCCAGCACCTCCACGGGGGCATGGGGGCCGATGTCGACTACCCGGTGCACCGGTACTTCCTGTGGGGCAAGCAGATCGAGCTGCTGTTGGGCTCGGGATCGAGCCAGCTGGCCCGGCTGGGCTCCCAGCTGGTGGCCGACCTCCGGGCCGGCGAGGTGGTGTCGGCATGAGCGCCGCCACTCACCGGATCGGGGTCGACGGCCGGACCCGGACCTTCGCCGAAGTAGAGGTGGGGGACGTGTTGGACGATCTGGTCATCCCCCTGACCCGGACCCTCATCGCCTCGACCGCGCTGGCCTCCCGCGACTACCAGGACGTCCACCACGACCCCGAGCTGGCCCAGATGCGCGGCTCCAAGGACATCTTCATGAACATCCTCTCCACCAACGGCTTCGTCGGCCGCTTCGTCACCGACTGGGCCGGCCCGGGGGCGGTGCTCACCGACGTCAACATCCGCCTGGGTGCGCCCAACTACCCCCACGACACCATGACCCTCACCGGGTCGGTGACGCACAAGGAAGCTGACCTCGATGCCGAGGGGCGAGGGGCCATCGAGGTATCCCTCAAGGGGTCGAACTCCCTCGGGGACCACGTGACCGGTACGGTGCGGTTGCTGTTACCGGTCGGCGCACCGGGTCCCAGGGGAGCCGAGTGATGGCCGGGACCGATTCCCGATCCCATGCTTTCGTGGGCAATACCGCGGTGGTGGGCATCGGGGCCACCGAGTTCTCCAAGGAGTCGGGGCGCAGCGAGCTCCGCCTGGCCGTCGAAGCGGTGGATGCCGCCCTGTCCGACGCCGGGATCGCCCCCAGCGAGGTGGAAGGGATGGTCACCTACACGGCCGACACCAACCCGGAGATCAACGTGGCCCAGTCCCTGGGCATGGGCGAGCTCACCTTCTTCTCCCGCATCCACTACGGGGGCGGGGCGGGATGCGGGACCATCCAGCAGGCGGCGCTGGCCGTGCAGTCCGGGGTGGCCGACGTGGTCGTGTGCTACCGGGCCTTCAACGAGCGCTCGGGGAACCGGTTCGGGGCCGGCGTGCAGAACCGGGCGCCCGTGGCCAACGCCGAGGCAGCCCACTTCGCCTGGTACGCGCCCCAGGGCCTGCTCACCCCGGCCCAGTGGGTGGCCATGGCCGCACAGCGCTACCTCCACCTGACCGGGGCGACCAGCGAGGACCTGGGCCGGGTGGCGGTGGCCGACCGGAAGCACGCGGCCACCAACCCCAAGGCCTGGTTCTACGAGAAGCCGATCACCTTGGAGGAGCATCAAGCCTCCCGCTGGATCGTCGAGCCCCTCCACCTGCTCGACTGCTGCCAGGAGACCGACGGGGGACAGGCCATCGTGGTCACCTCGTTGGAGCGGGCCCGCGACCTGGCCAATCCGCCGGCGGTGATCCGGGCCGCGGCCCAGGGCTCGGGCAACGGCCAGGAGATGATGACCAGCTACTACATGGAGGATCTCTCCGGGCTGGCCGAGATGGGCGTGGTGGCCCGCCAGCTGTGGGAGACCTCGGGGCTCTCGCCTGCGGACATCCAGACGGCGGTGCTCTACGACCACTTCACCCCCTACGTGCTGTCCCAGCTGGAGGAGCTCGGCTTCTGCGGCAAGGGGGACGCCAAGGACTTCGTGCGGGACGGCAACATCGAGCTGGGGGGCTCGCTGCCCATCAACACCCACGGCGGGCAGCTGGGCGAGGCCTACCTCCACGGGATGAACGGCATCGCCGAGGGCGTCCGCCAGGTTCGGGGCACGTCGGTCAACCAGGTCGACGACGTGGAACACGTGCTGGTCACCTCGGGGACCGGGGTGCCGACCAGCGGGCTCATCCTCGGGGTGGACCGCTAGGCGTAGTGACCACGAACCGGTGGGTAAGCCAGCAGCCGGCTCGAAACGGCTCATAGGCAACGGCCGCTGGTGATGTCCACCGACACCCGGACGGCCGCCCGATCCGACTCGATGAGTAGATGGGCAGCTCCCGGTGGCGAAGTGATATGGCCACCGGTGACCGACGTGCAGAACCCGAGCGGGTAGTGCATGGCCCCTGGTACGTAGATGACGGTCGGCGCTGCGATTCGTGACGAGGGTGCGTAGACAAGCTGAAAACTGTTGTCAGTGGCAACGAAGGAGGTTGAAATCGGGTCGCCGGCGATGGCTTGCGCGTACGGCCGCGCCAGTATGTCCGACGTGGCTTGGAGCTGACCGTTGGGGGCTGCGAGTGCCTCATGGGTGCTTCCGGTCGGGTCGTCGTAGAACTTCCAGCTCCAATAGGCCCAGCCCAGGTTGAATCCGCGGGCAAATCCGGTGATCTGATCAAGGAGCGCAGTGCTCTGGGTGGCCCCGAACTCGCTCATGAACCAGGCCGGACCGCCGGACTGTCTGGCTGTCGACATTGCCGAACGCTCTCGGAGGCGTGCGGCCATGTTGCCCAGCACCTGATCGCTGCAGGCGGTCACGTTGGTCGGGTCACCGGTGACCGGGCTCCTGGTCCCGCAGTAGGCGTGAAAGTTGTAGACGAGGTTGGGAAAGTCCATGCGGCCGAGCAGGCTCGGAAGTTGGTGGCGGACCGAGAAGTTGTCGGGCTCGACGAAGACGAGATGGTGCGGATCAGCCGCCTCGATGGTGGGTATGAGGCCTTGAGCCGGATCGTTGGCTGGGCATTTGACCACGGTGTCGTCACCGTCGAGCCTTCCGGGATGGGACCGTCCTGTGTAGAAGCACTCGAGGTCGACGGCGAAGTTCTCGTCGCTCGTTCCGGTGAAGGCCGGTGAATAGGGCTCGTTGTAGGGGTCGTACCCGACAATCCATGGGTTGCCGGCAAAGTGATGGGCCACCATCGCCCATGACTGGTCGAACTGCCCCTGAAGGTTCCCGACGACATTGTTCAGCCAAAAGTGGGTCTCGGCCGTCTGCAAGGCCGGGTTGCGGTAATTGTGGGACCAGCGGCCACCAAGGGGGACGAGGGGTTGATTGCCCGTGCACACCGCCCACGAAGGAGCCCCTTCGCCCCGGAATGCTTGGTTGTACACGTCTTGATGCATGTCGAGCAGGGTGTAGATGTGGTAGCGACCAAGCAGATCGACAGTCCGGGTCACGTTGTCCAGGTAGCTTGCCGCCGCGCTTTGATTGAGCATCTGGGCATGACCTGGTGCACCGATGGTGCACGTCGCCGGATTGTTCGGGCCACCGCTCCCCGGATCGATGCCCTGCCAGAGAATGCCCAGGCGAACCACATTGAAGCCAAGACCGGCGATGTTGCGCGCATCGGCTGGGGTGAAGTTCCATGGCTTGCCGGGCGCTGGGTACAACTCGAACGGGGCTCGCTTGTAGACGGCGTTGACACCGTGCAGCATCGCCACCCGACCGAAGTGGTCGTAGAGATATGGCCCACCGGGGGCGCGAAGCACCCCTGATAGTCCGTCTGAGCTCCCAGCCGTACGTTGGGTCTGGATACTTGCCGGTGAAGAGAACTGCTCGTGGCTGACCGGGCCATCTTGGGAAGTGCAGGCTGAGAAGACCAGGGCTGCAGACCCAACGAGAACGGCCAGCTTGAGTGCGACGCGTCCGCTTCGATCCCTCACATGGCTTCGGTCATTGATCGGCGCGCCTTCGCATGACCGCCGCTGGCGCCACCGTTCGAGAGAGTGAGGGTCTCGGAGGGGATTCCTTCACGCCGGGGCTCGGCGCGATTTCCGGACGCGGGCCAGGTGGACCAGACAGTTGTAGGTGATCACTGCGATGGCCAGATGCATGAGGACGAGGACGAATATGGCCTTGGGCGGCCCACCTTGCAGCAGGAGCCAGACGTCGGGAGCCAAGAGGACCACGGTCACGGCGATGGCCAATCGAAAGAAGAGCCAGCGGGGCGCCGAGCTGATCCGGGTCACCACGGGCCAGGCCAGACAGGCGATCAGCACGCCGATGATGGTGAGCTTGGAGTAATCGCTGAAGCGGAAGTGGACATAGCCCTTGGTGGACGGGAAGACGGCAGTGCCGATGGCCACGAGGATGGCATCAGCGGCCACCGATCCCACCAGTGACGCCACCGTGGCCACGACGACCGGCGCCGCCGAAGGCTGCTTGTGCCGTGGAGCGAAGTCCACTTTCGCCCATGACAACGCTCGTCCGGGCACGGTCGACTCCAAGTTCATGAAACACTCACTTTCTGGTTCGGTGCCATGTCGCCAATGGTAAAGGCCGTACCTGACGGGAACACGAAGACACGCGGGTAAACGCAATCTTTGCCCAGTTCTCTGGCCATGTTGTGCCTAGGGGCCGGATGCCGCCGACATGGTGACGAAGTCTCTCGCCCACGATGGCTGGAAGTACCGGGCTGGCGTTCCCGTCATGGTCGCAAGGAGATCGGTCCCGTTCGCCGGCGAGGCCGGACCGGTAGGCGACGTGGGGGCGTACGTGGCGAGATTGACCCAGTCGGTGTTGATATCGAGCTCCATCCCCCGCACGGCGCCGGCTCGGACCAAGAGATCGGCCAACGTGGTGATGTTGAGGCCGGGCCCACCGACATAGACGAGAGCCCCCGTTGCCGTGATCCCCAGTCCGGAGCGCCAGACGTAGATCTGGTTCCCCAGCGTGGCCCCCCACTGGGTCGTGTCGTTGGCGTTCAATCCGGGTACCGGGTGGCCCCCGTCGACGAGAAGGTCCAGGTTCTGGCGCACGGCAACGACATCGGGGGTCAAGTTGAGACCGTTCTCGCCCCAGGCGCCGACCGTCGATGTGCCGTTGTTGTAGATCACGAAGGAGGCAGCTCCGGTGCGGAGGGGGTCCACGACCCGTCCGTCCGTGTAGTACCCCCCGTTCGCATCCTGCATGCGGAACCCGGCGTTGAACCCCGCCACCAGGCTGGTGGCCGGGCCGGGTTGGACAGGAGCGGTGTGGGTGTAGGGACCGCCGCCGGGCACGTAGCTTCCCGAGTACAAGGTGGCCCGAAGCAGTTTGGTGTCCATCCAGGCCACGCCGACCACGACGCTGGTGTGGATGGGATCCGGTCGCAGGGTGGTCTCGTACACTGCGGGAATGCCGCCGACCAACCGTCCCGCTGGCGACCACTGACCCTCGCCCGGGATCGGGGGGCTGGCGAACGGCTGGATGGGAAGGGGTGCGGGGAGATGTGGCGGTCCTGATGCATTGGTGACGACATGACCATGGGGAAGGACGATCGCCCCCTTTGCCGGCTTGCCACCGACCGGAGGTTGGTGATGGCTGTACCAGAGGTTCTCGCTCCACTGCACGATCCCACCTCCGCCGTGGTCGCGGGCCCACTCCGCCAACCGGGCGCTGATCGATGTGCCCAAGGTGGGATTGGCGAGGGCGGTCCCCACGGAGATCCCGGTGATGACCAAGAAGATCGACAGTACGACCAACACGGCAAGCACCACTCGCCCTCTCCAGGTCCGTCCCCGTCGCCGTCGGACGCGCCGGCCTACCAGGGGTCGCGGTCCCTCGGTTGAGCGCTCGAAGGACGAGGTCGGGTGGCGGGCTGGCGAGCTCACCGACGATCAGCCATGGTGCACCCCGCCGGCAGCCAACCATCGCCCGATCTCGGGCACGGTGATCAGAGCCAGGACCAGGCCCAAAGCCAGGCTCACGGCAATGGCCCATTGACGGAGCCCCGCCCCGGCTACCTGGCGGCGCGTGCGAGGAATCCAGTCTCGTGGCGCCAACCGGGCAGTGTCGATCATATGGCCGAGCACGTGCACGACCATGGCGGCAATCCAGATGATGAAACTGGCCTTGTGCACGAGAAGCAACCGGTCGCGCCAGGTAGTCGGAGCGAGAAGCAGAGCGATCCCAGAGGCGAAGACCAACATGGTGAGAGCGACCAACACGGGACCGAGTAGACGAAGGATTATGGGCGGGGGACCCTTTCGCCGATACTCGGGAGAGCCGAGGTAGTAGCGGGCGAACCGCCAGGTGGTGCTGCCCACCTTCAGGACCACAAGCGGGACGAGCACCATGCCGATGAACACATGCGGTGTGAGCAGGGGGCGGATCCGCAGAATCGTCAATCCTTCGGCGCCGAGCACGATGAAGAGCACGACGGCCACCGATGCGGTGAGCCGAGCGTTGGCCTCCACACCAGCCTGGCGACGAAGGCCACGCCGAGAGGACATGTCGGATGGCCCAATCTCGTCCGTCATGGAGCGTGACGCGTGGCCCGTCGATCACTCCGAGCAATCCTCGCAGCAGGCAGATCGGATTCCACCAGTTGGAGGGCGAGGCGAGGGCATGAATCGACTGCTCGCTTGGCGTGGTCGCGTAACGACAGCGGAATCCCTGCTCCGTCGATGATCGGGTACCCCCATCGGTCGAGGTGGATGCGCTCGGGCAAGAGCTCGGCACAGAGCCCGTGACCATCACACATGGTCGGATCGACCACGATTCGCACCTGTCGCTTCACCATGCCCTCACCGTCCGGCCACCCGGATGGGACAGGGCAGCGACGCCGGGGCATGCACGTGCCGGCATGGGCCACCACGTTGGTGCGCGGTCACTTCGTCAGCAAAGACGGCCAGCGCACTGCGAACGAACCGGGTGACTCCGTCAGGGTGCCGGCATGCCCCTCGTCCATCGATGAGGTCGCAAAGCTCAAGGAGGGACGGGACGCCGCCACGGACGACCGCGGGCTGGAAGGCGAGCGCTTCGGTCATCTCTGCCAACCCAGCCAGTCCATTGACACAGGGCCCACATTGGCCCGCGCCCTGTTGTTCCATGTACCGCACGACACGCGCCGTCTCCACCAGCGGGCACACGTCGCTGGGGAGCAGGGCGACCACTCCGGCACCGAGCGTGGCCCCAGCCTGTCGGGCTGCCTCCTCGGTCAGGGGGAGATCGAACAGCTGGGGCATGGTGATCCAACCGCCGCCGTAGCCACCGAGCAGCGCTCCCTGGAAATGCTGGCGCTCGCCTGGATCCAGGGAGACCGCATGGGCGAGCGGCATGCCCAACGGGGCTTCGATGACGAGCGGGTGGGGCCATCGACCGGTGACGGTCATGAGCATGGTGCCCGGCCATCTTTCCGTCCCCAACGAGCGGAACCACGCCGCGCCGAACCGGGCAATCAGGGCGACATGGGCAAGGGTCTCGACGTTTTGGACCAACGTCGGCCGATTGTTCACTCCTCGATCGCGAACCGACTCGATGCCGACGAACGAGGGCAGCGCCTCTCGCCGGCCGTTGAGCACATTGACAACAGCTGACTCCTGCCCGGCGATGAACCTGTCCGGCGCGGCCACAACCTTGATGTCGAGAGGATCGAGGCCCCGGTGTCGGCGGGTCTCAATGGCCTCCTCTACCCCTCGCACCAGCGGCGACGGAACGTACATCACGGCCTGCGCGGCATGCAGGGTTGCCGCGGCCAGGGTCAGCCCGTCGAGCACGAGGTGGGGAACCCGGGTCAGCAGGAGGGCATCCTTGGTGCTGGCCGGCTCACCCTCGGCGCCGTTGCCCACGACGACGGTATGACGCAGCCGGCCATGTCGCACCGAACGCCACTTGGTGGCGACGGGAAACCAGGCACCCCCATGACCGTTCAGCCCGCTGGCCGCGAGCGTGTCGATCAGTTGGGGGCCAGCGCCCTGAACGGGTGCTGGGCCCCAACGGGCGAGATGTTCCTCGATGCCGACCGTCCCTCCGTTCGAGGTGAGCCCGGCCAACAGCCGAGGCAGAGCGTCGGCCCGGGGTGCGGGCACTGTCGTGGGTAGTACTGACGTTGTCATTCTCCTGAACCTTTTTCATGAGTTGTCGATCCCGTGGTCCCCGAGACCGTGCCCGTGACCGTTCCCTTGGACCGATCAAGCGACAGATCCATGGTGAGGTTCATGGATCCCCCCGGCCCACTCACGGCCGCTCCGATGGTGGAGCCTTGCAGCGCCGTTACCGAGCCCGTGTCCTGCCCCCAGGTGATCTGGCTCGACGACATGGCCACCCCCCCATTGACGGCAGTACCGATGAGCTTGACGACGAGCGGCGTTGCCGCCGCCCCTGAAGGCGTCATGGTCAAGACGACCGACACCTGACCATCCTGGTTGGGCGCTGAGGTTTGGTACGTCCCTTGCACGGTGTTCGTGAAGGGCGCTTGGGGAACGGCGCCGCCGGATGACGGGGCCGTCGTCGATTGGGTCGGCGCGGTCGTGGTCGAGGGTGACCCTGGCGACGCCGAGGAGGTTCCGCTGGAGGCAAAGCTGGCGTTCAGCTGGGCCAGCAATGCCGGCGACGTTCCCGCCCGTCGTGACCAACCGGGGGCCAACGGACCGACGACGGCGACCACACCGATGGTAATGATCGTGCCCAGGCCGACCACGGCGGCCACGATCCGACGGCTGGGGGAGAAGCTTCGGCCGGTGACAAGTCGCCAGGCGACGGCGGCGACGACCGAGGCGACACAGATGATGTTGACGAACAAGGCCACCGAGAGTCGAGTGTCGCTGCCCGAACCAAGACCATGCAGGAGGGCGATGGGCCAGCACAGATAGGCAAGCCAGTGGACTCCCCGCCAGGCCCGGACACCGATGCGCTTCCTGAAGCCGCTGGTGATGGCCACGGCCAGCAGCAAGTCCAGGGCCACGGCCCCGAAGCCCACCCAGAGTGGCCGATAGGGGGTCCGGAAGGGGATCACGGCGTCGAGGAAGCCAATGGGCACATAGCCGTCGGCCACGGTGGTCACGACGTGCACGGCAATGAGAACGATGCACAACAACGAGAGATTGCGGTGCACCGATTGAGACAGGAACCGCGGCCACCGCTCGGTCGTCCACCCCACCGAGGCAACGATGCCGAGCACGACGGTGGCCGAGAGCAGGATGAGCGAGACCAGACCGGTGGCCCGAGTCATGTACCACAGGGAGGTGTAGCCGTGACCAACCGCAAGGAGGGGCGTGATCATCTCGTCTGGACCCCAGTGCAGTGCACCGCATCATCTGGCCATCCGGCGATGCAGGTCACCATGCCGTCTGAAGCCACGAGCCGGGACGGGAGCCGTCGGTCGGTCAACCATGAAATGGCGTGGCGCCCCTTCACCATGGCCGCGGTGGACGCTGCGTTGGCGTCGACACACGTGGCCGCGGCCACCGATACCGTGCGCCATATCGGGTCGACCGGTTGACCGGTTGCCGGATCGAGAATGTGATGGACGAGGTGTCCGCCTAGGCGCCACTGTCGAACGGAGAGCCCGGACGTGGCCAGCCCTCCGGCCCTGACGGCCACGGCTCCTCCGGTTGGCACCCCGCCGGAGACATCGCCGAGTCCGATCCGAAAGCCACCGTCAGGTGGCGGGCCTGCTACGGCAACGTCGCCGCCCAGTGAGACCAGTACCCCACTGTGGTATCGGTCGTAGACCTGCGTGGCCACCCGGTCGGCCACCCATGCCTTGGCCGTGGCCCCGAGATCGATCTGAGTCCCGGGCGGCATGCGAACCGAGCTGGTGGACGTGTCGATCTCGATGCTCCGCCAGCCGGGAACGGGAGCGTTGACCGGCATGGCACCATCGACGCCCGCGGAGATCTCGGAGAAATCTCGGTCATAACCGAGCAGGCACAGGGCCCCCCCGACGGTGGGATCCACTGCCCCGTCAGTGGCTTCGGCGATGCGCAGGGCAACGACGAGGATCTCCAGGAGGTAGGGACTGACCACGGCCCACGCTCCATCGCTCCTTTGGAGGTCCGACACCTCCGAATCGGCCCGGAACCTGCTCGCCGCCCGGTCGATCTGGTCGAGCTCGGAGCGAAGCACTGTCGCCGCGGCCACCAGGACGTGGGGGTCGGTCACCATGAGCTCGGCCCTCGTGCCGAGTGCTCCGATGCGATAGGAAACCTCGCGTTCGATCGTCTTGGGTCCGCCCACGGGTGTCAACTGGCTCCGGTGGTCACATGTACCGGCCTCGGCGTCGTGACCGGGGGACTGGGCGGGGCGGTTACCTGGGGACTGCTTGTTGCAGGGCTTGATTGACCCGTCGACGGCTGTGTTGCCGGGGTTGTGGCTGGCGGCGGCGTCGTGGTGGCGGAACTTTGGCTGGCCGGCGTGGCGCTGTGACCGGGAAGGGCCTTGGCGACATAGAGACTGAGAACGCCGACGCCAGCCACGCCGGCCACGGCGATGCCCTTGGTCACCGAACGCACCCGACGCAACGAGTCATCGCGGCGACCTCGTGCGGCCCGTTCCCGGCTGGTCTGATGTCCACCTGCACTGTTTGCCATGTCTCTTAGCGTACGGATCGATCCTGACGATCACATGAATGGAGCGTGAGAATCAGTTAAGAAAACGGATGGCTGGCAACTCACGTGGGGGCGGAGTGATGCCGATCGGGGTCGCCGGTCGGCACCCGTCCTGCCCGGAATGAGAACCTCACAGGATTGGGTTACGCCCGAGCTCGGCGCGGTTTCCGGACTGGGGCCAAGTGGACCAGGCAGTTGTAGGTGGCCTACCGCATGGAGCCTTACGATCACATGAAGCGAAGGTGAAAATAACCTAAGAATGTCGATCTGGCCCGATGCCCACGTCATCGGGCGCCGACTTCTCGTCGGCGAGCTCGTCGGGTTGGTCCGCAGCCGTCCTCGTCCCGAGAAGCCACCTCGGACGTCGATGCGTCTCCCGGCGCCCCTCCCTGCGCCACGAGACCTCCATCCTGGCCCCGCCCAGCGGGGAGGTCCGGATCGACCAGGTCCCCTCGGTCGCCCGTACGACCGAGTCGGCGATGGCCAGGCCCAGGCCCGTGCCCTCGGGGGTGTCGACCCCTCGGTGGAAGCGGTCGAACACCAGCGCCCGATCCTCCGGTGGTATCCCGGGCCCGGAGTCGCCGACGTCGAGCGCGACCCGGCTTCCCGATGTTCGGACCCCCACCTCGACGACACCGCCATCACCGGCGTAGCGACAGGCGTTGTCGATGAGCACGCCGATCAGCCGGTCGATCCACGCCGGATCGGCGGGAATGACGGCAGGCTCGTTGCTCTCCCGACGGAATCCCAGCGTGACCCCTCGAGCCATGGCCACGGCCTGGAACCGGTCAACCCCGGTTGCCGCTGCGCCGACCACATCCACCTCCTCCCCGGTATCGATCCGTGGCCGGTCATCGTCGATCCGAGCCAACCACAAGAGATCCTCCACGATGCTTCGAAGACGCCGGCCTTCGCCGGCTACCCGCTGCAGAACGGCGCGGTACGCATCGGCATCGCGGGACCGGCTCAAGGCCAGATCCACCTCGGCTTCGATGACGCTGAGCGGTGTTCGCAGCTCGTGCGATGCGTCGGCGGTGAATTCGGTCTGCCGTTGGCGCACCAGCTCCAGTGGCGCCGAGGCCCGCATTCCGACCATCAGGGCCCCACCGAACACGACCACCAGGATTGCAGCACCGACGAGCGCCTCAAAGAGAAGAAGGGTGTTCTGCACCCGCTGGATCTGTCCCAGGCTCGTCCCGGCGACCAGCAAACCCACCGGCGACTGTACGGCCTGGAATCGGAAGGAAGTGGTCCCGGCGGCAAGGGTGACGGTACCGGTGCTCCAGTGGTGAGGTGGGAGCG
>Ga0208357_1002640_pt1 | contig 11695 bp, 11 predicted proteins | sample NGESurdeep092012_6_FD_184487 | JGI IMG/M metagenome (GOLD analysis project Ga0208357, IMG submission 184487) | Arctic peat soil microbial communities from Barrow, Alaska - NGEE Surface sample F52-2 deep-092012 (SPAdes) | ecosystem: Environmental > Terrestrial > Soil > Wetlands > Peat ... | reverse complement strand
GACGCGCTGGTGCAGCTCGCACAGCCGTCTGACATCGATCTGGTGGTGGTGGACGGCCTTATCCTGCACCGCAACCGGCAGTTCACGGCGCTCGACTACAGAAAGCTGCTTGCCGACGGGGCGCAGTCCGTCGCCGAACTCAAGAAGAAGGCGAAGTGGAGCTGAGAGTCCGCTTCTCGACACTCGCTCGGCTCGCGTGGACAGGCGGGCATCCGCGCTTGGGATCGATGAAGCTGTTTCGTTTCCTCGTCGCGCGGTCGCGACCATAGCGCCGTCACGCGCGGATGGCGGGCCTCACCCGGCAAACTTCCGGGCGGCAGCATCATTCCCGAAATTCATAGCGGGTATTCAGACCATTCGCTGAGCAAATGCCTTAGGCGCATGGCTTTCATCCGGTCGAACAGACCGAAGGCGACCGTCTCACATGCACATGACAGGGCTGCAATTTCGTTGAAACGCTCACGCTGCGCCCCTACCCTGACGTTCTCGATACCAACAGAAAACAAGCCGCAATCCGGGGAGGAAATAATGACGCACAGGTCACCCGCGCCGTCGCGCCGGCGCGTGCTCCAGGGCCTCGTCGGCGCCGGCGTCGCCGCGCCCGCGCTGCTCAACAGCCGCTCCGCCTTCGCCGCCTATCCCGACCGGCCGGTGAAGATCGTCGTCGCCAACACCCCCGGCGGCCCGTCGGACCTCGTCGGCCGCATCGTCGCCGCGGCGCTGGGGGAGTCGACGGGCAAGACCTTCGTCGTCGAGAACCGCGGCGGCGCCGGCGGCAATATCGGCATGGGCTATGTCGCCCACGCGGAGGCCGACGGCTACACGATCCTGCTCGCCACCAGCGCCTTCTCGGTCAATGTCGGCCTCTACAACCACCTGCCGTTCGATCCGATGAAGGACTTCGTCGCGGTCAGCGAACTCGCCGGCGTGCCGAACATCTTCGTCGTGCGTAACGAGTCGCCGGCGAAGACGATGAAGGAGTTCATCGACCTCGCGCGCGCCGATCCGGCGCATTTCAACATATCGGTGCCGCCGATTGGCACGACGCCGCAATTGCAGGCCACTCTGCTCAAGGTGCGCGAGAAACTGCCGAAGGTGGAAGAAGTCGTGTTCAAGGGCGGCGGCGACGCGCTCCAGGGCCTGCTCACCAGCACCGTGCAGATCGCCTCGAACTCGCTCGGCCCGTGCTCGCCGCACATGCGCGCCGGCACGATCCGTGGTCTCGCGCTCTGCGCCGACACGCGCTGGCCGGACTTCCCTGACATGCCGACCATGGAAGAAGCGGGCTTCAAGGACTTCGTCTTCGCCACCGACATGGCGCTGCTGGCACCGGCGAAAACCCCGCCGGAAGCCGTCAAATGGCTGGAGGGCGCGACGGTCAAGGTGATGTCGACGCCGCAGATGAAGGAGAAGCTGTTCAAGGCCGGCTTCCTGGTGCGGCCGAAGGGCGGCGCCGCCGCCTGGGCGCGCATGACCAAGGAGATGGGCGTCTTCAAGACCATCATCGACACCGCTCATATCCCGAAGCTGTGACATCCGGCGCGACGGCGACGTCATGCAGATCAAGAGCATCGAGCCCTTCGCCGTCAGTCTGCCGATGAAGAAGCCGGTCGTCATGGCGGGCGAGGAGGTCCGCCGCGCCGAGAACGTGCTGGTGCGCATCGAGACGGCGGACGGTCGCGTCGGTTGGGGCGAGGCTGCATCGGCGCCGGTGATGACCGGCGAGACGCTGGAGAGCATCGTCACGGCCGTCCACTATATCGCGCCCGCGCTTCTCGGCCGCGATCCCCGCGACGTCGACGGCGCAATCGCCGCGATGGATGGCCGCATATACGGCAATCACGGCGCCAAGGCAGCGGTCGAGATCGCGCTCAACGATCTCGCCGCGCTCGCCGCCGATGCGCCTCTGCATGCGTTGCTCGGCCGCAAACAGCGCCTGCTTATGCCGCTGCTCGGCGTCATCGGCGGCGGCGATTATGACGGCGATCTCGCCGACGCCGCGCAGAAAAGGTCCGAGGGCTTCACCGCGTTCAAGGTCAAGGTCGGCATCGACGCGCCGGAGCCTGACGCCAAACGTACGCGCGCGATCTGCGCGGTGCTCGGGCGCGACGTGCTGATCTCGGCCGATGCCAACCAGGGATTCAGCCGCGACGAGGCGTTGACCTATGCGGCCGCGGTCGACGGCTCCGGGCTGGGCTTCTTCGAGCAGCCGGTGATGGCCGACGATCTCGATTCGATGGCCGCAGTCGCCGCCGCCACAACTATCGCTATCGGCGCCGACGAGGGCATTCATTCACCGGACGACATCCGGCGGCATCACGCGCGCAAAGCGGCGCGCGGCGTCAGTCTCAAGGCGATCAAGCTCGGCGGCGTGCGCGCGCTGACCGCTGCCGGCACTCTGTGCGGTGAGCTCGGCATGCGCGTCAATATTTCCTGCAAGACCGGCGAATCGAGCGTCGCCTGCGCGGCGGCGCTGCATGCCGCGGCGGTGATCCCGAACATCGACTGGGCGCTGACGCTGACACACACCGCGCTTGCGACCGATGTCGTGAGGGTGCCGATCATCACCGCGCGCGGCCATGTCGAGGCGCTCGACCGGCCCGGCCTTGGTGTCGTTGTCGACGATGATTTGGTGCGGCGCCACCGCGTGGCGATCGCGACACGCGCGGCGTAAGCGCGCTAAGCGGCCTTGCCGAGCGCACGTGCAACGTCGTCGGCCATGGGCCCGACCCGTTGCACGGCAAGCTTCAACTCCTCGGCGGAAACGCCGAAGCGCTCCGACCAATAGCGGCATTCGTAATCCTCGCTCACGTCGACCCGTTTCCGATCCGCCGCGGTCTTTCCCTTGTCGTCCGACATCTTCAATCTCTCCTGATTAGACTGCCACCGCTTCTGCCGCGACATCCTTGCGCGCGCCGCAACCGCGGCATTCATAGTTGCGCAAGTCCGACACGCCGTCGTCGGAGGCGCGGCGGGTGAAGCGGAGCAGCCACATCGGCTTGCCGCAGACCGGACAATCCGGCGCCGGGGCGTCGACCTGCTCGTCCGCCGAGACGGCCCTGTCTTCACGCAAGAGGGTTGCGTTCATGGCGCAGGAACGCCTTGCCCCGTTCGTCCGTTCCATCCTGTCGCCGAAGGCGACTCTGGAACAGGCACTCCGCCTCCCACGTTGCCGGATTTGAAGATACGGAGGCGGGGCGGAAGAGACGATGACCACGGCGGACCGACTGACGGAGCGGCAGCGGCACGTCTCGTTGTCGTCATTACTATTGGGCGGCGCGCTCTATTATGCCGGTTTCCGGCGGCGCGGCGGCCCCGCCGCGGGCCGCTCCGGTCCCCCGGCGAGCGACACCGCGCAGCCTGTGCATACGCATTTTGCCGCGGTGCCTGGCCGACCGCGCGCGTGGCGCGATGTGCTGTCGCAGGTCTGGCAGAATATCGGCCGCCATCGCGTTCTCGCCATCGCCGCCGGCGCCGCATTTTACGCCCTGCTCGCCATTTTTCCGGCGATCGCCGCGATCGTTACGCTCTATGGGCTGTTCGCCAACACCGGGACGATCGCCGGTCAGCTTCAGAGCCTCTCCGGCGTGCTGCCCGGCGGGGCACTCGACGTCATCGGCACCGAGGTCACCCGCATCGCGAACGGCCCGCCATCCTCGCTGAGCGTCACCCTGATCGTGAGCCTGTTGATCTCATTGTGGAGCGCCAATGCCGGCGTGAAGGCGCTCTTCGATGCGCTCAACGTCGTCTACAACGCCGAAGAGCGGCGCAGCTTCGTCCGGCTCAACCTTGTATCGCTGGCTTTCACGCTGACCGCCATCGTGTTTCTGCTGGCGGCGATGGCCAGCGTGGTCGTCGTGCCGCTCGTCCTCAATAATCTGCCGCTCGGTTCGCAGGCGGCGCCCCTCGTCGTAATCGCGCGCTGGCCGCTGATGTTCGTCGCCATCATGCTCGCGTTATCGGTCGTCTACCGGTTCGGGGCAAATCGCGATAACGCACAATGGCGCTGGATCACCTGGGGCAGCGCCTTCGCATCGATTTTCTGGGTCGCCGCCTCACTGCTATTCTCGTGGTACGCCGCCAATTTCGGCAGCTACAACAAAACCTACGGCTCGCTCGGCGCCGTCATCGGCTTCATGACCTGGATGTGGCTGTCGACTATCGTCGTCCTGATCGGCGCCGAGATCGACGCCGTCATGGAACGCTGGGACCGTGGCTCCGCGCACTAGAATTCGGAGACCTCCGAGGCCGCGGCGAGGCGCGACTGCGCATTGAGCCGGATCGACGCATTGATCGCGCCGAAGCCCTTGTAGTTCACGCGCTGCACGATCTCGATGAAGAACAGATCCTTGAAGCTCTTGGTGTAGGCCTGGAGATATTCGCCGTCGGTATCGCGATCATAGAGGATATTATTGGCCTTGAAGACATCGAGCCGCTCGGACGGCAGGTCGATCCGCGCCTCGAGGTCGTCATAGTAGTTCTCCGGGATCGGCAGCACCTCGACGCCGTTCGCTTTGAAGCGCGCCACCGTAGCGACAATGTCATCGGTGCCGAAGGCGATGTGCTGGACGCCCGAACCGAAATAGTCGTTGAGAAAGCGCGAGGACTGCGTGCGCGCGCTCTGCGATGCATTCATGGTGATGCGTAGCGCACCGTCGTCCGTCTGCACGACCTGGCTGCGCACGATGCCGCCGGGATCGGTGATGTCGACCTGAGGCGTCTTCGACACCTCGAGCAATGACGTATAGAAGAGAAGCCAGGACAGCATCTCCTCGTAATGCATCGACTGCGAGACGTGATCGACCGTTGTCAGTCCGGCCTCGGGCGCCTCCGCCGCGACCTTATCAAACTCGACGTCCCAGACCTGCCCGAGCGTGCTCGTGCGATCGAGAAAATACAAAAGACTGCCGCCCATGCCGCGTACTGCGGGAATATCCAGCTCACCCGGCCGTACCCGCTGATGGAATGGCGTGTCGCACAGCTTCTGTGCCCGCTCCAATGCGGCGGCGGCGCTCGGCACCTTCAGTCCGATGGCGCAGACGCTCGGCCCGTGCATGATGTAATGCGAATGGGCGAAGCCTTCCTTCTCGCGGTTGATGATGAGATTGATGGCGCCTTGCTTCCAACGCTCGACCAGCTTCGACTTGTGGCGGCCGGCGTGATGGAAGCCGAGGCCGGCGAAGAACTGTCCGAGCTCGGCGGCCGAACGGTCGTCGACCGCGAACTCGATGAATTCGACGCCAAGGCATTGCGAGCGCGGCGGCATGGCCGGAATTTTAAGTTTGGCGGCAGCCGGCGAACCGCGCAGCTGGTCCATCAAATAAACGAGCGAGCGCTGACCGTCGACCGCCACTTCGCGCGGCGAGCCGGCACGGAACTGATCGTTGAATATCTCCAGCGAGAATTCGCCGTCATAGCCGGTGGTCAGCACCGCCTCCATGAAATCGCGCAGCGGCATGTCGCCCTGCCCCGGGAAGCAGCGGAAATGGCGGCTCCACGACAGCGAGTCCATGTCGAGCCACGGCGCGTCGGCAAGATGGATGAGAAAAATGCGGTCGCCGGGAATCGACTGGAGCGGCTTGAGATCGAGCCGGCGCGCGAAGGTGTGGAAGCTGTCGACGACCAGGCCGACGGCGGAATGGTCGGCACGGCGTACCACCTCCCAAGCGTCACGATAATCACTGATGTGGCGGCCCCAGGCGAGCGCCTCGAAGCCGACGCGCAGACCGCGCTTGGCGGCGCGCTCACCGAGCTCGCGGAAGTCGGCCGACGCACGATCGATGCCGCCAAGCGAATCGGGGGAAACATTGCTGCACACCAAGAGGAGGTCGCAGCCGATCTCCTGCATCACGTCGAACTTGCGTTCGGCGCGGTCGAAGGTGCGCGTGCGCTGCGGCTCGGCCGTGCCCTCGAAGTCGCGAAACGGCTGGAACGTGCTGACTTTGAGGCCGAGCTCGCCGATCTCTTTCGCGACATCGGCGGGCGTGCCCGAATAGGAGAGCAGATCGCTCTCGAAGATCTCGACGCCGCGGAACCCCGCCTTGGCGATGGCCTCGAGCTTCTCGTGCAGGCCGCCGCTGAGGCAGACCGTGGCGATGGAGGTTTTCATTGGCCTATCTTGCTCTTCTTCGTTCAGCCCTGCAAAGCGAGGGCCGCGTCACGCGTCACGAGCGCGCGCAGGAATGTGCGGTGCATGCGCTCGACGTCCGGCGCGACACCTGTGAAGAGGCGGAATGCCTCGACCGCCTGGTAGACGCACATGCCGCCGCCGGTGAGCACGCGGGCGCCGCGCGCCGCGGCGGCCTTGATGAACTCGGTCTCGAGCGGCGTGTAGATGACATCGGCCGCCCAATGGTCCGGCCGCAGCGCCGCGACGGGAATGGGATTGCCCGGCATGCCGAGCATGCCGACCGGGGTCGCATTGACGACGCCATCGGCCGCCGCGATCGCGTGCGCGACGTCGTCGGCCGGGCGGCAGCGCGTCTCGCCGAAATACCTGCGCAGGTCCGCGACGAGCGAGTTCATCTGCGCCGCGCTGCGATCATAGATCGATAGCTCGGCGACGCCGAGGTCCATCAGCGCGAAGCCGACGGCGCGGCCTGCTCCACCGGCGCCGACCAGCACGACACTTGCGCCTTCCGCATTCGGCCGGCCGAGATGGTGCTCGAAGCTGCGGCGAAAGCCGCTGCGATCGGTGTTATGGCCCTTGGTACGGCCGTCGGCCGCGATGGTGACGCAGTTGAGCGCGCCGATCTGTTCGGCCTCTTCATCCAGCTCGTCCAGCAAGCTGAGCACCTCTTGCTTGAACGGGAATGTGACGTTGGTGCCGGCAAAGCCCGCGGCCTTCGCCGCGTCGAGAAGCTGCGCCAAGCTTCGCCCGGGCAAAACCTCGACGTCCATGAGATGGTAATAGCCGTCGATCCCGGCCGCGGCGAAGGCGTCGGCATGCAGCGCCGGCGAAAGCGACTTTGTGATGTTCGCTCCGATCAGCCCGACGAGGATCCTGCGTGAACTCATGATGCGTTTGCCCCCGCGTCCCACTCTAGATGCGGCGCAAGCCGGCCGCGTAATGAAGTCCGCGCTGATAATAGACCTCGGCGGACTCCGCGAGGAAGCGGGCCACGCCCTCATCGGTGTTGCGCACGTGCCGCGCGGGCGACCCGACCACCAAAGTATTGTCCGGCACGACGCCGTTCTCGCGCACCAGCGCGCCGGCGCCGACGATGCAGTTCGATCCGACTTTCGCCCCGTTCATCACGATGGAGCCCATGCCGATCAGGCTACCGGCACCGATCGTGCATCCGTGCAAGATGACGTTGTGACCGATGGTACAGTTGGCGGCGATGGTGAGCGGATAGCCGGGATCGGTGTGGAAGGTGCAGTTGTCCTGGACGTTGCTGCGTTCCCCGACCTCAATCCACTCGTTGTCGCCGCGCAGCACGGCGCCGAACCAGACGCTGGCGCCGGGTTTCAATCGCACCTTGCCGATGAGGACCGCGTTGTCGGCGATGTAGCAGCGGTCGGCGATCTCGGGCGCAACGCCGTCAAGGCTGTAGAGCGTCATCTTGTTGCCATCCGATGGCGATTGCGTGGAACAGGAAAATAGCCTCGGCCGCGCGCACGGAGCAATGGGGGTGCGTGCGCGTCGGCAGCCAGCACACAGCATGCCATAGGCGCGCAGGCTACTTATTAGAATCCAGTTCCACGGAACGAAGCGACGGGCACTCCCGTTAACGCGAAGACGCCGCGAATTCGAGGGGTACCGCCGTGGCCAATGTCTACTCCACCCAGTTCTTCGACAGCCAGCGCGACGGCTCGCTCGCTTCGGCGGCGATCATCCTGCCGTTGTTGGTCGACATCTTCCGGCCCCGGTCGCTGGTCGACATCGGCTGCGGGCAGGGCACATGGTCCAAGACGGCCATGAGTCTCGGCATCGACGACCAAGTCGGAGTCGACGGTGCCTGGGCACGCCCGGTGCTGGCGATCCCACCCGATAAATTCCGCGCCTGCGACCTCGCCGCTTCGTTCGACCTCGGACGTCATTTCGATCTTGCGATCTCGATGGAGGTCGGCGAGCACATCGCACCGGAGCGCGCGGACACCTTCGTCGGCAATATCGTCCGGCACGCCGATGCCGTCGTGTTCTCGGCGGCGGCGCCCTATCAGGGCGGGGTGCACCACGTCAACGAGCAGTGGCCGTCCTATTGGGCGACGAAGTTCGCCGCGCGCGATTACCGCTGCTTCGACTTCCTGCGTTGGCGGATCTGGAACGACCGCCGCGTCGCGACCTGGTATCGCCAGAACTTGCTCATCTTCGCTCATCGGCGCAATGCAGCGCTGATTCATCGGCTCGAGACGCAGGCCACCGAAACCCCGCCGGCCGGCATCGCCGTGATCCACCCCGAAATGTGGACCGCCATGATGAATTCGAAAAGCTTGCGGTTGCAGCGCCTGATGGGGCCGATTGCGCGCGCGATCCGCGCCCTCGTACCGAAGACGAAGCGCACGCACGACGCGCAAGCGTCCGGCAGGCTCTAGACTTTCGGAGACGCAACGTCCGTCGTGCCCGGCAGCCCATCAGGCCAGCGCAAGATCGTAATCGTTTCCGGTGTGCACGATTATCGCACGCCGCGCCGCGGCAGTATCCAGGCGCTCGCCGACGCGCTGGTGCGTCTCGGCGACGACGTCACTCTCATCTCGCTGCGATTTAGCCAGATCTCGCGCGTCAAAGGCGACCACCGGCTCTTTCTATGGTCGCGCGCCAACCGGCCGGAGACGGTCAACGGCGTGCGCTGCTACCTGTGGCGGACGCCGTTCCATCCGTTCCGCTGCGGCGTCGGCGCGCGCGATAGCGCGGCGGGTCCGATGTTTTCGGCTTACGCGTCGCTGCCGAACCGCTTCATCGACGGCGAATTGCGCTCAGCCTCGCATATCGTCGTCGAGTCCGGCCTCGGCATCATGCTCATTCACCGGGCGCGGCGACTCAATCCTGCGGCGCGCATCATCTATCGCGGCTCCGACGCGCTGCATACGATCGGTGCACCGCCTGCGCTTGCCGCTGAATTGCGCCGGCGCGCCGGCGACGTTGATGCGTTCTGCCTTCTTGCCCGGAAGATGGCCGCCGATTTCGCGTGGGCGGCGGAGAAGACCTATGTCGTGCCGCTGGGCATTCATGGCGGCGATTTTGCGGCCATCGGCCCGAGCCCTTATGCCGGCGGCAGGAATGCCGTCACCGTCGGCTCGATGCTGTTCGACCGCTCGTTCTTCCAGCATGCCGCCGCGAGCTTCCCGGACATTCAATTCCATCTGATCGGAACCGGGGAGCCCTTCGACGCGCCTGCGAATGTGCGCATATATAAGGAGATGCCGTTTACGGCCACCCTCCCCTATATCAAGCACGCCGACTTCGGCATCGCCGCGTACAAGCCGTCGGCGAATTCGGGCTATCTCGCGCAGTCGAGCTCGGCTACGAGAAGCAATCTCCCGCCTACTTCTATGCGGTCCTATTCATGATGCTGGCCGAAGTGGTCGGCGGTTTTCCGAACACGCGTCACATCGGCGTGGCGATCGTCCATTTATTCCGGGGATATGGTGCGCATTGATCCGAACCCGATGCCACGGGCTTCAGATCAATACCGATACACGTCCATTATGAGTTCGGAACCGGCCGCCGGCGGGGGCGCTTAATGCCGCCGCGCTGCCGCTTCGCCCGGCCCAAGCACGATCTCGACCACGCGCGACAAGGTATCGGTGTCGAACGGCTTGCGCAGGACGTGGAGCCCGTCTGGCACCTTTTGCGCTGAATCCGTGTAGCCCGTGCTCAGGATGATCGGCAATCCCGGGTACCGGACGCGGACTTCATTGGCGAGGCCAATGCCGTCGATGCTGCCGGGCATGACGATATCGCTGAACACGAGATCGGCCCTTTTTCCCTGCGCGAGGAACTGCAAGGCGGACTCGGCGGAGTCGCGCAGCGACGTGTCGTAACCCATTTGCTCGAACAGCGACGACGTCACCTGCGCCACGTCCGCATTGTCGTCGACGACGAGGACGCGGGGCCGGTGCGGATCGACGCGTGCCGCTCCGGGAGGCGCCGCCGTTTCGCGCTCGTCGCAGAGCGGCAGGTATGCGGTGAAGCTCGTGCCCTCGCCGACCTTGCTGTCGACCTTGATCGTGCCGCCGGCCTGATGCACGAAGCCGTAGACCTGCGACAGGCCGAGGCCCGTGCCCTTGCCGACCTCCTTGGTCGTGAAGAACGGATCGAAGATCTTCGACAGCAGATTGGGTGGGATGCCCGCGCCGGTGTCGCTGAAGCGAATAGCCGCGAACGCGCCCTCGAGGTGACTGCCTTGCGCATCGACGGGTGACGTCACTTCCGACAGAGAGAGCGTGAACGTTCCGCCTTGCGGCATCGCGTCACGCGCATTGACCGCGATATTGACGATGGCGAGCTCGAGCTCCGCGAGATCCGCCTTGGTGAAGATCGGGTTGCTCGCGATGGCCTCCTTGTAGACGATGTTTCCGCGCAGCGAGCTCTCGATCATCGGACGAATATTGCGGGTCACCGCCGCCAGATCGATCACCGACGGGCTGACATGCTGGCTGCGTGAGAACGTCAGAAGCTGGCGTGTCAGCGTCTCGCCGCGCTTGGCCGCCGTCTGGATCGCCTCGATGGCGCGCGGCAGCTTGGGATCGAGCAGCCGCTTGAATGCCTGCGCGTTGCCGCCGATGATCATCAACAGATTGTTGAAGTCATGCGCGATGCCGCCGGTCAGCTTGCCGATCGCTTCCATCTTCTGCGCCATCACCAGTTGCTCGCGGGCCTCGACGAGCTTCTCCTGGGCGTCCCGACGCTCGGTCGTGTCGCGCATGATGCTGGAAAAGCCGATGAGGTCGCTCGACTGGCTGCGGATCGCCGACACGACGCCGGTTACAAAGAACGGCGTGCCGTCCTTCCGGATGCGCCAGCCCTCGACGTCGTGCTTGCCCTTCTGGATCGCCAATTCCAGCGCGCGCACCGCTTCGCCAGCCCGGCGCTCGTCGGGACGGAAGAAGAGTCCAAACGGTTTGCCGAGCACCTCTTCCTGCGCGTAGCCGGTGATCTTCTGCGCCGAATTGTTCCAGCTCGCGACCCGCCCCGCCGTGTCCAGAACGAACACAGCGTGATCGGCAACGTCGTCGACCAGCGCCTGAAAATGGTGGCGCGCCAGATCGAGGGCCGTTTGTGTCTGGTCGAGCTCGCCCCTTATCTGGTCACGCGAAGCGGCGAGACGGCGATGCATGTCGCGCCGAAGCGCGAAACCGGCCGTCAGGGTCAGTGTCGACAGCGAGACGCTGACCGACAACGCAAACAGCATCAGCAGACGGTCGTTCAACGGCTCGTTCAGCACCACGACGGCTTTCGTACCGCAGGCCGCCGCGAGGATGAGCGCGAATATGGCCGTCGCGGAGACACGCTGATCTTGCCGGAGCGCCGCGCCGATCAAAGGCAGCAGCGCGACAAAGCCGACCATCCATCGATGCGCCACGACGACGTCGCTCGCGGCGAGGTAGACGTCGGCGACCGGGCTGAACGCGATAAAGCCGATCACGAATGCGAGCATGGCCGCGACCGCCGCTTCCACGGCAACATCTTTGGGCGGCGCCTCCGTCCCCCAGGCGATGATCAACGGAGCGACGAGCAGTGACACGGCGG
>Ga0208357_1002639_pt1 | contig 11699 bp, 8 predicted proteins | sample NGESurdeep092012_6_FD_184487 | JGI IMG/M metagenome (GOLD analysis project Ga0208357, IMG submission 184487) | Arctic peat soil microbial communities from Barrow, Alaska - NGEE Surface sample F52-2 deep-092012 (SPAdes) | ecosystem: Environmental > Terrestrial > Soil > Wetlands > Peat ... | reverse complement strand
TGCGCCGGAGAAAGAACACAGCCAAGGTCACCCGGGTCGTCGCCTCAAAGGAAGCCACGATCTTCCCCATCAACTATCGGCCGCTCACGATTGACTACGCCCACGAACTCGCGACGATCGACTTCGACGAGAACGACGTCATCATCGTTGAGATCGATGAGAGCGCCGCGCCTTCGAAGGACTTCCTCAACGCGCTCAACGACCTGCTGAATGAGACCACGTCGGAGTGGCTCTTTCTCGCCGACTCGTCGCTGAGCGACGAAAGTCGTCGATACAGCGTCGCGAAACTCTTGGCGCGTGTCTCTAAGGACGATGACGTTGTCTTCGGCGACGAGGCGGGCCCCAACGAGTTCGCGCCGATCTTGAAGAGTCCGGCCGTTGCGCCACACACGTTGCTCAGTTACAACGTCGTCGGTCGACCGGCCCTCCTCCGCGTAGAGACGCTCTTTCGCGTCGGAGGATTCTCGCCCGACGCCGGTTGGGCCTTCGAGCACGACGCGTACTTGCGGCTGAGCGAAGCGAACGTTCGTTTTCACCACGTGCCTCTCGTGTTGCCCGCTGGCCGTCCGGCGAACTCGTACGACGCGACGCGCCTCAACGACGATACCGCTCGAGTAGTGCAAGCGGCGATCGATCGTCGTGGATGGCGCGGCACGGTCACGTCGGGTAGCCTGCCGGGACTCGTTCGCTGGTCGCTCGAGGCACCGACGCCCTCGCCGAGCATCGATATCATCATCCCAACACGCGACCGGATTGATCTCGTCGAACAGTGCATCACGTCAATCGAAGAGATGACGACCTACCAGAACTACGACGTCATCATTCTCGACAACGATTCAGTGAAGCCCGAATCGCTCGAGTACTTTGACAAGACGAAGTACAGCGTCATCCCCTGTCCCGGACCCTTCAACTACGCGCACATCGTCAATCGAGGCGTCAAACACTCAAGCGCCGACTACGTGGTCACCCTCAACAATGACACCATCGTCGTGACGCCCGATTGGCTCGAGCAGATGCTCGCCCTGGCCTCGCTGCCCGACGTCGGCATTGTCGGAGCCTGCCTACTCGATCGTGACGGACGGCGTGAGCACGAAAGCATCGTGATCTCGCCCTACCCACAACACTTGCGCACGGACTCCAACTACGCGCACGTCGACTACTTCTCGTCAGCCATCCGCGACGTTGCGGCGGTGACCGGCGCCGTGCAAATGGTGCGACGCGAGTTCTGGAACGAACTCGGTGGGATGGACGAACAACTGAAGGTCGTCATGAACGACGTGGACATCTGTCTTCGTTCGCAGATGGAGGACCGCTACGTGGTCTATACGCCCGACGTCCAGCTCTATCACCACGTGGGCGCGTCGCGCGGCGACCTCGATCCCATCGTCGACCGTGACCGGTTCATCAAACGCTGGGACATCTTTGCCTCGTTCCGCGATCCCTACTTTCCCGAGTCGCTGCTGCTCTTGGGTGAGAAGATGTTCTACCTTTTGCGCTAGCGACAGTCCCCGAGTGACCGTGCGGCCCTTGTAGCCTAAAGAGGTGAATTCGACGAAGGACCGTGCGACCGACTTCTATCGTCGACTTCCTTCTTGGGCTCTTCCGGTACTCCTCATCGTCCTCGCGGTGCTCTTGGGTAACGCCGTCTACGTCCTCGGACTGGGCAATAACGACCCGATATCGTGGACGGCCGGCATCTCGCAACACCTCTGTCGATTGGTGTGTAGCCGCCAAGCCATCGACCCGAACGTCGGCTTCATCACGCAGTCGCTCGGTCACCAAGCGGCGATGGACATGCTCCACGGCCACTTCCCCTGGTGGAACTACTTCGAGGGTCTCGGACAACCACTCGCCGGCGAGATGCAGTCCGCCGCACTCTTCCCCTTGACGCTGCTCTTCGCCCTGTCGTCGGGTCTCGTCTGGTTCCACGTCAGCCTCGAAGTAATCGCCGGGATATCGACCTATTTCCTCGCTCGTCGGCTCTCGATGCCGATTTTCATGGCCACCGTCGCGGGCATGCTCTTCGCCCTCAATGGCACGTACGCCTGGCTGGGCAACGCCGTACTCAACCCCGTAGCGTTCCTGCCGATGTTGCTGCTCGGCATCGAGATGATCATCGACAGCGCCCCGAGTGCCTCCAAACGCGGCTGGTACATCGCGGCGATCGCCGTGGCGCTGTCGATGTACGCCGGCTTTCCCGAGGTCGCCTACTTCGACAGTCTCTTCGCGGGGGCGTGGGCCGTCGTACGACTCTTCTCCGTGCCCCGCGAGCAACGCCTGCGCGTATTTCGCCGCCTCGGTCTCGGTGGACTCGTCGGGATCGTGCTCTCGCTACCCATCCTCGTACCGTTCTACGACTTCATGAAGGTCGCCTTCGTCGGTAGCCACACCGCCGCCGTCCTTGGCGTCGTCCGCTTGCCGACAGAAGCAATCTCAGCCTTCTTCGACCCCTACGTCTTCGGCACCATCTTCAGCAGCACGAACGTCCCCTCGGTCTGGGGTGAGATAGGTGGCTACTTCGGGGCCAGCATCTGCGCCGTGGCGATCGTCGGACTCTTTGGTTCGCGCCATCGACCGTTGCGCATCTTTCTCGCGGTGTGGACCTTGGTCGGACTCCTCGGAGCCCTGGACTTCCTTCACTTTCGCGTGTTGTGGAACCTCATCCCCCTCGTCAGCACCGCGGCATTTCCGCGCTACATCATGCCCAGTTGCGAAATGGCCATCGTGATCTTGGCGGGGTTTGGACTGGTCGACTTCACGAAAAGCACTCGCGCGAAGCGACTCCTGACGTCGTCGACGGTACTGATGGTGTTCGTGTTGTTGTGGTGCGCGAACGAAGCGCGACCCTACAACAAAGGCGTCATCCTCTCGCACAAGGCCCGCATCATCCTCATTGGTCTCGATCTCTTGCCCTTCATCGCGTTGGCACTTCTGCTCGTCGTGGGCCGTTTCTACAAGGCGCGTGTCACGCCACTGCTCATTGCGCTCGTGGTCGTCGGCGAAGCCCTCCTCTTGTTCATCGTGCCGACCGTGGGCTCGCCCAAAGAGATCAACGTGGACTACGGACCAATCGTCTATCTTCAAAAACACGAGCACCAGTATCGCTTTGTCGACTTCGCGGTCTTGTATCCGAACTGGGGCACGGAGTTCGGACTGAACTCGCTCTCCTCCATCGACCTCCCCTACCCGCGGAACTTCAAGAACTTCATCGAACAGAACCTCTACCCCGGCCTCACTCCCGGTAACCAGTTCGTGATCAAGGGCGGCCTGCAGGGCGTCGAGAACCAAGAGGCCGAAGTCGCGAAACACTTCCAGGCGTATGAGAACGCCTCGGTGAAGTACCTGCTCATCCCCATCCAAGTGGTCATATCGCCGGCCCTCACGAAACTCGGCGTCACGAAGGTCTACACCGGACGACTGGCGACCGTGTACCAGCTTCCTCACCCGCGAGGACTCTTCTCCACGTCCTCGTCGTCGTGCACGGTGTCGAGCACCAACGACAACGTGGCGAACGTGAACTGCTCGAAGCCGGGAGCGACGTTGTTGCGCACTGAACTGTCGATGAACGGGTGGAAGGCGACCGTGAACGGAAAGCCGGCCACCATCACCACCGTCGACAATGTCTACCAACAGGTCGACCTACCGAGCGGTCACTCGGTGGTGGAGTACAGCTTCTTCCCGCCGCACGAGCGCTACGCCCTTCTCGCCGGGCTCCTCGCCGGGCTCTTCTTGATTGGTTCCTTCGTCAATGAACGGACCTCCTTCGTCAGGCGGCGCGGTCGTCGTCAGAGCTAGCGCGGTGCGTCGTCTGGCCACGATCGTTCTCGGCGCCTCCCTCGGGCTCTCGTACGCGCTGCCCGCCCAGGGCGCGACGCCGGGTCAACTCCCCCAGACCGGGCGCGAGCCGTCCTTCGCCATCGCGCTCACGAACGAGATGCGACTCCTGGTTCGGGCCATCTCGACGAACAGCCCCGCGATCGGACAAGAGGTCTTCTTTCCCGAAGCCGCCTATCTTCAGATGAAGACCGGCGTGATCCCAGCCCCCGCGAGTGACTACGTCGATCGCCTCGTCGCCTTCTACCGTCTCGACCTCGCGACGTACCACGACAAACTCTTCGCGCCCACGGCCTCTACGTTCCTTCGCGTGAACGCCAACGCCCATCTGGCGCAGTGGATACCGCCCGGGGCCTGTGAGAATCGCGTCGGCTACTGGCACGTGCCGGGCGTGCGGCTCGTCGTCGAACGCGACCGCCACGTTGTCTCGGTGGCCGTGGCGTCACTCATCTCCTGGCGAGGCGTGTGGTACGTGGTGCACTTGGGACCGAATCCACGTCCGCACAACGTCGGGACGCTGGACGACTATCGGGCCGGACCGGGAACACCGGGTCCAGCCGGGGGCTGTTAGCTAGCGCTCGAGAACGATCGCCCCGTTCGGCGCGATCACGGCGGCGCTCGAGGCGAAATCGGCCTTCGAGAGTCCGTTGACGAAGGACGCGGCCACACCCGTCGGATCGACGAAGGCCTGTCCCCCCGGGTGCAACACCACCGAGGTGAAGTGACCCGCCACGAACGATCCCGAAGCGCTCAAGGTGACGCGCAAGATCCCCGACAGCGTGAGATCGCCACCCGTGGCGAAGTCGTCGAAGTTCGTAAAGTCCCCGAGGCTGTAGTTGATGAGGTGTCCCCGGTACCACTGCATCCCGCGAAGCACGTGCGGGCCACTCGCGATCACGAGAGCGGCGCCGTCGTCGATGGCGGCGTGCGCGAAGGCGTAGGGATTGCCGCGATTCTCGCCCGCGAAGTACTCGGTCGCGCGAGTGACGTGATCGGCGCCGGCGCCCTCCGCGCCGGCGTGCATGTAGACGACCACCACGTTGGCCATCGACCTCGCTCGACGAATGAGTTGGCGCGCCGTTGAAAAGTTCAACATGTCGTTCGTCAACACGTAGGGCGCGAAGTCCACGAAGGCGACTTTCAACGACCCTTCACGCACGACCGCAATCTCGCCGGGTAGTCCCGCTTGGGCGACGCCGGCGGCGTGCAGCGCCCGCGTCGTTGACGTAAGGCCCGCCGCGCCGAAGTCGTCACTGTGATTGTTCGCGGCGTTCAAGACCGTGAAGCCCGCCTGGGCGTAGACGGCCGCGAACGACGGCGGCACGCGAAAGGCGTAGCACTGCGTGGACTTGAGCCCGCACTTCGACGTCGTCGCGTCGGTCATCGTCCCTTCAAGGTTCCCAAAGACGATCGGCGCAGCGAGCGCGGCGCGCACCGGATTGAAGTAGGCGTTCGGGTCACTCGGTAACTGGGGCGTGTTGCCCAGTTCGCTGTCGCCCACGGCCGTCAACGTCACGGTCGGTGCCAACGTGGTGGTCGCGGGCACACTCGACGTCGACGACGTCGTCGAGGACGTGCTCGACGTCGACGTGGTGGTGGTCGTCGTCTCATTGGCGACACCGAGTCCCACGACGAGGGCGACGAGCGCGATGGCGACGAGACCCCCCACGACGGAACGCAGGCGCCACGGCGAGTGTCCAGACGAGCGCCCGGGTTTCGCCGAAGCGTGTCGCCCTACCACGGTTGGGCTTCACCGGGTCGACGCGAGGAGTAGACGACGAAGAAGTCCTTCGTCGTGACGGTGAGGAAACGCGTCGCGATCTGGTTGGGATTGGCGACGAAGAGCGACGGGCTCTTCGCTCCAGAACCGCCGTAGGTGACGAAGATCGGCCACGCGGGATTGATATCGAGCTGCATCGCGCGCACCGCGTGCAGGCGCACCATCAACGCCGCGAGCGTCGCCGACGTCTGGTCCGGCGCGGCGACGTAGATCAAGTTGCCGTTCGCGTCGACGCCGAGCGCCGAACGCCACACCGCCGGCACGCCGCCCAGCGTCGCGCCCCACGCGGCGTTGTTCGCCGACAGTGGCGTCGCGGCGCCCACGTTCACGAGCAGGGGAAGGTTCTGACGGGCCATGACGACGTTGCCCGCCGGCCGCGGTCCACCGGTCCACCGCACGACGTTGACGCGACCGTTGGTGTAGCGCACCACCGTCGCGAGGCCGTTCACCATCGGGTAGTAGAGCGTGTTGTTGGTGTAGAAACCGGCGGCGAGGTCCTTCTCATAGAAGCCCGAGTTGAACGTGGCGAGGAGTCGATTGGTCACCTGCGGGGGGACTTCTTCGGGCCCACGTGAGAACGTTGTCGGACCCGGGCCCTCGTAGCCGAGGTAGAGCGCGAGGTCCGTCGTCGACGTGCGGATCCACGCGGCGTAGGCGATCACGGTGGGCTGCGTGACGTTGGGGCGAAAGACCGCCGTGTAGATCGACGGCGTCGAACCGGACCACGTGTCCTTCGCCTGCCAGGGCTTGCAGACCTCGATCGGTATCGCGGCGTGACCGGGGGTCGCCGCCTTGGTGTGACTGAAGCAGACGGGTTGAGGGACGGCCGGTGGCGTGGTCGTCGTCGTCGAGTTCGTCGGTGAGGTCGTCGTCGTCTTCGCGAGCACCGCGTTCGGACTCGTCGCCGCGCCCGCACTGGCGCCGTCGCCGCCTCCGTAACTTGACCAGAGCGCGGCACCGCCGAGCAGGGCGACAGCGGGGACCAGGAGCACAATCTTTCGCATTACCGTCTTTCGTCCCGCGGTCTGCACCATCTTAAAGAGTCGAGGCCGCCGGTCCCGTTCACCGGCAGCGTCGCGCTGGAGTACGTTGAGGTTGAAAGGAGCCGACGTGCACACTCTTCAAGTAGATGGCGGCGCTTCGTGAGTCGCGTCGACGAGATCGACCTCACCCACACGCTGAGTAAAGAAGTGTCAGAAAAGCGAGTGAAACGCGCACAACACCGCCTCACCCAGCTGCGGTTGCTGACGGCGGGGTTGCTTCGACCGGACGTCATCGGTCCGGGACTCGTCGTCATCTTCGAAGGGTTTGACTCCGCCGGCAAGGGCGGCTCGATTCGTCGCCTCACGGCGAGCCTCGACCCTCGTCAGTTCCGCGTCGTGCCGATCGGTCCCCCAACAGAGGAAGAACTACGCCACCACTTTCTCTGGCGATTTCAAGAAGTACTCCCGGGCGTCGGTGAGATGACGGTCTTCGATCGTTCGTGGTACGGACGTCTCCTGGTCGAACGGGCCGAGGCTCTCATCGACGAGGAGACGGTCCAACGCTCGGCGCGCGAGATCGTCGAGTTCGAGCGAATGCTGCTCGGCGCCGACGTCACCATCGTCAAGTTCTGGCTGCACATCTCGGACCAAGAACAGCTTCGGCGCTTTAACGAGCGCGCGAAGGATCCCCTGAAGCACTGGAAGTTGACCCCGGACGACTGGCGCAACCGTGAGAAGCGCGACGAGTACATCAAGGCGCTGAAATACATGGTGGAGACAACCGACCATCGCCACGCGCACTGGGAACTCATCGCGGCCGACGACAAGCACTACACGCGGGCCACGGTACTTGAGACGTTGATACAACGTTGGGTGCACGACCTCGAGCGACGCGGCATCGAGGTACCCGCCGCGAACGACAAGGACTACCTGGGATAAACGGCGACACGACACCGCGACATCTGAAACACTGAAGTCATGACCTCTCGCTACGGCATCACCATCCCCTTTGACGGCGTCTCGCTGCTCGAACATCGCGAGTGGTTCCATCGCCTGGCCGACCTCGGCTACACCGACGTCTGGTCGGCCGAAGTTGACGGCGCCGACGGCTTCACGCCCTTGACGGTGGCGGCCCTCACCGAGGAACGACTCAACCTCGGCGTCGCGGTGACGCCCGTCTTCACTCGCGGCGCGGGACTTCTCGCCATGAGTATCGCGGCGATGGCCGACGTGAGCGGCGGACGGTTCACGATGGGACTCGGCGCGTCGAGCGAACCCGTCGTGGAGCGGTGGAACGGCATCGCCTACGAACAACCCTACAAGAGGACGCGCGACGTCTTGCGTTTCGTGCAACGTGCCCTCAATGGCGAGAAGATCGACGAGGTCTTCGAGACCTTCGAGGTCCACGGCTTCAAGTTGTCGCGACCGGTGATCAATCGTCCGCCCATCTTGCTCGGGGCGCTGCGCCCGGGCATGTTGCGTCTGGCCGGGCGAGAGGCCGACGGCGCGATCCTCAACTGGCTCGCCGCCTCGGACGTCGCGCAGTGTCGCGCGGAAGTCGGCGAAGGCAAGACGATCGCCGCGCGGCTCTTCGTCATCCCGAACGAGGACGCGGACGCCGCGCGCTTCATCGCGCGGCGAATGATCTCGTCGTACTTGACCGTGAACGCGTACGCCGAGTTCCACCGGTGGCTCGGACGTGGCGACGCGTTGACCCCCATGTGGGACGCCTGGGCCGCGGGAAACCGCAAACTCGCCAACGAGGTCATCCCCGATTCCGTCGTCGACGAACTGGTGATCCACGGGTCCTACGACGCGTGTCGCGAACACGTGCTGCGTTACGTGGAGGCCGGTGTCGAAATACCTTCCATCGCCATCGTGCCCTTCGGCATCAATCTCGAAGAGGCCGTGGAAGGCCTCGCGCCGCGCTAGACCCTGTCGGACTCGAGGAACTCCAGCACGTCCGCGAACTTCTCGCGCGCGGCCAGCGCGCGCGTGGGAATATGGTCGGTCGGCACTTCGGAGGGTTCGTAGTTCTTCAGCGCGTGACGCGCCACCGTCTGGCGATGTACTTCGTCGGGCCCGTCGTAGATGCGCGCCGCGCGCGCCGCGCGGTACATCGCCTCCAGGGGCATGTCACTCGAGTAGCCGAGCGAGCCGTAGGTCTGAATGGCGCGGTCGATCACGTTGTGCAGTACCGTCGCGCCGTAGTACTTGATCATGGCGATCTCGTCGCGCGAGGCCGACGCGCCGACTTGATCCATCTTCCACGCCGCGTGCAGCGTCATAAGCCGTGCCGCGTGCATCTCGGCCTTGGAGTCGGCAATCCAGTTCTGAATGGTCTGCTTCTCGGCGAGGAAGGAACCATGGGTGTAGCGACTCAGCGCGCGTTCGCACATCATGTCGAAGGCCCGTTGCGACTGGCCGAGCCAGCGCATGCAGTGGTGGATGCGACCCGGTCCGAGGCGCGTCTGGGCGAGGAGGAAGCCCGCACCCTCCGGTCCGATCAGGTGGTCGCCCGGCACGCGCACGTCCTCGTAGAGGATCTCGGCGTGATTGCCGAAGCGCCCGTAGACGACGTCGGGGTCGTCCATGGAGCCCACGTCGCGCAGAATCGTGAGGCCGGGCGTGTCGACGGGTACGACGAACATCGACGAGCCCTGGTAGGGGTGCACTTCGGGGTTCGAGACGGCCATGACGATCAAGATGTCGGCGACCGAGCCGTTCGTCGTGTACCACTTTCGTCCGTTGATGACCCACTCATCTCCGTCTTTCACGGCGCGCGACTTGAGGAGTCGTGGATCGCTGCCGGCCGTGTTGGGCTCGGTCATCGAAAAGCCCGAGCGAATCGATCCACTCAACAGTGGCGCCAACCAGCGCTCTCGAATGTCCTCTCGCCCGGTCATCTCCATACCGGCCGCGAGCAGCTCGGCGTTGCCGCTATCGGGGGCGTTGTTGCCAAAGACGACGGGCGCGTACATGGACTGGCCCAAGATCTCGTGCATGAGGCCGAGCTTCACTTGGCCAAAGCCCATGCCGCCGAGTTCGCTCGACAGGTGCGCGGCCCAGAGGCCCCTCGCCTTCACCTGTTCCTGGAGCGGCCTGATCACCGTGATGACCTGGTCGTGATTGAGATCGAGCGTCTCGATGGGCATGATCTCTTCGCGCACGAAACCGCGCATCCAGGCGAGCTGTTCCTCGAAAGCGTCGTCCGTTGAAAAGTCCCAGGCCATGGCCCACCCCTCTGTCGAGCCAACTCTAATGGGGTGGACTGTTTCGCCGAAGGCTCGAGAGGAGCCACTCCCTACACTGGAGTGAGATCGGAGTCTGGTGTCGAAGAAGAAGAACAAGTCCAAGAGCGCGCCGAAGGGCCTCGTCAGAATTGGCGTCGTCGACACGATGTTCGCGCGCTACGACATGGGCGCGGCCGCGCGGGCCGAACTCAAAGAGTGTCCCGGCTACGGAACCACCTTCGAGGTCATCGCCGAGACGGTGCCCGGGTTCAAGGATCTCGCGGTCGCGGCGAAGAACCTCATCGAGCGCGACGGCGCGTCCATCGTGGTGGCGCTCGGCATGCCGGGCTCGGCGCCCATCGACAAGCAGTGCGCACACGAAGCGTCCCAGGGCATCATGCAGGCTCAACTCATGACCTCGACGCCGATCCTCGAGGTCTTCGTCCACGAAGACGAGTCCGACGACCCCGAAGTTCTCGCCGCGGTGTTCGAGAGCCGCTCGCGCGACCACGCGCGCAACGCCTACTGGATGCTCTTCGACCCCGACCAGTTGGCGCGGCGCGCCGGCCAGGGCGTGCGTCAAGGCTTCGCGAACGCCGGACCCCTCGACGCCCGCTAGACCAATGGTCGAGCGGCGAGTCACTAGGCTCGCCAGCGTCCCTAGAAGTAACTCGAGGAGGAATCCATGCCCGAAGCCGTCATCGTCGCTACCGCCCGCACCCCCATCGGACGAGCGTTCAAGGGCTCGCTCGTGGACATGCGCCCGGACGACTTGACCGCACTCATCGTGGGGGTGCTGCTCGAGAAGGTGCCCGAACTCGACCCCCACAGTGTCGAGGACCTGATGGTGGGCTGTGGCCAGCCGGCCGGTGAGTCGGGCTTCAACATCGCGCGCGCGGTGGCCATCCTCGCCGGCCTCGACGACGTGCCCGGCGTCACCGTCAATCGCTACTGTTCGTCGTCGTTGCAGACCATCCGCATGGCCGCGCACGCGATTCGCGCCGGTGAAGGCGACATCTTCATCTCCGCCGGCGTCGAGACGGTCTCACGATTCGGCAACGGCGCGAGTGACAGTGGCAGCGCCAGGAACCCCCTCTTTCACGACGCCATCGAGCGCACCAACGCTCGCTCCGAAAGGGTCACGACACCCTGGACACCCCCGACGGGACTGCCCGACGTGTACATCGCCATGGGACAGACCGCGGAGAACGTGGCCGAGTTCGAGAACGTCTCGCGCCAGGAGATGGACGAGTTCGCGTTACGCAGTCAAGAACTCGCCGTTGCCCACCAGGAGAACGGCTTCTTCGAACGCGAGATCACGCCGGTCACCCTGCCCGACGGAACGGTCGTCGCCAAGGACGACGGACCTCGCGCCAGCACGACGCTTGAGAAGCTCGCGAGCCTCCAGCCCGTCTTTCGCCAAGGTGGCACCATCACAGCCGGCAACGCCTGTCCCCTCAACGACGGCGCCGCGGGCGTCATCGTCATGAGCGACACGAAGGCCCAAGAGCTCGGCATCAAGCCCCTCGCGCGCATTATCGCGAGTGGCGTGAGCGGCATAAACCCCGAGATCATGGGTCTCGGACCGATCGAGGCCTGTCGTCAAGCGCTTCGTCGTGCGGACATGACCATCGACGAGATCGACCTCGTCGAGATCAACGAGGCTTTCGCCGCTCAGGTGCTGCCAAGCGCGAAACACCTCGGCATCACGCTTGACAAATTGAACATCCGCGGCGGCGCCATCGCCCTCGGGCACCCCTTCGGCATGACGGGCGCGCGCATCATGACGACGCTGCTCAACTCACTCGAAGACGCCGACCAGCGATTCGGTATGGAGTCGATGTGCGTGGGCGGCGGTCAGGGAATGGC
>Ga0208357_1002637_pt1 | contig 11708 bp, 11 predicted proteins | sample NGESurdeep092012_6_FD_184487 | JGI IMG/M metagenome (GOLD analysis project Ga0208357, IMG submission 184487) | Arctic peat soil microbial communities from Barrow, Alaska - NGEE Surface sample F52-2 deep-092012 (SPAdes) | ecosystem: Environmental > Terrestrial > Soil > Wetlands > Peat ... | reverse complement strand
CGTAAACGCTCGATTACGGAAGACGTAGTCGATCGCAAGCATCCCGCGTATGCCGCCGTACCTTGCGAGCAGCGCTCCCAGCACTTGAGCGCACCACAGCATGAACCCGATCATCACCAGCGCGTTGCCGATAAGCCACGCACCCGTCGCCCAACTCGGCCAGTACGTCCCAACGAACGGCAGCGGATAGAGCATCGTCCAGAGCGATCCATACCTTCCGGGGATGACGCTGACGATCACGCAAAGCACGCCGGCTATGAAAAAGCCATGGGCGAGAAAGGCGATCCGTTCGTCGAGATCCATTTCTCGGCGGACGAGATACCAAAGAATTCCCAGTCCGGCCACCGCCATCGCGACGATCATGCCTACGCCGTGGAGGCTCAACAGCGAGTAGAACGTCCCCGGGTCGACCGGAATCCAACCGGCCTGGGCAGCCCGTAGCCCGATCCCGGTCAGCAGCATCAGAAAGAAAATCGCCAGCCCGGTGGCGAGGTAGGTCCACATGACGCGTACGCCGGCGCCAGTTTTCACGTTGTCGCGGCTCATCGAACGTCGAACCCCGCTTGCATGGCGGCGTGCGCTATCCCGCAAAACTCTAGGCATCGGATCACGTAATGTCCCTTCACTGCGAACGTCACCGGCAAGTGATTGATATATCCAGGCATGGCCTGCACTTGGCTGACGATCGCACCGTTGGGTCCATAAATACCGAAACCGTGATTGACATCGACGGAAGTCACATCGAAGACGACCGGCTGATCGAACGGGACGACCGCCGGAACCGCAAAGCTATATTGCCGGGCGACGACCTTGAAATGCCTGGCATTCGCCGAAGCGCTCGCTCTTGGGTATGGGAAAAACGGTATCGTGGTCATAAAAGTGGCGACCGCGACGACGAGGACGAGCCAGAACCAATAGCGCCGTAAGGCGTATCCGCGCGATGTAACGACGTTCTGCGGCAACGGTTCGCGCGATCGATAGTTGGCCAGCAGGAGCATGACAACAACTGCCAGGGTTGCCACCGCGATAAAAATTCGCAAGATGAGGTCGGCATTCCCCATAACGTAAGCCCTCCGCTGCCGCAGGGTACCCGGCGAACCGAATATCTCCTTTGATGCGCGCCGCACCGGCCCGGCGAGCAACTTCCACTTGGGTCAACTTGAGGGCGACCCGCCGCGCACGAATATCGCCAAAAATAGGCGAAATAGTGCCTTTTCATGATCCGAATATTTTTCGGCCGACAAAGTCCGCGACTATCCACGCCGTCGCGGCGATCGCGAGCGTCTCCGCACTTTCGGACCAGTTCGAAAAGCTACGTGGATCGGCAACGAGCGCCGGCAGCCATACCAGCAGTCCGAAACCCACGATCATCGCCGTGGTCAATGCAGACGCAAGCCAGGCCAAGAAGCCCGTGAGTAGAGCGATGGCGGCAAGAGCAAGCGCGGCGGTCGTTGCGATCGCCCAGAACATTTGCCCGGGCGGAATCCATTTCGGAACAAGACTTGCCGTCGCGGAGAGATAGAATAGCTGTTCTAGTGCGAACGAGACAACACAAATGCCGAACGCGTAAGATGAAGTAGATTGTACCCAGCGCGACAGCTCCGGCTCGGGCCGTTCTCGGCCACAGAAATACCAAAACCAATCGCCGCCAAGCCATAGACGTAACGTCCTAGAGAATGTTCCATCTCGGCACCTTAGCCGAGAAACTTCGACGGTGACTTGGCGAATAGTGCGATCGCTTTTAGAACCAGAGGTTATATCTGCTGCCGTTGGGATAGAGGCCGGCGGTGATGTTGTACTGATTGAGGCCCTTGCGCTCGTCGTAGGTGTCGACGAGGTTATTGCCGGTGCAATTCGGACCCGACTTGACCTCTGCACGCACCTTGATTTCGCGCTTTGGTTTGGCCAAGCCCACATGCTGCCAGACGCCGGGCCGCAGGCAGAACGCCATTCCCGTTATTTCCCACGACTCAAAAAGGTTATTGGCCGTGTAGATGGTGATCCACGCGCTCTTGTCGGTGTGGTTCTTGATCATCACTTCCTGGAGATCGGCGCGCGCCGCCAGCGGAAATGCGATCGACGCCACAAGAAGGGCGCTCACGAGATACTTCAGCACGGATAGTCCCTTTCGGCCGGACGGCCAGTCCACTACCTAACGCAAGAGGGCGCCAGTTCGTTCCAAGGGTATAAGGGTGCCATGAGCGTCCACGTGTACGGAATTAACCACATCGCGATCGAGGTTGACGACATTGAGAAAGCCGTGGCCTTCTACCAAGACGTCTTCGGGCTCGAGAAGCTCGACGAGGGTGAAGGCGACGCGTTCTTCAAGATCGGCGAGCACCAGTTCCTCGCGATCTTCGAGGTCGAAGAAGTTCGACCGGACCGCACGCGCCACTTCGGCCTCATGGTCCGCGACGAAGCGCAGATCGCCGAAGTTCGCGAGAAATTGACCTCGAAATATCACCTGCCGTTGGGCAAGCATTTCCGCTGCGATTTCCGCGACCCGTGGGGCAACCACATCCAAGTCGTCGATCTTCACGACGAATCGCTCGTGTGGCTACTGCCCTACCAAGAAATCCAAAAAGCCGGAATCAAGTTCAACTAACGCGGCATATTTTGTTCGCGGATCGCGTCTAACTCGTCTCGGCCGAAGGCGGCGGCTTCTAGGATGCTGGCGATGAACGTCGTCTTGCCGCTTCCGTAGGCGTCGATGTCGTCGGGGAAGCGCATGGCCAGATCGCGTTTGAGGGCGCCGTAGGCTTCAACGGTGTCGGAATGCGTGCGCAGATATTCGCGCAGCGCGAGATGATTGCGGACGGCCGTGCCACCTTTCACGCACACGTAGAGGTGATGGGGCGGCAGCCCCTCGGGCGCGGTAAAGGCCTCGCGTCCCGGAATCCCGAGATCGCCCAGATGCTTGTAACCGATCGCCTCGACCGCATCGATCGCACGCGCGACATCGTCTTTCTTCACAATGACGTCAATGTCGATGATCGGCTTGGCGGCGAGCCCGCGAACTGCCGTGCCGCCGACGTGCTCGACACCCGCGGCGAAATCACCGACCGCAGGTCGAAGGCGTTCGCGCAGTTGCGAAAAGACCGCCGTCCACCGCGGATCGTAATCGACCACACGGATCGTGAAGCGTTGGGAGGAATCCATCTCGCGCAATTCCGTTTTTCCGAGCCGGGGACCTTGAAGGGTTCGCGGAAGAATCCGGCAACCCAAGGCCGCGTGCGCGAGCTGTTGCGGGACCGGGAATACCTTGCCTATTTCGTCGCGCGACAGAGCGCACGCTTCGGCTACAGCATCGAGTCGGTCGCGATCGGATGGCAGATCTATACGCTGCGCCATAACGCGTTCGACCTCGGCCTGGCCGGGCTGATGCTCTTCCTCCCGCAGCTCGTACTCGCGATTCCCGCGGGAATGATGGCGGATCGTTTCGATCGCCGGATGGTCTGCATGCTCTGCGCGTGCGGCGAGGTCGTTGCCGAGCTCGGCTTCGTCGCGCTGATCCTGACCGGGTCGCGATCGCTCGCGCTCAATTTTTGCGCGATCGCGGTCATCGGCATCGCGCATAGCCTGGGCGATCCTGCCGAACGGGCGCTGTTGGCCAGCGTCGTTAAAGCCCATCGCTTCGTTCGAGCGCAAGCGCTGTCGACATCGGTCAGCGAGGTCATCACGATCGGCGGTCCGGCCGTCGGCGGCCTGTTGCTCGCCGCAAGCGTCCCGCTCGCCTTTGCGGTCGCCGCCGTGTCCTACGCGTGCGGCGCGATTGCGTTTTCGTTCCTGACGCCGCGCGAACAACCAGACGGCGATCTCGAGCCGCAGGCCGCAATGGACGGCATCCGTTTCATCTTCAAGCATCCGGTGGTGCTGGGCGCGATCTCGCTCGATCTGTTTGCGGTACTCTTCGGCGGCGCGACCGCGCTGCTGCCGATCTTTGCCACCGCGGTCTTGCATATCGGGCCGATCGGCTTCGGCGCGCTGCGCAGCGCGCCGGCGGTTGGCGCGACCGCGGTTGCCGCCTATATCGCGCGCCATCCGCTGACACGTCACGCGGGACCGCTGATGCTGTGGTGCGTGGCCGGCTTCGGGATCGCGACGATCGTCTTTGGCATCTCGCACAATCTGGTCGTATCGCTGATCGCCTTGGCGCTCACCGGCGGCTTCGATATCGTCAGCGTCGTGATCCGCGCGACGCTCGTACAGTTGGGCACGTCCAACGCGATGCGCGGGCGGGTCAGCGCGATCGAAAACATCTTTATCGGTGCCTCCAACCAATTGGGCGCGTTCGAATCGGGGACGCTTGCGGGATTCATCGGCCCCGTCGAATCGGTGGTCGTGGGCGGGTGCGCGACGCTGGTCGTCATCGCGATCTGGGCCTGGCGCTTCCCGGCGCTGCGCACCTACGACCGTTTCGGCGACGGCGATGCATAAAAAGAAAAGACGCGTCCATGCGGAACCCTTCCCGCAGGGATACGTCCCGCGCTTTCGTCTTGGAGGAAGAGTGATGATCGTTCGGCGCCTGATGGCCATGGCATTGACGGCCGGCTTGGCCGCAAGCTTCTTCGTGGGATCGGCGCGCGCCGATTCGTGTTCGCAGGCGCGAGCCGGCGCCAACGGCTGCACCGCCTACGACGGCGGCTTCCCCAATCTGGGCGTGCTCGAAAATCAGATTTTGGCCTACTTCACGTCGGGTCGCTACGAAGGCGACGCGAGCAAGGTCGACAATCGCGTCGAGGCCTACGTCACCCAGCGCCTACGCCAGCACATACGCAGGCCGGCGGTCGTGTTCGACATCGACGACACGTCGCTCTCCGACTTCCCCTACGAGCAGCAGCACAGCTTCGGCTTCGACCAGAAATCCTACGACGCCGCCTTGGCGATGGGGTTTCCCGCCATCGTCCCGACCATGCACCTGGTCCAGCGTCTGCGCGGTCAAGGCGTTGCAATTTTTTTCATCACCGGACGTCGCACGACGCTGCGCGCCGCCACCCTCGCCAATCTCTCGAAGGTCGGATATCCGGCGCCGGTGGGAATCTACTTTCGGCCCGTCGGCGATCACGCCAAGTCGGTGATTCCGTTTAAGTCCGGCGCGCGTGCGGCCATCGCCAAACGCGGCTACACGATCCTGGCGTCGGTCGGGGATCAATGGAGCGACTTGCACGGCGGCTTCGCCGAGCAACTCTTCAAACTCCCCAATCCCATGTACTTTATCCCCTAGCGGGGCGTTAGTCGAACTTGGTGTAGAAGCAGCGGCCGCACATTTGGCGGTAGACGACGGGGCCTTCGATGGCGATCTGGCTGCCGGCGGTGATACGCTTGCCATCGGCATCGAAGCGCGGATTCATCGTGGCCTTGCGACCGCAGGAACAGATGTTCTTGATCTCTTCCAAGCTGTCGGCCAGCGTCAGCAAGTAGACCGAGCCTGGAAAGGGTTCGCCCTGGAAATCGCTGCGCAGGCCGTAGCAGATCACCGGCAGGTTGAGGACGTGCGCCACGCGGTGGAGCTGGCGGACCTGCTCGGGCAGCAGAAACTGAGATTCGTCGACGAGGACGCACGAAAGATCTTGCGGGACTTCGAGCTCGGCGTAGAAATCGGTCGTTCGATCGTACGTCGTCGAATGACGCTGCGGGCCCAACCGCGACGTGATATAGCCCACGTCGAAGCGATCGTCGACCGTGGCCGTGTACAAACGCACCGAACGATCGTTTTCCTCGTAGTTGTGCGCGACTTGAATCAGCGCGGTCGATTTTCCGGCGTTCATCGCGGAGTACCGGAAGTAAAGCTTTGCCACTTACTTCAATAACCCAATTTCTTTGCCGACGGATTCGAAGGCCGCGAGCGCCGTGTCCATTTCGTCGCGGGTCAGCGCGGCGCTCAACTGCGTGCGGATGCGGGCCGTGCCTTCGGGCACGACCGGGAAGCCGAACCCGGTCACGAAGACGCCCTTTGCGAGCAGCTTGTCGCTGATCGCGATGGCGAACGCGGTCTCGCCGACGATGATCGGAACGATCGCGCTCTCACCTTCCAGCGGTTTGTAGCCGATCTTCTTGAGCCCCGCGCGGAAGTATGCGACGTTGTCGCGCAGTTTGGCAACCAGTTCGGGGTGCGCGTCGAGATAGTCGATGGCTTGCAAGGAACTGCAGGCGACCGTTGCGGGCAGGGCGTTGGAAAACAACTGCGGGCGCGAGCGTTGGATCAGCGTTTCGATCAACGCGCGGCTGCCCGCCACAAACCCGCCGGCGGCGCCGCCCAGCGCCTTGCCCAGCGTTCCGGTGATGATATCGACCTGGCCTTCCAGCCCGAAATGCTCGATCGTGCCGCGTCCGGTCTTTCCGGTGACGCCGGTGCCGTGGGAATCGTCGACCACGGTGACGGCGCCATAGGTGCGTGCCAGCGCGACGATCTCGGGCAGTTTGGCGACGCTGCCCTCCATCGAAAAGACGCCGTCGGTCACGATCAGAATCGGCGCGCAGCCTTGCAGGGCTTGCAGCTTGGCTTGCAGATCGGCCATGTCGCCGTGCTTGTAGCGTTCGCGTTTAGCCTTGCCGGCCAAACGGCAGCCGTCGATGATCGAGGCGTGGTTAAGCTCGTCGGAGATAATCGCCGAGCCTTCTTCGCAGATCGTTGGAAACAAGCCCGTGTTGGCATTCCAGCACGAGACGTAGGTAAGCGACGCCTGCGTTCCCAGAAACGCCGCGATGCGATCCTCCAAGGTGCGATGGATATCGTACGTTCCGCAGATGAAACGCACCGACGCGGTACCCGCGCCGTATCGATCCAACCCGCGCTTCCCGGCCTCGACGACGCTGGGCTCGTCGGAAAGCCCGAGATAGTTATTGGACGAGAGCACGATCACGTCGCCGGCTTCTTCCATATGCACTTCGGCGGCCATCGGCGTGGTCAGGTGCCGCAGGTGCTTGTACGTGCCGGCGCGTTCGAGCGCGTCCAGATCGCTTTGCAGTTTGCGTTCGAACGTATCGTTCACGGAGCGTTTCCTTTGACATCGAGGACGATCTTGGCGGCTTCGCCGCTCTTCATCAGCGCGAAGGCGTGGTCGAAATCTTCAAACGGCAGCACGTGCGTGATGATCGGGCGCAGGTCGACGCGGCCGCTCTTGACCAACGCTTGAGTCTGATACCAGGTTTCGAACATCGTGCGTCCGTTGATCCCCAGCACGGTCAGGCCTTTGAAGATGATGCGCTCGGCCAGGTTGATGCTGATGTTATCCGAGGGAATGCCCAGCAGCGCCGCGCGGCCGCCGTTGCGCACCATTTGCAAGCCGGTGTCGATCGCCGAGCCGCTGCCCGACATCTCCAGCAAGACGTCGACGCCATCGCCGTTGGTCAGATGGTGGACCTTCGCGACGATGTCGGCATCGGCGGCCGAAAAGACCTCGTCGGCACCCAAGCGTTTGGCCAGTTCGAGCTTGGCGGGATTCACGTCGACGGCGTACACCGCCGCCGCGCCCGCGGCGCGCGCGACCGGAATGGCCATCAACCCGATCGAACCGACGCCGGTGATCACCACGCTCTTGGTCGATACGCCGGCGGCCATCACCGTGTGCACGGCGTTGCCGAGCGGATCGAAGATGGCGGCGTATTCGTCGGGAATCGCCGGATCGAGCTTCCAGACGTTGTATTCGGGCATCGCGATGTAGTCGGCAAACGAACCGTCGCGATCGACGCCGATGATCTTCACGCGTTCGCAGATATGCGCTTGGCCGGTTCGGCACAACAGGCAGGTGAGATCCGCGATGTGCCCTTCGGCCGAGACGCGATCGCCGACCGACACGCTATGCACCGCATCGCCGACGGCCGCAACCCGCCCCATAAACTCGTGACCGATGACCAGCGGCGGGTGCACGCGTGCCTGCGCCCACTTGTCCCACGCGTAGATGTGAAAGTCCGTCCCGCACAGTCCGACTCTTTCGACGCGGATCAAGACTTCGGTCGGGCCGATCGAGGGAATCGGAACGTCGTGGAGCGTAAAGCCCGGCTCGGGTTTGAGCTTGCTCAGGGCGCGCATCGTCGAGGCCATGCCCGCGGGTTCTCTCCGTCTCACGACCAGCCCTAGCCGTAGCGGCCGGTGATGTAGTCTTCGGTCCGCTTGTCGCGCGGGTTGGTGAAAATCGTACGCGTCGGCGCGTGCTCGATCAGCTCGCCCATCAGAAAGAACGCCGTAAAATCGGAGATGCGCGCGGCTTGCTGCATCGAGTGGGTGACGATGACGACGGTGTAGTCCTTCTGCAGCTCGGAAATCAGGTCTTCGATCTTGCTGGTCGCGATCGGATCCAGCGCGGAGGCCGGCTCGTCCATCAGCAAGACGTCGGGGTCGACGGCTAGACACCGCGCGATGCACAGGCGCTGCTGCTGACCGCCGGAAAGCACCAGCGCGGATTTCTCCAGACGGTCCTTGACCTCGTCCCAGAGCGCCGCGTGGCGCAAGCTGCGTTCGGCGATCTCCATCAGCGTCGAGCGCCGGTTCTCGCCGTGGATACGCAGGCCGTACACGACGTTCTCGAAGATCGACTTGGGAAACGGGTTGGGGCGCTGAAACACCATGCCGATTCGATGGCGGATGGCGACCGGGTCGACGCCCGGCGCGTAGATGTCCTCGCCGTCGAGGATCACTCGGCCGTCCACCTTGACGTCGGGCTGAAGGTCGTGCATGCGATTGAGCGCGCGAATGAAGGTCGACTTGCCGCAGCCCGAGGGGCCGATCAGCGCCGTAACGCGATTTTGCGGAACGTCGAGCGAGGCGTTCTTGATCGCTTGAAAGGGCCCATAGAACACGTCGAGATCTTCGACTTGAAGTTTGATCATGAGGTCCTTATGCGGCCGTGAAACGTTTGGACAGCGCGCGCCCGATGAAGCGCGCCGAGAGATTAAAGATCAGCACCATCGCCAGGAGCACCAGCGCCGAACCGTTGCCCACCTTCGCGGCGTCGGGAATTAAACTTTCCGAGTGCGTGTACCACAGATGGACCGAGAGCGTTTCGGCCGTGTGAAAGGGGCTCAAGTCGTAGGCCGAGCGCCCGACCGAGACGCTGGTTCCGGCGGTGAAGATCAGGGCCGCGGTTTCGCCCAGAATACGCCCGGAAATCAGGACGATTCCGGTGGTCAAGGAGGCGATCGCGCTGGGAAGGACGACGCGGCGAATCGTTTGCCACTTGGTCGCACCCAACGCCATCGATGCTTCGCGGTACGATTCCGGGACGACCGTAAGCGCCTCTTGAGTCATGCGCATCAGCGCCGGCAGGTTCAGGATCGTTAGCGTCAGCGCGCCGCCCAACGCGGTGAACTTCCAGCCCAACACGTTGACGAACAAAATCATGCCGAACAGTCCGAGCACGATCGAGGGGATCGTCGACAGCGATTCGGCGCAGAACTGCACCGCGGTCGTAAAGGGCCCCGGCCGCGCGTACTCTTGCAGGAAGATCCCGCCGGCCAACGCGATCGGGGTCGTAAACACCAGCGTGAGGATCAAAATGTAAAACGAGTTGTAGATTTCCGGACCGATGCCGCCGCCGGCCTTGGCTTCGTTAGGCGGCGCGGTCAGGAAATGCCACGAGATCGCGCCCGCGCCCAGGTAGACGATGTAGCCGATGAAAAACGCGAGCAGCACCAGCACGCCGATCGCCGCCGTCCACAACAGCACGGTGGCGATCCGATCGACCGCGCGACGCTGTAAAAGCGTATCGCGTCGGAATCGATGCGGCGAGGCCGGCTGCAACGTCGTCATCTATGCGGGGCGCCGAACCGCAACGCGCACGGCCAGGATCAATCCCATCGCCACGAGCAGCAGCAAGAATGCCATCGCGAACAGCGAGTGATAGAGTACCGAGCCCGTCGGCGCGCTGGCCATGTCGGTGATGATCTCGGTCGTCAGCGAGGCCGTCGGGCTCGCTAAGCCTTTGGGCAAGATGGCCGCGTTGCCGATGACCATCTGTACGGCCAGCGTTTCGCCGATCGCGCGAGCGATGCCCAAAATGATCGCGACCGTGATGCCGCTGCGCGCGGACGGCAGGATCACGCGATAGATCGTCTGCCAGCGCGTCGCGCCCAGTGCCAGCGAGCCCTCGCGCATCGCCACGGGAACCGACCGCAGCGCGTCCTCGGAGAGCGAGATGACCGTCGGAAGTATCATCACCGCCAGCACGACGCCGGCGGTCAGCAAGCCAAATCCCGTGAGGCTCCCCAAGTGCGTGCGCACGAACGGAACCAGCAGCGTCAGGCCCAACCAGCCGTAGACGACCGATGGAATGCCGACCAGAATCTCGATGGCCGGGCGCATGACTTCCGCCAAACGTTTGGGCGCGAGTTGGGAAAGAAAGACGCCGACCGCGACGCCGAACGGACCGCCGATTCCCACGGCAAACAGCGTGATCGCCAACGAGCCGACGATGAAGACCGCCGCGCCCGGACGTCGCAGGTCCGGCGAAAAATCCGTCGAGAATAGAAAGGTGAACGGCGAGACGTGGTCGGCAAAAAAGAGTCGCGTTCCCTCGACGGCAAGGTAGCCGACGATCGCAACCATAGCCACGATGACCACGGCGCTGGCGGCAAAGAGCAACGCCTTGGCGACGGCCTCTTGGGCGTTTGCGCGGCTCGGGGACGCGGGCTTCAAAACCTCACCATCGTAGGCGAAGCAACCTAAGCCATGTTTAAGCCGATATTAAGGACTATTAAGAAGGCCGCACGGGCAGACGAACCGTGAACGTCGCGCCGCTGCCCAGCATCGATTCGACGGTCATGCTGCCGCCGTGGGCGTCGACGATCTGCTTGGCGATCGAGAGCCCCAGCCCCGCGCCGGAAATGTCGCGAGCCCGCGAACGGTCGACCACGTAAAAGCGCTCGAAGATATGCGGGAGATCCTTAAACGGAATGCCCATGCCGTTGTCGCGAATGCGAACGATCGCATCGCTCGCATCGGCGTCGAGCTCCACGCCAACCGTGCCGCCGCCGGGCGTATGTCGCAGCGCGTTGTCGATGAGGTTGACAAAAACTTGGGCGAGCCGATCGGGATCCGCCTCCATCGCCACCGGGCGCGATCGCAGCAGCCGCAACGCAACGCCCTTGGCCGTCGCCTGGGGCTCGAACGACGCCACGATCGGGCGCAGCGCTTCTTCCAAGTCGATCTTCCGCAGGTGCAATTGGATTTGCCCCGACTGGACGCGGGCCTGATCGAGCAGTTGCGCGACCAGGGTCACCAGACGATCGACCTGGGCCAGGGCTTGCGGCAAGAATAGCGTCGCGGTCTGCGCGTCCGGCGACGCGGCCACCGTTTCGAGCATCAATTTAATCGACGACAACGGGGTGCGCAGCTCGTGCGACACGTTGGAAAGAAAATCTTGGCGCGCGCGTTCGAGCGCGAGGAACTCGGTTTGATCGTCGGCCAATACCAGCGCGCCCACGATGCGGCTTTCGCCGTCGACTAAGGGATAGGCCGAAATTGCGTAGGTGCGATTGCCGGCTTTCCCCGAGACGATCAGCGGGGCCAGGGATGCTTCGCCCTCGAGCGCCTCGTCGACGCGCCGTTCGAGTTCGAGATTCGGAACGATCGCGATCACGTGCAAACCCGCCGCGCGCGTCGGGTCGAACCCGAAGACCGCCCCCGCGGCGCGATTGGCGACCACGACCCGAGCGCTGGGATCGAGCACGAGCACGCCGGGATCGAACGGCGCCGACAGCACGACGAGCAC
>Ga0208357_1002636_pt1 | contig 11712 bp, 13 predicted proteins | sample NGESurdeep092012_6_FD_184487 | JGI IMG/M metagenome (GOLD analysis project Ga0208357, IMG submission 184487) | Arctic peat soil microbial communities from Barrow, Alaska - NGEE Surface sample F52-2 deep-092012 (SPAdes) | ecosystem: Environmental > Terrestrial > Soil > Wetlands > Peat ... | reverse complement strand
GCGGTTCTTCGGATCAACGGGGCGACATTGCGAACCATTTGCCGTCAATCCGGCATCAGCCGCGAAGATTTTCTAAACGCATACGGGAATGAATAAGTTCCCGAACCCACCACGCCAGCCTTGGCTGGTTTGGGCTGTCTGGCCTCGCTCATGGCGTTCCGCCGCAAAAAGGCGTAATCGCAGCAGTTTAGTTTTAGGTTTATTGTTCACAAGAGCCGCTCCCCAGAGCGGCTCTTTTTTTATATTATTTCTTCGTAGGAGACGAGGTAACGAGTCTCATTCTTAAAAATAAAACTGGAGATTAAAAGAAAATCAGAGCCTCGTCACCTCGACTCCTACATTTTGAATCCGCAGGAGACGACGTAAGGGGTCTCAAATCAGAACTCACCCGGATATAACAAAGAACGATTAAATCCACATTGAGCCTCGTGACCTCGACTCCTGCAATTCCAAAATCATGGACGGCAAACCGCGCACTTTTTATCTCTCGCGCCTGAACCGCGAATTCTATCAAGGCGACGCCGTCATGCGGTTTCCCTCTCCCCTCAACGGGGAGAGGGATCAAGGGTGAGGGGTGGAAATGCAAATCAACTTGAACCTCAATCAACAGTCTAATAAATCTCCAGCGTGAATATCGCATCCATCGCCAAAGTTCTGCGCAAAAAATCCACCGGGCGGAGAAAAAACTATGGGCGATCCTGCGTGACCGTCGTTTCTCGGATTACAAATTTCGGAGGCAACACCAGATGGGCCCGCATGTCCTTGATTTTTATTGCGCGGAAGCCCGTTACAATCTGGAATTGGACGGAGGCCGGCACGGTTTCCCGGAACAACAGACGAAAGACTTGGCGCGAGACGCTTATTTGATGTCGCGCAACATCCAGACGCGACGATTTTGGAATTCTCAACTGAAGGATGTGCGATGGTTGCGGGAAACCATTTGGACGGATTTGCAATCGCGCGCTCCGCATCTGAAAAATGCCAGGCCGGATAAGCCGGCGCGGATGGAAAAATTGCACGATCAACCGTCTGCCACCCCTCACCCTGTCCTCTCCCAGTTGAGAGGAGAGGGAATCAGTCCGGTCCGCGCGGAACTGATAAAAGAATCGGAGACATGGCCGTTCTGCGGAGCCATCATTCCCGGTTATCCCAAACTGCATCCGCTGGAAGAAGATTTCTGGTCGAAGTTCTGGAAGCTTTACCTAACCGCCCGCGCGCCCGACGCCGGCAACCGGAAATTGCCGCCACGAAATTTGTAGGGGACGACGTGAGGAGTCTCTAACTAAAAAATCAAACCGGAAGTCAAAAGAAGAATAGTCAGAGTCTCGTCACCTCGACTCCTACATTCTTGACTTCAACTTCTTTTTATTGCGTGTAAGCAATGCTTGCATTAGGTTCAACCCATGAATGCTACAATTTATGGGCGCGGCCAGATGGTCATTCCGGCCCGGGCACGCAGACAGGCTGGCATTGGCACGGGTGACGTCGTGTCCGTGGAACCGGAAGGCGATGGACGGCTGATCTTGGTGCGTCTCGAAAAACCAAAGCGCCACCGGTATCAAATCCATCTTGTAAAGCGCAAGGGCAGACATTCCATCCTGACCGGCGGCCCGGCAGTCACGCCGGAACAAATCCGCGCAGCCTTGTCCGGCCTGCCATGAAATATCTTTTGGACGTGAATTTCCTGATTGCGGCGATTCTGGATTCACATGCGCAACATGGCGCCGCCGATAAATGGCTTTGGGGGAAATCAATGGCCACTTGTCCGCTTTCTGAAACCGGATTTTTAAGGATCGTCACGCACCCTAAAATTTATGGCGTCTCCATGCCAGTGGCGCGAGAAGCGTTAAGTGATTTTATTTCCCGTCATGAACCGCTTTTTGTGCCGGATGATTTGAACACCCTGAAAAGCTCCGCGCAAAACTCCGCACAGGTGACGGATTTTTATCTGGCTGATCTGGCTTTGGCTCATGGAATGAAACTGGCGACGTTCGACACGGACATTTCACATCACGCTGTGGAAATCATAGCATGATGCGTCGCCGGTTCGATTATTTACTCATACCCAAACGCCTTGACAAACGGCTCCAGCTTTTCCAGATGCGGTTCCAGATATTTCTGGTAATTACGCCAGCGGCCCATGGCGCTTTTATAGACTGGCTTGGTAACATCGGCATAAGTCGGCGAACGCACCACTTTTTCGCGTGCGTGCTGGTCGAAGCCAAGCACGCGTTCGTCCCACGGCAAATCCAGAAAATCCAACGTCTTGCGGGCGATGGATTCCAAATCATCCACCATGTCTTCGTAGCGCACTTCGAGCCATGGATTTTTCAGCAGCGGCTTGACGGCCTGCCAGACGCCCATGACGGCGGCGTATTCCTCCGCAGTGCCTTCGAGCGTGAGATAAGCGGAATTGGTTTGTGCGATCTGAAAAAACGGCTGCATGAAACAGCTTAAAACCACGTCGCGCGGATCGCGCAGGGCGATGAGCAGTTTGATTTCCGGAAATATGCGGACGAGCGCGGAGACTAAAAACGTGAGCGAGGGATTTTTGTCAATCAGCAACCGTCCGCCGACGGGCTGGCCGAGCGACATTTCCATGGACCGGAAATAAGCAGCGCGAGCCTGCTGCAACACACCGGTCTGCGCGGCTTCCAGCGCCGGCAGCATGAGCGTGCCGGGCTGCAGGCTGCGCGTGAGATGGAGGTAGGTTTCGTCGTGGAAAATTTCCGTCTCTTCCGCCGAAACGATGTCCGGGTGCGAATCCAAAACCTGTTCGAGCAGCGTGGTGCCGGAGCGCGGATGGCCGCCGAGCAGCGCCAGCCGGCGGGACGGTTGAAGGTCCGGGCCGGAATCAAACCAGCGCTGGAACATTTCCGGTCTGACGCTTTCCGCCAGAAGTTTCAAACGGGAATGGATCGTTTGCAGTCCGGTGGCAAACGGCGCGGCATCCGGCTTCAAAATCATCTTGGCTTCGAGAAAGGCGGACATGGCCTCGTCGTAACGGGACTGGCGGTCAAGGATGCCGCCGAGTTCATACCGCGCGCGAGCGCGGATGAACCGGTGGGCGTTGGCCGGAAAATCGCGGAGGATTTGTTCCGCCGCCGCCATACGCCCGGCCTGGCGTTCCAGCCGCGCCCGGCCGAGCAGCGCCAACGGGCAGGCCGGATTCAACTTCAGGGCGCGTTCGATCAATTGGGCGGCATCGGTCAAACGACGAAGGCGTTCGTAGAGTTCGGCAAGGTCTGCCAGCATTTCGGGCGTGGCATCTTTTTGCTCGGCGGTGCGCTGGAAGTAGCATTCCCCGATTTTCGGGTCGCGGAAATCGCGGGAATGTGCGCCTGCCAAAGCCATGGTTTCCGTCTTGTTCGGAGACATCCGCACGGCCTGCTCAAAACAGCGCCCGGCGGCGGCGTAATCATAACGCAGCCCGTGCATGCGGCCCAACTGGAGCTGGATGCCGACATTGGAAGGCGCGAGGCGTGCGGCGCGTTCCAGCAGTTCGATATTTTGTTGAAAATCTTTTTGTTGCCACGCCTGCTGTGCGGCCTGCAAAATCCGGTTCAAAGAACCTTGGGAAACCAGCGGCGAACGCTTCAATTTCATGTTTGCAACGAAGTTAAATGCCAGGATTTTTAATGCAAGCCGTCTTTGAATCCCGTTGGCGGTTGAATTGTCCCGGAAATGGATTCCGGCTGCGAAATGGATCAACCGCCGACGTTAATTGGAACCGCCAGACCTTTGTTTTTCGCCAGTTGCTTCGCCAGGCGTATCGCCGCAATCATGCTTGAAGGATTGGCGATTCCCTTTCCGGCGATGTCGTAGGCCGTGCCGTGGTCGGGCGAGGTGCGGATGAACGGCAGGCCGAGCGTCCAGTTCACGCCGGTGTCGAACGCGACGGCTTTCAGCGGCGCGAGTCCCTGGTCGTGATACATCGCCACGACGACGTCAAAATCTCCGTGCAGCGCATAGTGGAAAACTGTGTCGCCGCTCAAAGGGCCGGTGACATCAAAACCTCTTTTTTGCAAAGCCAAAACGGTTGGAGCAATAATTTTAATTTCTTCATCGCCAAATTCTCCGCCTTCGCCCGCGTGCGGGTTCAGGCCGGCCACGGCGATGCGTGCGCGCGTCAAGCCAAGGTCGCGGCACGATTGCGCGGCGAGTTCGATCGCGAGCGTGATTTTTTCCGCCGTGAGTTTTTCCGGGACGGATTTGAGTGCGATGTGGACGGTGGCCAGCGCGACGCGCAGCCAGCGCCCGCGTTCGTCCGTGCCGAGCAGCATCATCGCGGTGCGTTTGGCACCGGCGAGTTCGGAAAGAAATTCCGTCTGTCCGGTGAATTTGTGCCCGGCGCGGATGATGGATTCCTTGTTGACAGGCGCGGTGACGAGTGCGTCCAGTTCACCGCGAATGCAGCGCTGGCCGCCGTCCCGCAGCCACGCGACGGAAGCATTGGCAGCGAATGGCGAGCCGGCCGGCAAATTTTCCGGCAATGGTTCAGCCAGCGGATTGGCGATGAAAAACTTTCCGAAGTCGTTGGCGCCGGCAAATTTCTTCAGCGGCAGGTTGAGCGAAAGATTCCCGTTGAGTTGCCGGCAAATTTTTTCATCACCGATGAAAAGATATTTCGCGTCGTCACGTCCCGCTTCGGCGTCAACCGCCTTGAGCGCGACTTCGGGGCCGACGCCGGTGACATCGCCGAGTAAAATGCCGATCCAGCCAGTCATGGAAATGGAGGTTTGCGTGCGTCAGGAGACCGTCACGGGATGATGCGCATGAACGACTTCTTTTTTAATTGGTCAATCCACTGCTTCTGAAGGCGTGCTTCCTCCTGCGCGCGGAGGTTTTTTTCTATGTCGTCGCGGATGTCTCCGAGCGGCCTGACATACGCGGGGCGGATTTTCTCGACTTGCACGATATAGACGGAATCGGGGGTGTCAATCGCGTCGCTGACCTGGCCGGGCTTGAGCGCAAAGGCGGTGTCGGCGAGTTCTTTGCGGAGGGCGGAGCGCCCATACCAGTCGCCGTCCTTTTGCTGCGTGCCTTGCGAATAGACCGCCGCCATTTGCTGAAAGGTCGCGCCGTCCTTGATTTTGGCGGCGATCTCACCGGCCAGCGCCGGCGTGTTGGTGTCGTCGGCAGAGGTTTTTTTCAACACGATCACGCGCAACTGGACTTGATCCCCGACCTTGAAATCGTCCTGATGCGCCTGGTAGTAATTTTCGACCTTGAAGGGCGAGATGACGACCTGCTGCGAGACGTTTTTGCGGTGCATTTGCTCTTCAATCCACTGGTCGCGGACTTGTTTGCGAAACTCCTCGAATGTCATGCCCTGCGCCTGCAAGGTTTCGATCAGCGTCTTGCGGTCGTAGCCCAAGGCGCGGATGCGGTCCTGCACCAGTTCATCCGCGACGCCGTCGGGCAGCTTGTAGCCTTCAACTTCAAAATCGTGCAGGATCAACGCGCGTTCCACCAGTTGTTCCAGGCCGTCATTGAACAGTTGGGTGTATTTCTGCGAATACACATCCGGCTGGCTGGCATACTGAAGCTGCAACGATTGGACGGCCGGCGTGATGAAGTCCTTCACCTGTTGATATGTGATGGCCGCGTCGTTGACGACGGCCTTGACGCCGTCAGCCACTTGCGGTTCCGCGCGCGAAGGCAGCGCGAGAAAAAGCGGCAAGGTAAAAAACAAAATCAATCGGGCGAATTTCATCAGGCTGGCGCATATTAGCAACAACCGGCGACGGGTCAAGCGCCGCTCAAGGTTTTGAATGATTCATCCAGTAAAGCCCCGCCGCCAGAGCCCCCGACACGGTCAGCGCCGTGATGACCGCCCATTTCAAAATGAACCTCTGTTTGCGGCGATAAGCCTGTCCGCCCTGTCCCGGCAGGAGATAAAACCGTTTGTGATCCTTGCCGGCTTTTGATCTGGACGTGTTTTTTCCTTTGCCGATTCTCGCCATTTTCTGGTTGGTTTCAAATCAGAATGAAGGATGCTGGACTTTTTTGCCAGACTTTTATTATGACGCACGAGACAGTCCGCCAGTGTCGGCGTGGTGCGAAAATTGCCTTCGCTCTTTCGGCTGAAAATTAGTAGCCTTGCACGAGCATGACGCGCACGGAAAAACTTCTGGCCGAACTTGTCGCGCTGCCCGGCGTGAACCCGGCCTTTCTGCCGCCGCGCCACCCGCACGCCGGAGAAAAGCGCGTCGCGGATTTTCTCGCCGCCGTCGCCGCGCGCGCCGGTCTTGAAGTGGAATTTCAACCCGTTTTGCCCGGACGCTCCAATGTCATCGCGCGGTTGCGGCCAAAAAATAAAATCCGCCAGACCATTCTGCTCGCGCCGCACCTCGACACCGTTGGCGCGGATGAAGCGCGATTCATTCCTCAACGCAAAAACGGACGACTGCACGGTCGCGGCGCGTGCGACACGAAAGGTTCCATCGCCGCCATGCTTTCCGCGCTGTGCGAGCTGGCGGATTCAAAATCGCGTCCGCTCGAAACGGAAATCGTTTTCGCCGGATTGATTGACGAGGAGCACGCACAAGCCGGCTCGCGAACGCTCGTCAAAAGTAAATTCAAAGCGGACCTGGCCATCGTCGGCGAGCCGACGCGGTTGCAGGTCGTCACCGCGCACAAGGGCAGTTTGTGGCTGGAACTCGAAACGCGCGGCAAAGCGGCGCACGGCGCGACACCGCAGTTCGGAAGAAATGCGGTTCACGAAATGGCGCGCATCGTGGGTTTGCTGGAAACGGATTATGCCGCGCATTTGCAAAAACGAAAACATCCGCTGCTCGGCGCGGCGACGGCAAATGTCGGAACGATTTCCGGCGGCACGCAGCCGAACATCGTTCCCGATTTTTGCAAAATATCGCTTGACCGTCGCACGCTGCCGGGCGAAACGGACGCGAAGGTGCAAAGTGAAATCGTCGCGCTGCTGTGCGCGGAAAAATTGAAGGCGAGAATTTCCAGCATGAAACTTGCGCCGGCTTTGCCATTGGAAACGAATAGCAAGCTGCCAATCGTCCAAAAGTTTTTGGAAAGCGTCGGCCAGTCAAAATCGCTCGGCGTCCATTTTTTTTGCGACGCGGCGATTTTGTCGGCGGGCGGAATTCCGAGCGTCGTCTTCGGGCCGGGCGACATCGCGCAGGCGCACACGGCGGATGAATGGATTTCGCTGGCGGAACTGGAGCGCGGGAAGAATCTGCTTTTGAAATTTCTCGAATCGCTTCCGTAAGACAAATTACCTTTTCTCCGCCGATTTCATCCGGCAATCTCTGCGCGCCGATGTCCGCCGAAAAAGACAAAGCGATTCCGACCGTTGATCACAAGCCGCACGCGGAGTTTTTCCGCCAGAGCGGCTGGCTGATGATTGCGACGGTCATCCAAGGAGGAATGTCCTTCGGCCCGCATCTGCTGTCCAAAAAAATTTCTCCCGCCGAATACAGCATCTTCGTGACGATGCTGATGATGACGTCGCTCATTCCAACAATGCCGCTGCAAATGGTCTTCGCGCAGCAAACCGCCGGGACGCTGGCGACGAATCGCGGACGCCAGCTCGCGTTGATGATCCGCTGGGGCTGGCTGCTGACGTTCATCGTGTGGGCGATCATCGCCCTGTTCGTCCTGGTGTTCCAAAACCGCATCATGGCGGGCTGGGGACTTACAAGCGCGATGACGTTGTGGGTGACGCTCGCGGCGTTGCTGATGAATTTATGGATGCCGCTGTTTTCCGGCGTGCTGCAAGGCCGGCAGGATTTCTTCTGGCTGGGTTGGGCGTCCATTCTGGGCGGCGTTGGCCGCGTTGCAGTGGCCGTTCTGATTGTGCTCGCGTTTCATGGCGGGGCGACGGGCATGATGTTCGGCGCGTTCGCCGGCCTGGGCGCCTGGGCGGGCATCGCCATCTGGCGTTCGCGCGATTTGTGGCTGGCAAAGACGGAGCGATTCGACGGGCGCGGCCTTTTCAAACAGGTCGCGCCATTGATGCTCGGCTTCGGCGCGTGCCAGTTCCTGTTCACAACGGACACGATGTTCGTGAAAGCGTTTTTCCCCGGCGACGAAATGGCGTCCTACGGCGTGGCGGGAACGCTGTCGCGCGCGCTGCTCTGGCTGGTGCTGCCGCTGGCGGCGGTGATGTTTCCCAAAATCGTCCACGCCACGGCGAAGTCGGAAAAGAGCAATCTGCTCGGCATCGTCCTGCTCGGCACGGCGGTGCTGGCAATCTGCGGCGCGGCGGGCCTGTGCGTCGTCGGGCCGCTGGTGGTGAAATTGGCGTTCAAGGCGGAATACGTCGCGGAAACGATGAAACTGCTGCCGTGGTATGCGGGCGCGATGATTCCGCTGGCGCTGGCGAACGTGCTGGTGAACGATTTGATGGCGCGCGGGAAATTCAAGGCCGTCCTCCCGATGGTGCTGCTGGCCATGGCTTACGGGTTCACGCTGCCGTTCATGCTGCACAAATTTCCGGGCCGGATGGAAGTGGCGCTGCAAACGCTCGGCGTGTTCAATTTGATGCTGCTCGGCATTTGCGCCTGGTTTGCCTGGGGACAAAGAACGGCGGCGCAAAAATAAAATTCTATTTCTCCGGTCCGGGCAACGGCTTTGGCGCGCGCAGCTTCTTATAAATCCAGCCTTCCAGCGGACGCAGCGGGCGCAGCAATTTGTAGAACGGCGAGTAAATCAGCCGCACGCGCACGACAGACAAAAACATCGTCAGCGACGAGCGGAACAGAGCCGCGGAGACTTTGGATCCGATCTTGTCCGTCCATTCAATCGGCACTTCCAGGATTTTGAAACCGGCGCGCTTGATGGAAACGAGCAGGTTCACGTCGAACGCGAGGTCGGCGATGCGCAGCGCCGGGTGGATTTTTTCCACGACCTCGCGGCGCATCAGTTTGCACGGGCATTGCGTGTCCTTGATGTGCATCCAGAATAGCATTTCCACGATGAAGTGAAATGTCCGGCTCGCCACGCGCCGGAACGTCGGCTGCTCCTGGTGCATGACGGATTCCGGCAGCCAGCGCGAGCCGATGACGCAATCCGTCCCGCCTATGCGCCTGACCAGTTCCATGAACGCCGCTGGCGAGGTCGCGCCGTCCGCGTCCGCGTAGCCGATGAAATCCGCGTGCATGGCGAGCTTGAGACCCTCGATGAGCGCGCCGCCCTTGCCGATGGGCGCGGGAAATTCCAGAGCGCGCACCGCTGGAAAATCCGCCGCCACTTTTTGGACGACGCCGAGCGTGTTGTCCGTGCAGCCGTTGAGGACGACGACGACCTGGAATTTGCCGGAATAATTCTTCCCGAAAAATGACGCATAATCACGCAGCACCGGTTCGATGCGCGCTTCCTCGTTGTAAGCCGGAATTAGGATGAGCAGGCTGGGGTCGGGCACGCGGATTCAGTAACAGAAAATTTCCCAGCAGGCAATCTTGGGGAATGGGTGAAGAAAAATCATTTTTCCGCAGATCACGTGGATCCGCAGATTTTAATTTCCAGCGCGGCGAGCCGCGGCTGAAAAATCATTTCACAAACCCCTGCGCCTTCAGCCAGAACAGACAATCGCCTGCCCACGGAAGCGGATGCGCAAATGGCGGCTTGTCGCCCAATCCCTGGCCATGAGGACCTTTTTGGTAGATATGCAAATCGAAGGGAACGTGATTCTTCCGCAACGCCTCCGCGAACAGCAGGCTGTTCTCCACGGACACGGTCCGGTCCTCGAACGTCTGCCAGATAAAACACGGCGGCGTGCTGGAAGTCACTTGCAGATCACTCGAAAGATATTTCACCAAATCCGGAGACGGATTTCTGCCGAGCAGATTGACCTTCGATCCTTGGTGCGTGTATTCGCCCATCGTGATGACGGGGTAGCAAAGGATACCGATGTCCGGCCGCGAACTTTGCCGCTCAATCGGATCGGGCGTATTCGTGTCGCCGGCGTCGAAATGCGTCAGAACCATCGAAGCCAGATGTCCGCCAGCCGACGATCCCATGATGCCGACGCGGTGCGGATCTATTTTGTAATCCGCCGCGTGCGCCCGCACCCAGCGCACGGCGCGTGTCCCGTCCTGAAACTCCGCCGGATAATGATAGCCGTGCGAGCCGAGCCGGTATTTCAAAACGAAGCAAGTCACGCCATGCTGGTTCAGCCAGAGCGCGTAGTCGTTGCCCTCGTGCGCCGCCAGTCCCGCGTAGGCGCCGCCGGGACAAATCACCATCGCCGCACCGGTCGCATTCGTCATGCCGGCCAGATACGGCGTGAGCGTGGGAATGTCGTCGCCTGAAGTGCCGCGTGCGCCGGGCGCGCTGCCGGGCCAAAGCGGAATGGGAGTTTGCATTTCAGCGCGGGACGGAATCAACGACGCAAATAAGATTGCCGAGACGAAAAAATATTTCATGTGATGTCCTGTTTTTTTTGATTTTAACTTCGCCGGTCTTGATGTCAACGGTCCATTCCTTCAGCTCCGTGGCGGCTGCGGTTGTCCGGCCAGATGGCACCGGGCTTGATCACCGGTTGCGCGGTTAAAGACATGGCGGACACCAGGCAGAACGCCGCCGACAGCAGCAGTGTTTCAAAATAGGCGGTCTTGTGGAATTGATTGTCATGGTGTTTGTGGTGTTGGAATCAGAAAGTTTCAAAACCATTTTTTCTTTTTGAAATAGAGATAGGTCGCCAGCGTGGAGGCAATCATGCAACCGGTCGCAATCAGGTAACCGTGCGGCGCCCGCAATTCGCGCATTCCTTCAAAGTTCATCCCATACCAGGTGCCGATCATCATCAGCGGCGTCGTGATGACGGTGATCATCGTGAGCAATTTTACGACTTCGCCCGTCTGGTTGGACGACATGTTCAGATAAACCTGCAAAATGCCGGTGAGCGAATCGGTGTAGCCCTGCGCGATTTCGCCGATGTGGAACAGCGCGTCATATACGTCGCGAAAATAAGGCACCATTTTCGGGCGGATGAGCTTGAACTCGCCCTGGGCGAACCGCGAGAGGACTTCGCATTGCGGCCCGATGATCTGGCGCAGGTGCAGCACCTCCTTTTTGATCTGGAGAATTTTGTTGAGCGTGTGCTTGGTCGGGTGCTGCAACGCCAGTTGCTCCAGTTCGCCGATCTCCATGGAAAGTTCGTCCAGTGCCGGCTTGTAATTGTCCACCAGCGCGTCCAGCAGCGAATGAGCGACGCGGTCGGGCGCGCGGGCGATGCCCAGAGTGCCGTTGATGCAGCGATCCTCGACCTGGATCACGTTGCGCAGCGGCTTTTCGTGGTAGGTGACGAGAAAATTTTTGCCGAGGAAAAAATCCAGCTCGCTTGTGGCAAACTGCCCGTCCTGCCGGCTGTAATCCACCGCGTGGATCACCAAGAAAATATACGGCTTGAAATGGTCGTCTTCTTTTGGCGAGTATTCCTCCAACTTCGGCGACGAGCTGACGGTGATGCAATCCTCAATGGACAGCGGGTGGAAATGAAACACGCTCTCCAGAATCGTCTGCACCTCCTCCTTGGTCGGCGCTTCCAGGTCAATCCACAGAAAGAGATCCGTGTCCGCCAGCAGCGTCGGCATCAGGAACACGTCAATGTCCTTGGTGTGCAAACTTCCCTTCGTCGTGAATGCAAGCGAGCGGATCATGCGTTAATTTTTGCCAAGCCTGTCACAGCATAGTTTCCACCGGCGGCGCGAGGCAAGTTTGTTTGCTCGCGCCGCCGCC
>Ga0208357_1002635_pt1 | contig 11713 bp, 10 predicted proteins | sample NGESurdeep092012_6_FD_184487 | JGI IMG/M metagenome (GOLD analysis project Ga0208357, IMG submission 184487) | Arctic peat soil microbial communities from Barrow, Alaska - NGEE Surface sample F52-2 deep-092012 (SPAdes) | ecosystem: Environmental > Terrestrial > Soil > Wetlands > Peat ... | reverse complement strand
GCTGCGGCGCCGCGATGGCCTGAGGGGCAGCGGGTCGGGCCTCCGAGAGCAGTTTCGTAGTGAACCGTTGACCCTCAGCAACGCGCTCTACTTCCGTGGCCATTGCCTCGATCGCCTGCTCGATTCGCTCCAGGCGAGCGACCAGATCTCCAGTCGGAAGTGCCTCGCGCGGTTTCGACTCAACCCGTCTTGTATAGGCTCGGACAAGAGGAATGCCAAGCACGATGCCCAGCACCATGACGAAGAATCCGATCGGTACGATTACGTCTGGTAGCATTTCACGCGCCCCTGTTTTTGACAGCCGCTGTTTCCAGCAGGCGCGGATCGCGCTCGCTCAGCAACCGTGTTGTAAACCGTTGTCCTTCACCAATTCTCTCGATCTCCGCTGCCATTGACTCCATCCCGGTCTCCATTCGCTCCAACCTCGCGATGATATCCGGAACGGGCACCATGGGTTGCGCTTCCTGCGCTTTCATCCTGTCAGTACGCCTCATGTAAGCAATACAGAGCGGTAGTACGGTTGTCACCGACACGATACAGATTCCGACCACCATCGCGATAGCAATGTGCTCGCTCATGCTCGCCCCTCTCCCGCGTTTGCGGATCCAATGGGAATCGTGAATTCTATTTTGGTGCCTGACCCCACCGTGCTGTGAGCGGAGACCGATCCATCGTGGGCCCACACGGCCTGACGGGCGATCGCCAGGCCGAGCCCGGTGCCACCTGCCTTATTTGTCACATAAGGCTCCCAGATCCGTTTCAACTGCTGCGAGCCGATTCCGGGACCATTGTCCTCGATCGATATTAGAACGGCATCCCTCGTGTTCAGAGTGGACGCAGCAACAGTCACGGTAAGCTTGCCTGCGCCATTGCAGGCGTCAACAGCATTCAGCAGTACGTTCGAGACGGCGCCTGAAAGAGCATCATGATAACCGAGAATCATCGGTAAATCCTCTGCGACGTTCAGGCTGAGCGTCATCGTCGGAGGGACTGTCGCCGTCGCTGCATATCGCACAAGTTCGCCGAGGTCTATCCGCGATGCAGGTCCTTCGGGAAGCCGGCCGAATTGTGCGAAACTGCGCGCAGTTCTCTCAAGTCGCTCGGTCTCTGTTGCAAGGACTTCGACCGTTTCTGCGAGCTCCGGCGGCGAGCCGCGTCTGAGACGATCGATGGCAAAGCGAATTGGCGTCAGCGGGTTCTTCAATTCGTGCGCAACCTGACGCGCGCTCTCGCGGAACGCGCGCAGCCGCTCAGCCTCTACCGCACGCTGGCGTCCGAGATCGAGCGCTACAGCCGCCATCTTGAGGCGCTGACGGAGCGTTTCGAATTCCGGTGCACCTCGCTTCCTCGGTGCTATCGGAAGTTGCTCGCCTCTTCTGATCAGTTCGGTCCATTCCACCAGTTCATCTATCGGTCGGCTTAACTGGCGACTGAGGTGGCCAGCAACCCGGGACGCGCCAAATCCGATGGCGGCAAGAACGACAATTGACGACAGGACGATCGCTTCTCCACCACGACGCACCAGATAGTTGAAGCGCTCTGCCTGCTCGAGCGAGCTGGCCAGTTCTCGCTCGTGCTCATTGAAGGCCGCTCTCTGGGCACGGTTCAAGGGGGCGGTTTCCGCCGCCGCGATGGCTCGGCGCCCAGTCGCTGCAACGCTGTCCCAGCCAGCGCGCCCGGTCACGATTGGGAGCGTGCTCCGGATCGTTACGCCCCACAATACCGTCAGGAGAGCCGTGGGTACCAGCGCGAACAGGAACAGGATCAGAAACAGTCGCGTACGGTAGTGCAGTTGCTTCGGGGGCATGTCCTAGTAAATTACAAGGGATTGCGCGACTTCGAGGATCCGCTGCCTTGGCACCGGCACCTGAAGTCGCGCGGAGTTGAAAACCTAAAAACCGAAAGTATGCCACCTCGTCACATCCGGCCCCCGGTCGCCACGCGCGGCCCGGTAGCGCCGGTGCATCGCGGCCCACAGGCCGCCGCGCTCTCCGCTTCCGGAGGCGCATTCCACGCTCCAAACGCCGCTCTCCTCATCGATTTCGACAACGTCACGATGGGAATTCGCTCGGATCTCAACGCCGAGCTCCGCAGCCTCCTCTCTTCCGACATCGTGAACGGAAAGGTTTCCGTCCAGCGAGCGTACGCCGACTGGCGCCGATATCCGCAGTATATCGTGCCGCTGTCTGAATCCTCGATCGATCTGATTTTCGCGCCCGCTTACGGATCTTCCAAGAAGAACGCCACGGACATCAGACTCGCGATCGATGCACTTGAGCTGGTATTCACGCGTCCGGAAATCGGCACCTTCATCCTCCTCAGCGGAGATAGCGATTTCTCCAGTCTCGTTATCAAGCTCAAGGAATACGGCAAGTACGTGATTGGTGTCGGTATCCGCGAGTCGTCCAGCGATTTGCTGGTTCAGAACTGCGATGAGTACTACAGCTACAACGCGCTCGCTGGTCTCGTAAACACACGCGAGGAAGATGTCGCGAAGTGGGATCCGTGGCAGCTCGCGGGTGAAGCTGTTCAGCGCATGAAACGGAATGGCGATGTAATGCGCGCCGACCGCCTCAAGCAGGTAATGCAGCAGATCGACAGCTCGTTCGACGAGAAGAATCTTGGAATGTCAAAGTTCACCCGCTTCGTGCAGGAAGCTTCGCACCGCGGGATTCTCGCTTCGCGCAAGATGGATAATGGCCAGCTCGAAGTTGATCTCCCCACTGCTGGAACAACAGGCGCGACTCCGGCAGTCGACGCAACTGCCGAGGCACCGGCGGTCGCGTCCGGCGACTCCGATTCTTCGGCAACGCCTGCCGCCGCTCCGGCGCGCGAGCCGCGCAGCCGCCGCGGTCGTGGCGGCCGCGGGCGCGATCGAGATCGTACGCGTGAACACGGCGCCACACCTGACGCAAACGCGATCGGTGCAGAGCCAGCTGCTGAATCACAAGCGGGTGAATCGCGTCCGGCTGAACCACGCGCTGCTGAACCACGCGCGGCTGGTGAGGCTCCGGCGCAATCCGAACTTTCGTTTGCCGAGCGAGAGCCGCGTGCGTCGCGGCCCACAACACCCGCCGCACCCCCCCCAGCGCCAACCCCATCCGAACCGAACAAGGTCGCGGACGACATCGGCGGTGGTGGCCTGAGACTGACGCGTGATGAGGCCTTCGACCTGATGCGTCGCGCTGTCGATCACATAGCGAAGCACGGCGGCGGAACGCGTGCCAGCGACGTGCGAAGTATTGCGCGCGAGTTGCTCGGTCGCGACAGCGAAAGTCTCAACGAGAAGAATTTCACAAGGATTCTCAAGGACGCGCACGACTCGGACATCATCGATCTGCGTCGTCGCGGCGACGATTACGAAGTGCGACCAGCTGTCGTCGTCGCACCGATCGTCGATCAACTGGATGCAGCGGCGATCGCCAATGCTCCCGTTCGTCCGCCGAGCGCTCCAGCCGCCCGTGGCATGGGCCTGCGCGGTGCTGGCAGCCGTCACTCTCGACGTGGTGCGGAAGCGCTGCCGCTCGATCTGTTGTCCGTTGGAGTCGTGGACTACGATTCTCCAAGCAGAGTGCCAGTAGTCCCGCCCGTGCCGTCTGCGCCGGAAGAAACTCCCGCAGCTCCAGCACGCAAGACAGCCCCCGGTCGAAAGGCCACAGCGAAGAAGCCAGCACGCGCCGCCACGGCGCCAACGGCTGCTTCGGTGCCCAAGCCAGCAGCGAAGGCAGCCGGAAAGACCGCCGCAAAGCCGGCTGCCAGGACCGCTAGAAAAGCGGCGGCAAAAAAGACGACGACTCGGAAGTAAGGAACCTGGTTGCCCCGTGGATGCGGCTTGCCGCATTCGCGGGGCAACAACGAGCTTCGCTGGAATAAAGACCAAAAGACCAGATGAAACCCGGACGAATCGTCCCTGCGAGTTTCTATGCTCGCGATACCGAGCTTGTTGCGCGCGAAATGCTCGGTATGCTGCTTCAGTACAGGACCGAGCGGGGAACCGCGAGCGGCATGATCGTCGAGACCGAAGCGTATGTCGGTGAACACGACGCGGCATGTCACGCCGCCGCAGGACTGACCACGCGGACGGCCCCGCTGTACGAGCGCGCTGGCATCGTGTACGTGTATTTGATCTACGGGATGTACTGGTGCTTCAATGCCGTGACTCGCCCGTCAGGCCAGCCAAGCGCAGTGTTGGTACGCGCTATCGAGCCTGTTGAAGGAATCGATTTGATGCGGCGCCGCAGGCCACATGCGCGCCGCGACCGCGATCTCACCAACGGACCTGGCAAACTCTGCATGGCCCTGGGGATCACGGGCAGCGTGAACGGCCAATCACTCCAGCGAGGATCCCTGGTGATCCGGGACTACGCTGCCATCTCCGATTCGGCCGTTGCGGTAACTCCGCGCATCGGCATCAGACACGCCGCCGACTGGCCGCTGCGCTGGCTCGTCCGTGACAATGAATTCGTGTCTCGGGGCTGATTCGAGCTGGCAAACGAAACGTGCATCGCGCCGGCTGCTGCGCGATGCACGTTTGAATCTCCCTTACGCTACTGGCTGTCGATCGAACTTCCGAAGTTGTACCGGATGCCCACCGAGAGAGCTGTTATCGGCTTTGTGACCAGAAACTGGCCGCTCGATGGGATGAAGGACGCCTGCGCGTAGATCGCAGTGAGGTGGATCTGCCACTGTGCGCCAACGATCGCGAACAGCGATGAGCGACTGCGTGCGTCGTCAACAGCCTGCGCAGTGCCTGATGGAGTCGGCGTGTTAAGCGAGTCAGGTTGCACCGCCGCACTTCCCACCAGACTGAGTGCGTAACCGCCGCCAGCGTACGGACGGAAGCGGTTTGAATGCCATGGGAATGCGAGACCGCCAATTGATACAGTTCGCAGGTCGTGCACCGAAACCGGTCGAATCCCGTTCGCGGCCGTCGCGTCCACGATTCCGGAAGTGCGCGTGAAGCTCGCCTGATCGTACGCCAGGTACAATCCACCGCTGGTGCGAGTGATCATCCAGTCGGCGCCGATTGTACCGGCCTGAGTGGTGGAACGATTTGGTGTACCGATCGACGTGCTCCCGGCATGCAGACCCCAGAACCATGAATTCTGGAAGAGCTGCTCCTGTTGTGCCTGCAGCGCTGAGGCCGCGAAGCAAAGGGAGAGCGGAACAGCAGCTAGCAGACCAAAGCGCGTGCGGCGCATGACGACTCCTACATTATGAGATGATTCCCAGCTGCCTCCCCACTGAGGTAATGGCAGCCACAGCGGCGTCCAGGTCGTCACGGGAGTGCGCGGCGCTTATCTGACAGCGGACCCGCGCCTGACCCTGCGGTACAACCGGGAAGCCAAAGCCTGTCACAAAGACGCCTTGAGCCAGCAACATGTCACTCATGCGGATGGCGGCAGACGTCTCTCCCACAATTATCGGCACAATTGGCGTCTCACCCGGCAACGGCTTGAACCCGGCTTCCTGGATGGCACCCCTGAAGTACCTGGCGTTGTCTCTCAAGCGCGTTACCAGGTCCGGATGGCCTGTGATAAATCCGACGGCTGCCAGAGCGCTGGCCGCGACAGTGGGCGGCAGCGCGTTCGAGAAGAGCTGCGGTCGCGAACGCTGGGTCAACATGTCGCACAGCGCTTCAGACCCCGCCACGAAGCCGCCAGCGGCTCCGCCGAGTGCCTTGCCGAGCGTCGACGTTATGACATCGACCTGGCCGAGCACTCCGAAGTGTTCTGCGGTACCTCGGCCGGTCTCGCCGAGAACTCCTGTTGCGTGCGAGTCATCCATCACGACGATTGCATCGTGTTCCCGCGCGATGTCCAGAATCTCCGGCAGCTTCGCAATGCTTCCCTCCATCGAGAACACACCGTCCGTCCAGACTATCCGCCGCCTTGCGGATTTCGCGGCCCTTAATTTCTCGCGAAGATCGTCCATGTCGGAATGGGCGTACACCCCGGTCGTACACTTGGTGATCGCCTTGGCGAGCCGCATCGAATCGACGATGGACGCGTGGTTGAGCGCGTCGGAAAGGACGACGTCGCCTTCTTCAGCGATCGATGCGGTGAGGCCCTCGTTGGCATTCCAGCAAGAAACGTAGCTAAGTGCCGACTGTGTTCCGACGAAGCTCGCGAGTGCCTTTTCCAGCTCCCTATGAACCGTGAATGTGCCGCAAATAAATCGTACACTTCCGGTGCCGGCGCCGAAGGTCTCCAGGCCCTTGATCCCGGCATCCACCACGTCGGGCTCGTCGCAAAGTCCGAGGTAATTGTTGGACGAGAGGATGAGTACGTCTCCCCGACCTTCCATCTTTACGTGCGCGGACTGAGGCGAGGCGAGGTAGTTGAGCCGCTTGTAGACCTTGTCGTCCTTCAATTGCTGGATCGAGGCCTGGAGCGACGATACGAAGTTCTTGTTGATCATGATTTCACCTGGAGTTGGCATTGCCGCTGCGGCGGAAACCCATGTTGACCGGACGCCGTCTTCTACGGTCTGCGTGACGGCGTCCTGAAGAGAAATATCAGTCCGCGATCTCGAAAATTACCTTTCCGGCATGACCGGATTTGATCGCCGCGATCGCCGCGTCAAAGTCCGCGAGTGGGAAACGATGGGTAATTACTGGAGTCGGATCAAACTCCCCGGACCTTAGAAAACGGGTCATCAGAATCCACGTATCGTACATGCGACGACCGACGACTCCGTAGATCGTGATCCCCTTGAATATCACTTCGTTAGCGAAGTTGATGTCTATGGGCTTGGCCGGAATCCCGAGCATCTGCACTCGGCCGCCAACGCGAACCAGAGCCAGCGCCTGATGGACTGCAGACGCAGCGCCGGACATCTCGAGCACCACGTCAGCACCCAGTCCGTCCGTCGCTTTCCTGACTGCTGCCTCGGCTTCGGAAGGATGAACCACGTCGTGAGCGCCCATCGTCTTGGCGAGCGCGAGACGCGTCTCGTTGACGTCGCACGCGATGATCCTCGAAGCGCCGGCTGCCTTGCAAATGCCAACGGCGAAGATCCCGATGGGACCGCATCCCGTAATGAAAACAACCGATCCCGGAATGTCCGCCGTGAGTGCCGTATGGAAGGCGTTCCCCATGGGATCCATGATTCCACCGATCTCGTAAGGCGTGGAATCATCCAGATGCCAGACGTTGGTCGCGGGCATTGCGATGTACTCCGCGAAGCATCCATCGCGATCCACACCGATGATTTTTGTGTGAGGACAGACGTGCGAATTTCCCGTCCGGCAGAGGAAGCAGCGACCATCGACGATGTGTCCCTCGGCTGTTACGCGGTCGCCCGTGTGAACGTCTGTGACGAACTTGCCGACACTGACAACGTCACCCGCAAACTCATGTCCGACCGTGAACGGCGGATGGCAACGACCCTTGGCCCAATCATCCCAATCGTAGATATGTACGTCGGTTCCGCATACGCCGGCGCGGCGAACACGGATCAGAACTTCGTCGTCGCGGATCTCCGGAACAGGGACATCGCGCATGGTGAAACCCGGACCTGCAACCTCTTTGACAAGCGCTTTCACGCGTTCAACTCCGAAACATTGTGAGTGGTGCGGTGGTTCAATAAGACTGGTTTGGCAACCGGTTTTGAAACTGGCACTTCCGAAATCTGTAACTAAAGCATTGCCTTGCAAATACGTGATACCTATATTCTCTTGTGGTTACGAATTCGTATAGCGCGAAATGTGCTGAATTCGTAACAGCGCGGGCGGCAAGTTCAAGTCCGCGTGCTGTGCCCAGGCGTCCCACCGGGGGTACGCCGGGAATGTGAACTCCGATAGGAGATGCAATCATGGCAGCAGCTAAGAAGGGTGGTCGTAAGAAAGCGGGTGCTCGCAAGAAAACCGCTCGTAAGGGCGGCGCGCGTAAGGCAGCCCGCAAGGGCGGAGCGCGGAAGAAGACCACGCGCAAGAAAACCGCTCGCAAGAGCTCGGCCCGTAAGGGCGCAGCGCGTAAGAAGAGCACGCGTAAAAAGTCCACCCGCAAGAGCGCGGCTCGGAAGAGCTCCGGCCGTAAGTCGTCCGCGCGTAAGAAGACCACGCGCAAGAAGGCGGCTCGCAAGAGCTCACGCCGTAAGTCCAGCTCTCGCCGCAAAGCCAGCAGCGCTGGCGCAGCAGGCGCAGCAGCAGCGATGTAAGCAGTTGCTCCAAACAAAAAAGCCGGCGATGAGCCGGCTTTTTTGTTGCCCGCAACCTGGCTCATCCATTCTCCGGCAAGTCCTGCAAAATCAAAGAGCCCCGACTTCGCGGGGCTCTTCAAGTGGCAACACTGACTACCATCAACTACGCGGCTTTCGACGCACTATCTGTCGGTTCGGGTGCCGGTCCCCAAACGTAGGTTGAAAAAATCGGGGTTGGCTCGTCCCGTGATCCGCGCGATATGATGATGCCGAGCGGTTCGTCTGACCGCTTCGTTTCCGTAATCTTTGTCATTCTGGATACCTCCGTCATGCGCTTCTATAACGCACAGCAAGGGCCATCCGGTCGTGCAGCTCGCGTGGATCGTCAAGTCGTGTTACTGCAATGCTTTAGCGATACTTCAAGCTTCCAGCGGCTACGCGGGCAAACCGGGCAGTCGATACGAATAGACACGCAAATGGAAAATGCCCGTGTCAAACTGACACAGGCATTCGAGATTCGGCACCGAGCGTAACAGCCGTTACGCGGCGCCCTTTCTGGCTACGAAACTGGTCGGAACGGAGCCGTGATGCTCGACTGAAACCTGCCAGCCGTGATATTGTGCGGAGAGTTCCGCCATCGCCGGTTCGCTATCGCCAAGCGAACTCACAAGGTGAACACCGCCGTCACGTGTGACTTCCTTCAATAGATCGAAGACTTCCTGGCGCTCCTCCTTCGACAGTCCGGAGAAGGCGCTTGGTGAACACACCACGGCGCTGAGCTTCACTTCGCGCGACCACTCGCGGAGGTCCGCAATGTAGCCATGCACGCGATCGATCAATCCCGCTTCTTCTGCCGCATTGACGATTCGCTGAATCGTGCTTCGCTCGTTGCCCACGGCGAACACTTCGTATCCGTGCGCGGCCAGATAGCATGCGACTGCTTCACTGTCGTCACCGCTGACGAGTACGTTGGATTCTGCCGGAGGACGAACCTCTCGCGCGAGCGCGCAGTCTGGCGCGAAGCCCCAGTGTTCCGGCCGCTGCCTCTCGCGCTGTTCCTTGAGTCGCTTCCGGCGCCAGGTCTCGTAGCTGACGAGACGCAACCGCTTGAAGATGATGCGGTCCACCTCTTCCCACACGACGAGCTCGGTCAAGGCGAGCTGTGGCTCATCACGCAACGCGCCTACGGCCTCATCCCCAAGCTTGAGGATGGTACGGCGCGGCAATGATTCCTTGTACGCCTCAATTTCGTCCTCGACGTACAGTTCATATTCGTGACGGAGCGATCGCTGCGGGCGATTGGTCATGAGCACTGGAAGCTAGAGTAGGAGCCGCAGCGCGCAAGGGGCGGCACGCGAATACCGATGATACCGTAACAGTCGGTCGCAGCCGTCACGTGCATGTGTTGACGCTACGCTGTCTCTTAAGCAATACTCAGTCCGCCGCTTCCAGCAGCGCGCCCTTCAGATAACCCGTCTCGGGTATCGTTACGATTTCCGGGTGATCGATCGCCTGACCAGTCAATTCCCGCAGCACGATTCGTCTGCCACTGTCCGATGCGGCATCCCGGAGCATGTCGAGAAACATCGGCCGCGTCAGGTGAAAGCTGCAGCTCGCCGTGAACAGAAGCCCGCCGGGCGCAAGCAACTTCATTGCGCGCAGGTTGATGTCCTTGTAACCGCGGATCGCTCCCGGCAGCGATGGCTTGTTCTTCGCGAACGCAGGCGGGTCCAGTACGATGGTGTCGTACCGGGTACCATCCCTCTCTCGCTCGTGAAGAAAGTCGAAAGCGTCAGCCGTCACGAAGTCGATGTTGCTCAGATTGTTCCGTTGCGCGTTCTGTCGCGCCCGATCGAGCGCAGCCGCGGAGGAATCGAGCGACGTTACATGACTGGCTCTGCGCGCCAGGTGCAGGGCGAATGAACCGTGATAACTGAAGCAGTCGAGCGCGGCGCCTTGCGCCAACTCGCCAATCATGTGCCTGTTCTCTCGTTGATCCAGAAAGGCTCCGGTCTTCTGTCCTGTCCACGGAGCGGCGAGATAGCGGATGCCATATTCGCTGACTTCGATCTCCTCCGGCACCTCTCCGTGGAGGAGTACGGTCTCCCTGACGAGCCCCTCTCGCTCGCGCGAACCTGCGTCATTTCGCGCGAGGATTCCGGCCGGTCTGAACAGATCGATCAGCGCGCCGACGATCTCGTCACGGAACGCCTCGATGCCTGCGCTGGAAAGTTGCAGCACGATGTAATCGCCGTATCTGTCTATCACGAGCGACGGAAGGCCGTCGCCCTCTCCGTGCACGACGCGCCACGCGTTGGTGAGCGGCGCGAGCGCCGTTCTCCTGGCAGCGGCCGCGCCTATGCGCGCCTTCCACCAGTCCCGGTCAATTGCGACGTCTGCTTCGCGAGTGAGCAGTCTCAGCGATATTTCCGACTTGGGGCTCCAGAGTGCAACGCCGAGCGGACGGCCACGCTGGTCCTGGACTTCGACGGAACCGGCCGCGGAATCCGGCGGTTTCACGATGTCGCTACGGAAGATCCACGGATGCCCGGAGTCCCACCGATGGGCACCGCGGCTCGAAACGGTCGCTATCGCATGACGTTCGCTAGCTGCCATGGCGCAAAGTACACGATTCTTGCGATAGGAGAGGCAAAGATGAAATACACCCGCAAACGCTCTGCCGCGACCGTAGCAGGCGCCATCCCTATTGCTGCTGCTCTGACTTCGGCGGCCCTTGCAACCTGGCGTCAGCGCACGACCTCCGGCAAGTTCGAGAGGCTGGGCGCCGCCGCGATGGAGACCCTGCTCAACGCCATCGACGCCAACGACCCTGTTACTGGCGCGCATGTCCGGCGGGTCGCGAGGTATGCGCTCGTTCTGGCAGACGCGATGGGCACCGACGCTCATACCTGTCACGTGATCGAACGCGTCGCACTGTTCCACGACATCGGCAAGATTCACGAGGCGCTCTTCGACGTGATTCACGACGACGGGAAGCTGGATCCTCACGAACGAAGAGAGATTCGTACGCATCCTCAACGCGGTGCGAAGGTACTCGCTCCGCTTGCGGCGTTTTATCCCGACCTTTCGAAAGGTGTCGTGGCGCACCACGAGCGCTGGGACGGATCCGGCTACCCGCGCGGTCTGAAGAAAAAAACGATCCCGCTCGCGGCGCGGATCGTCGCCATCGCAGACACGTTTGACGCAATAACGCACTCGCGCCGATACCGTCCCGGCAAGAGTCTGGAAGTCGGAATGACGGCCATCCGTGAAGGGCGTGGAACTGAGTTCGATCCGGAACTTGTGGATCTGTTTCTGGCCCCGCCGGTAGTCGCTCGCATCCGTGATGAGATGCGCGCTGCGAGGTCAGTGGAACGTGCGCCGAAGCGGCGACGTCGGTCTCAGCACGGCGGCGACATCGGTGTTCCGGATGTAAGCTTCAGATGGCGCGAGACCGCACCAGCACAGACCGATCTGGATCGGCCGCCGAGCTAGTAACGCGCAGTGACAGACGCCTCGGGCCTTTACAGACCCCGTGACGCTCGTAGCTTGGCAGCGCTGTCAGCGCCTC
>Ga0208357_1002634_pt1 | contig 11716 bp, 15 predicted proteins | sample NGESurdeep092012_6_FD_184487 | JGI IMG/M metagenome (GOLD analysis project Ga0208357, IMG submission 184487) | Arctic peat soil microbial communities from Barrow, Alaska - NGEE Surface sample F52-2 deep-092012 (SPAdes) | ecosystem: Environmental > Terrestrial > Soil > Wetlands > Peat ... | reverse complement strand
CGTAGCTTCCCAACACCTGCGCTGCGGTGGCGCGATTGTCCGGGTCTTTGTCTTTGAGCATGACCTCGAGGCCCGGAACCTGGTACCGCGGGTCTTCTCGCGCGCACCCCGCGCCCACGGCGATCAGAACCAAAAGCATGCGGTGACGACGATGCATGGACTGGGTCTCCTGACTACGTTTTCGCTGTGCGTGCGGTACGACACCGGAGCACTGGTTCGGGGGGTGCTCGCCGGCCTTACGATTGGGGAACAGGGCATGGCACCATCCCCAGCTCGGTCGCCAGAACATCGAACAGGGCGACGACCCGCGACGCCGTTTGGCCGGCCATCCACCAGAGGCGCGCGACCAAGCCGATCACGCCCGCGGCCGGAACCACGGTGGTCCGGTCGCTGACTGAGGTCGAGGCCATGTTCTCCTAGGCTTGGCCCATGGACACAGGCGTAGCGATCTTTCCCACCCACGACGCCATCGCGCCCGCTGACGTGGCGCGGCTGGCCGAGGAGCGCGGGCACGAGTCCCTGTTCTTCCCCGAGCACACTCACATTCCAGCCAGCCGGCTATCGCCCTGGCCTGGCGGCCGCGAGCTGCCGCGCAAGTACGCGCACACCTTCGACCTGTTCGTGGCGGCGACCGCGGCGGTGACCGTTACCTCCCGGCTGCGGGTCGGGTCGGGAATCTGCCTGCTGGTCGAGCGCGACCCGATCACCACGGCCAAGGAGGTAGCCAGCGTCGACTACCTGTCCGGCGGCCGGTTCGAGTTCGGCGTCGGCGCGGGCTGGAACCGTGAGGAGATGGCGAACCACGGCACCGACCCGCGCACCCGGATGGCGGTGATGCGCGAGCGGGTCGAGGCGATCAAGGCGATCTGGACGACCGACGAGGCGTCGTACTCGGGCGACCACGTGAACTTCGACCGGATCTGGTCGTGGCCGAAGCCGGCCCAGCGGCCGCATCCGCCGGTCATCGTCGGGGGCGAGGGGCCGACGGTGTTCGACCGGGTGCTGGCGTTCGGCGATGCGTGGATGCCCAACCACGGACCTTCTGACCTCATCAAGCGGTCGGCGGAGCTGCGGCTGCGGGCCGATCGGCACATCTCGCTGCAGGTCATGGGGGTCCCGGCCGACCCGGCGGTGTTCGCGACGTACGCGGCCGAGGGGTTCGACCGGGTGGTGCACTGGCTGCCGTCGGCCGGGCGGGGGCCGGTCGAGCGGGCGTTCGACGCTTACGAGTCTGCGATCGCGGAGTTCACCGGGGAGTGAGTTGACCATGATGATTGGCGTGGGGCTTGATGCCAGGCTCGGCCTTCCATTCGAGCAGCTGCGGGCGGTCGCGCGGGAGGCGGCGCGGCTCGGCTTCGAGAGCCTGTGGACGCCGGCCGGCGGGGTGCCCGATTCCTTCCACGTGTGCTCGGCGTGGGCTCAGGACACCTCGCTGCGGACCGGGATCTCGGTCGTCCCGGCGGCGCGGATGTGGACCGCGCTCGGCCTCGCGGCCCAGGCGGCCACCGTGGCCCAGCTGTCGGACGGGCGGTTCGTGCTCGGCATCGGCACCGGCGGGTACGGGCCCAAGTTCTGGGCGTCGGTCGGGCTGCCCGACCGGCCGATCGCGATCATGCGCGAGTACGTCAGCGCGATCCGCGGGCTGCTGGCCGACCAGCAGGTCGCGGCCGGGCCGATTATCGCCCGGGCGGGCGTGGGATCGGGCGCGCCCGGGTGGCCGCAGGCCGCCTCGCTCGAGGTGGGAGCGCTGCCGCCGGCCCCGGTCGCGCTGGCCGCGCTCGGCCCGCAGATGCTGCGGCTGGCGGGCGAGATCTCGGACGGGGCGCTGCTCAACTGGGCCACCCCCGAGCGCATCGCGGTCAGCCGGGAGCTGGTCGACGCGGGCGCCGCGCGGGCGGGCCGCGCCCCCGGCTCGGTGCCGCTGACCATGTACATCCGGGTCTGCATCGACGATGACGTGGCGGCCGCCCGGCGGGCGTTCGGCACCCAGGTGCTCGGCTACGCCATGGGCCATCCCGGTATCCCGCAGAACGAGGGCTACCGCGGCCTGTTCGGCCAGATGGGCTTTGACGCCGAGCTGACCGAGCTCGAGGCGCGGCGTGACCGCGGCGCCCCGATGACGGAACTGGTCGACGCGGCCCCCGACGAGATGCTGCAGGCGGTCGGCTACTACGGCCCGGCCGCTGCGGCGGCGGCCGCGTTCGCCCGGCTGAGCGTCGGGCTGGACGAGGCCATCGTCAGGATCGTCGCGTCGCGGCCCGGCCTCGATCCGGTGATCGAGGCCATGGCCGCGCTCACGCCGGGGTTGATCGGGAGCTGATCAACCCTGGGCGGCGGCGGCCACCGGCTGCCATTCGCGCCAGGCGGCCAGCCTCGAGTCGTAGTCGGCGGTCGCGATTCCCAGCGGCGCCTCGCCGAGGAACATCCGCAGCGGCGGGTTCGCGCTGTCGACCAGCGTGAGGATCGCCTGCCGGGTCGCGGTCGGGTCGCCCGGTCGGCGGTACCGCGCCTTGCGGCCGGCCGCCGCCGTCTCGCGGACGTGGTCGTAGGCCGGCCGCTCGGCGGCGTGCTTGGCCGACGAGCCCGACCAGTCGGTCCCGTAGCCGCTCGGCTCGACCAGCGTGACCTTCACCCCGAACTCGGCCACCTCCTGGGCCAGGCTCTGGCTGAGTCCCTCGAGCGCCCACTTGGAGGCGTGGTAGGCGCCGGTGTTCATGAACGCCGAGATGCCGCCGATCGACGACACCTGCAGGATGTGCCCGCTGCCCTGCTCGCGCAGGTACGGCAGCGCCGCCTGGGTGACCCAGAGCGCGCCGAGCACGTTCGTCTCCAGCTGGGCGCGGATCTCGGCCTCGCTGATCTCCTCGACCATGCCGAACTGCCCGTACCCGGCGTTGTTGACCACGACGTCGAGCCGCCCGAGGTGCTCGTGCGCGCGCTTCACCGCCGCGAAGTCGGCGTCGCGGTCGGTGACGTCGAGCCTGATCGGCAGCACCGCGTCGCCGTACTTGGCGACCAGATCGTCGAGCGTCTCGAGATTTCGCGCGGTCGCCGCTACCTTGTCGCCGCGCTCAAGGGCGGCGATCGCCCACTCGCGGCCGAAGCCACGCGACGTTCCGGTGATGAACCAGGTCTTCATGGATGTCTCCCCCGCTAGCTCCGCCCCAGGTCGTCACCGACGAGCCTATGAGTTGGAGCGTCCTCTAACGCAAACCCGCAGGAGCTCGCGCGCCCACAGCATGGCCATCAGCCGGGGGGCGGACAGCGCGACCGTTCGCGCCCGGAACCGGATCGCGGAGCGCTCGTCGCCAAGCCGGAACGCCCTCACCTGCGCCCCGACCGCCAGGCAGGCCAGCAGGTGCCCGAACTCGTGCACGACGACGGCGATCGCAAACGCCAGGGCGTACACGATGTACAGCGCCGGCAGGTGAGTCTCGGCAGTCGGGGCACGGCCATAGGCAAACACCAGCCATCCGATCGCGACCACCCGCAGAAGCGCGCTGATCGTACTGCCGACCAAGTACAGCCCCTGTTTGATCACGTTGAAAATCATGACACTTTACTCATCGGCGCCTATACGGAATGGCAGACGGAGACGGCACACCACGGCGCGGGGACGGCCGGGCTCCGATGGCCGGCGGCCGGGGCGGGTCTCTTTGTGTGCTGTTTGAGCCACGTCATTGTGTGCGATTTGGGCACTGTGTGCTGGACAGGTCGTATAGCGCCCCCAACGGAACACGGTCATGGGTCAATCCCTGACCTTGGGCTGGGGGTTGTGACGCGTGAGCCGTAGGGGTCAGGCAGATACGACGTCGATGAGACGGTCGAGGACCTGGAGCATGTCGGCGCGGGCCTGGGCGCGGTCGGGTGCTTCGGCGACGTAGAGGGCGGCCTCGTCGCTGGCGCCCATCAGCACGTGCGCGAGCGCCCGGACCGGCTGCGGGCGGATCCGGCCGGATTCGATGCCCTGCTCGAGCATGGCCTGCGCCAGGCCGAAGACGTGGCGCTGGCAGACTTCGCGCCAGTGCGCCCAGCCGACGACCGAGGGACCGTCGATGAGGGCGATGCGGTGGATCTCGGGCTCGACGCAGATGTCGAGCCAGGTGCGCAGCACGTGCCGCATGGCGTCGACCGGATCGGAGACCCCGGCGGCGGCCGCGTCCTCGGCCAGCCGCCGGGCGATGTCGGCCTCGACCGCTTCCAGGACCGCGTCGAACAGCGCGGTCTTGTCCGCGAACTGGTGGTACAGCGCGCCCCGGGTGACCCCCGCCGCCGCGACGATCGCGTCGGTCGACACGTCGGCGAAGCCCTGCTCGGCGAAGAGCCTGCGCGCGGCCGCCAGCAGCGCGTCACGGGTCGCGGCGGACCGGTCGGCCTGCGTGCGGCGCGCTCGCGGGCCGGCGGACGCCGGTGCGGGCGCGGGCGTCGGTGCAGGCGCGTGCGTCGGTGCAGGCGCGTGCGTCGGTGAAGGCATAGCCCATTCTCCCACCGTGATTGACCTAGACAAACATACATGCAGTATGTATGTTTTAGACATGATGACTGACCAGACTTCAGCCGGACTCGCCGTGGCGGAGCTGCCGCAGGGCAGGGTTAGCTACCGCGCGGCCGGCCCGGCGTCCAGTTCCCGGCCGCCGGTGGTGTTCCTGCACGGGCTGCTCGTCGACTCGCGGCTGTGGGAGCCGGTGGCCGAGCGTCTCGCGGCCGAGGGCATCCGCAGCTACGCGCCGACGCTCCCGCTCGGCGCCCACGGGCACCCGATGAACGCCGAGGCCGACCTGTCGCCGCAGGGGGTCGCCGGGCTCGTCGGCGACTTCATCGCGACGCTGGGCCTCGGCAACGTGACCATCGTCGGCAACGACACCGGCGGGGCGATCTGCCAGCTCATGCTGGCCGGCGACACCAGCAGGATCGGCGCCGCCGTGCTGACCAACTGCGACGCGTTCGGCACGTTCCCGCCCCGCGCGCTGGCGCCGCTCTTCTTCGCCGGGCGCCATCCGGCGCTGGTGGCCTGCCTGGTACCGGGGCTGCGGTCAACGCGGGTGCGAACTGGCAAGCTCGGCTTCGGGCCGCTGACCAGCGCGCCGCTCGATCCCGAGCTGACCCGCGGGTGGATCGAGCCGCTGGCTCGCGCGGCGATCCGTCGCGACCTGGCCACGTTCGCGCGAGGAGTTCACCCGCGCGTCCTGCTCGACGCCGCCAGCCGGTTCGGCCGGTTCGCCGGCCCGGTCCGGATTGTCTGGGGAGACGACGACGCGTACTTCGGGGCCGAGCTCGGACGGCAGCTGAGCGAGGCGTTCCCGCATGCCAGCCTGACGACGGTGCCGGGCGGACGGACGTTCCTGCCGCTCGAGCACCCGGACGTGGTGGCCGACGAGATCATCGCCGCCGTCCGTGACACCGTTCCGCACGAAGGCTAGGCCGCCGGCGCGGCCGCGCGTTTCACCAGGGAAGCGGGCGCCCGTCGCGGAAGAAGCCGCCGGTCGGGCCGTTGTCGGGGAGGGTGGCGGCCCACACGACGCCGGCCGCGCCCTCGGCGACCGGGCGGCCGCCGGCCCCGCCCATGTCGGTCGCGACCCAGCCGGGGCAGACCGCGTTGACCAGAAAGCGCTCGGAGCGCAACTCGGCCGCCAGCATCCGGGTGAGCGCGTTCAGCGCCGCCTTGGAGGCCGTGTAGGCGGGCGTCCCGCCGCCCATGCTGGTCAGCGAGCCGGCCTCGCTGGAGACGTTCACGATCCGCGGGTGGTCGCTGGCGCGCAGCAGCGGCAGGAACCGCTGGACCATCAGCCAGGGCCCGTACAGGTTGGTCTCGGCCGCCTCGCGGACGACCGCGAGATCGGCCGTGATCGCCCGCTGCCACGTGTCGTAGCTGATGGCGGCGTTGTTGACGAGGACGTCGAGCTTGCCGTAGCGATCCCGCACGGCGGCGGCGGCCTCGTCGATGCTGACCGGGTCGGTGACGTCAAGCCGGAGCGCCGTGGCTCCGGTCGCCCGGGCCGCCGTCGCCGCGGCGGTTTCGTCGCGGGCGGTCAGCACGACGTCGTGGCCGGCGGCGGCCAGCTGGCGGCAGACCTCGAGCCCGATACCCCGGTTGGCGCCGGTGACCAGCGCGACGGTCGTCACCGGCAGAACTTTAGCTCGCCGGGTGCCGCGGCTGGACGTCGAACCCGAGCTTGTCCAGCACCTTGACGGCGCCGGACTTGCCGCCCTCGAAGTCGCCCGAGGCGAGCCGCCGGCCGACGGCGAACTCGTAGGCGGTGCCGAGGATCGCCTTGGGCGGGTACGGGCGTTTCTCCCAGATCAGGTCATAGGTCGTGGTCGGGGCGTAGCCGTGCTGGGCGAAGAACTGCTCAGGCCCAAGCCGGTCGTACTCCTGAAGGGCGCGCTTCACGTCATCAGGGGTCACTGCGTCCCACGCGATTGCGTGTGTCATCGGATCGGTCCTCCTCAGGCCGGGGGCCCAGTTAAGTGAGCGGCTCGCCGCCGTCGATGTGCAGAGTCTGCCCGGTCAGGAAGGTGCTGCTCATCGCGAACAGGACGGTGTTGGCGACGTCGTCGGTGGTGCCGATCCGGCGGGCCGGGTTGCGGGCGGTCATGTCGGCGTAGTACTTCGCCTTCGCCTCCTGGCCGAGGGCGTCCCAGGCACCGCTGTCGATCACACCCGGGAAGATCGCGTTGACCCGGATCGGGGCCAGCTCGAGCGCGAGCGAGCGGGCCAGCGTGTCGGCGGCGGCGTTGGTGATGGCTACCCCGAGCGTGCCGACCGTGATCTTAGTGGCGGCGACGCCGGAGAAGATGACGAACGACCCGCCCTCGCTCATCCGCGGCGCCAGGTGCTTGGCCAGCATGAGCGGTCCGAGCACCTTGGTGTCAAAGGACAGCCGGACCGCGTCCCGGTCCAGGTCGGCGATGCGCCCCCGGGCCCGGGCGGAGGCGGTCGAGACCACCTGGTGGACCGGGCCGAGCCGCTTGCCGAGGGCGGCGATGGACTCCTCGTCGGTCAGGTCGACGGTCTCGGTGCTGATTCCCGGTTCCCCGGCGTACGTGTCCGCGAGCTTCTCCCGGTCGCGGCCGGCCGCGACGACGTGAGCGCCGGCGTCGCGGGCGGCGAGGGCAATGGCGCGGGCGATCCCGCTCCCCCGCCCGATGACGAGCACCTTCTGATCATGCAGTGATCCGTTCACGCGGCAACGTCCTTCCCGGAAGCAGAGTGCGGCTAGTTGAAGCCTGCTGCCAGCCGGATCTCATTCGCATCCCCCAAATGAACGGTCGCTGAGGGGGCATTGTCATGATGCTGATGGCGAGGAACGCCACTCCGGCCGAGAAGGTGCGCAGGCGCGTCGCCCTCAGCGCTGGGGTTACCGCGCTCGGCCGGCTGCTGTTCGGCTATGACACCGGGGTGGTGTCCGGGGCGCTGCTGGTCGGCGCGGTGGTGGGGGCGCTGCTGGCGGCCATCACCCCGACCTTTCCGGTGCTGCTGGTGGCGCGGATCGTGATCGGTCTGGCGGTCGGGGTCGGCCTCGATGGTGGTGCCGCTCTACATCGGCGAGCTCGTGCCGCCCAAGGTCCGTGGCGGTCTGGTCAGCCTGAACCAGCTCGCGATCACCAGCGGCATCCTGGTGTCCTACCTGATCGACTACTGGCTGTCGGGCACGGAGAACTGGCGGCTGATGTTCGGCCTGGCCGCGATCCCGGCCGTGCTGCTGTTCGCGGGGATGCTCTTCCAGCAGGAGAGCCCGCACTGGCTGATCCGGCAGGACCGGATCGACGACGCCCGGGGCGTGCTCAAGCGGGTGCGGAACGAAGAGGACATCGAAGCCGAGATCAGCGACGTCCAGGAGGTCAGCCGCAAGCAGGCGGGGAGCAGGGAGCTGCTGTCGCCCTCGGTCCGCCCGCTGCTGACGGTCGGCGTCCTGCTCGCGGTGTTCCAGCAGATCACCGGCATTAACACGGTCATCTACTACGCCCCGACGCCGCTGCAGGGGGCCGGCTTCGGCAACTCGGCCGCGCTGCTCGCCAACGTGGTCAACGGCGCGGTCAACGTCGGGATGACCATCGTCGCGATCTGGCTGCTCGACCGGGCGGGCCGGCGTCCGCTGCTGCTGAGCGGGACGGCGGGCATGGCGGTCGGCATGGCGGTCGGCATGGCGATCACCGGCTGCGCCTTCCTCGGCGGCGAGCACCTGCACGGGGCGCTGGCCATCGTCGCGGTGGCCGGCCTGCTGATCTACACCGGGTCGTTCGCGATCGGGCTCGGACCGGTGTTCTGGCTGCTGATCGCGGAGATCTACCCGCTCCGGATCCGGGGCGCGGCGATGAGCGTCGCCACCATGGCCAACTGGGGCGCCAACTTCGTCGTCACGATCTCGTTCCTGACCCTGCTGAACGCGATCAGCGGCGTCGGCGTGTTCTTCCTGTTCGGCTTCCTCACGCTGGTCGCGCTGGCGTACTTCTGGCGCAAGGTGCCCGAGACCAAGGGGCGCAGCCTGCAGGAGATCGAGCACGAGCTGACCGGCGGCAAGGCCTAGTCCGACAGGCCCGCCAGGCGGTCCTTGATCTCGGCGGTGACCGCGTCGGGCGGCTGATCGGCGTTGACCGTGACCAGGATGCCCCGTTCTTCGTAATACGGGACGAGCGCGGCCGTCGTCTGGGCGAACACCTGGAACCGGTGCTTGATCACCTCGGCCGTGTCGTCGCTGCGGCCCTCCTGGCGGGCGCGGGCGAGCAGCCGCTCCATCAGCACCGCCTCCGACGCCTGGAGGTAGATCGTGGCCTGCAGGGTGAAGCCGCGGCCGGCCGCGAATTCGGCCGCCGCCATGGCCTGCGGGAGGTTCCTGGGGAAGCCGTCGAGGATGAACCCGCTGCGGGCGGCCGCCTCGGCGGCGGCCGGGAGGAGCACGTCGAGCACGATCTGGTCGGGGACCAGGTCACCGCTGGCCTGATAGGCGGCGATCTCACGGCCGAGCTCGGTCTGGCCCTGGGCCGCGGCCCGGAGCAGGTCGCCGGCGGCAATGTGCTCGGCGCCGGACCACGCCGCCAGCCGCTCGCCCTGGGTGCCCTTGCCGGCGCCGGGAGGGGCGAGCATCAGCAGTCTCAAAGTCCGGCCAGTTTCGTCATGCTGATCATTCTTCATATTGTCCACCATTGTCCGGCGGGCGATGTAAGAGGCCGCCCGGTCCCCCGTGGCTGCCGTTGTCCCCGTCGTCGTCCCGCGCCGCCAGCGCCGCCTCCACCGCGGCGCCGACGTCCGCCTTCGCCCCCAGCCTGCGCAGCGCGTGGCCGAGCGCGGTCAGCCCGATCACCGGGCTCATCGGGTACGCGGCCGGGCCCATGTGCCCGATTTGCAGCACCCGCCCCCTGAGCGCGCCCTGTCCCCCCGCCAGCATGACCCCCGACTCGGCCCGCGCGACCGCGCGGACCTCGGCTTCGTCGACGCCGCCGGGCATCTCGATCGCGGTCACGGTGTCGGCCTTGATGGCGTCCTCTGCCGCCCAGAGATTCAGGCCGAGCGCCCGCACGCCGGCCCGGACGGCGCGGGCCGCCCGCCGGTGGCGTCTGACAACGTTGGCCGGGCCCTCGGCCAGGTACTGCGTCAGGCAGGAGCGGAGCCCGTAGATCTCGGAGACCGACGGCGTGAACGGGAACGCCCGGTCCGGCCGGTGCGCGTCCCGCCAGGCTTCGATGGAGAGGGCGGACCCTCGCGGGGCGTTCGGGTTGGCGGCGATGCGCCGCCAGGCGTCGTCGCTGACGTGCAGCAGGGAGAGGCCGGGGGCACCGCCGAGGGCCTTCTGCGGGGCGGTGATGGCGATGCCGGGCCAGTGCTCGAAGTCGGTCCGCATCCCGGCGAAGCTCGAGACCGCGTCGACGAAGAGCAGCTGGCCGCTTCTTGCTGTTATCGTGGCGATCGCGTCGACGTCGTTCATCGTGCCTGACGGCGTCTCGCAGTGCACCACGGCCACGATCGTGACGTCCGGGCGCCGGGCGAGCGCGTCGCTCACGGCGGCGGGCGCGATCGAGGCGTTGTAGGCGGTCTCGACCTCGACGACCTCGCGGGCGAACTTTGCCGCCAGCTGCCCGAACGCCTGGCCGTAGATCCCGGTGACCACGTTCAGCACCACGTCGTCCGGGCCGATCAGGGCGGCGGCGGCCGCCTCGATGCCCACCACCGCCTCGCCGGGGAAGATGACCGGGTCGGCCGAGGTGCCGAACGCCTCCCGCAGCAGCGCGACCGTCTGCGCGTAGAGCGCGCGGAACGCGGGGTCGGTGTGGTGCAGGACGGGCTGGGCGAGGGCCGCCTGGGTCGCCGGGGTGCTGCCGACCGGACCGGTCGCCAGCGTGAACACCGGCCACGTCTCGGCAGGGCTCATGTCCCACTCCCCCATCGGCAGCTACGAGAACAACGTTAACCCTGTTAATCCCACCCGCGCAGTATGAAATACCGGCGCAATGTCCCTGTTGCCATGACTCCTCGCCGTTGTAAGCTAATCAACTTTGCTTCTTCAGGAGGTCGAGTTGGCTGAGTACCCGAAGGAAGTCACGCAGCGATTCCTTGGCACCCCGGAGCAGAATGCGGTCGCGCTGGTCGGCGACCGCCCGGCGCGGTGGGACCACATCGTCATCGAGGACTACGACCCGGTCTGGGTCGATCAATTCGCCGCGGCCGCCTCGCTGCTTTCCGAGGTTCTGGGCGGTCAGATCATCGCCATCGAGCACGTCGGGTCGACGTCGGTGCCGGGCCTGCCGGCCAAGCCCGTCATCGACATCGACCTGCTGATCGAGGACACGGCGGACGAGTCCCGCTACGTCCCCGCCCTCTCAACCCGCGGTTACTGGCTGGTGCTGCGCGAGCCGTGGTGGTACGGGCACCGGATGCTGGTCAGCCCGGCCGAGGACGTCCATCTGCACCTGTGGCCGAAGGAAGCGCCCGAACCGATCAGGCACCGGCTCTTCCGCGACTGGCTGCGCTCGCATCCGCAGGACCGGGAGCTGTACGCCACCGCCAAGCGGCGCCTCGCGGGCGACACGGTGCGCAACCCCGGCCGCTACAACCTGGCCAAGAACGATGTCATCGACGACATCTACACGCGCATCTTCGCCGCGGGCCCGCAGGCAGAGGGCGCTGGATGAGGCTGATCTGCCGACCCCGGGCGGGCTGCCCGGTCAGGCGCGGCCTGACCGGACGACGAGGCCGACCGCCCACGGGCCGATTGTGAGAGCGAGAAAGATCGGGTTGAACGTGGTCCTGCCGTTCGCGATCTGCAGCCCGACGGTGAGCAGGAGCAAGGCGGCGATCGACCGCCGCTGATCGGCCTGGGTTCCCAACGAGTAGGCCAGCAGGAAGGCGGGCACCGCGATCAGGTCGCCCAGTTCGCTCGGTATCGTGGCCAACGATCCCAGGGCGGCGGATACCGCGAACAGAATAGCCGCCGCGATGGCCGACAGTTGGGGATCCGCGCGCCGCGGGATGAGGCAGCAGAAGGCGCCGACCGCGCAGGCCGTCTCCAGCAGGTTGTCCGCGCCGTGCAGCAGATCCTCCGCCGCCAGGGATATCACCAGGGTCGCGCTCAGCCCGATGGCAAGGAGCAGGTCACCGCTCACGCCGCCAGCCATCCGCGACCTCACGGGAGCTCCCTCCGCCGACATCTTATTATCGCCCGGCGATCCGGCCGCCCTAACGCTAGCCCAGTCAAACTGACTCAAGAACCAAGGCGGGCCC